>Ga0075471_10002098_pt1 | contig 13199 bp, 13 predicted proteins | sample DEB19_08_DNA_2_FD_74787 | JGI IMG/M metagenome (GOLD analysis project Ga0075471, IMG submission 74787) | Aqueous microbial communities from the Delaware River and Bay under freshwater to marine salinity gradient to study organic matter... | ecosystem: Environmental > Aquatic > Marine > Coastal ... | reverse complement strand
ACCGAGGCCGCGTGGCCCGCGTGGGCCGCGAGCGAGACCGTCTCGTGGCCGGTCGCCTCGTTCAGGTCGGCGACGACCACCTTCGCGCCCTCGGCGAGGAAACGAAGCACGGTCGCACGACCGATGCCGTTGCCGCCGCCGGTGACCACCGCGACCTTGCCCCCGAGCCTTCCCGACATGCCCCCTCCGTTCCGCCGGGCCCCTCGAGGCCGGCGACGGACGCTACACCGGGCGCCGGGCCCCGGGAAAGCCGCGCCGCCCGCGCCCCGCGGCTTGTCTCCGACGTCTCGATGGTTATGGCTTCGGGCATGCAGGAATCCTGGGTCATCGACGTCACCGACCAGACCTTCGAGCGCGAGGTCGTCGAGCGCTCCCGCAAGGTCCCCGTCGTGGTGGACTTCTGGGCGCCGTGGTGCGGGCCGTGCAAGACGCTCGGGCCGCTGCTCGAGAAGCTCGCCGCCGAGAGCCGCGGAGCCTTCGTGCTCGCGAAGGTGAACGTGGACGAGAACCCGATGGTCGCACGCGCGGCCGGCGTGCAGAGCATCCCGCTCGTCGTCGCCCTGCGCGACGGGCAGATCGTCTCCGAGTTCGTCGGCGCGCAGCCGGCCGCGACCGTGCAGAAGTTCATCCAGTCGGTGATCGGCGTGGACGAGACCGCGCAGTGGCTCGACGACGCGGAGAAGCTGGCGGCGACCGACCCGGCCTCGGCCGAGCGGGCCTACCGCGCCGTGCTCGTGAAGAAGCCGGGGCACCCGAAGGCGAGCCTCGGGCTCGCCCGCCTGCTCGCCGCGGCCGGTCGCACCGACCAGGCGAAGGCGGTGCTCCAGACCGCGCAGGCCGACCCCGACTCGCCCGAGGCGGAGATGATCGCGACCGCGCTCCGCGCGCTCGCCGCGGCGGCGGCCGTGTCGCCGGCCGAGGAGCAGGCGCTGCGCGACAAGATCTCGGCCGACCCCGGCGACCTCGCCTCCCGGATCGCGCTCGGCAAGCTCCTCGCCGCAGGGCAGCGCTGGGACGACGCGCTCGCCGAGCTGCTCGATGCCGTGAAGCGCAACCGCGACTTCGACGAGGGGGCGGCCCGCAAGGCCATGCTCGACGTCTTCGCGCTGCTCGGCCGCGACAACCCGGTCACCTCCCGGTACCAGCGCGAGCTCTCGACCGTTCTCTTCCGCTGAGGCGCTCGTGGTCGGCTGGTCGATCGAGCGGCGGGCGGCCTCGCAGGCGCCGGTCGAGCGAGTGTGGGAGTTGCTCGCCGACGCGCGGAGCTGGTCGTCGTGGTCGCGCCTCACGGCGAGCGCGCTCGCCGAGGAGGCGCCCGGCCCCGACCCGAACGGGATCGGGGCACTGCGCCGCTTCTCGGTCGGGCCCGGCGCGAGCCTCGAACGCGTGGTCGCCTGGGATCCACCGCGCCACCTCGCCTACGAACTCGTCTCGGGGCTGCCGATCACCGGCTACCGGGCGGACGTGACCCTCGCGCCGCGGCCCGGCGGCGGGACCTCGATCGAGTGGCGCGCGCGCTACCGCGGGCGTCCGCCAATCGTGGGTGCGGCCATCCACGCCTTCCTCGGCTGGTTCCTGCAGGACACCGCGGACCGGCTGGCGCGCGCGGCCGAGCGGTGAGGTCAGGTCGAAGGCATCCCGAGTCGGGAATTCCCCGGGTTGTACGAACTGGGTGGCGGGAGTAACCGGAAGGTCAGGACGGAGGAGCGGTGGACGGAGGCAAGCCTTCGGCCTCGGCTCGGAGGGTGCTCTCATGAGGTTCGGCGGGATGTTGTCGGGTCGGGTCGGACGAGTCGCGGTGGCTTCGGCGATCCTGCTCGGTCCTGGAGTCGTCGGCTCCGCGTTCGCGGTCCCGATCTGCGGCACCGGCACCGACTGCCGCAGCACGCTGATCGCCGACGGGCAGGGCATGGTCGCCGCGCTCGAAGCGAACGTCGCCGAGGAGCGCGACCGCCGCGCGCCGATCCAGGACCTGAACGAGGGCATCCGCCGCTTCCAGGAGGAGGCGCCGGCGAAAGAGGCAATCACCTACTGTGCCGGTGCCGCGAAGGAGGACGACCGAGGGCTCAAGAAGTTCGCCCGGGCGGTGAAGGGCATCGAGAAGCTGACGAGCCGCGGGCTCGCGCCTGCGAGCGTCGCGGCGCTGAACGCCGCGATGACGACCGACATCATCACGACCGTGACGGCGAACGTCGACGAGCTCGAGGCGCTCCTCGGATCGGTGACCGCCCAGATGGTGACGAGCCGCTCGCGGATCGCGAAGGCCAACGAGTACTTCGCGCTCGGCAAGCTCGGCAAGGCGGCCGACCAGGCGCAGCGCGGCTACGACGTGGTCCGCGACCCGGGCTGCGAGGTCAGCATGCGGTCCTGCACCGCGACCTTCACGCCGGACCTGATCGACAGCGACGTCGACAACTCGACGGATTTCGAGTTCGTGCCCTCGCCCGAGGCCGCCTCTTGCAAGACCGAAGTCCTGCGGAACGGCACGCTGCTCGCCGCCGGCGACCTGACCCCCTGCGAGGCGACGACCGACACCTTCGACTGGGACTCGCTGATCGCCGACGGCTTGGACCCCGGCGACACGGTCACCTTCCGCTACCTGCGCTCGAACGACACACTGGCCTGCAGTGCGACCCTGACGCTCGCGCCGGTCGAGCCCTAGGCTTCCCGGGAGGGGCCGCGGACGCGACGAGCATCCGCGGCCCCGGACGGCCTGCCTCCCCGCGGACGGCGCGACGACTCGTCGCGCCGTTCGCGCATGTGACGGCCGCACGCGCTCAGGCGTCGCCGCGCGTCGGGATCGCGCGCACCCGGGCGACGACCTCCGCCCACTCCGCCGGATGGTTCGCCTCCGGTCGCGCGTGGCAGATCGGCGCGATGCGATCGACGAGCCCCGCGTAGCGTGCCGCGAGCGCCTCCGGGACCTCGTCCGGCTCGCAGCGCACCGCGAACGCGTCGAGCACCCGGTCGTCGACCACCGCGCCCATGTCGAGCCAGCGGCCCTCGCGCACGAGCCGGTTCAGTTCCTCCTGCATTCCGCCCCAGCCGTGGGCTTCCAGCACGCAGCGGTAGGACGGCGTCGAGCCGTAGAAGGCGAGCTGCATGCGGGTCGTCTCCTCGGCGCGACGCATCTCCTCGGCCGTGTACCCGGTCACGACCAGCGCCTGGCAGGCGACCTCGAAATCGCGAGGCTTCCTCCCGGCGCGCGCGAGGCCATCGTCGATCGCGGGGAGCGTCGTGCCGTGCAGGAACGCGGGCGAGTTCATCGGGTGGACGAAGAGCCCGTCGGCGACCTCGGCCGCCATGCGGGTCATCGGGCGCCCGACGCCCGCGAGCACGATCCGCGGCGGCCCCCACGGGCTCGGCTCCGGCTTGAACAGCGGCGGCATGAGCGTGTGCCGGTAGAACTCGCCCTGGAAGTCGAGCCTCGCGTCCTCGTTCCAGCAGCGCCAGATCGCGCGGGTCGCGAGCACGATCTCGCGCATGCGGGCGATCGGCCGCTCCCAGGTCGCGCTGAACCGCCGCTCGACGTGGGCGCGCACCTGCGAGCCGAGCCCGAGCACGAAGCGGCCTTTCGAGAAGAGCTGCAGGTCGTGCGCGAGCTGGGCCAGGTGTGCGGGGCTCCGCGGCAGCGCGATCGCGATCGCGGTCGCGAGCTCGACGCGCGAGGTGTGCTCGGCCGCGATCGCGAGCGGGAAGAACGGGTCGTGCGGACCTTCGAAGGTGAAGATCCCGTCGTGGCCGATCTCCTCGAGCGCGCGGGCCTCGCCCGGGACGACGCCGAGATCGGTCGCGAGCAGCGGCGCGTCCACCTTCATGCCGCGCCCCCGTTCGGCGAGATCACCTGCCCGGTGCAGAAGCCCGCTTCGTCGGAGACGAGGTAGGCGCAGGCCGCCGCGACGTCGTCGGGCTGGCCGATGCGCCGCACCGGCAGCCGCCGGACGACCTCGTCGTAGAGGCCCTCGGGTGCGCCGGCGCCGCGGATGAGCGGCGTGTCGATCAGCCCTGGCGCGATCGCGTTGACCGTGACCCCGCGCGGTCCGAGCTCCTGGGCGAGCGACTTCGTGAGCCCGATCACGCCGGCCTTCGCCGCCGCGTAGTGCGAGAGCCCCGGTCCTCCCCCGTTCAGCGCGGCGGTCGACGACACGTTCACGATGCGCCCCCAGCCCGCCTCGGCCATCGCGGGTGCGAGCTCGCGACAGGCGAGGAAGGTGCCCTTCAGGTGGACCGCGATCATGCGGTCGAAGGTCTCCTCCGCGAGCGTCGCGATCGGGTCGAAGGCGGCGATGCCGGCCGAGTTGACGAGGATCGAGGGCGTCCCGAGCTCGGCCCGGGCCCGTGCGGCTGCGTCCGCCACCGCGCGCGCGGCGGACACGTCGGCCGCGACCGCGATCGCCCGGCCGCCGCCGGCGCGGATCTCGGCCGCGACGGCCTCGGCCGCTCCGGCGTGGAGGTCGACCACGGCGACCGCGGCTCCCGCCGAGGCGAGCCGCAGCGCGATCGCACGCCCGATGCCCGAGCCCCCTCCCGTCACGAACGCGATCCGCCCCGCGTGCTCCATCCCTCGCCCGATATGATAGAGGCTCGCGCATGTCGACGCTTCGGATCGAGGGAGAGGTCGAGCGCCCGCTCGCGCTCGGCACGGGCGACCTTTCGGGATCGGCCGGGCAGGTCGAGGACGTGTCGGCGGTCGTTCCCGGCCGCCGGGGCCGCGCCGTCCGGCTCGACGCGCTGCTCGCGACCGCGGGCGCGCGGGAGGCGGCGACCCACCTCTCGCTGGTTTCGTCCGACGGCTTCGCGGCGAGCGCGCCGCTCGCGGCGCTGCGGCACGGGGTCGTGCTCTACGCGTCGCCCGACGGCGGGGCCCTCGCGGACGCGCAGGGCGGGCCGTTCCGCTTCCTCGTGCCCGAGGCGGAAGGCTGCTCGCTCGACGACGTGTCCCATTGCACCAACGTGAAGCGACTCGCGGTGCTGCGACTCACGGCAGGGCCGGGAGCGGACACGCGTCCGCGCAGCGAGGACGCCCACGCCGCGCTCCACGCCCGGGAGCGCCGTCGGCACGACTGACCGGAAAGCGACCCGTCACCGGTGAGATCCGGCGTCGGATCGGGTAGGGCAGGGCAGGCGGGTCGCCGGCGGCGCACGCGGCCCCGGGGGAGGACGACGGATGGAGCGCACCGGGAGGGCATGGTTCGCACGCGCGTTCGCGGGCGCGGTGGTCGCGGGAGCCCTGCTCGCGCAGGGATGCGAGGCGGTGGCGGGAGCGCCGGCCGGAACCGCGACGGTCGCGAACGCGTCGGCGCAGGTGGGCGAGGCCCCGTCCGCCCCGACGGACACGGCGGCGCCGGTCGCATCCGTCGCCCCGTCGAAGGCCTCGATCGACGCCGGCGCGGCCCTCTTCCAGCGCAAGTGCGCCGCCTGCCACGGGCCCGGCGGCCGCGGCGACGGCCCCGAGGCGCAATTCTTCGCCCGTCCGCCGCGCGACCTGCGAACGGGCTTCGTCGTGGCCCACGCGGACGACGAGCTGGTCGGAAAGATCCGCGACGGGCACTCTCTGCGGGTCGACGTCGACCCCGAGGCGATGCGGCTCCGCGCGAAGGAGACCGAGCAGATCGCGCAGTGGATGCGCCGCCTTCCCGGGATCGACTGGGAAGTCGTCGAGCGCGGCAACGAGGTCTATCTCGACCGCTGCGAGGTCTGTCACGGGCCGTTCGGCCGCGTCGCACCGACGGCGACCCTGCCGCCGGGCGTGCGCAGGACCCCACGGGACCTTTCCTCGCCCGCCTTCCAGCGCTCGGTGAGCGACCGCCAGCTCGCGCTGCTCGCGCGCCACGGGAAGAACGCCATGCCGGCGATCCCGGGCCTCGACGACGACGACCTGCGCGTGCTGGTGCCGTTCCTGCGTACCCTCTCGCCGGGCCACGAACTCTACGGCACGTATTGCGCGAACTGCCACGGCGAGGACGGGCGCGGATCGACCGTGATCGCGGCCGAGGGCGACCGCCCGCCCGTCGTGTTCGACCGCGCGTACTTCCGAAGGCACGACGCCGAGGACCTGCGCGGCAAGGTCTGGCACATGCTCGCGAAGAACGGGTCGGCGATGCCCCACTTCTCGGCGCGCCTCACCGACGCGCAGGCGCGCGAGATCGTGGCGTGGCTGCGTGCGACCTCGACGCCGCCCGCAGCGCCTCCGGCCGCTGCACCACCGTCGCCGGCGCACTGATTTGCGCGGCGCGGTCGCCCGGCTCCCGCGAGGACGGGCGACCGGGCGCCCGGCGCGCGTTCAGTCCTCGAACGACCCGTGGCGCCCGGCGCCGCGGGCGAAGCGCGAGGCACCGGCGACGGTTTCGCCCGAGCGGATCACCTCGAGCGCGTCGCGCGTCTCCCGCCGGAGCGCTTCCTCGATCGACAGCTCCCACTGCCGGTAGGACGACAGCCGGTCGGTGCGCATGCAGAGCTGCGGGAACTCCGCGAGCGCGCGCGCGAGCTCGACCGCGGCCGGGAGCGAGTTCCCGGGGGGCACCAGCCGATTCGCAAGCCCCATGCGGAGCGCCTCCTCGCCCGAGACCCCGCGCCCGGTCAGGACGAGGTCGAGCGCGTGGGAGTGGCCGATCATGCGGACGAGCCGCACCGTGCCGCCGTCGCACAGCGGGACGCCCCACCGGCGGCAGTAGACGCCGAACACCGCGTCCCGGGCGGCGACGCGCAGGTCGCACCAGGCCGCGAGCTCGAGCCCGCCCGCGACCGCGTGCCCCTCGACGGCGGCGACGACCGGCTTCGACAGCAGCATGCGGGTCGGGCCCATCGGGCCGTCGCCGTCGAGCGTCACGACGTTGCCGCGCCCCGACGAGATCGCCTTCAGGTCGGCGCCCGCGCAGAAGGTGCCGCCGGCGCCGGTCAGCACCGCGACCGAGAGCGCCGGGTCGGCGTCGAAGGCGCGGAACGCCTCGGCGAGTGCGGCGGCGGTCGGCGCGTCGACCGCGTTGCGGACCTCGGGCCGGTCGATCGTCACGACCGCGACCGGGCCGTCGGTCTCCACGCGAACCGTCGTCATGGCAGTCCCCCCGGTCGAGCGCCGCGCGTCGCGGGCGATCAGCCTACTGCAGCGTGGGGCGGCCGGATCCGGTCTCGCCGCCGCCTTCGCCGTCGTCGTCCTCGTTCTCGTCGACGTCGGGGTCCAGCTCGCCGCGACGCCGCAGCTTCGAGGCGAGCGTCGTGCGCTTCACCCCGAGCATGCGCGCGGCGGCCTGCTTGTTGCCCTTGGTGCGCCGAAGCGCCTCCGTGATGAGCCGGTTCTCGAAGTCCTCGACCGCCTGGGCCAGGTCGAAGCCCTCGACGGCGAGGAAGGGCAGGGACTCCTCGTGCCGGCGGGCGGTCCGGCGTCCCGAGCGCACGTCGTCGAGGGTCACCCGCGCGCCCTCGCAGAGGATGCCGAGGCGCTCGATCGTGTTCTCGAGTTCACGGACGTTGCCGGCCCAGTCCATCGAGCAGAGCTCGTCCATCGCGTCCCCGTCGATCGCGACCTCGGCACCGGGGCGCTTCAGGTTCTTGCGGCGCAGGAAGTGGGTGACGAGCAGCGGGATGTCGGTGCGTCGGTCGCGCAGCGGCGGCACCTCGATCGGGACGACCTCGAGCCGGTAGTAGAGGTCCTCGCGGAAGAGGCCGCGCGTGACGAGTTCGCCCAGGTCCTTGTTCGTCGCCGCGATGACGCGGACGTCGACGTGCTGCGAGCGGCGCCCCCCGACCGGGCGGATCTCCTTGTCCTGGAGCACTCGCAGCAGCTTCACCTGCAGCGCGGGGCTCATCTCGGCGACCTCGTCCAGGAAGATCGTGCCGGTGTTCGCGACCTGGAACATGCCCTCGCGAGCCTCGACCGCGCCGGTGAACGAGCCGCGCTCGTGCCCGAACATCTCGGACTCGAGCAGCTCGGCCGGGATCGCGCCGCAGTTCACCGCGACGAAGGGCTTCTCGGCCCGCGGGCTCGCGGCGTGGATCGCGCGCGCGACGACCTCCTTGCCGGTGCCGCTCTCGCCGAGCACGAGCACGGTCGCGTCGGTCGGGCCGACCCGGTCGATGAGCGCCTTCACCCGCTGCATCCGCGGGTGCTCGCCGATCAGCTCGACCTTGCGGGGGAGGTCCTGCACGGGATCGTCAGCGCAGGTTGGCGGTGAGGCGCACCCGCGAGCGCACCTCGATCTCGCCGGCCTGGATCGGGGTCTCGGGGGGAGGTGGCGCGGCGGCCGCCCCGGCGACCATGTCGCGCATCATGATCGGGCGCGGCTCGTCGGCGGTGCCGCCTTCCTCGATCCGCTGGACGCTCTCGATCGAGAGGCCGGCGCCCGAGGCCGCGGCCTCGGCGCGCGCCTTCGCGTCGGCCACGGCGAGCCGCAGCGCCTCGCGCTCGGTGCCGGCGCGGTCCTTCAGGTCGAAGCGGACCGAGGCGACGTCGGTCGCGCCCGCGCCGATCGCGCGGTCGATCGTCTCGCCGGCCTTCGCCGGGTCGTCGAGCCGCACCTCGATCGTGTTGCGGGCGAGGAAGTCGCGCGGCACCCGGCGGCCGTTCACGTAGTCGGCCTCCTGCGCGAGCTCGAAGGAGAGCGTGCGCAGCGAGTCCTTCGCGAGGCCTCCCTCGACGAGCTTCGCCTGCACGGCCGTCATCGTCGTCGCGGCCTGCCGCTGGGCTTCGCGCGGGTCCTTGTTGCGCGACTCGACCGAGAGCACGAGGAAGGCGCGGTCGGGCGACTGGCGCACCACCGCCTCGCCGTCGACCACGACGACGCGCGGTCGCGGCGCGGTCTCCTCGCCGTCGGCCGCCCGAGCGGGCGCGGCCCGCGAGGCCGTGACCAGGGCCGCGCCGAGGACGATCGCCCGTCCCGCCGCGGCCTTCGCCGATCCCGTGCCGAGGAGGAAACCCATGGGCCTCGATTATCCGATGGCCGGATCCGAGTCGATCCCGCGTCGCGGGGATCGCGCACCTCGCATAGAGTCGAGGGGATGGCGGACGAGGGCCGAAGCCGCATCGGGGCGATCTCGCTCGGGGTCGCGGTGGCCGGGGCGGTCGCGAGCCGGGTCGCCCTGCGCGCGGGGGGCGAGCCGCACCCGTTCTGGCTCGAGGTCCTCGCGGCCGGCTTCGAGGCCGGCGTGGTCGGCGGCCTCGCCGACTGGTTCGCGGTGACGGCGCTCTTCCGCCACCCGCTCGGGCTCCCGATCCCGCACACGGCGATCATCGCGAACCGCCGCGAGAAGATCGTCGACGCGATCGTGCAGACCGTCGAGAGCGACTGGCTTTCCCCCGATGCGATCGGCACACGCCTCGGGCGGCTTCGCCCGAGCGAGCTCCTGCTCGACTGGATCGGCGACCCCGAGCATGCCGAGCGTCTCGGCGGTCCGGTGCGCGACGTGCTGCGGTCGCTCGCGGCCATGCTGGCCGAGCCCGAGCCGGTGCGCTTCGTCGAGCGGCTGGTGCGCGAGCGGATCCGCGACCTGCCCGACGACCGGGCGCTCGCGCTGCGCGTCGCGCAGGCGGTCGAGAGCCGCGAGGCGAGCCGGATGCTCCAGTCGGCCGCGGTCTCGCTCGCCAACCTGGCCGAGCGGCCGCAGACCGCCGACGAGCTCCAGTGGTGGATCGAGCGCTCGGCCGAGAAGCTGCACGAGGGCGGCAAGCGGATCGTGCCGTTCTTCCTGCGGCGCACGATCGTCCAGCGCAAGCTGATCGAGGCGGCCTGCTCGTACGCGTCGAGCGAGCTGCGCACGGCGGCGCTCGATCCGGCGCACCCGCTGCGCCGCGGCGCGAAGGACGCGGTCCGTCGCTTCGCCGAGCGCCTCGCGGCGGGCGACGAGGCGACCCGGCTCCAGGCCGAGCGCCTGCGGGTCGCGGTCAGCGAGAGCCTCGACCTCGAGCCGATCGTCGCGGGGCTTCTCGGCCGCGCGCGCGACCGGCTCGACGCCCAGCTCGCGGACCCGGAGAGCGAGATGTCGCGCTTCGTCGACCGCCAGCTGCGCGGCGGCATCCGGCGCGCGCTCGAAGACCCCGAGCGCCGGCGGGTCTTCGACGAGCGCGTCCGCGAGGGCGCGGTCGACCTGCTGCGACGCCACCATCACCAGATCGGCCTCACCGTGCGCGAGAACCTCGAGGCGCTCGACACCGGTGCGCTCGTCCGGCTGGTCGAGAGCCGGGTCGGCAACGACCTGCAGTACATTCGCCTGAACGGCGCGCTCGTGGGCGGTGTGATCGGGGCGCTGCTCGCCTCGCTGCGCTGGCTCCTCGGCTGACCGGCGCGGGCGGGCGAGCGTCGCGCGGTGCGCGCTCAGCGCGCCGGCGCCGCGAATCCGCCGGGCCGGGTGACCGGGCAGGCCGCCCCGATCCGCCGCAGGATCTCGAACAGCCAGACGAACTCGGGGTAGACGAGCGGCTTGCCGCTCGTCATGAGTGCGGCCGAGAGCTCGCGTTCGGGGTCGGCCCACACGACCACGTTCGTGAAGCCGATGTGGCCGAAGGCGTGCGGCGTGAACGGGCCGTAGAGGCTGAACCACTCGGCACCGAGCATGAAGCCGAGCCCGTAGCGGATCGGCAGGACGAGGTTCGCGTCGGGCTCGAGCCACGACACCTCGGAGGTCGCCCGCACGATCGTCCGGGGATCGAACACGCGTACGCCGTCGAGCTCGCCGCCGCGGCGCAGCATCTCCATGAAGCGGCACATCTCGTCCGCGGTCGCGACCACGTTGGCCGACGGCAGCACGCCCGACAGGAAGCGCGGGTCGTTCGACACTTCGACCACGCGCTCGAAGTCGAGCCCGAGCACGCGGCGGAACATCCCCGCGATCGGCGGCAGGACCGGCGTGCCGGTGAACGCGTTCTCCGCGACCCGTCCGAGGTCCTCGGGTGCCACGCCGTAGCCGAGCCCGCGCAGCCCGAGCGGCTCGCGGATCTCCTCGCGCAGCAGCGTCTGCAGGTCGCGCCCGGTCGCGACGCGCGCGACCTCGGCGAGCAGGAAGCCCGAGGTGATCGCGTGGTAGGCGAGTCGTGCGCCCGGCCGCGAGACCGGCTTCTCGTCGCAGAGCAGCTCGACGATCCGCGCAGGCTGCGCGAGCAGCTCCGGGTCCATCGCGTCGGGCGGCGGGTTGGGCACGCCCGCGCGGTGGCTCAGCAGGTGGCGGATCGTGATCGAGTGCTTCCCGTGGCGCGCGAAGTCGGGGATGTAGTCGCAGACGCGGTCGTCGAGGTGGATCGACCTGCGCTCGTCGAGCAGGTGCAGGACCATGGCCGTGACCGGCTTCGACGCCGAGAGCGCGCAGAAGAGCGTGTCCGGCGTCGCGACCACCTTCGCGGCTTCGCGGGGCGCACCCGGCGCGTTGCCCGACTGGTGCCCGATCGACCGATCGAGGAGCACGCGGCCCTGCCGTCGCAGGCAGAGCGCGATCGCGGGGTGCGCGCCGCTGCGGTAGAGCCCGCGCACCGCGCGCCAGATCCAGGGGATCGCCTCCGGCTCGACGCCGACCGAGCGGGGATCGACCTCCACGCCCTCGCGCACGTGCGTGACCTCGCGCAGCGACGCGGGCACCCGGCACCGCAGCTGGAGCCGCGGCAGGATCCCGATGCGTGCCGGCGTGGCCGCAGTTCCCCCTTCGCCTGCCATCGCCTCCCCCTATCCCCGCCACCCGGCCCGGACAATCGCCCACGCCGGTGCTCGCCCCCGGACCCGCCGGGGAGCCGGGAGGTGCCTCACTCCCCTGCGGGCCGCGAGGCCCGGGCGAATACCCCGGTCGCCGCCAGCGCCATCGCGGCCGCGATCGCGAACATCACCCGGTGCCCGAGCGAGTGCACGACCGGGCCGAGCGCGAGCGAGCCCGACGTGACGCCGATGTTGAAGCAGCCGTTGAACGCCGACTGCACGCGTCCCAGGTCGCCGTCGGCCGCGAGCCCGACGATGAAGGCGTTCAGCGTCGGGTAGACGACCCCCTGCGCGAGCCCGAAGGCGATCCCCGCGGCGGCGAACCCGAGTCGTCCGTGGACCGTGGACAGGCCGAGGATCGCGATCGAGAGCCCGACCATCGCGGGCAGGATCATGCGGCGGAGCCCCACGTCGTCGGCCACGCGCCCCGCCCACAGCCGGATCGCGATCGCGGCCGAGGTGTACGAGAGGAAGAAGGTCGCGACCGGCCCCAGGTGCTCGTCGAGAGCGAAGGTCGGCGTGAACGTCATGACCGAGCCGAAGGCGACCCCGCAGAGCCCGGTCGCGAGCAGCACGGCGCGCACCACCCCGGAGAGCGGCCGGCGACGGTGGGCATCGTCGGCATGCGCGCCCCGCCGTCCGGCGTCGGGCAGCGTCCAGGCGATCGCCGCGCCGACCAGCGCGAAGCCGGCCGCCATCGCGAAGAGGAAGGGGAAGCCGCGCGAGTGCGAGACCTGCTCGCCGATCGTCGGTGCGAGAGCATGGGTCGTGAGCGTGGACACGCCGAAGAGCCCGAGCGCCGCCGCCCGTCGCTCGACCGGCGCGAACGCCGCGGCGAGCGTCGAGGTGGCGTTGAAGCCGGCCGCGAAGGCGAGCCCCTGCAGCGCGCGCAGCAGCATCATCTCCGGGCCGACGCGGTCGACGAACGAGAACGCGAACGCGCTCGCCGCCATCCCGAGGAGACCGACCCGCAGGAACACCCGGCACCCGAAGCGGTCGATGAGCGCGCCGACGATGAACACGCCTGCGAGCCCCGACACGCCGTTCAGGCCCATGACGAGCCCGACCTGGGAGTCGCTGCCGCCGAGCTCGCGGATGCGCACCGGCAGCAGGAAGAACGTGGCGAAGGTCATGAAGAAGCAGAAGTTCGCCGCCGTGATGCGGAGGAAGCGCGGCGTCAGCAGCTTCGGCGGCGAGGCGGCGCCGTCGCCGGGGTCGCTCAAGCGGCTCTCCCGCGGGCCCGCTCGGGCGCGGGGTCGGTCCGCAGCCACACCCGCATCGACCCGTCGTGGCCGTCGGATTCGACCTGCCGCTCGAAGCGCCGGACGAGGCCGCCCTCGCGCGCCGCGACCAGGTCGGGGATCGCGATCCGGAGCGCGCCGATCCCGCCGGGGCTGCCGCGCCCCTTGCCGTAGACGATCCGCACCTCGTCGTGACCGTCCGCGGCGGCGTCGGCGAGGAAGCGTTCGGTCGCGCGCACGGCGTCGGCGACGCCGAGCCCGTGCAGGTCGAGCACCGGGACCAGGC
>Ga0075471_10002097_pt1 | contig 13200 bp, 13 predicted proteins | sample DEB19_08_DNA_2_FD_74787 | JGI IMG/M metagenome (GOLD analysis project Ga0075471, IMG submission 74787) | Aqueous microbial communities from the Delaware River and Bay under freshwater to marine salinity gradient to study organic matter... | ecosystem: Environmental > Aquatic > Marine > Coastal ... | reverse complement strand
AGCTCCGCGACCGCCTGCAGACGCTCGACGCCTGACCGGTAGCGGCGGTTCGTCGCGACGCCGCTCAGCGCGCACCGTGAGGCGTTTCGTCATCGGCGCAGGCGTGGCACTCCACCTCGATCGTGGCGTGCTCGATGCCGAAGCGGGTCGCGAGGAGCCGCTTGAGGCCGTCGGCACGGATCTGGGCGTCGTGCAGCGTCAGGGTCCCCTCGAGCACGACGTGCGCAGAGAGCGCCGCGTGCTCGCTGCCCGTCGTCCACAGGTGCAGATGGTGGACGGCTTCGACACCGTCGACCTCGACGAGTGCATCCCGGACCGCGGTCGCGTCGAGGCCGGCCGGGACCGCCTCGAGCAGCACCCGAGTCGCGTCACGGATGAGGTGCCACGCGGCGACGAGCACGAGCACCGCGATGAACAGCGAGGCGATCGGGTCGAGCCGATCGAAGCCGAACGCCCAGGTGCCCGCGGCCGCGACGATCACCGCGACCGAACCGAGCGCGTCGGCGAGGAGGTGCAGGAGCGCGCCCCGTAGGTTGAGGCTGCCGTGCGCGTGGCGGGCGACGAACGCGGCGCTCACGACGTTGACCACGAGCCCGAGCCCGCCGATGATCAGCACTCCGGCCGCATCCATGGTGGTCGGCTCGCGCAGGCGGCCGATCGCCTCGAACACGATCACGAGCGCACCGCCGATCAGCAGCATCCCGTTCGCCTGCGCGACCAGCACCTCGGTGCGAGCGAATCCGAACGTGTGGCGCTCGGTCGCCGGGCGGCGCGCGATCAACAACGCGGCGTACGCCATCGTCAGCGCCACGACGTCGGCCACCATGTGCGCGGCGTCGGCGAGCAGCGCGAGCGAACCGAACGCGAGGCCACCGACCACCTCGACCACCAGGAAGACCGCGTTGGCCGCGAGCGCGAACGCGAGGACACGCCGTCGCTGTTCGTGGGTGGACCCGGGTGCGTGGGAGTGGTGGGTGGCGATACCCCGGATTATCGCGTCTGCAGGCGCTCGGCCCGCGCGGCCTCGCGCCGGAACATCTCGTCGACGTCCTGGCGGAGCTTGTCCTCGCCTGGTGGCCAGCCGGCGGGGCGCACGACGTCGTCGATATCGGCCGGAACCACCCGTTGCCCGGTGTTCGACGCCGCGTACACCGCGAAGCACAGTTGCAGCGCCTTGATCGCGGTCTCGGGATCGAGATCGGGGGTCGTGCCCGAGCGCAGCCCGTCGACGAAGGCGGCGGCGGCCCGGCGGAACGACCCGTCGTAGGAGGCGTCGATGCCGGTGAACGACGTGCGGCGCCCGTCCTCCTCGTAGAGCACGACCGGCGCGAGGTCGGTGTGCAGGTTGCCGCACAGGCGGGTGACCCACACGAAACCGCGGGTGCCCTGGATCTCGAAGAACTCGTCGGCGCCGTAGTAGTCGCTCGTGATGAACATGTCGGGCGCGTACGACACCTCCATCATGCCGAGCAGGTCGGGCCGGTCGTACTCGAACAGCGCGACGGTGGGCGCCTCGAAGAACAACGGCCCCTGGCGCACGACCGCCTGCACGGCGTGTACGTCGGCGTCGACGAGCCACAACGCCATCGCGTACTTGTGCATCACGTCGTCGAAGAGATGACCGCCGGGGCTGTCGGCGTTGAACCGCCAGGTGTACCCCGCCGGGTCGAGATCGGCCTGGAACTGCGACTCGGTCCGGCCGACCACTGTCTTGATCCGCACCACGGTCGGCGTGCCGATCACGCCGGAACGGATCAGGTCACGCGCCTTCTCGAGCGGCGGGAAGTGACAGCAGTTCTCGGTGATCCGCAACACGCGGCCGGTGGCGGTGGCGGCGTCGACCATGCGCCGCGCGTCACCGACGGTGTTCGCGATCGGCTTCTGGCACGACACGTGCTTGCCCGCCTCGAGCGCCGCGATCACGTGCGGGGCGTGCAGCGGCGTGGGGCTCAGCACCTCGACGGCGTCGATGTCCGGGTCGGCGAGCATCGCGTCGACGTCGGTAAAGGTGCGCGCCACTCCCCATTCGGCCGCCCGCCGTTCGAGGACGTCGGGACGGGGGTCGCACAACGCCACGACGTCGCAGTCGGGATGGTCGAGATAACCGGGCACGTTCAGCGTGGCGATGTTGCCCACGCCGATGACCCCCATGCGCACGCGGTCGAGTCGTGTGGCGGGTCGCTCAGCGGGTCGGTCGGATGCCATCGGCCCAGCATCGGCGCGGAGTGCGCCCGCGGGCAAACGGGTGGTAGGCAGGGATCCCGCCCGCCGGACCCTGGAGCCGTGATGGAAGCCCTGCGCACGCCCGACGACCGATTCGACGGTCTGCCCGACTTCCCGTTCGCGCCCCACTACACCGAGATCGACGACACCGCCGGCGGGACCCTGCGCGTCCACCACCTCGACGAGGGCGACCCGGCGGCGCCGGTCGTGCTGCTCATGCACGGCGAACCCAGCTGGTCGTTCCTCTACCGGAAGATGATCCCGGTGCTCGTCGACGCCGGGTTCCGCTGTGTCGCCCCCGATCTCGTCGGGTTCGGGCGTTCCGACAAGCCGGTCGAGCGCGACGACTACACCTACGCCCGGCACGTCGCGTGGATGCGCGCCGCGCTGTTCGACGGGCTCGGCCTGCGCGACGTCACGCTGTTCGGGCAGGACTGGGGCGGGCTCATCGGCCTCCGGCTCGTCGGCGAACACCCCGACCGGTTCGCGCGCGTCGCGATCGGCAACACGTTCCTGCCGACGGGCGACCGTCCGCCGGGCAAGGCGTTCTTCGCGTGGCGCGACTTCTCGCAGACCACCCCCGACTTCGACATCGGCCGGATCGTCACTTCGGCGTGCACGCCGCGCCCCGGCCCCGAGATCGTGGCCGCGTACGACGCGCCGTTCCCCGACGACCGCTACAAGGCGGGCGCCCGCCAGTTCCCCACGCTCGTGCCCACGACCCCCGACGACCCGGCCTCGGCCGCGAACCGCGCCGCGTGGGAGACGCTGCGGGGTTTCACCAAGCCGTTCCTGTGCGCGTTCTCGGACGGCGACCCGATCACCGCGGGCGACGAGCGCACCTTCATGCGCGACGTCCCCGGGTGCGCGGGCCAGCCCCACACCACGATCGAGGGCGCCGGGCACTTCCTCCAGGAGGACCAGGGCCCCGCGCTCGCCCGGGTGCTCGCCGACTGGCTCCGGGCGGGCTGATCCCGCGCCGGCTCACCCCGGGAGGGCGACCGTGCCCGGTAGCGTCCACTTCATCGAACCGTTGCCATTCCTCGATGAAGTGCGGGCGATCGCCGAGACCGGCCTGCACTACGCCGACAACCCGTTCGACCGCGAGCGTTACGACCGGCTGCTCGAACTCGCGGTCGACGGGTACGCGGCGCACAGCGGCCTCTCCCCCGCCGAGGTGCGGGCGCGCTTCGCCGCCGACGTCGGTCACCGCACGACCAAGGTCGGTGTCGACGCGGCGGTGTTCGACGACCGTGATCGCATCCTGCTGGTGCGCCGCACCGACAACGACCGTTGGGGTCTCGTCGCCGGCTGGTGCGAGCCGGGTGAGGCCCCACCGCAGACCGCACTGCGCGAGCTGCACGAGGAGGCCGGCGTCGAGGGGCGGGTCGAGCAGCTCGTCGGGGTGTTCCACCGCCCGGCCACCGCGGGCGAGAACCCGCACGGGTTCGTGTCGATCGTCTACCTGTGCACGATCACGGGCGGCACGCTGACGCCGCAGCCGCACGAGGTGATCGAACTCGCGTTCCGCGACGTCGACGAGCTCGCCGACGACGAGTGGCACATGCACCACGCCGCCCTCGCCCGCGCCGCCCGCGACGCCCACCGCCTCCGCGACGGTCGATAGCCGACTCGCCCGATACCGGCGCCCTGGGTCACGATGTCGGCCATGCCCGCTCGCAACACGACCGACATCGACGCGCTGCTCGCGCAGATGACCCTCGACGAGAAGCTGGCGCAGCTCGGGTGCGTGTGGTGCAGCGCACTGGTGCGCGACGAGGCGTTCTCACCCGATCAGGCGAGCCACTGGCTGCGCAACGGCATCGGCGAGATCACCCGCATCGGCGCCACCACCGGCCTCGGCCCGCGTGAGCGTGCCGAGTTCGCGAACGCGATCCAGCGCTTCCTCGTCGAGGAGACCCGCCTCGGCATCCCTGCGATCGTGCACGAGGAGAGCGTCGCCGGCCTGTGCGCGCGCGACGCCACGCAGTTCCCCCAGGCGATCGGGCTCGCCGCCACCTGGGACCCCGACCTCATCGAACGCATCGGCGTGGTCATCCGCGAGCAGATGGTCGCCACCGGCGCCCGGCACACGCTGTCGCCCGTGCTCGACATCGCCCGCGACCCGCGCTGGGGCCGCACCGAGGAGACCTACGGCGAGTCGCCCTACCTCGCGGCGCGCCTCGGCGTCGCGTACGTGCGTGGCGTGCAGGGCGCACTCGACGCCGGCGTCGCCGCGACCGGCAAGCACTTCCTCGGCTACGGCATGGCCGAGGGCGGCCTCAACCACGCCCCGGTGCACTTCGGGCCGCGCGAACTGCGCGAGGTGTACGCCGAGCCGTTCCGCGCCGCGATCCACGAGGCGGGCCTCGCCACGGTGATGAACTCGTACTCGTCGGTCGACGGGCTGCCGTGCGGCGGCTCGAAGGCGATCCTCGACGACCTGCTGCGGGGCGAGCTCGGGTTCACGGGCGCGGTCGTCGCCGACTATTCGACGACACAACTGCTGATGTCGCACCACCGCATCGCGGCGACGAAGGGCGAGGCCGCGGCCCGGGCACTCACCGCCGGGCTCGACATGGAGCTCCCCCAGCTCGACTGTTACGGCAAACCGCTGCGCGAGCTCGTCGAAGCCGGCGAGGTCGATGTCGCGCTCGTCGACCGGTCAGTGCGGCGCGTCCTCGCCCTGAAGGACGCGCTCGGCCTGTTCGACCGGCCGTACGTCGATGCCGACGCCGCCGCGGCCGCGTACGGCCGCCCCGCCGACACCGCGCTTGCGCACGAGGCGGCGGTCGCGTCGATGGTGCTGCTGCGCAACGACGGCACCCTGCCACTGGCGCACACGGCGACCATCGCCGTGTTCGGTGCCGCCGCCGACGACCCGCGCCTCCTGCAGGGCGACTACTCCTACCCGACCCACACCGAGATCGTGCAGACGCGCGGCGCCGACGGGAACCTCATCGAAGGCTCGGGGCGCTTCGCCGCCGGCCCCTACTACCCCGCCACCCCGACGCCGCTCGCCGCCCTGCGCGCCCGCACCGATGCGTGTATCACGTTCACGCGTGCGTGCGGCACGGGGCTCGACGAGACGCTCGACGACACGGCACGCGCCGAGGCCGTCGACGCGGCTCGTGCCGCCGACGTCGCCGTGGTCTTCGTCGGCGCCCGCTCGGGCCTCCTGCCCGACTGCACGAGCGGTGAGTTCCGCGACGCCACCGACCTCGCACTGCCGCCCGCGCAACGCGACCTCGTCGCCACCGTCGCCGCGACCGGCACGCCGACCGTCGTCGTCGTCGTGAGCGGTCGGGTGCACGCGCTGTCCGATGTCGTCGACCACGCGCACGCGTTGCTGTACGCGTGGCTGCCCGGCGAGGAGGGTGGCAACGCCCTCGCCGACGCGCTCCTCGGCATCGCGGCGCCGTCGGGCAAGCTGCCGATCTCGCTGCCGCGCGGCGCGGGCCAGGTGCCCGTGCACCACGACACGCGCGCCGGCGGCAGCCGCAGCATGATCTACGGCGACTACACCGACGCGCCCGCCGCGCCGCTGTTCCCGTTCGGGTTCGGGCTGACGTACACGACGTTCGCGTACACCGACCTGCAGGTCACCGACGCGATACCCGTCGACGCGATGACCGTCGACGTGACCGTGCACAACACCGGCGACCGCACCGGCACCGAAGTCGTGCAACTGTTCGGGCACGACGAATACGCGCGGGTCGCGCGCCCGGTGCGCCAGCTCGTCGGGTTCACACGCGTCACGCTCGACCCGGGGGCGGCGGCCACGGTGCGGTTCGAGGTCGACCCGACGGCGTTCGCCTACTACGACGAGGACATGCGCCTCGTGGTCGAACCCGGCACCGTGCGCTTCTCGTGCGCCGACCTCGCCGCGACGGCGACGATCACGGGCCCCGAGCGCACGATCGCCCCCAACGACCGGGTCGCGACCACGGTGGAGGTACGGCCGCACGCGCAATAGCCTGGCCGTCGTGACCGACACCATTCGGCTCAACTGGGCCAAGAGCGAGACCCACGGCCTCGAACCCGATCCGGAGCCCCGGCCGATCCGGCACACGCTGTTCTCCACCGACGACCATCTCGTCGAGCCGCCCGGCATGTTCGACGGCCGCCTGCCGAAGCACCTGCAAGAGCACGCACCCCGGGTGGTGGAGACCGAGGAGGGCCACGAGGTGTGGCGCTTCGACGGCAAGACGTTCTTCCAGGTCGGCCTCAATGCGGTGGTCGGCCGCAGGCGCGAGGACTGGAAGGTCGAGCCGACACGCTTCGACGAGATGCGCCCCGGCTGCTACGACATCGATGCCCGCATCCGCGACATGGACATCAACGGCGTGTGGGCGTCGGTGAACTTCCCGTCGCAGATCACGGGGTTCTGCGGCTCGGTGTTCTCGCGCTGCAGCGACCCGGAGCTCGGCCTCGCCGTCACCCGCGCGTGGAACGACTGGTTCTTCGACGTGTGGTACTCGTCGTACCCCGAGCGCATCGTGCCGAACGGCATCACGTTCCTCGCCGACGCCGAACTCGCCGCGGAGGAGATCCGCCGCAACGCCGACCGTGGTTTCACCGCCGTCACCCTGCCCGAGCAGCCGCATCGCATCGGGATGGAACCGATCTTCTCCCCGTGGTGGGACCCGATCCTGCGCGCGTGCGCCGAAACCGGCACCGTCGTCAACCTGCACGTCGGTTCGTCGGGCGTCATCGACCTCGTGCCCGGTTCGCCCGCCGTGCCGCTCGCGGCGACGTTGTTCGGCCAGTTGTCGCTCACCTCGTGCGCCGAGTGGCTCTGGTCGGGATGGCCCGTGAAATACCCCGACCTGAAGATCATCATGAGCGAGGGCGGGATCGGCTGGGTGGCGATGCTGCACGACCGGCTCGAGAACATCGTCGACCGGTCCGGCTACGGCGACTACTTCCCGGGCGACCTGCGTCCGGCCGAGGTGCTGCACCGCAACTTCTGGTTCGCGACGATCGACGATCCGTCGACGTTGAGCACGCGGCATGTCGTGGGGATCGACCGCATCACGTTCGAGACCGACTACCCGCACGGCGACGGCACCTGGCCCGACAGCCAGGACGTGTTCGACCGGTTCTTCGGCGGGCTGCCCGCGGACGAGATCGCGAAGATCAGTCACGAGAACGCGGCGCAGCTGTTCCGGCACCCGCTGCCGCCGCCGGGAAACCCGCACGCGGTCGGCGTGCGGAGGTGACCGACGACAGCGAACACGACGCACTCCTGCTCGAGGCCGCGCGCGGAAAGTTGTTCGGGGACGGGTTCTTCGGTGCGCTCGCCGCCGCGCAGCCCGACCCGGAGCGCCGGGAGAAGCTCGAGACGATCCAGATCATCGAGGCGCGCAGCGTCACGTCGTTGCAGCGCGTGTTGCGGGCCGCCGGTCTGCGCGTCGGCGATCCTGCCGCCGTGCGGCGCGAGGGCGCGGCGCTCGCCGCCGCCGTCGAGCCGGAGAACTGGCAGTTGCTCATGCGCCAGATGCGCGACGCGGTGGCACCCGTCGTCGAGCGCTACGAACGACTCCGGGCGATCGCACCCGACCCCGGCGACCCCGCCCTCGTGGCGTTGTGCAACAGCGAGGCGACGCTCCGCGAGTTCGCAGAGCTCGAGCTCGCGGGCGACGAACGCCGGGCCCGCAAGGCGCTCGAGCGGCACCTGCGCCGCCCCGCCTGAACGCCCGCCCCGACGGCCCGTCCGGACGTATCGAACCCATCGGGCGAAAACCGGCGTATCCTCGCCACACGCCGCCGGCGCGGTCGAGACGAGGGAGTGAGCCATGAACACGTGCGGGAACTGCGGTGCGACTCTCGCCGCCGGGGCACAGACCTGCGGCGCCTGCGGAGCGGCCACCGGCGCACCTCCTCCGCCGCCCGCACCGCCCACCCCGCCGATGCCGCCTGCACCGGCCCCCGGCTACGGCGCGCCGGCCGGGTATTCCGGTCCGGTCGCTCCGAAGACGAACGGCATGGCGATCGCGTCTCTCGTCCTGTCGCTGGTGGGTCTTCTCTGCGGGTTCACCGCGATCCTCGGGGTGATCTTCGGGTTCGTCGCGCGCGGCCAGATCAAGCGGACCGGCGAGAGCGGCGACGGCCTGGCGCTCGCCGGCATCATCGTCGGCTTCGTGATCATCGGGCTGGGGATCGCGTGGTTCATCTTCTGGGTGGCCGTCGTCGCGAGCAGCGACAGCACCTACAACGGCGTCATCGCGCCGTTGCTCGGCGGCGGGTGACGGCCCGACCCGCCCACCCGTTGCGCCCCCGGGAGGATTCGAACCTCCGACCTGCGGATTAGAAGGCCGCTGCTCTATCCAACTGAGCTACGGGGGCGTGGCCACGATGCTACGGCGCCGGTCCCACGCCCCCGGCGCATCCCGGGCTGCACCTTCGGACGGCGATCGCGCGACCCGACCGGCGACGAATCGTTACGCTCCCGCCATGACCGGCGACCGCACCGAACCCGTGATGCTCGTGCACGGCCTCGGATCGTCGTTCGAGCACGGCTGGCGCGAGGCCGGGTGGATCGACCTGCTCGCCGACGCCGGGCGCGACGTCATCGGCGTCGACCTCCTCGGACACGGCACCGCCGACGCGCCGCACGACCCGGCGGCGTACGCGCACCTCGAGCGCAGCATCGAGGAACGCGTGCCCGACACGCCCGTCGACGCGATCGGCTTCTCCCTCGGCGCGCAGTTGCTGCTGCGCGTCGCCGCCCGCACTCCCGGACGCTTCGGGCGGCTCGTGGTGATCGGCGCCGGCGCCAACATGTTCCGCGACGATCCGGCGACGGCGCTCGCCGACGCGTTCGAGAACGGCCACGATCCCGACGATCTCACGGCACGCCTGTTCGTGCAGTTGTCCGAGAGTGCCGGCAACGACCGCCTCGCGGTCGCCGCGTGCCTGCGCCGCCCGCACGAACCGTTCACGGCCGAGGAACTCGCGGGCGTGACGTGCCCGACGCTCGTGATCATCGGTGACCGCGACTTCGCGGGACCGCCCGACCCGCTCGTCGCGGCGTTGCCGAACGCCGAGTTGCGCATGCTCCCCGGGGTCGACCACTTCCGCGCGACCGCCGATTTCGGGTGTATCGACGCGGCGCTGGGCTTCGTCGGGGCCGCCCTGTGACCATGGTCGGGGGCCTCTCAGGGGTCAGTTAGCCTTTCCGCATGAAGGCCAAGCAGTGGGCGATCGTCGCCGCCACCTTCGCCGGGATCGCCGTGATCGCCGCCGCCGGGTGGTTCTTCTTCCTGCGCGACGACCCGCCGCCGAAGCCCACCCTGGCCCCGAACCCGACGATCGACTCCGACGCGACGTCGCCCGACGGCACGTGGCGGGTGGCGCAGGGCGACGGCGTGTACCTCGGCTACCGGATGAGTGAACTGTTCGCCGGCGAGACGATCAAGAAGACCGGTGTCGGCCGCACGCCGACGGTGAACGGTTCGGTGTCGATCACCGGCGACACGGTGTCGGGCGCGTCGATCGCCGCCGACCTCCGCGAGCTCGACAGCGACGACGACCGACGCGACAACTACATCCGCGAGAACGGCCTCGAGAGCGATCGGTTCCCGACGGCGTCGTTCTCGCTGACCGACACCATCACGCTCCCGCAACCGATCGAGAAGGGCGCGACCGTCAAGATCCCGGCCACCGGTGTCCTCACCCTCCACGGCGTCGAGAAGCCGGTGACGATCGACCTCGAAGCCCGTTGGCTGGGCGACACGCTCGAGATCGTGGGGACGTTCCCGATCCGGCTCGCCGACTACGGGATCAAGCCGCCGAAGACCGCGCTCGTGTCGGTCGACGACACCGGCAACGTCGACATCGCGCTGGTGCTGAAGCGCGAGGCCACGCCGGCCACCACGGCACCCGGCAACTGACACCCTCGCCCGGGTGGGTGCGGACGGCGCAGGGCCGCAGGGCTCCACGGGCCGCCCCGGGGACGCTCCACCCGGGGCCGGGCGGGGCCGGGCACCTATAGTGGAAGGCTCCTGGTGGCTGTAGCTCAGTTGGTTAGAGCGTCTGGTTGTGGTCCAGAAGGCCGGGGGTTCGAGTCCCCTCAGTCACCCTTGCGGCGCCGGTCGAACCCGGCGCCGCGGCGCGTCCGGGCCCGGTCCGGGGCCCGTCCGCCCACACCCGGAGGCCTTACACCCGCAGAATCGCCTCGAGGGCCGGTTCGAGCACCGGGTAGGTGAACGTGAACCCGGCCGACTCGAGCGCGGCGGGCATCACCCGTTGGCTGGCCAGCAGCAACGACTCGACCAGTTCGGCACCGAACTGCGCCTTCAGCGGGAACAGCGGCGTCGGCAGGAACGTGGGCCGGTGCAGGACGCGGCCCAGGGTCTGGGCGAACTCGGCGTTGGTGACCGGGTTCGGTGCGGTCAGGTTGACCGGGCCCGACAGGCGCGGGTTCTCGATCGCGGTGCGGATCGCGGCGATCTCGTCGTGGAGCGAGATCCAACTCATCCACTGCCGGCCCCCACCCTGCTTGCCGCCGATGCCGAGCTTGAACGGCGTCAGCATGCGCGCCAGCACACCGCCGTGCTTGGCGAGCACGATGCCGGTGCGGATCTGCACGGTGCGCACACCGGCGGTCGCCGCGGGCTCGGTCTCGGCCTCCCACGCCCGGCACACCTCGGCGAGGAAGTCGTCGCCGGGGGCGCTTTCCTCGGTGAGCACCTCGTCGCCGCGCTTCGCGCCGTAGATGCCGACGGCCGAGCCCGAGACGAACACGCCCGGCTTGCGCTCCCGGCTCGCGACCGCACCCGCGAGCACGGCGGTCCCGCGCACGCGGGAATCCCTGATGCGGGCCTTCTGTTCGTCGGTCCAGCGCTTCTCGCCGATCCCCTCACCGGCGAGGTGGACCACGGCGTCGACCCCCTCGAGAGCCGGCGCGTCGATGCGGCCCTCGGCCGGGTCCCAGCCGATCTCGTCACCCTCGGTCACCCCGCCCCGCCGCAGCGTCAGCACCCGGTGGCCGTCGGAACGCAACGAGGCCGACAACGCCGACCCGATGAACCCACTTGCGCCGCTGATCACGATCTCCACGGCGCCGAATCTACGACGCTTCGGATACGATCGCACCTTCGAGCGCCCCTAGCTCAATTGGTTAGAGCATCAGACTCTTAATCTGCAGGTTCCGGGTTCGAGTCCCGGGGGGCGTACGCAGGCGATTCGGCGGCCCTCGGGCCGCCGGATTCGCGTCGGTTCCCCGGCGGCGGGCGCGGTCAGTCGCCCGAGGTGCGGTAGTCGCCGAACGGCTCGTCGCGTTCCTGCAGTGCCCCGGTGAGGCCCTTCTCGCGGGCGGCGCCGAGGAACTCGGCCATCGCCTTGGTGTGCGTGCCGAGCGCACACAGCTCGGTGCCGGCCCGGATGCCGGCCCGCAGGCCCATCACCTCCATCTGCCGGTGCACGACCCGCTTGTTGAGCTGCACGAGCTCGGCGGGTACGCGCGCGATGCGCTGCGCGATCTCGACGACCCGCTCGTCGAGCTCGTCGACGGGGAACGCCGCGTTGGCCCAGCCGAGCTCCACCGCCTCGAGCCCGCTGATCGAATCGCCGGTGAGCATCATCTCCATCGCCTTGCGCATGCCGAGGAACCACGGGTGGAAGTGCATGTCGGGGACACCGAACCGCACAGCGGGGTAGCCCATCTGCGCGTCCGGCGCGACGTACACGAGGTCGCAACCCGTCGCGAGTTCGCTGCCGCCCGCGAGGCAGTAGCCGTGCACTTGCGCGATCACCGGTTTGGCGAGATCCCAGATGCTCATCCAGCCCTCGGTCACGTGCCGCGGCCACTGCCCGTCGCCGCCGGGCGTGTAGTACGGCATGTCGTAGCCCTCGTTGCCCCCACCGAGGTCGTAGCCCGCCGAGAACGACGGTCCCGCACCGCGGATGATCGTCACCGCCACGGCGGGGTCGGCGTCGTGGGCGCGCAGCGTGTCGAGGATCGCACCGCGCAACGGGTGGATGAGGCTGTTGCGCTTCTCGGGACGGTTCATCGTGATGCGCCGCACGCGGGGTGCGGGCTCGTCGACGAGGATCACCCCGCCCGCCACGGGTTCGCCCGCCATCTGTTGTTCGGCCATCGGCCCCTCGTTCGTCGGGCGCACGGATCACCGGGCGCCGGTGTCTACGGCCGCGGGTGCGGATCCAGGCGCAGGCTACGCGCCACCGTCTCCGCGGCGCGGCGGGCCGCCCGCTCCGAGTCGCGTGCGAGCCGGGCGAGACGGGGGATGCGCCACGGCTTCGTCACGAGATAGCGGATCGAGGCGGCGGCGTCGGGCGAGCCGTCGGGCTTCACCAGGCCGATCACGTCGTTCGGCGTGACGCCCACCAGGTCGCTGATCACGCGCACCGCCGACCACGGCACGTCGCGTGAGGCGCACACGGCGGCGACGGCCGAGGTCTCCATGTCGACCGCGACGATCCCGGCCGCCACGAGCGCCCGCTGCTCGTCCGCGCCCATCGCGAACTCGTCGTGTGTGACGAGCCGGCCCGCGGCGGCGAAGCCGGCGAGCGGCGCCGCCCGGAACTCGTCACCCGACGCCTTGTCGATCACCACCTCCGGTACGAGCACGTCACCCACACGGCTCGCGCCGAGACCGCCGGCGATCCCGCACACGACGACATGGTCGACGGCGTGGGCGTCGAGGAGGCGCCCGGCGGCTTCGGTGGCGAGTTTCGTGCCGATGCCGGTCGGTGCCGCCACGACCCGGGCGCCGGGCAGCTCGCCGGTGAAGAACGCGCCGTCGCGCGTGAGCGACAACGCGCGCACGAGCGGCCGGAGCTCCGACGGCATCGGGGCGAGCACACCGGCGAGCATCGGTGCGCCGGCCATGCCTAGCGGGCGCCGCGCAGGAGCACGCCGGGCCGCACGCCCTGGTCGTCGCCGTCGCGCAGCACGACCTCCCCCGACTTCACCGTCGCGAGGTAGCCGTGCGCGGCCTGCGTGAACCGCCG
>Ga0075471_10002096_pt1 | contig 13200 bp, 7 predicted proteins | sample DEB19_08_DNA_2_FD_74787 | JGI IMG/M metagenome (GOLD analysis project Ga0075471, IMG submission 74787) | Aqueous microbial communities from the Delaware River and Bay under freshwater to marine salinity gradient to study organic matter... | ecosystem: Environmental > Aquatic > Marine > Coastal ... | reverse complement strand
GGAGGAGAGGCTGACGGCACCGGCAGCGGTTGCACCGGTCGGCGCGGCCGCAGTGAGCTGGAGGGACGTGGCAGCCGGCATGTTGCTGTCGAGGCTGGCCGTGATCTTCTGGCCCGCCTTGTTGTTGACCAGCGCGTAGCTGGAGCTCGCCGTAGCCGAACCTTGTCCACCGAGGGGGATGCTGGAGATGACCAGGTTCAGGGAGGCATCCGCGAGGGTGATATTCACGAACGGCTGGACTTGGAAGTTCAGCTTCTGGTTGGCGTTGTCCGCCGCGAAGGCGCTGGCGCTACCAAGGGCGAGGACGATGAGGGCTTTGTTGATGATGCTTTTCATGATGTTACTGTTTTCTGTTTTGTGTTTTTGAATCACCGAACATCGGCGATTGCTGGTAGCCCCTTCGCAACGTGCATGTCAACCGTGGCTGCCGGAGTAAATAGTTGGAAAACGCCAATGTTTTAAGCCTGTTGAGCGGCGTCTCAAGAATCCCCCCGTTCCGCATGCAACGTAGTGACCAGTAAAAACTACAGCTCGCGGAGCAGTTGGCTGAAGGGTTTACCATCCAGGGCCCTGCGCTTTTCCAAAGCAGAAACAGTTTTGCTATCGCAGGGCCCAGTTACCTCAGAAGATTTTGCAGATCGTCATTGCCAAACTTCGCTGGCACGATTCTCGCGATCAGCGGATCGGAACTAATTTATGTATGGCATGGTAAACAAAGCGGTTGAGGACATGGTCTGCCTGCACCACGGCGAGGCTGTGTGGGAACAAATCAAGTCCGAGGCGGGCGTGGACGTGGACGTTTTCATGAGCAACGAAAGTTACTCTGACGACATCACCTATCTTCTCGTAGCCGCGGCGAGCAAAGTGCTCAAGATGCCGGTGGAGCAGATCCTGATCGGATTCGGGGAACACTGGATCTTGCACACCGCCCAGGAGGGCTACGGCGGACTCCTGCAGGCATCCGGCAAGAATCTGCCGGACTTCCTGCGCAACCTCCCGAACTTCCATTCGCGCGTCGCGATGATTTTTCCCAAGCTCCAGCCCCCCCGGTTCGAATGTGCCAACATCACGGCTGGCTCATTGAAGCTGCACTATTATTCTCACCGTGAGGGATTAGCGCCCTTCGTCGTCGGGCTGATGCAGGGCTTGGGCAAGATGTTCAAGACCCCGGTCACGGTTCGACTCGTGGAGGCCAAGACACAGGGCGCAGACCATGATGTGTTCGACGTGACCTGGACGACCGCCCCGGCGGCATGAACTCCGCCGACCAGCCTTTGCCCCCGCCCATCGGCCTGCCGCCGGAGCAATTTGCGGCGGCATTTCCCTTCCACTTGGCACTGGACCGGGAACTGAAACTCATCCAGGCAGGCTCCACATTGCGACGTATTTGTCCTGACTTGGAATCAGGTGTGCGTCTGAGCGAGGTCTTTCGTGCCATTCGGCCTGAGGGGAGCATGTCTGCGGAGTGGGTGCGGCGAAACAAGCTTCGCTTTTTTCTGCTGGAGCACCTACAGAGCAAACTTCAGTTGCGCGGTGAATTCGTTCCGCTCCCGGACTCGGACACGTTGCTGTTTCTCGGGTCGCCATGGTTCACCGATGCTGCGGAAATCAGCAGCTTCGGCCTGGGGTTTGAGGATTTCGCCATCCACGATTCGGTGGTGGACCTCCTGCAGGTGTTTCAAGCGAGCAAAATGGCCCTCGCTGACGCCAAGAAGCTCGCCGCGAAACTGACAACCCAACGTGCCGAATTGCGAGCGGCAAACGAGCGCCTCCGCCAACAGGAGGCCGAGACCCGCAAGCTCGCGCTCATCGCCGCACGCACTGACAACGCCGTGGTGCTCACCGATGCCACAGGAGTAACGGTTTGGGTGAACGAAGGATTTACGCGCCTGACGGGCTACACCATCGAGGAGGTGCTGGGCAAGAAGCCCGGGGCCATCCTGCAAGGGCCGGGCACGGACCGGGAGATCGGACGGCGGATGGGCGAGCGGATTCGCGCGGGCGAGAGCTTCAGCGAGGAAATCCTGAACTACGGAAAGGATGGCCGCAGTTATTGGGTGGCCATCGAGGTGCAGCCGATCCACAACGATGCGGGCCAGCTCACCAATTTCATGGCCATCGAGACGGACATCACCGCTCGCCGGGCAGCACAACAGCGACTGGCCATTCAGTTCGAGGTTTCACGGGTGCTGGCCGAGGCAAGTAACCTCGCTGCGGCCGTGCCCCGACTGTTGCAGACCGTGGGCGAAAACCTGGGCTGGCAGGTGGGACTGCTTTGGCGTGCGGCTGGCGACCAGCTCCGGTTCTCGGAGGTCTGGCACCCGCCAACGGTCAGCGTGGCGGAATTTGTCGGCACCAGCCGCACCACAAACTTCAGTCGTAACGAGGGATTGCCGGGCCGCGTGTGGGGATCTGGCAACGCTGTGTGGATTTCAGACGTGACACAGGAAGCCAGCTTTCCGCGCAAGGCAGTGGCCGTGAAGGAAGGGCTGCGTGGCGCGTTTGCCTTTCCCATCCTGATCCGCGGTGGGATTTGGGGAGTGATGGAGTTCTTCAGCCGCAAAATTGAAGAGCCGGACGAGGCATTACTCCGAACCTTCGCCATTGTCGGCAGCCAGATCGGACAATTCATCGTGCGCCGCGAGGCCGAGGAGGCCTTGCGCGATACGAACACGCTTCAGCAGGCGATTCTGGAAGGGGCGAACTATTCCATCATCTCCACCACCCCGGAGGGCATCATCAAGACCTTCAATTCCGCTGCGGAACGAATGCTGGGCTACACCAGCGAGGAAGTGGTGGGAAGGGCCACCCCGGCACTTTTTCATGATCTGAACGAAGTGTGCATGCGGGCCGCCGAGCTTACGCAGGAGCTGGGGCGCGAGGTGAGAGCGGGCTTCGAGGTGTTTGTTGCCAAAGCAAAGTTGGGTAAACCAGATGAGCGCGAATGGAGTTATCTGCCCAAGAACGGCAACCGCTTTCACGTGTTGTTGTCGGTGACGGCCTTGTTCGACGAGCGCGGAAAGGTGGCAGGCTATCTCGGTGTCGCTTCGGACATCACCGAGCGCAAGCGCATCGCTGGCGAACTGGTGAAGGCCAAGGAAGCTGCGGAGGCGGCCAATCTGGCCAAAAGCGAATTCCTGGCGACCATCAGTCACGAACTACGCACTCCACTGACCTCCATCAGAGGTTTTCTCCAAACCTTGATTGCGGATCAGGACATGCCAACGCCGTCGCGCCAGGAGTTCCTGATCGTCATCCATGATCAGTCACTACGCCACTCGCGATTGGTGGACGACCTCCTCGACCTGAGCAGCCTCGAAAGTGGACGGACCCAGTTCAACGATGAACCGGTGAATTTAAGGCAGCTCGCCCAAACTTGCGTGACCGAGATCACGCCGCTGGCCGGGATGAAGGCTCAACGGATCGAGTCCCACCTTGCAGCCAACCTGCCAGTTTTCAGGGGTGATCCCATCCGATTGCAATCAATCTTCACCAACCTGCTGAGCAATGCGGTGAAGTTCACCCCCACAGGCGGCACTATTTGCGTCCGTTTGGATTTATTTAATGGGACCATCCGTATTGCGGTGGAGGACACCGGCCCGGGCATCCCGGCGGACCAGCGCGAACTGATCTTCGAGAAATTCCACCGCGTTTACCGGCGGGGCGCATCGACAGCCGGCACAGGATTGGGGCTGCCCATCGTGAAGGCGATCGTCGATCACTACGGCGGACGCATCGAGGTGGAGAGCCAAGTGGAGTGTGGTTCCTGTTTCCGAATCCTGCTCCCCGCACAGATCAGCCCGGAAAGCCCGGCCTCGCACCCAGCCTGAGCGGGTGCAGGCAGAGGCTGGTGCAATCCGCTTGCGACTTTGTGGCACCTCCTCCCCCGACAATTCGGCATCTATTTCGCCTTCTGATTGAAAGCAGACACGTTCTTGCGGTTTAATCCCGCCGCCACGCATGTGCGCCATCACCGGCATCGTCCACTTCGACCACCGCCCCGTCGCGGAATCCGAGCTGGTCACGATGCGCGACGTGATGGTCAACCGCGGCCCCGAGCACGGCGGCCAGTGGCTCGGCGGCCACGCGGCCCTCGGCCACCGGCGGCTCCGCATCATTGACCTCTCTCCGCTCGGCAACCAGCCGATGACCAACGAGGACTCCACCGTCTGGGTCACGTTCAACGGCGAGATTTACAACTTCCAATCGCTGCGAAAGGAGCTCGAAGCCAAGGGCCACCAGTTCCGCTCACACTCCGACACCGAGGTCATCGTCCACGGCTTCGAGGAATGGGGCGAAGGCGTCGTCGCGCGCATGGACGGCATGTTCGCCATCGGCATCTGGGACACGCGCAAGGACACGCTCCTCATCGCCACCGACCGCTTCGGCAAGAAACCCCTCTACTACTCACAGCACGGCGCGACGGTCCGTTTCGCCTCCGACAGCAAGGCCTTCTGGTCCCTCCCCGGCGCGGCGCTAACGGTGAACCACGCTGCCATTGACTGCTACCTGCACCACCTCGCCGTCACCACCGACCACACGATTTACAACGAGGTCAGCAAGCTCCCGCCCGCGCACTTCAAAGTCTTCGAGCGCGACGCTTCCGGCGGCGTGCGCGCCCGCGAGGCGCGCTATTGGCAGCCGAACTTCCGCGACAAAATCAACGTCACCGAGGTTGAGGCCCTGGAGCGCATCGACGCCTCACTGAAGGAAGCCGTCCGCAAACGCATGATTGCCGATGTGCCGCTCGGCGCGTTCCTGAGCGGCGGCGTGGACAGCAGCCTCGTCGTCGCCATGATGAGCCAGCTTGCCAGCAAGCCGGTGAAGACCTTCAGCATCGGCTTCGCGGAACAGGACTTCTCCGAACTCGAATACTCCGACGCCGTCGCCGCGCGCTACAAGACGGAGCACCAGCAAATCCGCCTCAAGCCTGACGTGCTGGAAATCCTCCCCTCGCTCGTCTGGGAATATGGCGAGCCCTTCGCCGACTCCTCCGCTATTCCGACCTACTACGTCTCCAAGGCCGCGAAGGAATTCGTCACCGTCGCGCTCACCGGCGACGGCGGCGACGAGCAGTTCGGCGGCTACGACATCGCCCGCGCGTCCTTCCACGCGATGCGCTACGACGCGCTGCTGCCCGGCTTCGTGCGCGGGCCGCTGGAGGACTGGCTCTTCGCCGCCGAGCGCACCGGCTTCGCGCAAAAGCTCAAAACCCTCGCCACCCACGCCAGCCCCGACCCCGCGCGTCGCCACGGCTACTCGATGGCCTTCAACCAGCGCCAGCGTGAAGCTCTCTACACCGACAGCTTCCGCGCGAGCCTCGGCGCGCACCGCCCGTGGCACATCTACGAGCGCCACGCCGCCGGGATGGCCGAGCTGAACATCCTCGACCAAAACCTCTACCACGTCCTCATGGCGCGCCTGTCAAACGACTACCTCGTGAAGGTGGACGTGGCCTCGATGAAGGTCGCCCTCGAACTGCGCAGCCCCTTTCTCGACACCGACCTCTGCGCGCTTTCCAGCTCCCTCGACCCGCTGCTCAAGGTGAAGGGCGGCGTGCAAAAATATCTGCCCAAGAAGCTCGCCGAGCGCTACCTGCCCTGGGAAGTCATCTACCGCCCGAAGAAAGGTTTTAGCCTCCCGCTCAAACACTGGCTCCGCACCGACCTCGCCCCCGTCCTGAACCGGATGCTCCCCGACGGCAACCTCGTCAAAGCCGGCTGGTTCAAGAAGACCGAAATCCAGCGCCTCATCACCGAGCACACGAACGGTGCGGCCCAGCACACCCATCGCCTCTGGTCATTGCTGTGGCTCGAACTCTGGCACCGCATCTTCATCGAGCGTTCGATGACGGGGCGGGAAAGCCTGCGCGCTTAACGGCGACACTCCTGCACCCTTTTCCGCTGCGCACACTATTCGAGGTCGAACAGCGGACAGGAGTGCCGGCCTTAAGTCCGCGCTTCGCACGCCTCTTCCAACACGGACATATAACGCTCGGTCGTGCATTCCCAGGAAAACTGCGCGGCATGACGGAGAATGGCGTCGCGATCAGGCGATTCCATGAGCGTCTGGCCGAGGGCTTTGGCCAGCGCATCCACGTCGGCGCTGGGGACGAGCCGGCCGAGGAACTCCTTGTCGAGCACCTCGGGGATCCCGCCGACGCGCGTGGCGACGGTGCGCAGGCCGCAGGCAAAGGCTTCGAGGATGACATTGGGCACGCCTTCCTGCTTGCTCGGCACACAGAGCACATCGGCGGCCTGCATGTAACGGGCAACTTCCAACGGCGACTTGCGGCCCACGAGGTGGACGTTTGCGGCGAAGCCCCCGGCCTTGGCCAGGCTGCGGATCTTCTTTTCCAGCGGGCCAGTGCCGATCATCACCAACTCGCACGGCTCGGCGGAGGTGCGAGCAAGCCTGGCGTGCGCGCCGACGAGCAGCAGCGGGTTTTTCACCGGCAGGAAGTTGCCGACGTAAAGCACCACCTGGGAATCGGGTGGCAGGCCCAGTTCCTTGCGCGCGGCGAGCGCATCGCCAGGACGGAAAATGGCGGTGTCCACGCCGTTGTAAATCGGGCGCAGCTTCATGAACGGCACGCCAGCATCGCACAGCCGGTTGGAGAGATCCTTGCTGCGCGTAATGGTGGCAGCGGCGCGGCTGAGCGCCTGCACGATGGCATGCCGGCGCAATGGCATTTGCAGGTAGCTGTGGACATCCGTGCCCTGCGCGATGGCAACGAGCGGGGCCTGCAACTCAGCACCCAACAGATCCAGTGCACAAGCGTCGGGATAAACCCACGCACCGAGGACGACGTCGAACGGAAAATCCGCGCGCATGAGCCGCACCGGTTCGCGGAGCGCGCGGGCCATGAGGCGGTGGTTCCATGGACCGCCAAATTTCGGGATGTAAAAGGTGCGGATGTAACGAGGCTGAAAGATGCGATCCTGCTCCCGTGGCGTGCAGCCCCGCCAGCTCTTGAAAGGCAGCACGGGACGCGGAGCGATGACGCGGATCTCGCAGTGCCGCGCGAGCTGATGCAGCACCGTGGCGTTGATCTGGCCCTGCCCGGGCGCGGTGGCGTCCGGAAACAGGTTCGATACGAACAGGAGCTTCATGGGCGGAAAGGATCAGGTTCAGGCTCAGAATTACGAGCATGAAGCAGTTCTCCGGCCCACGATCGCATTCTGGATACCGCTATGATGAGGCCGTTACTTCGCCGCCGTCGGTGCCTCACCAGTCGCTGCTCTGCCCCAGTCAAACCACCGCCATTTCACGCCGTCTCCGTCGCGATCGCGCTTGGCGATGCCGAAGAAGAACGAGGCGTGGGAGTTGGTGGGGCTGGCATCCTCGCGCCACAGGTTCCACAACAGCGAGCGGCTTTCCGCTCCTGTGCGGGGATTCCGATCGTGACGGAAGACCGACCAGACCGGAGACCAGTTGCGCTCGATGGACTTGTTGCCGGGCACCAACGGCTCCAGCAGGGCAAGAACTTGGAATCGCTCACGACCATCCAGCTCCTGCTGGCGGGTGAAGAACGGCCACAGATCGGTGCGCGTCTTGGCCTGGCCGGTCGCCGTGTTCCGCTCGACAGTCTGGCTGTAGAGGAAAATCAGCCAGCGGGTGCGTTCCCGGTCCAGCGGCGCGGCTTGGGCGCGGTTGTATTTGTAAACCGGCCAGAGCACGAAGTCGCTCGTGAGAATTGCGTTGGTGGCGTGGCTGTAGAACGGCCAGACGCGGTTCATGTGCTTGCCCTCGCCGCGGGCGAACGCCACGAGCGGCCAAGGCACGCCCCATTCCTGATATTTCCGCTCCCGATCATCGGTGAAGGTGAAGAACGGCCAGAGATAGGTGGAGGAGTCGCGTTGCGGCGAGCGATGGTGGCTGTAGAGCGGAAGCAAGGCCTGCTGGTGAACGGGATTCGTCGTGCCCACCGCAATGTGGTTGTTGAAAAAGAACGGCCACGCGATGAACAGCTTGTCATGGCCGGGCACAAGCTGTTCAAGGCCGAGATAGTTCGTGGTGGCGAATGCATCTCGATGCTCGTGGCCCATGAGCGGCCAAAACTGCCAGCCGTCGAGCTGGTTGCCCTGCCGCAGATGAAGAAAGGGGAACAGGAAGTTTTGCGTGACCACATCCTTCTTCACCGTGCGCGAATAGACGGGGAACAGGCGAACCCGAATCTCGTCGCGCAACAGGCGGTCCTTGAGCGTGCCCCAAAACGGCAGGAGCGCCGTGTAATTCTGCGCCGGGTCGGCAGCGCGACGCTGGAAGTAGAAGGGGAAGACGGTGAACTTGTCCGACTTCTGCTCGTCCTGCGTCAGTCCGCCGGAGAAGGACAACAGTTGAAAGAGCTGCCATTTGTATTCCGCACCAAAGCGATCGTAGGTTACTAGCGGATAGAGAATGTCATATTCCTCCGTATCCACCCCGGGATTGACCAACCGCGAAAAGAAAGGCGGAACCGCCCATGTGATCTGCTCCTCGGCGGCTTCGTGATAGTAGATCGGGCCCAGCCATTCCGTGCGCGTCCCGGCACCCAAAGTAAGGGAAAACTCATGCGCAAATGGACCAGCACTCCATTCAGATGCGAAGAGGCCACGCGACTCAAATCCGATGCCGAAGAGCAGGCAAAGCATCCCCAAGGCCCGCTCTAAAGGTTTGATGACACGAAAAATCAAGCGGGAGTGATGGTAGGAGAGCTGTTGTGCGGGTCAAGGTCGGCGGCCAACACAGAGGGTTTGTTCGTTTTCTGTATGGGCCACAAGGATAACGGTAACGAGAGCTGTCTTCTCAGTAAAAACTCTGGAATTGACATTCTAATCACTGATAGTAACCTATCAGGCAGTTGATTGAGGTTCCTTTTGACCTCGGTTCCTCAAGGCCCGGTGGCGAGAGTGCATTCTTGTCACTGGGCCTTTTCTTTTCTCCAGCCGGCCTTCAGGAGCAGTTGCAGCACCGCCGGCAGGAATGTCAGCGCCGCCGCCATGCAGGTCGCCGTGCCCACCGCCATGACGTAGCCAAGGCTCTCAATGCCTTGGTGCTTCGCGAGGATGAGGCTGCCGAAGCCCGCAATGGTCGTCAGACCGGACACCAGCACGGCGAGACCGGTGCTACGCGCGAGGATGGACGGATTCTTCTCCTCGCCGAAGCGGTTCAGGATGTGGATGCCGTTCGTGACGCCGATACCAACAACCAGCGGCAGCGTCATAATGTTCGCCGGGTTGAAGGGAATACCGAACCAGCCCATGAAGCCGACCATCCACACTGTCCCGATGGCCACCGGCAGCAGTGATAGGACCACGCACACGAGCGACCGGAAGTGCAGGAACACCATCAGCGCGATGGCGGCGGTCGCATACCATGCGGCCTCGATGTAGCTGTCCTTGAGCAAGGTCGTGTATTCGAGGAGCTGCACCGGCGTGCCGGTCACGTTCGGATCCACGGAGCGGAGCTCCTTCACGAAGGCCTCCTGCGGCTCGCGCTGCCACACGTCGGCTTTGGGGAAGACTTGCAGCAAATACTTCCCGGTCACGCCGATGAAACGATTGCGCAGCGGAGCCGGCAAATCCTCCGCCCGCAGCGCGCTTGCCTCCTGACTCGCCAAAGTCGTGAACGTGTCCTGCAAGTCATCAAGTAACGCCTGCTGATAATGCGCCGTCTGCGCCGCCGCCTGCGCTGGCGGCGCGGCCACGAGCGCATTGCGCCACGCCTGCACGGCCTCCTTGAGCGACTTGAACTGCCCCACCAGCTTCGCGTCACCTTCCGTTTTCACCACGTTCTCGGCCGCGCCGACGAAGCCTTGAAAAGAGAACAGCACCTGCAACAACTCCGGCACATTGGCCGGCTGTAGGTCGAGCTTCGCAAACTGCACCGCGCCAGCGTCCGCCTTAACCTGCCGGATGAGCGCGAGCTTGGGAGTCGCATCCTCAGCAAGGAACTGGCTCATGGACCGCACGTTCGCGACGGTCGTGAGGTTCGTCAGCTTTTGCTCCAGTTGCGCGGCCTGCTGCAAGTTCGTCGCCACCACCGCACCGAACAGGACCGAATTCGATGCCGTATTGATGAGCTTGTGCTCGAAGACCACCGCCGGCAGTCCCGCAGACTGCATGTTCAGCAGGTTGTAATCGAAATGAACCTTGCCGAACCGCGCCACGCTCAACACACACAGCACCGCCGTCACGACGAGCACTGCGGCAGGCCGGTTCAACCAGATGCGCTCAATGCGCTCCCGGCGGTCCACCGGCGGCGCGACGTGGTCAATGACGTTCTGCTTTCCGCGCAGCAGCAGCACCGGCAACAGCGTCATCATCGGCACGAGGCAAATCAGCAGGCCGCCACCCGCAATGATGCCCATCTCTTGGATGCCCTTGAAGTTCGTGATGCCCATCGCAAAGAACGCCCCCGCCGTCGTGGCTGCGCCGGTGAAGATGCCTTGGCCCGTGTTGACCATCGCCAGCGTGATGGCCTCGCGCTCGGACTTGCCGTGCCGCAACTCCTCCTCGAACCGCGCAACCAGATGCGCGCCAAAGTCAATCGCCAGCCCAATCAGCATGGGCGCGAACGTGATGGTCAGGATGTTCAGGTGTCCGACCGTCAGCGTCGTAAAGCCCATCGTGTAGACCAGCCCGACCACCAGCACCGCGTTGGCCTTGAGCGGGCGGCCCGACTCCGCGTAACCGTAGATGAAGATGATGAGCACCAGCACCAGCGACACGATGGTCGCCACCGTCGTGTCCACCTGCGACTGCGCCATCTCGTCGAACTCCAGCACCGGCTCGCCCGTGACGCCCACGCTCACACCGGGCACCTCGCGCTTCGTCTCCTCCACCAGCACGCGTAATCGCTCCACCGCGTCGCCGACCAGCGCCTCGTTCTTTGCATGCGCGGTGACTAGATACAGCCGCCCGCCGCCGAAGGTGATATACATCTCTCGCTCCGCCTCCGGCCCGCCGCCAAAGAGCGCGCTCACGCCCGGCGACGGTGCCTTCCCGGGCCGCTGCAAGCCCTCCCGAGCCTCGTTCACGATGCGTTCCAGGGCTGGCAGTGCGCCGAGCATGGACTCATTCTCCGCGTTCGCCTCCTGCTTCGCGGTGCGGAACTGCCGGTTCAGGATGGTGAACAACGAAACGAGGTTCGTCGCCTGCGAGAAGTTTTTGATGAACGGCTGGTAGTCCTTCACCTTCTTCTGCAACTCCACGAGGTCAGCCTGCGGCACGAAGAGCAGCGCCTTGCTGCCCATCAGCTTGAGGTCGCCCTTGTAGAAAACGTCCGTGAAGAGGTTCGTGTCCGCCTCCAGCTTCGCGCCGAGCCGCTCGACGAACTGCCGGTTCTTGTCCTGCCGGTCGCTCTCGACGATGACCACGAGGTCGTCCTGGCCGGGGAACTCCTTTTTGAAGGCGAGGAAGTTCTGGTGATACTTCTTGTCCGAGCCGACGAGGTCGTTGCGGCTCGTGCTGAACTCCAGATGCCGCACCGTGTAAAGCAGGCACACGGCGAACAGCACCACCTGCGGATAAAAGAACACGCGTGGGTGCGAATACACCGCGTCCGCCAGCCGGGTGAGCAGGCGTTGGACGAACGACGGGTTGGGCGGTTCAGCGGCCACGTTCTAGTCGAAGTTCAGGGCGCGGATGATGCACCGAAGGCCGGGCTGGTGTCCAACCCGCGCAGCACGGAGAGTTATAGGAACCGACGTGAGGCATCCAACTTGTTTCAGCGAGGACATCGGAAACCCCTGACGTCGTCTCCTGCGAAGGTCAGAACTTCAGTTCGTATTCCAGCTCCACCAGCCCGCGGAAGTGCGCGGCGTAGGGGGCCAGCTCGCCTTCCTTGGTCGCGGCGCTTACGGTCAGCGAAGCAAGGTCGTGGTAATCGCTGTAATACTCGGAGCAGTTCATGAAGAGGCCCACGCGGTAGTCGCCCTCGACGAGCGGGAAGTGCTTGATGCGGCCCGTGCAGCGGAACGGCTGGTCCGGTGCGATGGTGAACTGGCCGCTGGTCGTGCGCAGGTCGAGGATTGCCACGCGCTGGCCATAGACGCTGTAAATCAGGATGGCGCAGTCGATTAGCTGCGTGCGCTGCTTCGCACCGAGTTCGAGCGTGAACTCCAACGGCTGCCCGCTGACAATGGGGTTGGGACTGAACTCCAGTTGCCGGCACTCGATGATCTTGCCCAGCGGCACGGCAATGCCGGTGTGGGGCTTCTTGACCTCGCCAAGATACGCGCCGATCTGCGTGTCAGGGTCGCCATCGCCCAGCACGCGGCCGCCGCCCATATGGATGATGCGGCCGCAGAGCGCCTGCACGGCGGCCATGTTGTGGCTGACAAAGAGGACGGTGCGTCCGCGGTTCTTCGCCACGTCCTGCATCTTGCCGAGGCACTTGTTCTGGAAGGCGGCGTCGCCGACGGCGAGCACCTCATCCACCACGAGAATTTCCGGTTCCAGATGCGCCGCGACGGCGAAGGCCAGGCGCACATACATGCCGGAGGAATAGCGCTTCACCGGCGTGTCGAGGAACTTGCCGACCTCGGCAAACTCGACTATTTCGTCGAACTTCGCGCGCACCTCCGCCTGCGTCATGCCGAGGATGACGCCGTTGAGGTAGATGTTCTCGCGGCCGGTGAGTTCCTGATGGAAGCCCGTGCCGACTTCGAGCAGCGAGGCAAGCCGCCCGCGCAGGTAAATTTCGCCTTCGGTCGGCTCGGTAATCTGGCTGAGGACTTTGAGCAGCGTGGACTTGCCCGCGCCATTGCGCCCGATGACGCCGATGACCTCCCCGGGCTTAACATCGAAGCACACGTCGCGCAGCGCCCAGAACGATTCACTCGCGTCCGCCTGCGCCTTACCCAGGTTCTTCGCCCAGTGAGTGAGCTGGTCGCGCAAGGTGTCCTGCGACTTGGCCGCGCCGAGCCGATACTGCTTGGAGATGCCGCGAACGCTGATGATGGGCTTGGCCATGGGCTGCGAAGATTTTTAGCCGCAAAAGAGCGCAAAGCAGCGCAAAGAAAAACTATTGGTGGAAGCCAGCAACGCTCGACCTGTCGTTGGCACGAGGAGGAAAGTCATTTTCATCTCTGTGTTCTTTGTGCCCTTTCGCGGCTAGATGACATCCGCAAACGTCTTCTCCGCACCGCGGAAGTAGAGCGCGCCGCTGACCAGCAGCGCGGCGATGACCGCGATGCTCACCCCGAAGCCCGGCCAA
>Ga0075471_10002093_pt1 | contig 13213 bp, 12 predicted proteins | sample DEB19_08_DNA_2_FD_74787 | JGI IMG/M metagenome (GOLD analysis project Ga0075471, IMG submission 74787) | Aqueous microbial communities from the Delaware River and Bay under freshwater to marine salinity gradient to study organic matter... | ecosystem: Environmental > Aquatic > Marine > Coastal ... | reverse complement strand
TGGCGGACGACGGATCGGCGCCCAGCAATCGGAGCATCTCGCCGGCATGTGGCGTGAGCAGCCGCGGGCCGGCATGCGCGACGAGCGCGTTGCGTCCGCACCGGGCGAGGGCCCAGAGCGCGTCGGCGTCGAAGACCGCGGGAGGCGTTAGCCGCCCCCAGAGTTCGCGCACGATCTCGACGATCGGCTCCGAGCGGCCGATGCCCGGACCGATCGCGACGGCATCGGCCGCCTCGGCCCGCCGCCCGATCTCGGCCGCGGCGGCCGACGCGAAGGTGCCGTCGGCGCCGGCGGGCAAGCCATGGGTCATCACGCAGGGATCGAAGCCGGCGGAGATTCCGGCCACGGGTTCGGGCACGAGGAGCTCGACCAGGCCGGCGCCGCTCCGCAGCGCCGCCATCGCGGTGAGCGCGGGCGCCCCGGCCATGCCGACCGAGCCGCCGACGACGACGACGCGGCCGTAGTCTCGCTTGCTGGTGTCGTGCCCACGTCGTCGCAGGCGGGGCAGGTCGGCGGGCGGCGGTGCAAATCGGCTGGTCACGGATGCCTCCGGCGGCGTTCCCGGCGCGATCGGCCGGCCGCTCGCGCGCGGCGACGAGGCGGCGCGGAGCGTGTCTGCGGCTGGATTCGCTCCAGCCGCGGTCCATTACCTTGACTGAAACCTCCGCAAGGGGCTACCCTCGCCGCGATCTTTCAGGATAGCGTGACTGCCCAGGAGACGGGTCCCCCCATGAGTGCCGCACACAATCCCGGCGATCTGTTCGACGTGAAGAAGGTCCGCCGGCTGATCGAGCTCATGAAGGAGCACGATCTGTCGGAGCTCGATCTGAAGCAGGCCGACCATCGGGTGCGGATCAAGCGTGGCGGGGAGGTGGTGGCGACGTCGTTCGCGCCGGCCATGCACCAGCCGACCCGGCCGGCCGCGGCCGAGCCGCCGGCCCGGGAGCCCGCCGCCGATTCCCGCATGCTCGTCATCAAGAGCCCGATGGTGGGCACGTTCTACAAGGCCTCGGGCCCCGACGCCGCTCCGTTCGTCAAGGTCGGCGACCGCATCGGCGCCGAGCAGACCGTGTGCATCGTCGAGGCCATGAAGGTCTTCAACGAGATTCCGGCCGGCGTGTCCGGGCAGGTCGTCGCGATCCTGGTGGAAAACGGCGCGCCGGTCGAGTTCGGCCAGCCGCTCATCAAGGTCGACCCGGAGGCGTGAGCCCGTCGGCGCCGACGCGATCCCGGGCGGACGCCGCCGGGGCCCGACGTCGGGAGGCGGACTGTGGGCGGAGCCTATGTTCAAACGCATCTTGATAGCGAATCGCGGCGAGATCGCCCTGCGGGTCATCCGCGCCTGCCGCGAACTCGGCGTGGAGACCGTCGCGATCTTCAGCGAGGCCGACCGGGGGGCTCCCTACCTCGAACTCGCCGACGAGGCGATCTGCGTGGGACCGGCGAAGGCCGCCGACAGCTACCTGCGGATCGACCGCGTCATCAGCGCGGCCGAGATCGGCAACGTGCAGGCGATCCACCCCGGCTACGGCTTTCTTTCGGAGAACTCCCACTTCGCCGAGGTCTGCCGCTCCTGCGACATCGGATTCATCGGGCCGACGCCCGAGGCGATGGAGCGGGTGGGTGACAAGAACTCGGCGCGGGCGCTGGCCCGTGAAGCCGGCGTGCCCACAGTGCCCGGCAGCGACGGCCTCGTGGCGAGCGAGCAGGAGGCGGTGCGGGTGGCCCGCGAGGTTGGCTATCCGGTGCTGCTCAAGGCGACCGCCGGCGGCGGTGGCAAGGGGATGCGGGTGGCCGCCAACGAGCTGGCCTTGGCCAGCGCCTGGCAGCAGGCCTCGGCCGAGGCTCAGGCCGCCTTCGGCAACCCCGGCATCTACATCGAGCGGTACGTCGAGCGGCCCCGGCACGTCGAGATCCAGATCCTGGGCGACCAGCACGGTAACCTCCTGCACCTCTGGGAGCGGGATTGCTCCACGCAGCGACGGCATCAGAAGCTGATCGAGGAGAGCCCGTCGCCGAGGCTTCCGCAGGAGACCCGCCGGAAGATGTGCGAGGCGGCGGTGCGGCTGGCGAAGGCCGCCGGCTACTTTTCCGCCGGTACCGTCGAGTTCATCGTCGACCAGCAGGACAACTTCTACTTCATCGAGGTCAACGCCCGGATCCAGGTGGAGCATCCGGTGAGCGAGATGATCACGGGCATCGACCTGGTGAAGGCGCAAATCCGGGTGGCAGCCGGCGAGAAGCTCGGGTTCGAGCAGAAGGACGTCGTGGCCCGCGGCCACGCCATCGAGTGCCGGATCAATGCCGAGGACCCTGCGGCCAACTTCCGCCCCTGCCCCGGTCGCATCGAGCGGATCATCGCGCCGGGCGGGTTCGGCGTGCGGTTCGACTCGCATGCCACCGTGGGCTACACGGTGCCGCCGCACTACGACTCGCTCGTCGGCAAGCTGATCGTGCACCAGGCTACCCGTGAGCAGGCGATCCAGACGATGATGCGGGCACTCAAGGAACTCCGCATCGAAGGCATCAAGACGACCGTGCCGCTCCACCTCGAGGTGCTGGCCAACGCGGCGTTTCACGAGGCCCAGATCGACACCACGTTCGTGGAGCGGATGCTGGCGGGGTGATGACGAGCGTGGTGTGGGAGGCGGTGCGTTGCATGCAGCCGGGCGGTGCCCGGTGGCGGGGTGGGGGCTTTTGGAACCAGAGGGAGCATGTTCGATGAGTGAGTCGTTGTCTCGTCCGCCGAAGGCGGTCCACCAGTTCCGCCGTGTGGCGATCCTGTTCGCGGGCGGGCCGGCGCCGGGGGCCAACGCCGTGATCTCCACCGCGGCCACGTCGTTCATGCGGAGCGGCACCGAGGTGATCGGCATGAAGCACGGCTACTCGTCGCTGGCCGACTTCTCCACCGCCCAGCCGCTCGTCGAGGGCCGCGACTTCGTGCGGATCACGCCCGATTTCCTCAAGCGGACCCGCTCGGGCCAGGGGATCATGCTGGGCACGGCCCGGACCAACCCCGGCAAGCACGTCGCGTCGCCGGCGCACTTCGACGATCCGCAGCGGGTGCAGCCCCTGAAGAACGTCTACGAGGGGCTGCGGTCGCTCGGGGTCGAGGCACTGATCTCGATCGGCGGCGACGACACGCTGAAGACGGCCAACAAGTTCAAGCTCTACCAGGATCGGCTGCCCGCGGGCAGCCCGCGGATCCCGGTCGTGCACCTGCCGAAGACGATCGACAACGACTACATGGGCATCGACTTCACGTTCGGCTATTTCACGGCGGTCGACACGCTCGGCGGCGAGATTCGCAATCTCCTCTACGACGCCGACGCGGGCCGCTGCTACTACCTCTGCGAGACGATGGGCCGCAGCGCCGGCTGGCTCTCCTACGGCGCCGCCATCTCGGGTGAGGCGAGTCTCGTGATCAGCGTCGAGGACATCCACGGCAAGTACCGGGGCGAGGAGACCGTCACCGATGCATCCGGGCAGACGAAGATCAAGCCTGTGATGAACATCGAGGAGGTCGTGGGCCGGATCGTGAAGACGATGCGGGTTCGCGAGGAGGAAGAGGGCAAGCAGTATGGCGTGATCGTGTTGGCCGAGGGCCTCGCCGAGTACCTGCCGAGCCGGCAGCTCGAGGGCATTCCTCGCGACGAGCACGGCCACATTTCCATCGCGCAAGTCCAGCTCGGCCGAATGTTCGCGAAGCTCGTGGCCGACGAGTTCAAGAAGCAGACCGGCCGGTCGCGGAAGGTGGTCGGCCTGCAGTTGGGGTACGAGTCGCGGTGCGCGAAGCCGCACGCCTTCGACGTCATGCTCGGCAGCCAGCTCGGCGTGGGCGCCTATCGGGCCCTCGCGGAGCGGGGGCTCAACGGCGTGATGGTGAGCGTGTCCGGGCAGCTCGACTTGAACTACGTGCCCTTCGAGGAACTGGTCGATCCCGCCACGCTCGTGACGGTGGTCCGCTACGTGGAGCGGGGCAGCGACTTCCACCGCCTGGCCCGGTTCCTCGAGACGTATGTCAACGAATAAAGCACACGTATTCGCTGGAATGGCGGCTTGAGTTGCTGGAGTGGGCAGCCACAGCAGCACGCACTGGTTCGCCGGCTGCGGCATGCTCGTCGCCGGCGGACTGTGCTGCGGGAGACGCTCGGACGATGGCACGTCGCTCGTGAGTCGCAAAGTACACCGGCTCCTGCGCTTGCCTCCGACCGGCTCCTCAGCATCGGGAGTGGCAGAGTGCTGAAGTGAGACGGTTGTCCTCCCCGTGCGGGCAGGAGAACACGAGGGCAGGAGGCCAGGTCTAGGTCCTGCCTGAAAACTCCGCTCGGCGGTCTGCTTGGTCGTTTTGGGCGGCTCGTCGCCTAGAGCGAGGAGACTTTTGCCGCCCCCGAGCCGGTGCTCCACCAAAGTCGAATGCGCCCTAGCACAGGCGGGCGGACGCTCGCCAAGCCGGGTCGGCCTGGAGGGCCGAGCCGAACGTCCGCCGGGGGTGTGTGGGCAGCCCCGGTCCACGCGAGCGACGTGCCTCACTCGCCAGACGGTCCGTCATCTCAGTCCTGCGTGAGCGAGCCTTTGGTGCTGGGCACGCCCGGCTGCCGTGGGTCGGTCTCGACGGCCATGCGCAGCGCTCTGGCGGCGGCCTTGAAGACCGCCTCGGCGATGTGGTGCCCGTTGCGGCCGTGGTGGAGGATGGCGTGGAAGTTCGCGCCCGCCGTGGCGGCGAAGCTCTCCCAGAACACCTCCACGAGCTGGGCGTCGAACGTGCCGATGGTCGGCACCGGGAAGGCGACGTCGAAGACGACCGCCTGGCGGCCGCCAAGGTCGAGCGCCACCGTCGCCAGGGCCTCGTCCATCGGGATGATCGCGTGCCCGTAGCGGCGGATGCCGCGGCGGTTGCCGAGGCACTCCTTCACCGCCGTGCCCAGGGCGCGGCCGACGTCCTCGACCGAGTGGTGGCCGTCGACCTGGAGGTCGCCCGTGCACCGCACGGTGAGGTCGACGAGCGCGTGCCCGGCGAGCAGCGTGAGCATGTGATCGAAGAACCCGATGCCGGTCTGCACGTCGGCTGTGCCGGTGCCGTCGAGGTCGACGACGACCCGGACGCTGGTTTCGGCGGTCGTGCGGGAGACGGTGGCGGTGCGGGGCATGGCGGGCGGGCTCGTCGGAGGAGGTCAGATGGTCTTCAGGCAGGCGAGGAAGGCGTCGATCTCGGCGTCGGTGCCGACGGTGATCCGCAGGCCGTCGCCCCAGCCGGCGTAGTTCATGTAGCGGATGAGGATGCCCTGGGCCTTGAGCGCCTCGTAGATCGGCCGGTGCGGCCGCTCGGGGTGCGTGCACCAGACGAAGTTGGCCTGGCTCTCCTGGGCATCGAAGCCGAGCGATCTCATGGCATCGGTGAGCCGTCGCCGTGTGGCAACGATCGCCGCCCGGTTGGCGGCCAGCCATGCCTGGTCGTCGATGGCGGCCGTGGCGGCGGCGATCGAGAGGGCGTCGCAGTTGTAGGAGTCCTTGACCTTCAGGAGCTGCTCGATGACGGGCGGCTGGGCCACGGCGAAGCCGAACCGGAGGCCGGCCAGCGCGTACGACTTGCTGAAGCTTCGCGTGACGATGACGCGGGGGTTCTGCTTGACGAGTTCGAGGCAGTTCGAGTCGGCGAAGTCACCGTAGGCCTCATCCACCGCGACCGCGCAGGGCAGCCGTTCGGCGAGCGCAGCGACGCGGGCCGGCGGCAGGAGCGTGCCCGACGGGCTGTTGGGGTTGGCGATGATCGCCAGCTTGACGGCGGCGCCAGTTGCGGTCGTCTGTGCGGCGAAGGCATCACCGAGCGACCAGTCACGGTCGTAGTGAAACTCGTCGCAGCCGGCCCCCTGGATGCCGGCGAGCGTGCGGTAGAGGATATAGCTGGGATAGGGCATCCGCAGGCACTCCCCCGCCCCGACGAACGTGCGGACAAGGATCGTGAGCAGGTCGTCGCTGCCGTTGCCGCAGATGATCCAGTCGGGATCGACGCCGAGGATCTCGGCGGCGCGCAGCCGGAAGACGGTGGCCAGCGGGTCGGGATACTTGGCCAGGGCACGGCCGGCCGTGGTGGTGACGATCGCGCGGGCCACGGCCGGAGAGGGCGGGTAGGGATTCTCGTTCGTGTTGAGCTTGATCCACTTCCCCCCCTGCGGCTGCTCGCCGGGCACGTAGCCGGCCAGCGCCGCGATGTCGGCGCGGACGGACGCGTCACTGTGGTCCCGGAATGAGGAAGCGGTGGGCATAGGAGGTGGCCGAAGCTGCTGGAACCGGCGGAAACGACCAAAAAATTCTAGCTTATAGCCATCCCGTCGACGTGCACGGGTTCATCCCGGCATGACGATTCCCGGCCGCAGAGCCGGTACAGACGGTGCGATCGGCTCCCGTGGGATGAGGTCTCGGCGTCGGTGTCGCAGCCGTCGGTCCATATCGAACCGAATAACGCGAAACGCTCGAAAAGACGCAGCGGCGCGAGACACGGCTCCGGAGTCATCCGAGCCGCTCACTGCCAGCAGACTTCCTCGCCTCCACGCTGCGGCGGTGCGCGGTGAGGCCCTCGGTGTCGGCGAGCGTGGCGATGTCGGCCGCCAGGTCGGCGAGATCGGCGGCGGCGAGCCGGATCACGCTGCCACCCCGGAGGAACTCGTTGGCCGAGAGCCCGGCGGCGAACCTGGCCGTGCCCCCCGTCGGCAGCACGTGCGACGGGCCGGCCGCGTAGTCGCCCGCGGCCACGGGGCTCCAGGGCCCGAGGAAGGCCGCGCCGGCGTGGCGAATGCGGGCGAGCGTCGCTTCGGGATCACGGGTGTCGATGGACAGGTGCTCGGCGGCCAACTCGTCGGCCAGCCGCTCCGACTCGGCATCGTCGCGGGTGACCACGATCGCGCCGAACCGTGCGAGGCTGTCGCGGGTGAGGTCGCTTCGTTCGAGCACCGCCACGCGGCGGTCGATCGCGGCCGCCACCGCGTCGGCCAGAACCATGCTCGACGTCAGCAGGATGGCCGATCCCGGCGAGTGCTCCGCCTGGGCGAGCATGTCGGCGGCGATAAACTCCGGATTGCCCGCAGCGTCGGCCACGACCACGATCTCGCTGGGGCCGGCGATCGAGTCGATCGAGACGTCGCCGTAGACGTGCTCCTTGGCCAAGGCCACGAAGAGGTTGCCCGGACCCACGATCTTGTCGACGCGGGGCAGCCCCTCCACGCCGTACGCGAGCGCGGCCACGGCCTGCGCGCCGCCGGCCCGCATCACCCGCGTTACGCCGAGCTCGTGGCAGGTCGCGAGCACGTGCGGGTTTTCGGAGCCGAACTTCGTCGGTGGCGCCACCACCACGATCTCCGGCACACCCGCCACCCGGGCCGGTACGACGGTCATCAGCAGCGTCGACGGATAGGCGGCCGCGCCGCCCGGCACGCAGACGCCCACGCGGTCGAGCGGCAGATACCGCTGCCGCAGCACGCCCCCGCCGGCGAGTGGCACGGCCACATCGTGGGCGAGCAATGCCCTCTGGAACCGCTCGACACGGTCCCTGATCCGCCTCACGGCGTCGAGGAAGCCGCGATCGACCGACCGATGCGCGGCCTCGAGTGCGGCCGGCTCGACGAAGAGCGTCGCCGGCTCGACCGCGGCGACGTCGATCCGCCGGGAATACTCGAGCAGCGCAGCGAGTCCGCGGGTCCGCACGTCATGGCAGATTCGCTCGACCACCTGCCGCGGGGTGAGCGGCTCGCCAAAGACGTCGATCGTCCGCTGCCGTCCGGACGGGCTCACCAGCTCGCCCTGCGACGCCAGCATCCGGCGGAAGGCGTCGAGTCGGGTACGGCCGGACGGGGAGGAGAGGTCTATGCGTTCGCAGGTGGGCCGTGGGTCCTGTGCTGTCATGACGCCAGCATACCCACGATCATGAAGTCGGGCAGGTGCCAGGTTGCCCGCTCACTTCGCGGCGACGGCATCCGCCCGAGCACCTGCCTCGGCGATTCCATGAAGTCGCGCCCAGCGGTCGGCGATCCAGTTGAGACCGGCGGCCGCCGGACCGTCTCCCGGCTGTCGGGTGAAGATCCGGGCGAGCAGGTCTCTCGATCGTGACTCCAGACCCGTCGGCGTCCCGTCGGGCCGCTCGCCGAACACAGGGTCGGGCGGGAGCCGCTCCTGGGCGGCGAGGGCGGCCGCAGTGTCCGTCCCCAGCCGGGCGTCGATCGCGACCGCCCGTTCAACGGCTCGGGCAGCGTCGACGGACCGATCGAGCGCCGTCAGGACGATTGCTTGCCGCAGAAACGTGTCGGGGAGATCGGGCGCGATCGTCGCCGCGCGGCGATAGGCGTCGAGGGCTGCGTGGAGCTTCGTCGCGTCGTCAAGGGCGTCTCGCATCCGACGATCACCCAAGGCGACGAGCTTTCCGGCGCGAAGCCTGGCATCGCCATTGCTCGACCTGACGACGATTGGGGTGGCTGGCTGACGCAACGCGAGCTGTGGTGCGGGAGCGGGCTGCGCCGCGGGGCGGCCCGGCGCGAGACCTGCCAATGCCGCGGGTGCCGCGGGCTGCGATCCGATCCCGGGAGGGTTTGTCATCGACCCCGCCGGCGCGGCATTCGCGAAGCCGAATCCTAGGAACGCCCGCGCCCCGACCGGGCCGAAGACGGGGGCGACCGAGCCGCCGAACGGCGAGATCACGATCGGCTGCCAGCCATAACCATAGCCGTAGCCAAAGCCATACGGCGCGTAGGCGCATGGCCAGCCGTACCAGCCGCCCCAGGCGGGGCCGTACCACCCCGGCCCGACGACATAACTGCGGATGCCACCGGAGAAGAAGCCACCATACGGGCCGCCGAGGTACACGCTGTCGGTGAAGGCGAACCGCGACACGCCAAAGCCTCCGCCCCAGCCTCCGTAGAAGCCGGGGCCGATGACGGGACCGCACCAAGCACGCGGTCCCCACAACCCAGCCCGCCATCGGCAGTGCCAGGCCGATGCCGTCCGCGGCTGGCCCCACACCAAGGCCGTGAGAACGATGAGCACCGCAAACCGACTCCACTGTCGCGAAGCCGATAGCGCCATGGGCGAATCCTCCGTGGGGTTGCGCAGCGTGGCATGACCACAGGTGATTCTACGCGACATCGGCCAGTTCCGGCGAGCACAGGGACGGCCGCCCCCGGAATCGTGCCCGGGCCGGTTGAGCCGCGGCAGCGGGCGGGTTAGTCTCCGCGGCGAGGTCGGCATGAATCTGCGGGGAAAGGCGGGCATTCGACTAGGGATGGCGGTCGGGTTGTCCCGAGAGGCGGCGGCGCGGCTCGCGGTTCTGCGCTCGCCAGGCCGGATCCAGGACTTCGTGAATCGCATTCCGTGGAACCACGAAGACGACGGGCCGACTGCGTCGTCCGTGGTCGAGGTGCTGCGGAAGCGGCGGGCCCATTGCATCGAAGGGGCGTTCGTGGCGGCCTGTGGCCTCTGGCTCGCCGGACAGCCTCCCCTGCTCTTGGACATGGGAGCGGCTCGTGGCGACGTCGACCACGTCGTCGCCCTCTTCCGCCGCGGTCGGCTGTGGGGCGCGATTTCCAAGAGCAACAGCCCCTTCCTCCGCTACCGCGACCCGATCCACCGCAGCCTGCGGGAGCTGGCGATTTCGTTCTTTCCGCAGTACGTCAAGCGGCGTCGCAAGACGCTCCGCAGCTATTCGGTGCCTGTCGACCTGCGGCGTTACGACCCTGCGCTGTGGGTGACGCACCAGGGCTTCTGCCGCGAGATCGTCGACGAGCTGACAGCCGCGCGGCACTTCACGATTCTGCCCGCCGGCGGCGAGGCATGCCTGCGGCCGATCGACGAGATCGAGGCGCGTTCGAACACGCTGCGTGACTACCGGCGGTAGGGCCGGCTCACATGCCGGCCTGGCCCAGCACCCGCCGCAGCGACGTCAGCGCGATCTCGCCGAACTGACGTGGCGGCACCCTCCACAGCCGCGGGTTGTGCAGCTCCACCGCGACCGCGCCACGGTAGCCGATCTCCCGGAGCAGCCGCACGAGCTCGTCCGGCGGTGAGCAGCCCTCGCCGGGCAGGATCCGGTCTGCGTCGCCCGCCATCTCGCGGGGCACGTCGGCGATGTCGGAGAGCTGCACGTGCGCGAGCGTCTCGGCAGCGAGAAGGCCGAGGTCGAGCGGCTTGCTCGGGCCCACGCTGTAATGGAACCAGTCGAGGCAGAGTCCCAGCGCCGGATGGCCGACGTCCTCGACGACCGCCACCGCCGATTGCAGGTTGTTGGGGAAACTGGCTCGGGCGTCGAACTCGAGCGCGAGCCGCACGCCCGAGTCGGCGGCCCGCTTCGCCCCCTCGGCCAGGCTCATCGAGAGCCGGGAAAGATCCTCCGGCCCGAGCGGGCCGAAGACGTCGCCGGCGACGACGAGCACCGGGATCGCGAGGTCGCGCAGCAGCGCGAGACGGCTCTCGAAGTGCCGCCAGTGTTCGCGGCGGGCATCGCCCTGGCTCGTGAGCAGGCCGCCCTGGAAGCTGGCTGCGACCGCGGCGATGCCGTGCCGCGCGAGCAGCTCTGCGAGTTCGCCCACCGGATGGTTTTCGAGGAAGGCGTCGGCGTGGCCCAGCCACAGATCGATCGCGTCGCAGTGGCCGGCCGCGTAGTCCTCGACGATCGTCGCGAGCGCCGCGTCGAGCGAGGAGACGGTGCCGATGGCCGGCCTCATCGCAGCCGCTCGCGAAGCATGTCGACGCACTCCTCGATGGGCACCCGCGTCTGTACGAGCGTGTCGCGATCGCGGAGCGTGACGGTCTTGTCGGCGAGCGTCTGTCCGTCGATCGTCAGGCACCAGGGGGTGCCCGCCTCGTCCTGTCGGGCGTAGCGGCGGCCGACCGAGCCCTTCTCGTCGTACATGCAGGGCATGTGGGCCTTGAGCTTCCGGTAGAGGTCGACCGCCACCTCCGGCATGCCGTCCTTCTTCACCAACGGCAGGATCGCCGCCTTCAGCGGCGCCAGCCGCGGATGCAGCTTGAGCACGGTGCGGCTGCGGGGCTTGCCGTCCTCGTCGGGCACCTCGTCCTCGTGGTAGGCGTCGCAGAGGAAGGCCAGCACGGCCCGGTCGGCGCCGGCCGACGGCTCGATGACGTGCGGTACGTAACGCTCGCGGGTGGCGTCGTCGAAGTAGCTCAGATCCTTCCCGCTGCCGCGGTGCCGCGGCTTACCGTCTGGACCGAGTTCCACGACGAGCTGGCCGTCGCGACGGACGAGCTTTCCCTCCATGTGGCTGCGGAGATCGAAGTCGCCGCGGTGGGCGATCCCCTCCAACTCGCCGAACTCCCCGTCGGCCAGGAACGGGAAGGCGTATTCGATGTCGGCCGTGCCCACGGAGTAGTGGGAGAGTTCGTCAACGCCGTGCTCGCGCAGCTGCAGCTTGCCGGCAGTGAGACCGAGGCTCAGGTACCAGTTCCAGCGGCGGTCGCGCCAGTAGCGGTACCAGGCCGCCGAGTCGGACGGCTTGCAGAAGAACTCGATCTCCATCTGCTCGAACTCGCGGGATCGGAACGTGAAGTTCCGCGGCGTGATCTCGTTGCGGAAGCTCTTGCCGATCTGAGCGATCCCGAACGGCACGCTCACCCGCGACGTGTCGAGCACGTTCTTGAAGTTCATGAAGATGCCCTGGGCCGTCTCCGGCCGCAGGAAAGCACGGTCGTCGTCGCCGCCAGCCAGCGCCCCGATCCGCGTCTCGAACATCAGGTTGAACTCGCGCGGGTCGGTGAGCGTGCCCGGCTCGGAGGCGTCGGGCCCCAGCGCCGTTGCCAACGCCAGCGTGCCCGCCGCGACCCCGGCCGCCAGCGGCACGAGCCCCCCCTCCCACTCGATCTCGTCCACCTGCTTGGCCCGCAGCCCGAAGAATTTTTGGGCTTTCTGCACCGTGTGCGGCGCCGCCTCCTCGCCCGACTGGTCGGTCACCACGAACACCCGTTTGCCGCGATGGGCGGCCCAGCGGCCCTGGAGGTGGTCGTAGCGGTAGCGCCGCTTCGACTCGCGGCAGTCGACGAGCCAGTCGTGGAAGAGGTCGAAGTGGCCCGAGCACTTCCAGACCTGCGGGTGCATGATGATCGTGCAGTCGAGGCCGGCCATCTCGTAGCCGCTCGGGGCACCCGGCGGCGTCGACAGCTCGTCGTGGCCCGCCACCATGTCGTGCCACCAGCACTCCTTGAGGTTGCGCTTGAGCGACACGCCGAGCGGCCCGTAGTCCCAGAAACCGTTCAGGCCGCCGTAGATCTCGCTCGACTGGAAGATGAAACCGCGCCGCTTCGCCAGCGACACGATCCGGTCCATGCGGGACTGGTCGGAGGGTTTTTCCATGGCGGGCATGCTCGCGGTCGGTCTGGGGAGAAGGCGGCGGCCGCAGTACGCGGCGGGGTCGTCGAGCCTAGGAGTGTAGTTGGCCCGTGTTGCCTCGGTCCACATCGGCTTCGCGTCAGGCTGCGGCGGCGTCGGCAACGAGCCAGCCGGAGTCCCGATCGAGCCGCGGCACGAGCGGTAGCGAGTCGATCGCGGCGGCGGCGGCGAGGTCTGCCTGCATGCCGAGCGCGACGAGGTTGCGACCGCCGCGCGACGCCGCGAAGGCGACCGCGATGCGCTCCGGGGCGGCGTGGCCGTCGGTCTCGACGACCGCGCGGAACCCGGCGACCGCATCACGGGCGGCGGCGTCGAGGTCGTCGCCGCAGGCCTCGGCATGCCGCGCGGCCGCGTCGAGGATCGCGCCGGCGGCCAGCAGATCCTCCTCCGTCACGACGCCGTCGGTGCCCGCGCAAACGAGGTGAACGTGCTTCACGTCGAGCTGGCCCGCGAGCTGCCGGGCCCGGGCCGCGACGGCCGCCCGGTTCACGATCGCCCCGACGAGCACGGCGGACGCCGGACCGCAGGCGGCGAGGGCCGCCGTGCCGTTGGTGGTGGTGATCACGACCGGAAGTCCCGCCAGCCGCTGCCGGGTGTACTCCAGCGGTGAGTTGCCCAGGTCGAAGCCCTCGATCCGCAGGCCGCCCCGCTCGCCTCCGAGGAGGGGCGCAGGCTCGCCTGCGGCCGCCGCGGCACAGGTCCGTGCCTCGGCCACCTCGAGCACCGGCCGCACCCGGGGAGAACCGTGCGCCAGGGCCGTGACGATCGTCGTCGAGGCCCGCAGGACGTCGATCATGACGGCGATCCCTCCCGCGGTGGCCCCGGGCT
>Ga0075471_10002092_pt1 | contig 13215 bp, 16 predicted proteins | sample DEB19_08_DNA_2_FD_74787 | JGI IMG/M metagenome (GOLD analysis project Ga0075471, IMG submission 74787) | Aqueous microbial communities from the Delaware River and Bay under freshwater to marine salinity gradient to study organic matter... | ecosystem: Environmental > Aquatic > Marine > Coastal ... | reverse complement strand
GGTAATTCGCGCCCCGCATTCGAACTAGTGACTGGTTTTTGGATTGGTTAAATCGGCGGGGGGTGGTTAATTGGATGAAGTGGTGGTGTCAAGCAGCATCGAGCAGTTGCGGGTCGCGGATCTCGTTCCGTACGCGAGGAACAGCCGAACCCACAGCGAGGATCAGGTCGTTCAAATCGCGGCGTCGATCAGGGAGTTCGGCTTCACAAACCCAGTGCTCGTTGACCCTCACGGGGGGATCGTTGCCGGCCACGGTCGGGTGATGGCCGCCCGCCATCTCGGGATGCAGGTCGTGCCGTGCATTCGGCTGAGCCACCTGACGGACCAACAGCGTCGTGCCTACGTCATCGCGGACAACAAGCTGGCGCTCAATGCAGGTTGGGACGAAAAAATGCTGTCGCTCGAGCTTGCTGCGCTCAAGGACGACGGGCTCGACATGTCGTTGCTCGGCTTTTCTGACGACGAGCTGGGAGATCTTCTCGGGCTCGTAGAAGAGGAAGGTCCGGACCCCGACGCGACCCCGGATGTGTCCGACGTGACCGTAGCGCAAGCCGGCGACGTCTGGGTGCTTGGGCCGCACCGCGTGCTGTGCGGTTCGTCGACGGAGCGCGGCTCATGGGAGCGCCTGCTGCAGGGGGAAAGAGCAGATATCTGTTGGACGGATCCCCCCTACAACGTGGCATACGAGACTGCCGCGGGATCGATCAAGAACGACGACATGAGCGACGAGAAGTTCAGGGCATTTCTTCGCGCCGCGTTCGTCGAATTGCTTGCTTCGCTGAAGGCCGGCGCTCCGATCTACGTCGCGCACGCCGACACGGAAGGTCTGAATTTCAGAGCCGCGTTTCGCGAGGCTGGATTCAAGCTGTCGGGTTGCCTGATCTGGCGGAAGGATTCCCTGGTGCTGGGCCGCTCGGACTACCAATGGATGCACGAGCCGATCCTCTACGGCTGGAAGCCTGGCAGCCGCCATCGGTGGTATGGCGGGCGCAAGCTGATGACGGTGGTCGAGCACGGGGAGGGTGGGGCGATCACGAGGATGGAAGACGGCCGCTGGGCAATCAAGACTTCGGACTCGGTCTTGATCGTCGATGGGGCCGCAAAGCTCGAGGAGCACCCGGAGTCGGTCATCTTCCATGAGCGTCCGAAGCGCTCCGCTGAGCATCCGACAATGAAGCCCGTCGGCCTGATCGAGCGAATGCTGAAGGCGTCGGCGCGCCGCGGAGACCTGGTGGTGGACGGCTTCGGCGGTTCTGGATCGACGCTGATCGCTGCCGATCGAATGGGGATGTCCGCCCGGCTCATCGAGTTGGACCCGCGGTACGTCGACGTGATCGTTCGGCGCTGGCAGGAATTCAGCGGGCGTGCCGCGACGCGGGAGCAGGATGGCGCGCAGTTCGATAGCGTGGCCGGCGCGTAGCAGTCATGGCCACTGGTTCGCTGAGCCAATACGCGGAGCACATCGGTTCTTCGCCGGCGTACGTCACGAAGCTGAAAAAGGCTGGCCGGCTGGTGTTGCGCGAGGTGGATGGGCGGTCCGTGGTCGACTTTGATCAGAGCGACCGATTGGTGCGAAACACTGCCGATCTCGGCCGAGCCGGGAATGGCGCGAATGCGGCCCCAGGCAAGGCCCCAACGAGCCCAATCGCCCCGATTGCGGCTGGTGGTCGGGTCGACGTGATCTTCCGGACCGCGCAGGCGCAGGAGCGGGCCTACGCCGCTAAGCTGGTCGAGCTGGACTACCGAGAACGGTCGGGCGAACTTGTCAGGAAGGTCGAGATCGAGCGGGAGCTTGCGTCTCGGCTGGTCGCACTTCGCGATGCGCTCGAGGTTCTCGCCGATCGAATCGCGCCGCTTGTGGCTGCCGAGACCGACCAGGGAAAGTGTCGCGCGCTCCTGCGTGACGAGCATCGGAATGCGCTGTCCGCTTTGGTGGACAAGTTCGCTATGCCCGCCTCGACGGACGTGGCCGCAGGAGGCGACAGTGGGGGCGCCTGAGCGCGATCTGGTTTCTGCCCTGTTCGAGCGATATGTCCGCCCGCGCGAGTCGCTGGCGGTCGACGCCTGGGCGGACAAGTATCGCGTGTTGGCCGGCGAGACCTCGGCCGAGCCGGGGCCCTGGCGCACCGAGCGCACGCCGTACCTGCGGCAGATCATGCAGGACCTCTCGTCGGAGTCGCCGCACGAGGAGATCGTGCTGCAGTTCGGGACCCAGCTTGGGAAGTCCGAGAGTGGCCTGAACTGGCTGGGCTACTGCATCGACCACGACCCGGGCCCGATGTTGCTGATCCTGCCGACGGTCGACATCGCGAAGCGGTTCTCGAAGCAGCGGCTGTCGCCGATGGTGCGCGAGTCACCCGTGCTGCGCGCGAAAATCCGCGAGGCCCGCTCCAGGGACTCGGGCAACACTACGCTGGTGAAGGAATTCACGGGCGGCCTGCTCGTGGTGACGGGGGCAAACAGCGCGGCCGGCCTGGCCTCGATGCCATCGCGCGTGCTCTACGCCGATGAGGTCGACGACTACCCGGACGACGTGGACGGCCAGGGCGAGCCGCTGGGCTTGGCGACGGCGCGCCAGGACACGTTTGCACGGCGCAAGCGCCTGCTGTCGAGCTCGCCGAAGCGCCCGCCGGGATTCAGCACGATCGAGGCCCGCTTCCACCTCGGAACGCGGTTTCGGTACCACGTGCCGTGCCCGCACTGCGAGGCGATGCAGACGCTGGAGTGGGGCGGCCGGGAGGTCGCGCACGGGTTGAAGTGGATCGGCAATGACCCGTCGACCGCGCACTACGTGTGCCGGGCCTGCGGTGCAGTGATTGAGGAGCACCATAAGCCGGCGATGCTGGCCGCTGGCGTGTGGATTGCGGAGAACCCCGACGCGGCGGTGCGTAGCTACCACCTGTCGAGCCTGTACTCGCCGCTGGGGTGGCTGAGCTGGGCGACGATCGTCAAGGAGTTCCTGGCCGCGGCGGTAGACCTGGTGGCCGGCAAGACGGCTCCGATGAAGACGTGGCGGAACACCCGGCTGGCGCTGACCTGGGCTGAGCCCGGCGCCCGGTTGGCGGTGAATGCGCTGCGCGATCGCGCGAAGATGGACGGCGCGCACCGGCTGCGCTGCGTGCCGGCCAGCGCGCTGGCGCTCACCGCCGGCGTGGACGTGCAGGACAACCGACTCGAGGTGAGCGTATGGGGCTGGGGGCCGGGCGACGAGACGTCGCTGGTCGACCACCAGGTGCTGCCCGGCGACCCGGCGCAGGCGGAGATCTGGCAGCGCCTGGACGCCTACCTGTCGGGCAGGTTCGTGCACGAGCGCGGCGGGTCGCTCGGGATCGAGGCGGTCGCGATCGACACCGGCGGTCACTTCACCCATACGGTCTACACATACGTGCGCGACCGCTCGCCCGGCCGGCGCCTCGAGGCCAACGGCCAGGCGTGGGTGCAGCGCTTCTACGCGATCAAGGGCCAGGACCGCCCGGGCATGCCGGTCAAGGGCAAGGGCAGCCCCGTTGACGTGAACTACCGCGGCAAGCTCATCCAGCGCGGCGTGCAGCTCTGGCTGGTGGGCACGAACAGCGCGAAGGATTGGTGGTACGCGCGTCTTCGCCAGGACCGGCCGGGGCCGGGCTTCGTGCACGTGCCGACCGACGTGTCCGACGACTGGTGCGAGCAGATGACGGTCGAGTCCCGCGTCCAGGCGCGCACCGCGCGGGGCGTTCGGATGGTCTGGGCCTGCCCGCCGGGAAAGCGCAACGAGGCCTGGGACTGCGCGGTCTACGCGCTGTTCGCCGCGCACGCGCTGGGCCTGGAGCGCTACACGGCGCCGATGTGGGAGCGCCTGGCCGAGCGCATTGCGCCGCTGCAGGGATCGCTGCTCGGCGCACCCGTGGAGTTGCCTGAGCCCGTGGAGCCGGTCGAGGATGACGGGCCGGCTTCGGATGAACCTTCATCGGCTCCGGTACCGGCAACCCCCCAGGCCTGGCAACCATCGCGTGCTGCTGGCTGGCGTCCGAGGCATCTTCGATGAGCGAGATCTCCGTGATGCTCGAGCGGTCGCGGTATGACGACCTAGTCGCCGATATCGTCGCGCGCGTGCGCCAGCGCGCGCCGGGCTTGACCGATGAACAGGTCGCCGAGCTCGATGCGGAGATTCGGCGCGACTGGGGGGGCGTTCAATTGAAGGTCCGCCGGGTGAGTGCGATTGAACGCGCGCGAGTAAAGGAACTGATCGCACGCGGTGTGCCGGAACGCAGCGCTCGTCGAAAGGTCCGCGGCGGCTGACTAGGTGGCCGAAAAGCACCCGATTCGGCCAACGAGAACGGCCATGATCGGCACACCATGGCCTTCACCACAGATGACCTGACCCGCATCGATTCTGCGATCGCCACTGGCGAGCTGCAGGTCAGCGTCGGCGGGCAGACGATCATCTACCGAACGATGCGGGACTTGAAAGCCGCCCGTGATCTGATCAAGGGGGAGCTTGAGAATGCAGGCGCACTGACGGCACGACCGAGGGCGGCGTTTGCCGCACGCACCCGTGACTGATCGCTCCGTGATCGATCGGGTGCTCGCCTGGGTTGCAGGCACCGCCGGCCGCATGCTGCGCGATCGCTTTGCCAAGCGGTCGTACGACGGCGCCAAGGCTGGGCGCCGTACCGACGGCTGGCGGGCCACTGGCTCAAGCGCCAATGCCGAGATCATCACGGCGCTCCCTGCGCTGCGGAACCGGTCTCGGGAGCTGGTGCGGAACAACCCGCACGCTCGGAAGGCAATCGACGCGCTCGTGTCGGGCGTGGTTGGCGCGGGCCTGGTGCCGGTTTTGCCTCCCGATCGAGAGGACGTGCGCATTGCCTGGGATGCGTTCTCGCGCGAATGCGATGCCGATGGCCAGCTCGAGTTCGCGGGCCTTCAGTCGCTGATCGTGCGTGCGTTCTTCGAGTCGGGCGAAGTGCTGGTGCGAATCCGCCGCCGCCGGCCGGAGGATGGGCTCGTCGTGCCGCTGCAGCTGCAGGTGATGGAGGCGGACCATCTGGACGCAACCCGGAACGAGCTCCTGTCAGGCGGTGGTCGAATCATCGCGGGCATCGAGTTTGACGCAATCGGAAAGCGCGTCGCCTACTGGCTGTTTCAGGACCATCCCGGCGAAGTGGCGCCGGTCTCCGGGTCGCTCGAAAGTCGCCGGGTTCCGGCTGACCAGGTGATCCATCTGTACGAGAAGACCCGCCCCGGCCAGATCCGCGGCGTGCCGCGTCTTGCCGCGGCGATGATGCGCATGCGCGACCTCGACGACTATGAGGAGGCCGAGCTCGTACGCAAGGGGATCGAGGCGTGCTTCGCGGCCTTCGTGACGTCGCCGGAGGCCGACCCCGGTTTGACCAGCGCATCGACCGACGACGCCGGCCGCCGAATCGAGACCCTGGGTGCCGGGATGATCCAATACCTGCGCCCCGGCGAGACGGTCTCCTTCGGCGCTCCGCAGACCGCCGAGGGGTATGCGGAGTACACGCGCACCCAGCTGCACGCGATCGCAGCCGGTAGCGGCGTCACGTACGAGCAGCTGACGGGTGACCTGTCGCAGGTGAACTACTCGAGCATCCGGGCCGGCCTGCTCGAGTTCCGCCGCATGGCCGACACGCTGCGGTGGCAGGTCCTGATGCCGATGTTGCTCTCGCGCGTGCAGGCCGAGTTCGCGCTGCTCTCGCGCCTGGCCGGCGCCGTGCGCAAGGATGTTGCTCCCTGGGAGTGGACGGCTCCCCGCTGGGAGTGGGTTGACCCCCTGAAGGAGGTCGAGGCCGCCGCTGGCGAGATTCGGCTCGGCCTGTCATCGCTGTCCGAAAAGCTGCGCGAGCGCGGCATGGACCCGGATCGCGTATTCGCCGAGATCGCTGACGAGCGCAAGAAGCTCGCGGCGCTCGGGATCACGCTCGAATCAACCCAATCGCCTGTAGCCCGGGCGCTGATTGACCAAGATGCCGAAACCCCAACTGAGCCGAATCGACGGGCAGCTTGACCGTTCGTTCCCTGCGCAGATCCGCGTGCTGGAGCGCGCGGATTCGGCCGCCGGTGACGGCGCGCCGCCGGCGCAAGGGAACGTGCGGCTGGAGCTCTCGTTTTCGTCCGATGCGCCGTACCTGCGTGCGTCGTGGTTCGACGATCCGTGGGTGGAGATCCTCGGCCACTCGGATGGCGAATGCGACCTGACCAGGCTGAACGCCGGCGCTGCAGTGATGGTCAACCATGACCGATACCTGCAGGCCGGTTCCCCCATGGCGATGGTGGGGGCGACTGACCGAGCCTGGATCGAGAACGGCAAGGCCTACGTCGAGCTGACGATGTCGCGCCGAGATGGCCTGGAGGGTCTGCTCCTGGACATCGCCGATGGCCTGGTGCGCAACGTGTCGGTCGGCTACCGGATCCTCGAGCGCAAGCTCATCAAGTCATACAACGGCAAGCAGCCGGACGAGTACCGCGTCACGCGCTGGCTGCCGATGGAAGTGTCACTGGTGGACATCCCTGCGGATGCCACCGTCGGAATCGGCCGCTCGGCCGAGGATCGGCCGCGCTATCGCGTGGTCGAACTGCCCGAGTCGGGCGAACAACTGGAGAAAACGATGGCTGACGAACAGCGTGTGGCCGGTGTGCCCGCGACCCCCGTGACCCCGAGCGCCGACAATGTCGTGGCGATCGATCAAGCGCGCGCGGCGGGCGCGCAGGCCGAGCGCGAGCGCGCGGCTGACATCCGTCGCCTGGTGCGCCAGGCGCGCCTGTCCGAAGACTTCGCCCAGCGTCTGGTCGAAGAAGGCGTGAGCGTGGACGTCGCCGGTCGGCAGATCCTGGCCGAGCTGGCCCGTGCGGACGAAGCGGTGCAAACGCGCACCGCGAACGCGTCGCGGATCGAGACGGTGATCGACGAGACCGACACCCGCCGCGACGCGATGTCCGCCGCGATCGTGAGTCGCGCGAATCCCTCGATTGCGCTCCCGGACGCATCCCGCCGCTATCGGGGCATGACCCTGATCGACATGGCGCGCGCCAGCATCGAGGCCGCCGGCGGTCGCACCGAAGGTCTGTCGCGCCGCGAGATCGCGGTCGCCGCCCTGAACCTGGATCGCACCCACGTGCGCGCCATGAGCACCAGCGACTTCCCCGAGATCCTGGCTTCGACGGTCAACCGCACCCTGCGCCAGGCGTACATGGCAGCGCCGCGGACGTTCACCGGCTGGGCCCGCCGCAGCACTGCGCCAGACTTTCGCCAGGTCGCGCGCACCCAGCTGTCGGAAATGTCGTCGATGCAGGCGGTGAACGAAGGCGGCGAGTACAAGATGCTGAAGATGGGCGACAGCGCCGAGAAGTACTCGCTCGGCAAGTACGGCGGCATCATCCCGCTGACCTGGGAGGCGCTGGTGAATGACGACCTGTCGGCGTTCGACCGCCTGCCCCGCGCGATCGCAGAAGAGGCTGCCGCGACCGAGGGCGACATCGTCTACGGCATCCTGTCCGCCAACGCCGCGCTCAGCGACACGGTGGCGCTGTTCCACTCCACGCACGCCAACCTGGCCGGCTCGGGCACCGCGATCTCTGACACGTCGCTGGGTGTCGGCCGCGCTGCGATGCGCAAGCAGACCGGTCCGCAGGGCCGCTATCTGAACATCGCCCCCCAGTACCTGATCGTGGGCCCGGACAAGGAAGTCGAGGCCGCGAAGTACACGTCGGCGTCGTTCGTGGCCGCGAAGTCGTCGGATATCAACCCGAACTTCAACACCTCGCTCGAGGTGATCGTCGAGCCGCGAGTCTCCGGCAACACCTGGTACCTGTCGGCCGCGCCGGGCCGAATCGACACCGTTGAGTACGCCTATCTCGAAGGCGAGGACGGTGTCTACACCGAGCAGCGTGTCGGCTTCGAAGTGGACGGTCTGCAGGTCAAGGCGCGGCTGGCCTTCGCGGCGAAGGCGATCGACCACCGCGGCCTCTACAAGAACCCCGGCGCCTGATCGGCCGCTCCGTGATCCCTGAGCCCCCGAGCTCGGGCATGAATCTCTGAACAAGGAATCGAATCGTGAAGAACTTTGTGCAAGAAGGCGACATCCTGCCGCTGACCGCTCCCTACGCCGTCAGCGCGGGCGGTGGCGCCCAGGTGGGCACCAACATCTTCGGTGTCGCGGTGAAGGATCTGGCGAGCGGCGCTTCGGGCGAGTTCCAGGTGGAAGGCGTCTTCGACCTGACCGCGCTGTCGACCGACACCGGCTCGGCCGGGACGATCTGGTACTGGGACAACACCAACAAGCGCGTCACCACCACCAGCACGTCGAACCTGAAGATCGGCGTGGGCACGGGCACCAAGGCCAGCGGTGACACCACGGCGCGCGTGCGCCTGAACGCTGTCTTCGGCTGATGAGCCCGCCGCTCTCCACGCAGCAGCGAGATCGCTTGGACCGCCTCTGGGCGGGATTCGAGCGGTCTGGCTTGCTGCAGGAGGCGGTGGTCAACGGCGCGCGGCGGTTGCGCGCGCTGTGGCAGAGCCCTTCGGCCGAGATGGTCGGCCTGGTGGACGACGCCCGGCCGAGCGTGACGGTCCTCGATCACGAGTACGGCTCAGCCGCGCGCGGGGATGTGATCGACCTCGGGGAGTCCCGCTACACGGTGACGAGGGTTGCCGCGAACGGGCTGGGTCAGACGGAACTGTTTCTGGAGAGCGTGGAATGAAGCACCTCAAGCACCTATTGCTGGCGTTCGCGCTGGCCTTCGCGGCGCTCGGCGCCAGCGCCCAGTCGCTGACCGACTACGCCGAGAACAAGATCGTCGACGCGTTGCTGCGGGGCCAGTCCCTGGGCGCCCCGGCGACCTGGTACGTCGGCCTCATGACCGCGTCCTGCTCCGACTCGAGCGCGGGCACCGAGGTATCTGGCGGGTCGTATGCCCGGGTGGCGGTGACGGCCAGCCTGGCGAACTTCGCAGGTACGCAATCGGCGGGCAGCACGACCGCCTCGAGCGGCACTGGCGGCCAGACATCGAACAATGCGTCGATCACCTTCCCGGCGCCGACGGCGAACTGGGGGGTAGTGACCCATTTCGGCTTGTACGACGCCAGCACGTCCGGGAACCAGTGGATCTGCGTGGCGCTCACGACCAGCAAGACGATCAACAGCGGCGACGCGGCCCCGAGCTTCTCGGCGGGCGCGATGACGATCACCTTCCAGTAACGCGATGTCGCCGGCTGAGATTCTCGCGTTGATCGAAGCGCGTGCGGCGACCGATGCCGAGTTTGCACGCCTCGTCGAGGCGCGCAACGACACGGCCGTCGCCGAAGCGATCAATGCCGGCCGCACGAAGCCGCAGTCTGTGAAGATCGGCGCCGGGACGATCGTCGCCGCGCTGGCGACCGCGGAGAACCCGCGCGCCGGGTCCGACCTGTTGCGCGCGCTGCGTGCGGCCGCCGCCTCGGATTCGCTGATCGACGAGGGCGGCATTCGCCTGATTGATCGTGGCGATTGGGACATCGGTCTGCCGGCCACACAGGGGTTCCTGGCCGAGATGGTCGCCGAGGGGAAACTCCCCGCGGCTGTCGTCACCCGACTGATCGCGCTGGCGCCACCGATGCCGGACCCGATCGTCGACCAGGCCCAGGTCGGGCGCGCACTCAATCGGAAGGGGAAAGCATGAGTGCCGGCGACCCGGTATTCGGCACGCGCACGCAGCTGGCCAACATCTCGCGGCTGCATAGCGACACCAATGCGTTGGCGACGGCGTTCGGCGAAATCGACAACAGCGCGTCGCCAAAGATGGATTACTTGATCCACATCGTGATCCCGATCAATTCATCGGCGACGGCGGGCACTTATGACCTGTACCTCGTCGAGTCGCAGAACGGCGCCGCGTGGACCGATGGAATCGACCCGGCCACCGATGCCGACTACGCCGATTTCATCAAGGATTCGCGTTTCGTTCGCAGCGCCCCGACGGTCTATGACAACAGCCCGTCCGGCGCGCGCACCGAGGTTGAGTTCCACTTCCGCGTCACCGAGGTCTGTGCCTGGCCCGCGCCGCCGTTCTTCGGTTTCGTCTGCAAGAACTCCAGCGGCCAGACGATCCCCGCGAGCGGGGCAGACGGCTATTCGCAGTCGATCTCGGTCGCCTAGTCCCGGGGAGCCGCAGTGGCGCAGATTTGGACCAGTCGGAACAGGTCGCGGCACCCGCAAGGGTCGGCGCGCGCCCACCCGAGACATACCGAGGGCGCGCTCGGGGTTTGGCTATTCTCGACCGGCCTTCGCGACCTGTCCGCCCGTGGCAATCACGGCACGGGGTATTCCGTCACCCTGACCGGAAAAGGGGCCGACTTCGCGGCTGCCGACTCGGGCATCTATCTCCCGACCGGGAGCCTCGACGCCTCGACCCAAGTCACGGCCGTCGTGCATGCGCTCGCCCGGTCCTCGGGCGGAGGCAGCGTCGGCCGGTTGCTCGACACTGGCACGTCGCAAGGCGTCGGGTATCTGCTTTCACGGTACACCGCTGCGGACAATGCGCTTGTGGGCGGAAGTGCCGACTTCGAGATCCCCACGTCGCCGGCGCTCGTGTTCGGCCGGTTCCAGACGATCCTTTTCACCCAGGCCGGCACCCTTCGGCAGATTTGGGTCGACGGCACGCTCGTGTCGAGCATCTCCGGGTATGGCGGGCTTGCATCCTCAGCCGCCGTGCTGCCCGCGATCGGGAATCGTTCGGACGGATGGAACGACCGCGCTTTTGATGGGGTGATCGCCTCGGCCTATGTATTGCCCCGTGGCGCATCGCCTGCCGAGGCAAAGGAGCGGTCGCGAAACTACTGGATGGCGCTGGCCGACGAACGCGTTCCGGTCTTCTACTCGCTCGGCGGTGGCTCGGCAGCTCTGGTGGGAGATGGAGCCGCCGGTGCTGTCGGGGCTGGCGCATTGTCCACCTCGATCCGCCTGGTCGGAGCCGCAGTGGCGGGCGCAGCCGGCGCCGGATCGCTGTCCACTGCCATCAACTTGGCTGGTGCCAGCGCGACTGTCTCCGCCACCGGCACAGGTGCACTGACGGCAACCATCCGCCTGTCAGGTGCTGCCGTCGCGGCTGCCCTGGCCGCGGGCGGTCTGACGACCGGGATCCCGCTGGCCGGCGCCGGCACGGGCGGCGCTGCCGGCACTGGTGCGCTGACGGCCGGCTCCGGCCTGGCCGGCGCGGGTCAGGTGGCCACCGCCGGCGCCGGAGCGATCACGACCTCGATCACCCTGTCCGGTGCGGCGTTGGCCGCGGCGCTCGGCTCAGGCAGCCTCACGACCACGCCCGCGGGCTTGGCCGGTGGCGCTGTGGCGGGCGGGCAGGGCGCTGGCTCGCTTACCACCGGCATTCCGCTCGCGGGTGCAGCTGCAGCGTCCGTCGTCGGCGCCGGCGGTCTGGTGACGGCGATCCCGCTGGCTGGTGCCGCCACCGCGGCGGTGAGCGCCACGGGCGACCTGGTCGTGTCGTTCGGCCTGTCCGGTGCCGCCCTGGTGTCGGCGATCGGCGGCGGTGCGCTGCTGACCTCGATCTCACTGAGCGGCGCCGCGGTGGCGCGTGCCGTGGGTTCCGGCATGTTGACCGGTGCCGCGATCCACGCGAGCTCGTGGCGCACCCGGGACGCCAGCGCGCGGGTGCGGTCGTTGCGGGCCTCTGCCCGCGTGCGTCGAGCTCTGGCGGGGACAGCATGACCGCGTTCGATCCCAAGCGCCCGGGTGAATCCGAGCCGTTCGCATTTGCCTTCAGCCGCCGTATGGTGACCGGCGACACGATCTCATCGGCTTCAGTGGCCGTGGTCCTGGCCAGCGATGCAGGCGAGACCGACATCCCGACGATGCGCGTGGGCGCCGCGGCGATCGACTCCGCCTCGCACACGATCACACAGGTGATCACTGGGGGGGCGGACGGTGAGACCTACACCCTGATCTGCTCCGCGATCACGGCGGCCGGCTACGTGCTGCAGGAATGCCGCGATCTGCCGGTGGTGAGGGACCTCACATGACCAGCAAGGCCGAGGCCATCACCCAGGCGGTCGTGACCGCGCTCACCGTGCCGGCCATGACCAGCGTGCCGGCCGCTCGCGTCTTCCGCGACTTGCACGGCGCGATGCAGGCCGACGATCTGCCTGCGATCGCGGTCGAGACGGGCGACGAAGACATGCCGGAGCGCCGCACGACCCGCCACAAGATCCGCTGGCTGGACCTGCAGGTGACCGTGGTCGCACGGGGAGCGAGCCCGTACACGGCCGGCGACGCTGCGCTGCTGGAGGCCTTCAGCAGGGTCTTCGCCGACCGCTCGCTGGGCGGCCTGGCCATGGAGGTGCTCGAGGGCCCGACGCGGCGCGAGCGCAGTCCAGCCGAGCAGCAGATCGGCGCGATCACGAAGAGCTACCGCGTCCAGTACACCACCCTCGAAGAGAGCCTCGAATGAGCAGCGAACAAGACCCGCAGCAGGGCGGCAGCTACCTGCGCGACCCGGACACCGGTGAGCTGGTGCCCGCCACCCCCCAAGAACCCGCCGAAGCCGGCGACAAGGAGTAAGCCATGCCGTTCGGCCGCATCTATCGAAACGTCTTCCTGCTGGGCAAGATCGAGACCACCAGCGGCACCGACTCGGTGCCCACCGGCGGCGCGAACGCCATCCTGCCCGCGGGCGGTGACGTCAAGATCACCGCCATCGAGGCCAGCCAGGTGCCGCGCAACGTGGTCCGGGGCTTCTTCGGCAGCTCGGGTTCGTTCGTCGGCTCGACCTGGATGAAGGCCGAGTTTTCGGTCGAGAAGCAGGGCTCGGGCGCGGCCGGAACGGCTCCGCCGTGGGGCGTGTTCCTGCGTGCCGCTGGCTTCGCCGAGACAGTCACTGCCGCGACGCGTGTGGACTACACGCCGGTGTCAAGCTCGATCGAGACCATGAGCCTGTACGCCTACACCGACGGGCTGCAGTTCAAGTTCATCGGCGGCGTGGTCGACTTCGGCGGCTCGACGATGGTCAACAACGTGCCGGCCTACAAGATCACCGTCTATGCGCCCTACCTGGCGCCGACGGCGGTCTCGAACCCGACCCCGACCCTCACGGCCTGGAAAGAGCCGCTGCTGGTCAACGACGCGAACACCTCCGACCTGGTGCTGGGCGGCTCGTACTCGGCCGGCGCGATCAGCGGCGGCACCACCTACGTTTCGGGGGGCATCGAGTTCTCCATGGGCAACCAGG
>Ga0075471_10002090_pt1 | contig 13218 bp, 16 predicted proteins | sample DEB19_08_DNA_2_FD_74787 | JGI IMG/M metagenome (GOLD analysis project Ga0075471, IMG submission 74787) | Aqueous microbial communities from the Delaware River and Bay under freshwater to marine salinity gradient to study organic matter... | ecosystem: Environmental > Aquatic > Marine > Coastal ... | reverse complement strand
TGGTGGATCAGCAGTTGCCACGATAACAGATGCAAATAAAAACTGGACTACAAATATTCTGGCTGGTAAAAGAGTAAGAGTAGTTGCTGGAACTGGTATAGGAACAGAATTGGCAATTACCTCCAATACTGCTACTGTAATCACATGTGCCTCTACTCTTACAACAGATACCACAACTGTTTATGAAATATATGAAATTCCAGCAAGGTCAACTGGAACAAAAGTAGATTGGTTATTTGGATTGAGTGATACCGCAAAGAAAGGAAGATGGTTGCTTTCTCCACGCGGAGGTGCTTCAAATATATTTGACATATACGATATTCCTTCAAATACATGGGAAATAACACCATTCTTCAGCCCAATGTCAACAACAGTAACAACTGGTTCCATGTACACATACAATGGTGGAGATAACTATTACTTCACGAAGGATGCCACTGGCAGACTTTACAATTTGAATTTAAATACATTCAAAATAGATGCTGCTGGAATCACGCCATATGCGCATGGTACTGCAATTATTGGAAATAGAATGGAAGTCGTGGAAACTGCCGATGGATTAGAATATATCTATGTGATGAGACATAGCGGTTTTGAGATGTGGAGAACTTTAAGATTCTGGTGAAATTAGGAGAATAACATGGCATTACTTAAAACAATATATGCGCCTGACAATACTGGTTGTGCTGCAGCATATTGGAAGATATGTGACATTACAGTTGATCCATTGGCAAAGCATGGCGATATAGAACTTATGGGCTATGTCTCATCACAGGCTTTTTCCGATGGTAAGAATCCTTTAATGATAAAGACATATGAAATACGAGATGATGTATTTGATTCATATTTTTCAGAAACAGCAATGAATGTTGAAGGGGTAAATATTTACAGTCAGGGATATTCTTACATTATTGCCTATTCTGGTGATTTTTCTGATGCAACAGAGGTGGCTTAAATATTCTTAAAAAGGTTATCTCTATGCATTATAATAAATAATGTATGGAGATAACCTGTATGCATCAGCCGGTGCTTCGCTACATCCTGGTTGTACCTGCATATAAGCAAATAGCTGTGAATGCCGTTTTAGATAAACTTTCTGAAAGAGCAAAATCAATGCATCAAATTAATATTGGATGCTCTAGATTTGGATCATGGCCTCCGTCTCATTTCTACTGTTCCGATTTGAACAAGGACGCATTTGATGTCGCAACCATAGTACTTGATAGCAAGATGTCCAATTGCTATTGGTGCAGTTTTTTTGACGGAGATTTCATATGGGATACCAATGCTGCAAAATGCGCTGGTATGATTGGTGAAAAGGTGTCAGACAAGGAATTTCTTAAGCACATAGGTCTTAAACCGATAACAACATAATGGCAAAAAGAGGAAGACCACCTAGGGCTAATCCAATTTTCAAGCAACTCGGAGATCTGCGAAAGATAATCGAGGTTACTTCTACTTCATCCATAGTAAATAGAAAAATACCCTCAATAGAAGAATTCATAGACAGCGAGGATTATCTGGGTCTTCCATCTAGAACTCCGCAGCCTATCAGTCTTTTTCCTATGCAACGAATAGCATTGAAGGCATTCTATAGGGGAAGTGAAGGCAATGAGAATGTTCGGCTTACCGAGGAAGAGATTAAGTTGTGTAAAGAGATTGGTCTGGATGATGAAGAAAATGGAGACTTTATAAGTAAATACGAGTCTGGAAATCTTTTTACGGAAATGGTTTTAGTGTGGGGGCGCAGATCTGGAAAGGACTTCTGTGTAGCCATCATAGCCTTATATGAGGCGCTTAAGTTGCTCGAAGCTCCGAATGGAGACCCTCACGCCCTCTATGGTCTTGGAGGCGGAGCGCCATTTAATATATTGACGATAGCAAATTCTTCTTCTCAAGCTCAGGTTCTTTTCAATGAGATAAAAGAAAAGATCATGCCTTCAAAATACTTTCAGGCTAAGATGAGCAGTGAGAGCATAACATCTGATTCCATACACCTGATGACTCCTGCGGATATGAAGAAAAACATCGAGATGAAGAGCAAGGGTCTGCCTCAGAGCCTGGGTAGTGTTATTATAAAATCTGGTCATAGCAACTCTGACTCATTGGCGGGTATAGGCTGCTACTGTCTTTTGCTTGATGAAATTGGTCTTTATAAACAGACTCCGGGGTCATCTGGAGGAGAAGCTATATATAGAACTCTTACTCCAGCAACTGCCACTTATGTAAGGAAGGAAAAGTTCTTAGACAAAAATGGGGAAGAGAAGACGAGATCAATATACGATGGAAAGATAATATGCATTAGTAGTCCTAGAGGCAAGGAGGGCATATTCTATGATCTATTCACGGGCTCTCCCGCTGTGCCACATAGGATAACTTGTAAGCTTCCTACATGGAAAGTAAATATAAATCAGTCAGAAGAGGATCTAAGGACTAAATTTGGAGCCATGACCGACGAGGAATTCATGATGGAGTTCGGTGCCGAATTCTCGGGAATGTCTGGTCATACATTTTTCTCTAGGGATGTGGTTGAATCTTGTTTTATAAATAATTTAAAGATAAAGGAGAGAGGGCAGCCAGGACGGATGTACTACTGCCACCTTGACCCCGCTACAAGTTCCCACAACTATGCCCTTGTTGTTGTTCATAGGGAGGATTTTATCAATCAAGATACTGGAAAATCAGATTACAAAATAGTAGTCGATCATACCAAGGTATGGACTCCATCAAAGAACAGACCAATCATCAGCAGAGAGATAGACGATTACATCGTTAAGTTAAATCATAATTTTCTACTTGCTCAGGTCAGTTTCGACCAGTGGAATTCCGCTCATAGCATAGAGAATCTTAGGAAACATGGGATACCAGCCAAGCTAACTAGATTTACCAAACGTTACAAGATAATTATATATGATAATCTTTATGAAATAGCAAGTGCGGGTAAACTGAAAATATATCATGATGAGTTGCTTAAGAATGAAATGCTCTACCTGCAGAGGAAATTCACGCCAAACGGCTATAGGGTTTTTGCTAAAAAAGATGGACTGGTAAGAACTGACGACTCCGTAGATGCATTGGCTGGCGCTTGCTACGCGTGTGTTCAGGAGAACACGGATAGGCTCCCCTCTGGAAGGCTAACTAGGATAAATCTATGGAATCCTCCATCTCCTATGGGCAATATAAGAAATCCTTTTTTAAATAGATAAAAGGATTAAAATAAAAAGAGAGTAATAAAAAGCATGTTCAATTTATCAAAAATAATAAACAATGTACTTGGAATAAATAAGAAGGCGGCTCGAGAATCGGAACTCGAGGCAGAGAGAGAGAAGCAAGGATTGTCTTCTGGCGAGGAAGTTGGGGAAGCTGCGCTTCAGGTAGACAGAACGGAAGCAGAATCTCCAGTGCTTGAGAAGTCTCTGGAAGAAAAGCACGCCAACGGAGATGATGCTCAGACCATAGAAGCGTCAATAGGCGATCATGACGGGATAGTGGCTAGGCAACCAGAGAAAACCGATGATTACGGAGACGTGCATCCCATGGCAGTCGCATCGGAATTATGGGATGCTCGTGCTCGTGATCTCTATAAAAAGGAACTTGCCAAGATAAGCAATGAAAAGTCTTTATTGGACAAATATATGGGCGATAGGACTAATGTGGATTTACGAAGAAAAGGCATTTCGGAATCCCATCAAGGATTAGCAAACAATCCTCAAAGATTCGAGTCTTTTGGTTCTTCTCCCGTGGAAGATGCCAAGGAGAACCTGAAAACCATCGACAAGCCTGCCAAGATCAATAAGATTGCATCTGGAATAATGGATCTTGATGCCATGAGATTTGCAATAGAATATGATGCCGTAAGAAAGGGAGACCACAGCGATTCTGATTTGGCTAATCTTTCAAAGATAAGAGAAGCAAAGAAAAGGCTTCTTGAAGAGTTATATAGTGTTTAAGATAAGAACAAGGTCTTTCCTTGGGAGGATCGCTCAGAGGCAAACGGGTACTCCAAATGCCTTTGAAAATCCGCTGGGGAAAAGAGATCCATATCAGCTATATAGTACTCCTAATGACGGCAAGGGAAGAAAACTTACAACGCCTTTTTCCCTCGGTTTTCCTAATGAGCCTACCGACGGATCTTCTTCTGGATTAGGAGGAGATAAGTTTGACAGGGTCAATCCGAGTATCCCGCACCCCTATGCGGAAAATGGCGATCCAGAAAGTCCATTTTCAGATAATAATCCAAGCAAGGATGAAAGACCAGGAAGGTCAGAGTATGGCATGGGATCAGTTAAAAATTTTGTTCATCCAGACAGTCCCTTGAGTACTAGTTATGATGTATTTAGTCCAAGCGCTGCAAGGGACAGAAATCCCCGTGGCCCTCAAGGCGATGTTGGTGAGAAGGCAAGGGCCTTAGGTCGAAATTGATCTTAAGGAGTTTGCAATGAAAGTAAAAGTAACAAACAAGGTCAAGGGAGAGATGGTAATCGCATGCTTGGGAGGTTCTCTTAAAAAGAACGATGTTCTAACGCTGGATCATGGAAAATCATCACATCAAGATGTTCTCTGGGCTATTCATCATGGATACTTGGAGGTAATCGACTCTTCCATTCAGAACCCTATTCAGGGAGATCTCGTATGTTTCGTTAATTGCGGTAAGAGGACGCTGACTGGAAGGATGTTTGTAAAGCCGCTTGACCCATCAAGGAGCATAGTCGTGCATAAGAATGATCCTATATTTTCTGATCTTATGAAGATGGTGGATTCTGGTAAACTTTGTGTATCAGAGCCGCCCAAGAAGGATGCATTGATTGTTGAAAAGGAGTCGGTAGTTTCCGAAGTTGCAAAGCCAATAGATTCAAAGCAAAAGGATACGAAGGAAGACTCCAGAAAGTCATTCAAAAAGAAGTCTGCTGATAAAAAAGAAGAAAAATCAAAGGTAGTTGATGATATTATGAAGCCAGCAGAGGAAAAATCAAATTTAAATGCAAAAACATCAAATAGGATAACCACTGTGGTAGGTGATGATCCTGTATTCGTAGATATGAATGGTGAGGTTTCATGAAAAGATTTGCCTCAAAAAGCGCCAGAGAAAAGATAAAGAAGATAAAAAATCGCAATGCAGCAACATTGTGCAGATATTTCACTCTTATATATCCAAAAGAATACGCAGAGGGTATTGTCGGTGCAAAATGCCCATAACAACATATCGAATATGATAATATCAGATCTACGCCTTTATGGCGTTGATGTGATTAATAAGTCAGTTTATGTAAACAAGAAACTGATGGGATCAATCCCTGAATTTGTCGCAGAATCGAAGAAAAGCTACGAGAAGATGGAATCTGATCTCCATTCACTATGGATGTCCATACCTCTTTTTCTCGCAGAGGATCCTGGCTTGATCAGTGATGTTGGCAGGAGGCTTCTTTCATCATCAATGGAAAACATTACGAGGAAGATTAAGAGTATACCCGCATTATCTGAAATAAATGTAATATCTAGTATTTCGGAAGCAAATATGGATACGTTCGATAGGTGGAGCGACAAGACCGCCGAAGACATGTCTTCTATATGCATAAAGATAGAGAACACAGAGCACAAAATAAGAAAGACGGCTTTTATAGTGGCAGGCATTCTGTATCTGGATCATGAATTGAAGAAGACAGCACAAACTAACGGAACTTCAGTCCAAGGTCCATATTCTAACCTGGATCTTCCAGTAGCGGAAAGATGGTACTTGTGGGGTGATGTTTCGGATGAAGTAGAGGGAAGACGCGATTCAATAAGGTCTTCCAGGAGATATCAAATGGGACTTGAGGACGCTGATCCCTTGTCTGTCAAAGAGGGGTTCTACTGGAGAGAATTGCGCAATGATCCGTATAAATTCGATACTCTTTATCCAGATTCTCCGTATCCTTACAGGAGTGCATTGTGGGGTAATCCATGAGCAATGAAAAGACATCATTTTCCTCTTTTCTAAGTGTTTTTTCCAATATGGGAAATAGACCTACTGTCGCTCATGGTAAGCTTCTTCTTGAGATGTTCAAGATGGGTAAGGGTGAGTTTTTGGGCATACCTCCGAACATGGGTAGCACTCAGATAGCGGAGTTAAAGTTTGCTGGGCTAATAGACCAAGATAGATCAAATCATCTCTACGCAACTAAATACGGCAAGCGAATATTGGAAAGCATGATTCTTGGAGAAGACGACTGCACTTATCCTCTCAAGGAGGCAAGGGCGGCTGAAAAATTCAAGAAAGGTATACCTCTTCATTTATTGGCAAAGTCGTCTTCGATAGCGAGGATGTGATGGAAATCGTGTTCTTCTACAAAGGCCATGCAGATAAGCAGGCTCTCTCCGAATCCCTGAAGGGAAAAGATTGGGTGGACGATTTGGATGTCATCCAGTCTTTTGGAAAAATAATAGTATATGTACTGAGAGGTTCGGAGGAAGAGGCTGAATCCTTCGCTATAGCGGAGAGATATAGGGGACGGAAGGTGGTCATCGATGCGTAAGGGTATGACCATAATAAGATGTGAAATGGCAAAGACGCCATCAGCGCATCAGCGCGGACTGATGTTCCGTGAAAATCTGGAAGAAGATTCTGGAATGCTGTTTCATTTCGGAAAATCCCAGCCACTTTCATTCTGGGGGATGAACACTTTTATTCCGCTGGACATAGCATTTATAAATGCAGACGGAATAATAGAGAATGTTGATGTTATAAAGCCACATTGCCTGCATTCAGTGAAGAGTTCAAGACCCTGCCTGTATGCACTTGAAGTTCCAGAAGGAACTCTCAAAAGGCACGGAATAGGAGCGGGAGACTTTGCGGAAGTCATGGAAAAAGGCTTAGGATCCGAGGTTTTTCTCATAAAGAAAATGGGCATGGGTCCTATGAAAGTTTCTATGGAAGACATGGAGCATAATGGAAAATATGCCGCGGATTCCGAGACAGTGCCCGCAAGATCAAGCGCCATGAGTGCTCCATCGGACATTAGTGTGCCAAAGTTCTCAAGCGTATTTGATGCATTGAGCTGGTGCATAAAGAACAATCAGGTGTGCAGGATTTCCTATCGAACGGATAATGGTAGGGTTATAGCAAGAGATGTTGAACCTCATGATATATTTTACTGCAGCAAAAAACACCATCAGGTTTTGTCGGCATGGGACGAAAATGCTAGTAATCCAAGGAGCTATGTTGTGATGAGAATAATTTCTTACGCAATTCCTGGAAGGAAATTCGTTCCAAAAATACAATTACATTGAATATGGAAAACATCATAAGAGAAATCATAATCGCAGCGCAGGGTCTTGACAATAAGGGCATTCACGAGGATGCCGAGAAGTTGGACAAGATAGCAGATACTTTGCTTGGCATAAAAACGGCTCAGTACGACGGCACTCAAGGGTATTTCATCCGAAACACTCGTTGCTGGAACGGATGCGTGAGGGTCAAGAGAGCCGAGGGCATGTCGCCAAACGAGGCGTGGAGCGAGTGCCATGACGAATGGAATTCTGCATCTATGGGCTCTGATACATCTTCATGGGAAAAATATGCCTATGAAGACGATTCCATGACCAAAAAGGCTAGCAAGGAAAACTTTGATGAGATCGTCGTTAAGTCTGCCGACAACGCCTTGTACGAATCTATAAGAAGTAGGGTTTCAAATGGAATGGACTACTCCGATGCCGTGCCGATGACATTGGCAGAAAGAGGCATAGCTTTTGCAAGCGAGCTGAGCAAGTGCGCCCAGCAGCTTGAGAAGATAGCCTCTCGCCATTCCAACACTGGCACGGCAGAGGCTCTCATGGAGATGTCTGACGAGCTTTCCAGCATTTCCGCAGAGGAATATATAAAATCTATATCAAATTAAAAAGGTATAAGGCAAGAAAAATAGTATAAATTTTGCTATTCATAGCAAGGAGCAAAGCATGAGATTCTTTTCAAACAAGATATATGTGAACGGAGCATCGAAGAACTTTAATGACATCATAGGTGATGTCGCAGGCGGAATGAAGAAGCAGGCAAGCGCTGCTGTTCAGCCTAAGGAAGAGCCAGTTGTAAAGCAGGCAAAAGAGGCTCTTACCGATGCGCAGGCAGAAAAACTTCCCACAAAATTAGTTGATGCCATTAAGAAAAAGGAAGGCGAGAAGCCAGCGGGCGAGAAGCCAGCAGGCGAGAATCCAGCAGGCAAGAAGTCTTCTGTAAATGGAACGGATGTAAAGATAGCATCCATTTCACCTAAGGGTAGCGGCTTAGTTGAGATAGATTTTGTTCCTGCTGAGGCAAAGTTTGCAGAGATCGAAATATCTGATGATGGCCAGGTAAAGGTGGCTAAGTGGGACGAGGCTATGGCTTCTGAGTCCATGGGTTATGAGGCTAAAAAGGTAGATTCAGAGGAAGGCGATGGCTCCGAATCAATGGCGACAGAGGGCGGATCAGAGGCGGGGATGTCCGCTGAAGGCGCAGAAGGCTGCGAAGCATGTGGAACTACCATGGCTAGTTCATCTGATTTCGTAAAGGTCGCCAATCTCACTGACAAGCAGAAGTCTGCCTTCCGCAGCTATTGGCAGAATGTATGGCCGAAAGAGTTCATCGACGCTGTTTTAGATAAGGATCAATAATGTCTATAATACCTGTAGGTCGACGTTCTGAAATGGTCGGCCAGATGTTTAGGCTGGCAAACGATCAGTTTCATCAGCCTGATCCTGGTTCCTCATTCATGACCTCAGGTGGATATCAGTCTCCTTTGCCTTCGGATGCAGCAATAAGCAAAGCTCCTGCCGCGGATGGCGCGGCAGGAGCTGCATCCGACTCCGCTAGTTTTCATGATTTTGTATATAAGGAGCTTGAAAGTCTTGGGATTGATCCTCAGATCATTTCTAGGAAGAGCAATTCCCTTATAAAGTTTGAAGAGGATATCACGAGCGGAAAGATGTCTGGAAGCTTCTTGATTCCCGTCGAACTTCCTGCTGGAAAAACCGTTTCACACAAACAGGCCAAGGAAATCGCATCAAGGGTTTTTGGTCAATTCGGGCTCAAGGGAAAAATAGGCAGGGACGAAAGAAGGAAGTTTCACGTGATATCCTTCTCTACCAAGGAGGCGGAGGTGTCTAAGCCTGCCAATGAAGGTTCTTTGGGCAATCTTCCCGACAATGAGTCAGATAAGAAGACAACAACTGCCTCGGTTCAAGCCGAAATGTTCATGATCAGGAAATCGATGCTCGTCGATGCTTTAAGAAAAGGCGGATACATAAAATGATTTTTAGAAACAAAGACGCTGCCAATAGTTCTATTTTTGGAGATAAGTTCTCTCCAGTTGAAAAGATTCCAGACTCCATTGGAGATGATGTCCTTGAGTCCATGCGCAGAAAGGCATGGAGTGAGGCGCCTAAGGGCGGAGATTCGCTGAAGAACTCCGTCATGAGGTCTGCTTCCGCAAGCGATGACGCTGCATCAGGAGGCCGTGCCTACATAGGAAAGGATTCTTCTCGAAGCATATTTGATTCCATGACTGGTAATGAAAAGAAGATAGACGGAAAGACTGCTGCGGTTCGGATGCGTGAAGAGGAGCATGGCAGAAGAATTGCTCTGGAAAACGAAAGACGTGCTCAGCAGAATCCCAAAGGAGAGATAGTCAAAAAGGAGTCATCGGTTCACGCTCATGGTGATAATCGAATGTCAACTTCTAGCCGCAATGTGAGCATATTCGATTCCAATCCTTTTGAAAGAATGGAGGATCGTGCTCCTGAACTGAAGAAGGATATAGCCAAGCAGGCATCTGAGTTGAAGGGCTCTCGCCAAGTAACATCCAAAGATGTTTTCGAGAGGGGATTCGGCTCTCTTAACGAATCAGAATCAAAAACCACTCAGCATCAGTCCGCGGTTGATAAGCTATGGTCATCTCTCAAGGGCAAATAAAAATGGCAAAGACATTTAACCTTTTTAAGATATCTCAAACAATTCCTGGCTTAGAACCAAGACCTGATGTCGTGGACATGCCTGCCGCCCAGTCCAATGCTCCTCTTCTGATGGATCAGGCTGGTGATGCAGCATCCGCGCAGGGAGGTTCGGATATGGCATCGCTTCCTATCTTCAAGAATGGCAGCGAGCTTTTTAATTTCTTGGAAGCTTTTAGGAACCAGCAGGGAGATGCTGGATCTGCTTATGATGCCGCTTGGAATGGTTTTTTCGCAAAGAACATGGCGGGAAGTGAGCAGGCATCATCATTTGAAGATGGTCTGCGCAGATTCTATGAGCAGCCAGACAGCAGTAATGAGTCTGCAAAGATAGCCATGGATCTATTTGACATATATACCACCATGGTGGGCTCGAATGTGGAGCCCATACAGGGAATCCAGACAGCAGCATCCGTGATTGATGACATCGTAAAGACTAGCGACGAAATGATATCAAAAATGGCTAGGACTGCCGCTAAGGCTGCATCTGGAAATGTTTTCAACTTATCGAAGACAGCCCAGCAGAAAGCAATATCCGATTCTGTCATTATGTTTGGTCCTTCCCAGACCAGCATATCTCCGTTCACTCGCGATCTCCAATCTGGTCTTCATCTGGTGGAACAGAACAAGGGATTCGGCCTCCGCATAGGCGATATACTCGACATCGACTTCGAGTCCATATGGCGCGGCAACATCATGGACAAGTACTATAGATCCACGCGGGATGAGAACGGAATCTATGGCGGTGGATATATAGACGACAAGTTTGAGGTCAATCGTTATATTCCTGTTGGTAATAACTATCAGCTTCCTCCTGGAGCGAGGCACCGTCCATACATACCTGAGTCTGGATTGCTAGAAGCCCGCATGGAAGTGGCAAGGGGAAACAAGGAAAAACTTAGCGATCCAAGGAAATTCGCAAAAGTATACAATCACTCCCTGTCAGGTAAAAAAAAAGTCTGAGCATAGACAAGACGGCTAACTCGACGCTCGATCCTGGCGCAGCTTTGGATCGGGCATTTTCTGCTATTGACGGACCTAAGAGTACAAGAAAGGGCAAGTATAAGATATGCCCAGTCTGCAAAAGTCATTGCAGTGCCGATTCAGATGCATTCAGTTGTCATAATTGCGGAGCCTCCTTGGGGAATGTCCCCGTTCAATTGGTTTGAAAACATGACCGAAATCTAGTAGTATGGCAAAGAAAAACAACAACAACAACAATGGCACCGTTCCAAGCACCAGCATAAGCGGTGAGATGAGGAAGTTCGCGAACGGAGGAGCCGTTCATCTTCCGATCACGAAGGCTGCTCAATATGCAGGAGCATCGGCCTCCACAATATTCACTCAGCCTATGTTCTTCAGTCCTCTGCACACCCCGCAGAATTGGCAGATAGCGAGCAAGAGAAGAGAGGTTACTCAGTGGGCTAGGTTCTACTATGAGAATGAACCAAAGGCTGCTGCAGGAGTCGATTTCTACGCTGGATTCCCGATGAACGGGTTCAAGCTGGAATGCAAGGATAGGAAGGTTCTTGCTTTCTATGAACACATGGTCGAGAAACTAGATCTCGAAAACTGGCTTAGGAAAATAAGTCATGAATACTATCTCATAGGCGATGTATTCGTCTTCACGGAAGTGGAGTGCCCTGTATGCTCTGGAAGCGGAGAGTTGCCTGATGGTATGATATGCAATCATCCAGATGGAGTTATAAAGAGGATACTGGTGCTCAACCCAGACTTCGTTGAAGTGCAGAGCACGCAACTAGCGGACGAGCCTGCGGTTGTTCTCCTTCCAGACGACGACTTGAAGCGCGTGGTTTCCCAGAAGAAGCCACTGGAAGTATACAATAGGATACCAGAGAATGTGAAGCGTCTTGTGATGACGGGAGCGCCTATTCCCCTTTCTCCAAGATGCGTAAGCCACATAAAGAGAAAAGGATCTCCTTACGGAACTTACGGAGAATCTCTCCTTCGAAGGCTATTCACCATTATATCATATAAGACAAAGTTAATGACCGCAAATTGGATTGCTGCTGAGCGCCACATTCTTCCAGTAAGAGTGGTGAAGGTTGGTACGGAGAATAGGCCAGCGAGCGAGGCTGACATTGCCGATGCTCAGGGTCAGCTTGCGGCAGTCGCCAATGATCCAAACTTGACGATAGTCACTCACCATGCTTTTGAGATGGATTTTGTCGGAGCTACAGGCAAGATACATGATATGAGCACTCAGATGGAGGCGATTGGCAAGGAAATGCTTGATGGTCTTATGCTGCCCCAGACATTGCTTAATGGTGAAATGGCCGGTTATTCTTGTCACGATGAGTCTACTCTTACGCTAACTGACAGCGGTTTTAAGAAGTGGAATGAAATAAATTCTAACGATAAGATCGCATGTTACAACCCTCATACTAGAGAGATGGAGTATCATAACTACATAGAAAAGCATGTATATGATTTCAATGGGGAAATGGTTCAATTTTCTACTGACAAGATAGATATATGTGTTACTCCAAACCACAGGATGTGGTCTGCTAAGCGAGATAGCGAAGTATTTGAGTTTATAGATGCAAAAGATGTGAAACCAAGAGCCTCATTTATTGGTGCTGTAGAAGGATTTAGTGGCAACAGTCAAGACAAATTCGTAATAGGAGACTTGGAAATTCCAATTTATGAGTATTGCGAATTGGTAGGACTGTTCGTAAGTGAAGGATATACATCAAAAGATAAAAGAAGAAAAGGCAATCGTCACACATTTAGTATATGCCAATCAGAAAATGGCAAAGCATTTAAAAAAATTGCAGATTGCCTAGAAAGATCAAGAATGAATTATTGGATAAGTAACAGTTCATTCAATGTATGGAATCCTAGTTTGTCTGATCATTTCCACAATGAATATGGTCATGGATCAAATAATAAGAAATTGCCTACATGGCTGAAAAATCTTTCTTCAGAATATCTGGAGATAGTATTGAAGGCAGCTATTGCTGGAGATGGATATGAGCATAAGCATATCAACCGTAAAGCAAATAATTATGTTTATTGCACTTCTAGTAAGCAACTAGGCGAAGATATTGCGGAAATTGCATTTAAATGTGGATACGCAGTAAAAATAATAAATAGAAAAGATAGAAAAATTCGCAAGAAATATTTGAATAAAACAGGTCATGAAATAATAACCAAGCTTCCTCAGTATGAAGTGCAAATATCAAACGGATTTAAGGGAAGAAAGCCGACAATTTGTTCTAAGTCATCAAAATATGC
>Ga0075471_10002089_pt1 | contig 13226 bp, 6 predicted proteins | sample DEB19_08_DNA_2_FD_74787 | JGI IMG/M metagenome (GOLD analysis project Ga0075471, IMG submission 74787) | Aqueous microbial communities from the Delaware River and Bay under freshwater to marine salinity gradient to study organic matter... | ecosystem: Environmental > Aquatic > Marine > Coastal ... | reverse complement strand
ATTAAAAAAAGAGTACATAATTTATAAAATCCTTTGAAAAAATAAAAATCTATAAAATCCTTTGAAAAATAAAATTATGTACTCCTTTTTATAATATTCAAAAGTATATAAAAAATTTTAACTTACATTCTTAAAATGTAAAGCTTTGTATAAATATCACATTGATATAATTAAGGTTTATTACAGGGTATGGGAGTGTGTGCCCCAATCTTAGGAATATCTATATTATGAGGTAAATTATTATGTAAATGATTTAAAGTATTATTGATATTGTGGGGCATATTACTTTGATTTATATAATTATAATGCTGTAATTGATGTGGTTGATAATTATGATAATGATTATTATTAATATATGGTTCTAAAATATTAGTAGTTTTTTTCATACCTAATTGTATTGATAAGTCAACCAGATAATCGCATAATAAAATTATTATTACACCAATGAATAATATTATAAAAATATTTATAATTAAGTTAATATTATATTGTGTTTTTTTGTTTTCTTCTATGTTTTTAGATAATATAACTTCGCGTTTTTTAAGCTCCTCTATTTCCTTTTCAAGTTGCTTTGTTTTATCATCGTTATTTGATTTATTTCCTTGCGAATTATTATTATAATTTAAATCGCTATTAAATTGTTTTGAATAAGCATTTTTTTCATCGCTTTCTATTTTATTTTCCATAGATTTTAAATATTTTAAAGCTTCACTTACTTTTTTCCTCTCTTCTTCATTTAAATTATATTGCGATGTATTTAATAAATTATTACCATTATTAAATATGGTATTATTATTTGAATATTCTGCTGTATTATTATTTGTATAAGAATTATTATTATTATTAGGCATATAAAATTTAGGGCTATTAGGATTATTTGGATTATATTTTACTTCATCGTTTAAATTATTAACATCAAAATATTGTTCTAAATCCTCGTCATAATAAGGCATTATGTTATTTGTAGATGCCATATTTGACATATCAATATCTTTAGTATTATTAAAATTTTCCTCTGTATATACTTTCATAACGTTTTTAAATTCATTTTTACAATCGTCAGATGAAGGTATCGAATACATTGGCGCTTGTATAGGAGAACACGACTGACTATTTTTTCGAACGGTTTCTTTATAATCATCTATTTTTTCACTTGAAGCAGATAATTTACTTGTTTCTAAATTAGCGGGACCTTTAACAGAATTACTATCGGGGATTTCGGGTTTCGTATCCTTCTTTTTTTTAAGTTTTTTATCAAAACTATCTAAATTGTAGGCTTCTTGTAATGTCGAATAGTACATAATATTTTAGATATTCTCTATTATACAAATAGGAAAGAAAAAACACGAAAAAAATATTTATATAATATTAATGTAAAGAAGAACTATGAATGAATTAGACTTTCCTGATATTGTTAACAATATTATTAAAGGGTTTTTAATGGGATTTTTAATAGCATATTTGATAATATATGGACTGAGACCATCCGCACAATATCCAGATAATATATTAGACATATTAGATAATCCATGGATATTTATAATATTGATATTGCTAAACATATATATAATACAATGGGATTTAACTATCGGGTTATTATTACTATTATCGATAATATCATTAATATTAGATATAATAATATTTACTGATGGTGAAATATTCAATAATAGTATATATATTGATACATTAGAAAATTTTAAAGATCAAGACGCAAAAGATGATGTAAATGCTAATGGTGAAAAAGCTCAAGACGCAAAAGATGGTGAAAAAGCTAATGACGCAAAAGATGATGTAAAGGCTAATGGTGAAAAAGCTCAAGAAAAAGCTCAAGAAAAAGCTCAAGAAAAAGCTCAAGAAAAAGCTCAAGAAAAAGCTCAAGAAAAAGCTCAAGAAAAAGCTCAAGAAAAAGATAAGGAAAAAGATAAGGAAAAAGATACTAAAGAAGGTTACAAAAATATGAAAAATAATGAAAAAGAGTATAAAAATAAAATTGCTAAAATAATAGATAATCTTAAAGATTTTTTAAAATTTATGAGAAACAATAATAATATTTAATTATATTTATAGTCTTTTAATAGAATTATAATGTTTTTAACAGGTATTAATAACATAGAACCTTTGTCAATATTATTTTTAATATTGGTTCAATTTGGTGGCAGATATTTAAAGATAGAATTAACGCCTGCGCAACAAAAATTAATAAATAATTCTATATTTCAAAGCGTGCTATTATTTTCGCTTATTTATATGGCAACTAAAGATTTATTTAAAAGCATTGTTATAATGGCAGTATTATATATTTTTATAAATATTTTATTTAATGAAAATAATAAATATAACGTGCTTTCTAAAAAGTGGTTAATAGAAGAAAAAATATTAGAAGACAAAAATTTTAAATCTTTAAAAGAAATTTATAAAAATAATATTCAAAAAATTATATAAGGATTAGAGTTTATTATACTATAAGCTGCTATAGCTCAGTCGGTTAGAGCACTCGGCTGTTAACCGAGCGGTCGCAGGTTCGAGCCCTGCTAGCAGCGCACAATTATTTTTATAATAATCATTAAAAAAAAATGATTAATAATAATATTGTTATTATAATATTAGATATAAATGGACATTATAAAGTATAATAATAATAAAAATTTCAATAAAGAATATATAGAAAATTTATTAACAAATAAAGAAAAATTAATAATAGACGATAAAAAATTTTATTTTAAATTATCAGTGCCTTTAATTGATTATAATAATGATAAAAAAATTTTAGGTCCCAATACAAAGTATGAAACCGGATTAGATTATTCAAATTTATTGACAGAAAAAATAGAAAATATCTATATATATGATATAATTTTTTATTTAGAAAAAGATAAATATATATTGACGGATGATGTGGATAATTTTAGTTTTATTAATAAAGACAATAAAATATTAAAAACATTTATTGATATAATAGATAAATGCGAGCGAGATTATAGAAGGATCAATGATATTTTATATGTAATTAAAAAACACGTAACGTGGTTAGATTTTTTCAATGGATATAAAATGATAGAGTATGTTGATAAATTATTATTTTACGCTATGACATATAATAACTTAATTAATGATATGATAATGATTGTATCACGAATTATAATAATTATAGAATATGATAAAGAAAAAAGTGATAATAATGATTATGAATTATTTAAAAATCGCATTAAAGTTTTTCAGAATAATATAATTTTATTGAAAGACAATTTAGAACAAACGAGGCATGGTACTATGCAAAGAATTTCTTATTTAGATTCTGGAACATCAAGAATATTAACAATCGTAGCCGCAATATTTTTACCTACATCATTTTTAATATCACTATTATCAATGCCGTTCAAGGGTATCCCTTTTAAAAATAGCAAATACGGATATTTCATAGTATTATTTATGATTACTATAATATTTTTGATACTTATATATTTGTTTTATGAAGATTTTGCGAATTTATTTAGAAAGCAATAAAAATTAAAAATTGATAATTATTAAAATAGTTTAAACATAACACGAGTTATTTTAACTACTAATATTAAGAGATATGTCAATTTATCCAGAATTATCCTATAATGACCAAAAAGTTGAAATCCAAGAAGTTAAAGGAATCCAATTTAGTGTTTTAAGCCCCGAAGAAATTATTAAACGTTCGGTTGTTGAAATTAATAAAACTGATACATATGCTGGAAGCGAACCTATAGTAAGTGGTTTATTTGATTCGCGCATGGGAGTATTAGAACATAATCGTATTTGCTGTACTTGCGAGCAGAAAAATATATTTTGCCCAGGTCATTTTGGACATATTGTTTTGGCAAAACCTGTATTTCACGCTATGTTCTTTGATATAGTAAAGAAAATTCTTAATTGTGTTTGCTATAAATGTTCAAAATGTTTAATTTCACCAGATACACAACATAAGGATTTTAAAAATGATATGGCAAAAATATTGATGATAAAAAATAATCAAAAACGATGGGAGGCATATTATAAATTATGTAATACAACTACAAAGCTTAAAGCATGTGGTGATGATGATGTTGTTGGATGTGGTGCGATACAACCTACAAAATATCAAAAAGAGAATGCTATGAAAATTATTGCTGAATGGAAAGATAAAAAAAAAGAGGATAAAGTTTCACAAGAATTTACAGCCGAAGATATTCTTAAAATTTTTAAAAGAATTACTGAGCGAGAAATGGAGATGATGGGATTTAATCCAAAATGGAATCGCCCTGAATGGATGATATGTACTGTTTTGCCCGTACCTCCGCCAGCTGTAAGGCCAAGTATTATAGAAGAAAATGGGCAGCGTCGCGAAGATGATTTAACACATAAATTAAGCGATATTATTAAAACGAATAATAGTATTATTGATAAAATTAATAAAGGCGCATCTGAAGATACTATTAAGTATATAACTATGTTGCTCCAGTATCATGTATTTACATTTATTAATAATCAAATACCGGGACTCGCACCATCACAACAGAGAAATGGTAGAAAATTAAAATCTGTATCAGACCGAATGAAGAAAAAAGAAGGGCGTATTCGCGGTAATTTAAATGGAAAACGTGTAGATCAATCGGCGCGTTCTGTTATTACACCGGACCCTTATATTAGTATTGATGAACTTGGAGTTCCTATTAAAGTTGCTATTAATATTACATTTCCAGAGACTGTCAATCAATATAATATTGACAAAATGCGGGAGTTAATTTTAAATGGCTCTGATAATTGGCCTGGAGCAAAATATATTAAAAAAAATAATACAACTATTAATTTAAAATATTCAAAGGATTTGGAACAAAATGCTAAAGAATTAAAATATGGCGATGTCGTTCATAGACATTTGACAAATGGTGATTTTGTACTATTCAACAGACAACCATCATTACATAAAATGTCTATGATGTGTCATAAAGTAGTTATTATGCCATATCAAACTTTTCGCTTAAATGTTCTTGATACACCACCATATAATGCTGATTTTGATGGAGATGAAATGAATTTACATTGCCCTCAAAGTGTTCAAACTATGAATGAATTGATGGATATTGCGGCGGTACCATATATGATTTTAGCACCAAGAGATGGCAAACCTATTATTGAAGTCGTACAGGATACTTTATTGGGTTCTTATAGATTAACAAAGGATATTACAAAAATACATGATAAAACTCTGGCTAATATGCAAATGGTTAATAGTTATTTCGGGGGCAAAATAATAGATAAACCTGATAAAAATTATATGTATACAGGTAAATATACATATTCGCAGATTTTGCCACCTGGATTATTTATTAATAGAAAAAATAAGAAAAATGAAAAGTTTGAAATTGATAATAGTGAGTTGATAAAAGGTAATTTAGATAAAACAGTATTTCACGGAATAACTACTGGATTAATTCCGGTTATTTATCATGATTATGGACCATTTGAAGTTAGAAAGTTTCTAGATAATACTCAGCGTTTAATTTGTAGATGGTTATTAACTGCGGGTTTTAGTGTAGGTATCAGTGATTTAGTTACTGATAAGCAAACCGACGAAAATCTAAAAAATAAGATTAAAGAAATGAAAACTAAGGCTTATAATAAATTAGATGAAATTCGTAGAGGCACTATTGATAATAATAGTATATTTAATAATGAAGAATATATTGAACGAGAAATTATTGGTATCTTGAATGAAACAACAAGTGAAGTTGGTAAAATTGGATTATCTCAAATTGATGAAAATACAAACAGGATGATTAATATGGTTAAATCAGGATCAAAAGGCAAGGAGACTAATGTAGCGCAAATGATTGCTTGTGTAGGGCAGCAAAATGTCGATGGTAAACGTATCACTTATGGTTTTACTGATAGAACATTGCCGCATTTTACTAAATATGACGATGGTCCAGAAGCAAGAGGCTTTGTTAAAAATAGTTTTATCTCGGGATTATCTCCACAAGAAGTATTCTTTCACGCAATGGGTGGACGCGAAGGTCTTATTGATACTGCTGTTAAAACTTCTGAGACTGGTTATATTCAGCGCAGACTTGTTAAAGCTATGGAAGATTCTAAAGTTCATTATGATAATACTGTGCGTACTGCGATAGGTTCAATTATTCAATATATTTACGGAGAAGATGGAATGGATGGATGTAAAATTGAAATACAAAATATAAATACTATTGATAAAAATTTTATTGAATTGGAGCAAGAATATCATCTTGTAAAATCAGATAATTCGGCTATACATATGACTACAGATGCTTTTAATTCTATTAATGACGAAACATATAAAAAGTGTTCTAAACATTTTGATGATATGATTAAGGATAAAGAGTTTTTGATAAAATATGTATTTAATTATGAAAAAAAGAAGGTTATTAACTATCCTATCCCGTTTGAAAGGATTTTAAATAATGCTAAGCAGAGACTTAATAGTATTGGTATTGAAGCATTTAAAACAGATTTAACTCCCGATTATATTTTAAATAGTATTGAAAAGATTAAATCGGAATTATATATTAAAAATAAAGAGCAAGGTACTAAATTCTTTCATATATTATTGAGAATACATTTAAATCCTAAAAAATTAATATTTCATTATCATTTTACTAAAGATATATTTGACTGGATAGTATTACAAATATATGAATATTACAAGCAAGCAATCGCTCAACCTGGAGAAATGGTGGGTATTGTAGCAGCGCAAACTATTGGTGAGTTAGGTACGCAGATGACATTAGATTCATTCCACGTATCAGGTACTGCGGCAGCTGTTAAAGCAACATCTGGTGTTCCGCGTTTAAAAGAAATTTTATCTGCTACTAAAAAAACAAAAACACCTACATTAATTATTTATATGAAACAAGATGTGGCAAGTATAATTAATCCTGAAATGAATGAAGATGGAGAAATAACTGATACTCGTCTTGATATTACTAAAAATCACGCTATGAATATTAAAAATTCTATTGAAATTACTAAATTATATGATATTCTTGAATATAGTGAAATTTATTGGGATAATGCCGAACATTATAACACAAATATAGAAAAAGATCAAGGGATGATGAATATTTACAAGGAATTTGAAGATATAGAAAGTAATATATGTAAGTCAAAAAGTTCATCTCCATGGGTTTTGAGATTAGTTTTTAATAAAACTAAAATGAATTTATTCGGACTCAAAATGATAGATATTTATACGAAAATTAATTTAACTTATGATAAATATATTGATTGTGTTTATAGTGATGATAATGCTGAAGAATGTATATTTAGAATAAAATTAACTGATACGGCATTAAAAGATATTGATGAAAAGGATGAAATAGCAACTATTAAAGCAATCGAGCATAATATTGTTTATCAAATCATTTTGAAAGGATACAAGGGAATTAAAAAGGTATCACTAAATAAAAAGAAATATACTAAATATAACGAAGATAATAATAAATTTGACAATATAGTAGAATGGGTTTTAGATACCGATGGAACTAATTTAATTGATATATTAGCAAATCAAAATGTTGATTCAACGCGAACAATTTCAAATGATATTCGTGAAATTTATGATACTCTTGGAATTGAGGCCGCGCGCAATGCTTTATACAAAGAATTAGTAGCTGTAACAAGTGAAGGGTCAATGAATTACAGACATATGTCTCTATTAATAGACACTATGACTTATAAAGGACAATTAATGTCTATTGATAGGCACGGCATTAATAGAGGTGATATTGGTCCATTGGCAAAATCGTCTTTTGAAGAAACAACTGATATGTTAATTAACGCAAGCATATTTGCCGAATACGATAAAGTTAATGGTGTTTCTGCTAATGTAATGCTCGGACAACAACCTCCTTGTGGTACTGGAGATTGTAAAATATTAATAGACGAACAACATATGTACGAATTATTGAAAGATGTTGATGATTCTGATAATAAAGAATTGGAGAAAATAGATGAAGAAGGAGATGATGACACCGAAGATTATGATAATTTCAATGGATGTATAGAAAAAGGGCTAAATATTAATTTTAAGAAAGATAATAAAATTAATAATATTTGCTATAAATTGCCAGAACAGAAAATTAAAATAGTATAATCACTATTATTTGCTGCCTTTGCTGCCTTTGCTCCCTTTGCTCCCTTTGCTACCTTTGCTACCTTTGCTGCTATCGCTATCTATACTATGATAATTGCTTTGTGAAGATGAATTAGATATATTATTTATTATTTTATTTTTAATTTCATCTGGACTATCTTGTAATTCATAATAATAATAATCCTTATAGTCTATGTTTTTAATAATAGAATATGTTATATTATTTTTTTCAACTTTTCTATATAGCATTATTAATGGTCTGTGTAATAAATTATCATCTGCTTTAAATATTGTAGACGTTACATTTAAATCCTTATCACCAGCTCTTTTATCAACTTTGACTGCTTTTCCATAGTCAGATCTATTATGTATTAATATAATAGATATATTTAAAAGTTTTGACATATAAAATATATGAATATCGTTGGCAAATTTAATATTATTTTTAGCTATAATATTTTTTAATATGGTTTCTTTCTCATTATAATCACTATTATCAAAATAAGTATCAAAGAATAATCTTAATGTTTTAAAAGATTTTTTAGTTTTTTTAATAACATTCATTTCTTTAACATATTCGCTATAAAAATGCGGATCTTTAAATAGTTTTTTTATCCTTATCTTGATTCTCTTGTCATTATAATTGATCGCATTTTTAGTACTTTCAAAAGTATCCAAATAATAATCATTAACCTTTTTAATTATATCTCTATAATCAATAATATTAATTTCAAATATATTAAGAAAATAATTAAAGAAATCTTCTATTGTTTTTTCATTATAATTATTTTTAATATATCTCAATTTATACCATATCTTTTTTTTGTATTTAGTCCATTTAGAATTAAGAATGTGCTCTTCGCCTTTGAAAATTTCAGGCATATCATTGACATCATACTCTCTTTTTTGTAATTTATAATTATTTTTAACTTCTTCAATATAATTAGTATTATTAGGCATAGCTTCATGGTAATTAATAATATTTTTAGGGATTTTCTCCATTATAGTATATTGACTAAATAATAATTCTTTTCCTATATCTTTGACACCATTAGATAATTCATTTACATAATCGTATTTTGAATATAATAAAGATTTATTATACCATTTTTTTATACTACTAATAGATGTTAAAGGTATTTCTTCTAAAATTATTTGTATATCCTTAATAGAGCTTGATGACTCGCGATTAGATAATGTAAATTCGTTTAATAATGTTTTTATCATATGCTTTCTCGATTTTTTTGATAATTCTTTATAATATTCGTCCGTGAACTTCTTATTTAGCAGAGTATTTTTAACTAAATATCTTAATTTTTCAAAATTCATTTTTTTCTTTTTAATACGACGTATATAGTTATGATAATTATTCATTGAATCAAATGGTAATATGCTATTACTATTTATTTTTTCATAATTATTATCTTTAATTATTAAACGATTTCTCATAAGTTCATTCGTGTCCACTATATTTTCTCCTATATCAATTTCAAACCCCAAATCAGTTATTTTATCTATATATTTTTTAAAAGAATTATACACATCTTTATATATTTTGATGTTATATTCATTATTAATTATATCGTCATTAAATAGTATATTTTTAATATTAAATTCTTTAACTATTAAGGGCAATATCAATATTGATTGTTGCTTAAATCTTAATAAAATATTATTTTTTAAAAGTATCTTATCAATAGTATAATCATTATTTATAATAATACTTTCAAATACAAAAAATTCACTTTCATCATTTATGATTTTATTTAATATATTTAAATTTTCTTTATTATTGAATATGCTAATATTATATTTATCTAATTCATATTTATTAGAACACTCTAAAAGAATATCTTTCATTACTGGATATTCATTTAAACTAAAATATAGTTTGTCGTTCTTCATATTAAGAGAACGTGTTATTAAAGGTTCATAATAGTTATTTTCTTTAATTATCATTATAAACTTTTTTGTTTTGTCTAAGTAAGGATATAAGTCTATATATTTTGTATAATAAGGACAAATAATATTAATATTTATACTATCATCAATTCTTTCAATATCCCACAAAATTAATAATTTGTTATATATTATAGCAACTAATGATGTTAAATATTGTGTACCTTTATCAAACGGATAATTATCGGATGAAAGAAATTTTATAAATTTGTTATACGATTTATATATATATAATAATCTTGATTTCTTATAGTTAGCCTCTTTAGAATTATCAGAAAATACCGGTAAATCAATATTTATATTTTTAAAAGTTTTAAGATGTAAAATTAAATCATTATATAATTCTTTATTATTATCGGCAATAATTGGTTCTAAATCTACAAAATCTTTACATACATTAGCATTATCAAGAGAAATAAATGTAATTATATCTAACTTATTTATCACATCTTTTATAAATTCGGTCTTTGATTTTCCTAATAAATATGCTACAACATTTATAATGTTATCATATTTCATAGGAATATCTTTAATATCAATTAAACCTTTTCGCAAAATACAATCTTTTTTATTAATATTATTGGGAGAAATACATTGTTTAATATAATCATTATAATTTTCTGGTTTTAATATTTTATATAATTCACCTGATATATCTCCGTACCTATTATTATAAGGTAGTGGAAATTTATTCATAATATAATTTTGGTCTTCGTAATTATCTGGATTTTTTTGTTTAGTGTTTTTACTTGGATTAGCAGGTGTTTTTTTACCAATCTTATTTTGTTTAATACTTGCTTTTTTTTCTATATTGTCTCCTTTTTCTCCTATATCTCCTATTCCTATATTATCGGTAGCTGGCTTCTTTTTACCACAACAGGGTAAATTAATTTTTTTAATTAAATAGGCATATCTTGGATTATTAACATTTTTCATATCTTGATTTAAATACATCGCTTCTTCATTTTCTCCCGGACATTTAGCATTCGCATCACTTTCATCTAAAGGTATCTTACTTATAGGACACCATTTTCGAGGACATGTATAATAATTTAAATTATCTTTATTGCTACCATATTCAATAATATTATCAAGTCTTTCTTCTAATCCAGCTTTTTTTAACTCATTTAATTCGTCACTTGATAAAACAACAGGTTGATGTTCGCGCTGACATTTACGTGATTTATTATTATCTTTGTATAATTCTTTGTCGGCATTTCTCAACCTATTGATTAAATAATTTTTATATTCATTTCCTTTTGCTCCTCCTTTAAATTTGTCTAAATCATCAAAATCTATATCTTCATTTAATAATAAATTATCATCTTGTGATGAAGACTTTTGGGGAGATTTAGTTTTATCTTTTGGAGGAGATACATATTTTAATTCTTTTTTAACAATTTTTTTGCTTGTATCGCGAACATGTTCTATAATCTTAGTTAACCAAAATTTAATATTATATAATTCTATATAAGATTTACAATTTTTAATATCTATTTCAAAGCCACTGCCGCTTTTTTTAACAACTATATAAGTACCTTCAATAATATTTGGATTTTTATCTAAATTATTGAAGCCAATATCTCCAATGAATTGTAATTCATTTTTAACCAAACTTGAAGCCTCACCTTTTGTATAACCAAATGATACTAATTCCTTGACTATTTCTTCTTGATCTATACCGACGATTAATCGCGATTTAATATATGATGTTACATCAAATTTATTATTTAGCAAATCATTAACTCTTTTATATATATAAAATCCGCTGTTCTTCTTTTTATCGCTTTTAAATGTTATTGCTTCAAATATATTTGAAAATGTCCCTATTTTTTTTATTAATGTTGGATATTCTATATTATCAATAGTAATTTTAATTCTTAAATTAATGTCTTTTTCTATAGGATTTATAGAATAACCCAGACTATCATTTATATATTTAACTATTTCTTGTTTATCAGCAAGAATTTTATCCCATTTATTTCCGTTATCTATATGATATTTAAAATTAATTATAATTTCATTACTTATAATAGTTAATTTAGAATTCTTATTTCTATAATAAATATTTAGCTGCTCTCCTTTGCTATTTACAATGTTAAATATATATGCCAAATCTCTTTCATTGATAAAATTATGTTCTTTAAATAATTTATATATAGCATTATTATTGTTTATTAACTGCATAATGGGAAATTTTTCATTTGTTGATATTTTATCAAATAATATAAGTAGATTATCATCTTCGGTTATATTTGCTGAAAATGATACATCATTATATTCTTCAAGTGATATATTAGCAAATTTAATGCTTTTATTATATAAGTTAATTAACATTTCTTCATTTTTAATAAGTTCTTTTGTTTTTTTATTAAAATCATCTTTTTTCATATTTAAATTATAATAATAAGGTATATCATATCCAAAGTCGTTATAGAATACTATATTTATATCTGTTAAGTTTAGCAATTTATGCTTTTGTTTTACATCAATTGGTTCTTTCAATAGTTCTGAATTTCTATCTGTTGATTTAAACGGGTTTATATTATATCCCTTCCATTTTATCTCATTAATATCAAACATTAAATTCTCATCATCCGTCCAAAAATAAAATGGGTAATTAATATCTTTATCTTGTTGAGATATATAATAAGCGATTTTATTAAAAGCATCTTCATAATTATTATCTTGAAATATATACCCTTTAATTAATATAGAACCTTCACTATATTTATTATTATCATCGCTATTAAAAACATAAGTTCTAAATGTTGAACTATTTAACCATCTTTTTACAAATATTGGTTTTAATATTTCCATTATAAATATATATTATCTAATAAATTAAGAAGAAAAACATATTAGTAATTAAATAATATTATTATTAAGTAGTAATTATTATAAAACAAATGGATTTATATTTAATAAATAATTTTATTAAAAGTCTTAAAAATGAAAATGTATCAAAGGATGAAGATATCATTAACAAATTTATTAATTCATTAAAAAAAACAGAAAAATTTGAAGGCACTGCTACTTCAGGAAGCACAGCCGCTACAGGAAGCACAGCCGCTACAGGAAGCACTGCTACAACAGGAAGCACTGCTACAACAGGAAGCACTGCTACAACAGG
>Ga0075471_10002088_pt1 | contig 13227 bp, 8 predicted proteins | sample DEB19_08_DNA_2_FD_74787 | JGI IMG/M metagenome (GOLD analysis project Ga0075471, IMG submission 74787) | Aqueous microbial communities from the Delaware River and Bay under freshwater to marine salinity gradient to study organic matter... | ecosystem: Environmental > Aquatic > Marine > Coastal ... | reverse complement strand
GCCGGGCGAGCTCGCGGGCCGGATTGGCCGCACCCTCGACCTCGGGCCGACACTCGTCGCGACGGATACCGAGTCGCCGCTCGGCCGCCACGAGTTGCTCGTGTCCGCTCGGAGCCAGCCCCATGCGGAACAGCGAGACCACGAGCGGGGCGACGAGAGCGCCGACCGCAGCCCTCGGCATGAAGCCGTCGGGGCACGGGAGGTGCAGCGCCCCCTCCCGGGCGGCGAGCGCGGCCAGTGCCCCGCCCCGTGAGACGGCGACGAGCCGGGCGCCCTGCGCCACCGCCGCCTCCGCCATCGCCAGGGTCTCCTCGGTGTCGCCCGAGTACGACACCGCGAAGGCGAGCGTGCCCTCACCGACGAACGCAGGGACGCGCATCTGCTTGAGAACCGTCACCGGAACCGGGAGTTCGTCGGAGAACGCCGCCGCGATGACGTCACCCGAGATGCCCGAGCCCCCCATGCCGAGCACCGCGACGTTCCGCACGTCGGCGGCATCCGGGAACCGGGCCGGGTCGATCGCACCCGCCGCGGCGTGCGCGGCCGCCAACTGCTCGGGGAGGCCGGCAACCGCGTCGAGGAAGCCGAGCGTGTCGGTCATGCCGCGAAGGTCGGTGCGATGCCCTCGCGCTCGGCCCGTTCGACGAGCCGGGTGTGCTCGGCATCATCGACCGTCTCGGCGTCGTCGATGAGGAGATCGGGAATGTCACCGTCGAGCACGCGGTAGCGACGCCGCAACCGCGGGTTGTAGAGCGCGTCCTCGTCGGCGAAGTAGAGGAGCGGTCCCTTGTCCTGCGGGCAGGCCAGAATCTCGAGGAGCTTGGGGTCGAGCGCCATCGGGCGGAGACTACCCGTCGGCCCGGCCCCTCAGCCGCGTCGCACCAGGTCGAGAACCTCGGCCGTGCGCGCTGCGCACGCCTCGGCGTCGGGCGCCTCCAGGTTCAGCCGCAGCAGAGGCTCGGTATTGCTCGGGCGCAGGTTGAACCACCACGGGCCGCAGTCGACCGTCAGCCCGTCGAGCCGGTCCTGGGGCCACTCGGCGTAGGCCCGAGCCACCCGCTCGATCACGGCGGCCGGATCCTCGACGCGCGAGTTGATCTCTCCGCTCTGCGCGTAGCGCTCGAACGGCTTGCGCAACTCGGAGAGCGGCACGCCCGCCCGGCTCAACTGCTCCAGCACGCAGAGCGCCGCGATCGAGCCCGAATCGGCCCGCCAGTTGTCTCGGAAGTAGTAGTGGGCCGAGTGCTCACCGCCGAAGACCGCCCCGGTCTCGGCCATCACCTGCTTGATGAACGAGTGCCCGACCCGCGTGCGCACGGGAGTGCCCCCGTTCTCGCGGATGACCTCGGGCACGGTCCGCGAGCAGATGAGGTTGTGAACCACGGTCTCGCCCGGATTGCGCGAGAGGATCCCCGCCGCCACGATCGCCGTCGTCGTCGAACCGCTGACCGGCTCGCCCCGGTCGTCGACCAGGAACACACGATCGGCATCACCGTCGAAGGCCAGGCCGATGTCGGCACCCGTATCGAGCACCGCCCTCCGGAGGTCGGCGAGATTCTCGACCTGGATCGGATCGGCCGGGTGGTTCGGAAAGGTGCCGTCGAGTTCGGGGAACAGCACCGTGAGCGAGAACGGCAGCCCGGCGAAGACCTTGGGCACGACGAGGCCACCCATTCCGTTCGCAGTGTCGGCGACGACCCGAAGGGGGGCCAGCACCGACGGGTCCACGAACGAGCGCACGTGCTCGCCGAAGTCGTCGAGGAGGTCGATGCGCTCCACCTTGCCCGCCGTCTCCCCGCGCGACGTCACCCCCGACGCAACCATCTCCTTGATCTGGGTCAGGCCCGTCTGCTCGCCCACCGGTGCCGCCCCGGCCCGGCAGAGTTTGATGCCGTTGTACTGCGCCGGGTTGTGGCTGGCGGTGAACATCGCCGCCGGAGCATCGAGGCGACCCGCCGCGAAGTAGGCCACATCCGTGGAGCACAGGCCGATGTCGGTGACGTCGGCCCCGGCCGCCGTGGCACCCTCGATGAACGCCTCGGAGAGCGGCACCGATGACGGGCGCATGTCGCGGCCGACCACGACCCGATGAGCGCCGGTGAAGTGAGCGAAGGCGTTGCCGATGCGGCGCGCGAGCGCCTCGTCGATCTCCTCCGGGTACAGGCCGCGCACGTCGTAGGCCTTGAAGATCGCGTCGAGGGACACTGCTCCCCTTCCGGGCCGGATCAGCGGGCCCGTGTGTCGATCGGCCGCGCCTGCGGCGGCCGCGCCCGGGCGTGGGCGCCGGGCCGAGGAATCAGCGTAGCGGTGGACCGGATCCGCCCGGGTCTCCGCTGGTCGGCGGCCCGGACACCCCCGGATCGACGTCGGTCGACGGCTCGGGAACCGGCCCGGTAGGCGGCGCGCCGGCCGCGAACCGAGCCCCTCCCTTCCACCGGGCCAGACCGACGAGGCCCACCACGCCGAGGAGGCTCAGCACCCGACCGATCCAGTCGGCCGCGGTCAGGCCGTAGGTCAGGCTCACCCGCTCCGCCGTCGGGATGACGACCATCAGGTTGGGCGCGATGCGGTAGGGGCCGCGGGCTCCGTGCGCCTCCCAGTTCGGGTAGTACGACTCCCGAATCAGGACCGGCCGCCCGGGCTCCGACACCCGGAACGAGATCTCGTCGACGGAGCGGCGAACCTCGGTGACCTCGACGGGATCGATCGGGCGGGGCACGACCGATCCGAGGTCGGCGACGGCGACCCGCCGCCACTCGTCGGGCCCCGACTGCGCGAACGGCACGTCGAGTCGTTCGCGATCGGTCCACCAGGGCGCCACGGCGCACTCCCACGCGTGCAGCTCGGGCTCGGGCGCACCGGCCGCCGGCGGATCGGTGCCGAAGCACTCGGATGTGGTGCCACCGCGTACCGCGGCAACCACGGGCTCGCGGTCCATTCCCACGACGAGGTCGCTGCCCGCCACCTCGTAGACCCGCCACCGCGAAAGGCTCGACCCCGAGGGCCCGGAGATCGGCGGCTCCTGCGCGATCTCCTTCACGAGCTTCAGCCCCGATGCCTTGTCGGCCTTCGCGATCGCCTCGTCGGTCCAGGCCATGTAGTAGCGCACGCCGAGATCGCGGAGGTGGCGGACGCAGAGGTCGAAGTCGGCGGACAACGACCCGTACTCCAGACCGCGCACCGGGTTCGACGGATACTTGGCGCACTCGGCGACGGTGAGGAAGTGGTACGACGTCGTCGCCGAGGACTCGAAGTAGATGCCCTCCATCGACCCGATCCGACCCTCCGTGAAGTACGGGAGGAGTTCGAGCGCGAGGCTCGTGCCGTAACTGTTGATGGCGTCGGGGGTGCCCGATGACGGTTCCCAGAGTGCCCGACCCGGACCCCGCTCACGGGACAGGTCGTCCATGCCCTCCAGGACCGCCCGATACTGCGGCCACGCCGCCTTGCGCTCGTAGCCCGAGTAGTTCCAGGCCGCCCACCCGGTGATCGCGACCTCCGGGTTGCCGTTGCGGGCCTCCCACGCCCGCACGAGGGCGAACCCACCGCCGAGCAGGAGCATCGCCGACATTGCGGCCGAGACCAGTCGTCGCGCGTCGCGAGCCGTACGCGCGGGGGCCAGGCGGTCGGGCGGTGTCCACCCGGGCGGGTCGGAGTCGAAATCGCGGGCGGCGATCGCGCGCACCGCATCGCGCCGCACCGCCTCGTCGACGGTGCCGTCGGGCGCCGTCGCGATTTCGGTCCACGCCCGGGCCCGCTCGTCCTGGAGGTCGCCGTCGCGCACCCAGCGGAGGGCGAGCCCGACGAGCGCGGCCACCATCCGGGCGATCTCGGTCGCGCCCATCGCGGCGAGGAACGCCCAGGTGAGCACCCAGAACGGGAGGAAGCGCGTGTTCCAGATCGCGTGCTCGGGCCACTGCACGAACAGGACGCCGAGGATCGCCGCGAGCGCCACGAGGAGCGCCGTCGGTCGGCGCCGGTACCACCCCGCCGCCACGACGGCGACGGCACCGAGACCCCAGACCCACCAGGGCAACCACAGCAGCTGCGTGCCCGACGTTCCGTCGGCGGCGCGCTGCTCCCCGAGGGCGCGAACCAGTTGTTCGACGGTGTTGCGCACCGGACCGGGCAGCGGCATCCACGACGGCAGCGAGAACCCGCCGCCGGGGAGGACCTTCGTGTAACGCATGCTCTGCGTGTACGCCTGGTTCGCCAGCAGCGGAACCGTCCAGACCGCCGTCAGGAGGCCGGCGGTACCTCCGATCGCGACGGCCAGCGGCCACGTGCGCAACGGTCGACGGGTGAGCCACATGAGCGTCGCCGCGAGCGCGATGAAGATCCCGACCACGATGTGCGAGAGGAGAGCCGCGGCGATCAGCGCGGCAGGCAGCCACCGGCGCCGTCCGGTCTCGAGGGTCACGCCGAGCGCGCCGAGACCGAAGAGAGCCAGCGCCAGCGCCAGCGTGAAGGAGAACTCGCCGGCGAGCGTGCTGGCGATGTTGCCGCCGTAGATCTGCCAGTCGCTCCGGGTCTGCATCAGCGTGCCGAGCGCCGCGATGGCGAACGCGGGCGGCGCCGGCCACGGGGCCCGCAGACCGCGAGCGAACGACCACGCCGCGACCGGCAGGAGGACCGGACCCGACACCGTCACGAGCTTGAACGCCACGTTGTAGGGAACGAAGGGGACGTGGTCGAGCAGCGCGATGAGCACGGCCGGGACGGGGAAGTAGTACTGGCCGACCGGGAAACCCGCGTACCAGTCGGGGGCCCAGCCCGAGAGCCTCCCCTTCCCCAGCCAGTGCTGCTCGAGGAACCGGGGCCACCAGACGTGCGCCCCCATGTCGCCGCCGTTGGCGGTCGTGTTCGCGAAGAGGTCACCGAAGCGCAGACCCGAGAACGACGGGTACGGGAGTGCCCCCCACCAGTCGATCCGGACACCCCAGTCGTGACCGGGGTTCAGCACGCTGAGGGCGAGCCAGGAGGCGACGGCGACGAGAGCCCATCCGATGATGCGTCCGGCCGAGGGTCGCCGCCGCCGTCGCCGCGTCGGCCGATCGGCGCCGGCCGGGTCTCCGGGACCCGGGGCGGTCGCGACCGAACCCTCGGCCGCGGGGCCCGTGGGCTCGGAGGGCGGGACGGGGACGGACACCGGGCGCAAGGATGCCAGACGGGAGGGCCGGTATCCCGGCGGGTCGGTCACCCGCCCGTGAGGGCGAGCAGCACGGTGACGAGGTTGAAGCCGATGTGGAGGAACACCGAGGCCGAGATGTCACGGCGCCGGGCCGCCACGGCGCCCGAGACGACTCCGAGCGCGAAGAGCGCGGGGACGACGGCGAGATCGCCGAGCGTCGGACTGAGGAGCGGGTGCACGAGCGCGAACGCGAGAGCCTGAACGACGACCGCGACCACGACCGTGGTGCGGCGCTGGAGCGCCCGGAGCAGCATCCCGCGGAACACGAGCTCCTCCGCGAACGGCGCCACGAGGGCTGCGGTGACGGCGAAGACGGCCAACTTCGCCCCGCTCGATTCCTTCAGCTCGTCGACGACCGCCTGGCTCTGCCCGACCAGGTGCACGATCGGGGCGATCGCAATGCTCGCGAGCACGAAGACGCCCACGCCCGCTGCGATCCCCCACAGGTCGCGCGGCGAGACCCGCAACCCGAGATCCTCCGGACCGGACCTCCCCTTCAGCGACGCGACGAGGAGGCAGCCCGCGACCCAGCCGCCGAACTGACCCGCCACCGAAACGCCGATGACCACGGCGCTGTCGGCGGACCCGCCGGTGAGCGCGAGGGCGACGGCCGCCCACACGACCGACACGAAGATGCCGCCGATCCACACGATGACGACGTCGGGGATGCCCCACCGGATCGGGGGACGCGAGGAGGCGAACCCGCCATACGGACGCCCGAACGCTCCGGAGACCACGGGGGCAACCTACCGACGCCTCCCGCCCGAGGGCGGATGCCCTCCCCCTGCCCCGTAGCATGAGCGCCCGAGCGACGGAAGAGAGCCGATGACCCCTCCCGACGAGCAGTGGCGACCCCCGGACCCGCCGGGGAAGAAGCCGGACCCCTCCGCTTCGGGCCGCCCCGGCGGACGACCGAAGTGGCTGCCGTGGCTCATCGTCGCCCTCGTCGTCGGCGCCTTCCTCGTGTGGCGCACGAGCCCGTCGACCTCCCCCGACCAGGTCAAGATCGAGTACGGCCAGTTCCGCACGCTGGTGCAGGAGGGCAAGGTCGAGTCGATCACCTATAACTCGGCGACCGGCCGGATCACCGGCGAGTTCAAGGGCGACTTCACCGAGAAGGGCAAGCCCGAGTTCGTGACCCAGGGCCAGGAGGGCACCCTTCCCGAGGCCGACATCAACCTCCTCGACGAGCAGGACGTCGCCCGCAACTACAAGCCCCGCTCCACCGACTGGATCGCCGCCATCCTCGTGTGGGTCGTTCCGTTCGCTCTCCTGGGGCTCATCTGGTGGTTCATCGCCCGACGGGCGCAGGGCCAGATGGGCTCGGTGATGAGCATCGGCCGCTCCCGGGCCAAGGTGTACACGGCCGACAAACCCAAGACGACGTTCGCCGATGTCGCCGGCTACGCCGCCGTGAAGGAGGAGATCACCGAGGTCGTCGACTTCCTCAAACACCCCGGTCGTTTCACCGACATCGGCGCCCGCATCCCGAAGGGGGTGCTGCTCGTGGGGCCCCCGGGAACCGGTAAGACGCTCATCGCCCGCGCCGTCGCGGGCGAGGCGGGCGTTCCGTTCATCTCGATCACCGGCTCCGACTTCATGGAGATGTTCGTCGGGGTGGGTGCCGCCCGGGTCCGCGACCTCTTCCAGACCGCCCGTAAGCAGTCACCGGCGATCATCTTCGTCGACGAGATCGACTCCATCGGACGCAAGCGCGGCGCCGGCCTCGGCGGCGGACACGACGAGCGCGAGCAGACCCTCAACCAGATGCTCTCCGAGATGGACGGCTTCGAGGCGACCGAGGGAATCGTGATGATGGCGGCCACGAACCGGCCCGACATCCTCGATCCGGCCCTTCTGCGCCCGGGGCGTTTCGACCGACAGGTGCTCGTCCCGCTCCCGACCCAGGACGAGCGGGTGGAGATCCTGAAGGTCCACATGCGCGACAAGCGGATGAGCGACGACGTCGACGTCGACATCGTCGCCCGCGGTACTCCCGGCATGAGCGGCGCCGACCTCGCCAACCTCGTGAACGAAGCGGCGCTCTTCGCCGTCCGCCGCGGCTCGCACGAAATCCATCGCCTCGACTTCGACGCGGCCCGCGACCGCGTGCTCATGGGCCTCAAGCGCGAGTCGCTCGCGCTCTCCGAGGAGGAGAAGGAGGTCGTCGCCTACCACGAGGGCGGTCACGCAGTGTGCGCGTACGTGCTCGAGCACGCCGACCCGCTCCACAAGGTGACGATCCTCCCCACCGGGATGGCGCTGGGGGTCACGCACCAACTCCCGGTCGAGGAGCGTCACATCTACAAACGCGAGTACATCGCCGACTCGATCGTCGTGCGGCTCGGCGGTCGTGTCGCCGAGGAGCTCGTGTTCGGGCACCAGTCGACCGGTGCCCAGAACGACCTGGTCGGCAACACCGAGCTCGCCCGCAAGATGGTGCGCGAGTGGGGGATGTCGGACCGGATCGGGCCGATGGCCTGGGGCACGCAGGGGGCCGTGTTCCTCGGCGAGGACCTCATGCACAGCCGCGACTACTCCGACGAGACCGCCCGGGTGATCGACGAAGAGGTCGAGCGCATCCTGCGCGACGAGGAGGACCGCTGCCGACGTGTGCTCACCGAGTACCGGCCCGGCCTCGATGCCGTGGCGAACGCGCTCCTGACCCGCGAGACACTCGAGGGAGTCGAAGTCGAGCGGCTCGTCGACGAGGCGATGGGCCGCAAGGTCGGAGGGCCCCGTGTGCTCGCCCGGGCCGACGGATCCTCGGCGACCCCGCAGCCGGTCGCGATCACCGATGCGATCGCCGACGGCGACGCGTCGTCCCGGCCCGCCGGAACCTGACCGGCCTCAGGACCGCAGATCGGCCAACGCACCCCACAGGTCGGTCGCCGAGAACGCACCGACGAAGTTGGCCCGCACCACTCCGTCGGCGTCGGCGACGACCGTGAGGGGCACCGCAGTGATGCCGTAGCGCTCCTGCAGCGCCCGCTGCTCGGGGAAACCGACCTCGACGACCTCGACCTCCGGGCCGGCGAGCGGTCGGGCTTTCTCCGGGAGCCCGGCGCACGAGGCGCAGGCCGCCGAGGTGAACAGCACGACGAGCCACGGCGCGGTCGGCCGGGGGAAATCGGCCCGGTCGAGTTGCACCGGAACGACGGGCACCCCCTGAGTCGGCGCGTCGCGGCGACGCCGCCGCTCCATCGCGCCGGCGACCGCGACCACGGCGGCCACCAGGAGAACGGCGAGGAGTATGCGGGTCGTCACGGACGCCGGATACCGGGCGCGGTCGTCGCGTCGGATTCGCCGGAGATGATCCGACCGACGACGACGGGTCGGTCGGAGTCGACCAGCACTCCGGTATCGCCACCGCGCCCGGGCAACGTGAGCGCGGCCTGCCGCCCCGGAGGGACGGTGACCGTCCGCCGGGTCGCAGCCCGCCCCGCCCCGGCGAGGGTCGCCACCACGGTCCGCACCGGCGACGAACCCGGGTTCGCGATCGCGACGACCGTGGGCGCTCCGGCTCCGCGGACGGCCGTCGCGGCGAGGGCCCAGCGCGGACCGGGCCGAGCGACGCCGATGAGCGTCGTCGCCCAGGACCGCCCCGAGCCCACGAGCGCCCGGCCGAGGGTCTGCGCGACGAACGGGACGTTGCGGTCGGACCGTACGTCGAGGCCGTAGCGGCCCCCGGGGACGAGGGCGATGCACGGGTCGTCACCGGAGCAACGCCCGAGCCGGACCCAGACGACCTCATCACGGCCGAGGCCGACCGTGACCGGGGCCACGGGCGCACCGCCACTCGGCAGTCCCTGGACCGTGACCTTCGTGTCGGCCTCACCCGTGCTCGCCAGCGCGACCCACGACTCGGTGCCCTCCGTGAGGCCGACCCCGGCGAACCACCAGTGCCCCGCCGCGACCGGGGCGCCGAGCGTCGACGCCACACCGGTCGAGCCCGCGTTCGGGGTGAAGACCGTGGTCTGCGCCGCCACGACGCGGCCGAACGAGGCGTCGACCTCGACCGCGACACGCGCCGCCCGGACCGCATAGGAGTGAACGGGAACGACGACGCGAGTGCGGCGGAGGAGATCGAGCCCCTGGAGTCGCTCCGGTCGGCGGACCCCGCCATCGGTACGGAAGGTGACGTCGACCCGGGCGTCGGTCGCGAACGGATTGGACAGCACGAGCCACTGCTCGACACCGCGACGCGTCGTGCCGGCCGCGAAGTGCCAGTGCGTCGCCGCCTCGGAGGCGCACGGACCCACCTCGGTGCCGGGGTCGCCGTTGACGCCGTCCTCGACAACCACGGGAGCCCCCCGCGACTCGACGATCACCGAGCCCGGAGGGCCGAGATCGCTGCGCAGGAGTGTGCGGGTCGCCGCCGGCCCCACGGATGCCGAGCGCCGCCGAGCCCGCCCTCCGTCGACCTGGACCGTGATGCTCAACTCGGCGGGAGCGTCACCGAGGTTGGTGACCGTGAGCCGGGCCCCGTCGTCGTCGACCGCCGGAGGCAGACCGGGACAGAACCACGCCGTCGAGCCACCGATCCCCGGCCGCAGCGCCGTCGGATCGAGTTGGGCGGGCACGGAGCGTCGGGGATCGTCGGCCGCGCCCGCGACGAGAGAGGCGGCCAGCAGTGCACCCAACACGACGACGAAGAGGATCCGACGACCGCTCACGCCGCCCTCCGCTGTCGGCGCCGAGCCGCGAACCAGAGAAGGAGAAGCACCGGCCAGGCCGCTATCTGGAGCAGGAGCGGGAGGAGACGGGCCGCATTCCCCGAGAACGCGACCGCCACGGACTCGCGGCGATGCACCCGGAACACGTTGGTCGCACCGGCCGCTTCGCTCCGCACCAGCGTGCGTCCGTCGCTGCGGGCCTGCCACCCCGGATCGGCCGAGGCCGACCACAGGAGCGAGCCGGGACCGACGGGTGGGGTCGAGCCATCGGTGAGGTCGACGCCTCGGGCCCCGCGGTTATCGGAGCGGAGTACACCGACGAGGGAGTCGGGATCGGAGACGTCGGGCGGGGCACCGCGCACGACGGCCCGGGCCGGTACCGGTGCGGCGACGCGGTAGACCACACCTCCCGGCGACGCCTGCACGAGCTCGAGATCGAGCTGACGCACGAGCGCCGCCTCGAGGGCCGGGTCGGGCGCACCGACCGGTGAACGCCCCGGTGCGGCGCGCCGCGTGAGCACGACGTAACGGACCGCCGCCGGCCCGAGGAGTCGGCCGAGGCGTACCGTCCGCCCGGCCTCCGCCGCCGCCACGGCGCGGCCCACGACCCGGTCGGCGTCGGTCGCCGGGGCCGCCCACAAGCTCCGGGCGTCGCCGGCGCCGTCGGCCGTGAGCGCGTAACCCGTGCGACCGACCACCTGAGGATCGGCCGGGAGGATCGTCGGATCCCCGAGCCAGAGGACGCGGAAACCGCCCGCCGGTGGTTGCTCACCCATCCACGACAGCGTCGAGGGCCAATCGGTGGCACCGAGACCCCAGCGCCCCGAGGGCGTATCGGCGAGCAGGCCCCAACTGCCGACCGCGAGGCCGGCGATCGACGCCGCCGCGACGAGTTGGGGCCAGCCGAAGTGGTGACGGTGGAGATCGTCGATGACGGCGGCGGCACCGATGCCGGCCGCTATGGCCAGGCCGAGCGCCGCGCCCACGAGCACGCCCTCGGGGGCGGGCACCGCGAGATCGGGTGCGAGCCGCCCCGGCAGCCAGGCGACCGCGAACGACACCGCGGCCAGCGTCCACCCGCGCACCGCCCAGGCGAGCCGCGAACCCGACGCCAGTGCGAGCGGCACGAGGGCGGCAACGAGGATCCCGTAGGGCGCGAGACCGGCACCGGCCCGCCCGGTGCGCGCCGTCAGCACCTCCAGCGGCCCGAGGGGGACGCGCGGGAGGAGGCCGAGGGTTGCGGCGTCGGCCCCGGGCAGGGTCAGGAGCCAGGCGAGCGTGAGGAGGGCCGCGCCGAGCGTCGCCAGCGTCGCGAAGATCACCACGCGCCGGGTCAGGGCCACGTCACCCGCGAACGGCAGGGCGAGCACCGTCACCGACGCGACGACCACGGCGAAGGCGAGGGCCGGGGGCCACGCCGCGCCCATGACCGCCAGCAGTAACGCCGCAGCCGCCGCGACGCGTACCCGCGCCGGACCCGAGCGCAGGGCGGTGCGCCCGCCGGCGAACAGGAACGCGGCCAGGAACGGAGCGAGCGCGAAGCACACGAGCGGTCCGACGGCGCCGAGCCATACGGAGTTGCGTCCCACCGGATAGGCCACGTAGGCGACTGCCGCCGCAACCCCCGCCACCGGAGCGGCCGCCAACCGGCGGACGAGGCGGTACGCGCCGAAGGCGCCGAGGGGCAGGGCCCCGCCGATGACCAGGGAGCGGGCGATACCGCCGTGGCCGAGCAGCGCCGTCTCGAGCGCCGCCATGAGCCCGAACACCGGGTCGGCGGCCGCCGCGCGACCGAGCCCGGTCGCTCGCCACGGCCCGGTCAGCGTCGACCAGGCCTCCCCGACCCCGGGCCAGGCCCGGAACCCCACGACCTCGGGGACGCGCCCCGTGAGCAGGTCACGTCCGCCGAAGGCGAGGACGACGCCGAGTCCGGCGGCAATGGTGCCCGGCACGCGACCGAGTCGGTGCGACGCGTCGTTGACCCGGTCCCGGGTGCGGGTCCCGACGAGGGCGAGTCGCTCCCCGGCGTGAATGCGGTGGGCGTAGGTGCGCAGGCGGGCACTCCCCCGCACCATGAGGTGAGCGAGATCTCCGTCGTCGACCCGGCGGAGGCCCGACATCGCGGCTCGGGCCGATCGCACGTCGCCCGGGCGCACGAGGGCCGAGATCCAGCCCGCCGCGAGCCGGCGGGCGCGGTGGAGCCGTCCCGTGAGGAGCAGCCCGGCCGCCTCGGCGAAGCCGAGGATCGCGGCCGTGGGCAGAATCCGCAGCCGAGCGAGCCGCGACCAGGCCTTACGCAGCATGCGAACCCGCGCCCTGACGGCAGCAGCCTCGTCGCCCCGGATGCCCCCGTGGCGACCGCGCGTCTCGAGGCTCGAGGACTCGTGGTGCGCGACCCGGGCATCGGGAGCGACGACGACCCGGGCGCCGGCGATGCGGGCCCGCCAGCACAGGTCGACGTCGTCGGAGCCCGGGGCCGTAGCCGGATCGAAGCCGCCGAGATCAGCGAAGAGATCGGCCCGCACGAGCATGAACGAGTGCGAGACGAAGAGGACGTCGCGAACGGCGTCGTGCTGCTCCTGATCGACTTCCTCCGGCTCGATACCGGTGTAGGGGACTCCGTAGCGATCGATCGCGCACCCGACCTCGAGGAGCACCTCGGGCCGATCGGCGGCGACGAGTTTGGGGCCGACGATCGCGGCGTTCGAGCGATACGCCTCTTCGACCAGCAGGCGCACCGCACCCGGGTCGGGAACCACGTCGTCGTGGCAGAAACACAGGAAGGGTGCACCCTCGACCGCCCGGGCCGCCTCGTCGGCCGCCGCCGCGAACGTGACGGCGGACTCCGGCCGGGGACGGATGAGGGCCCGCGGGTGGGACGCCGCGATCCGGGCCCGGATCCGTTCGTCGGCCGGATCGACGGCCACCACGACCGAGAGCGCCGGGTAGTCCTGGGCCTCGAGCGCCGCCAGGGTCGCGGCGAGGCGACCGCCCCGGCGGTCACCGGCAACCACGACCGCGACGACGGCCGGGACCGCAGGCAGGGCGTCGTCGTCGGCGTCGGTCCCCGGGAGGTCCGCGCTCACAGTTCCCGGCTCGGAGGGCTCCATGGGGCCTTCGGAGACTACTCCGGCGGCCCCTGGCCCCGGATTGTGCAAATGATCACGAATGCTTGCTGTCGTTAGCACCGGCTGCTAGCATCAACGAGGTCCGAATTCCCGGCAGTCGGCCCGCCGGCTCCCGCGGGTTCGGTCCATCCCCCCTACTTCGCATCCAGGAGGCCGCAGTGCCCACGTCCCTGCCCTCGATCGACGTTCGCAAGACCCTCACCGACACCGGCTACATCGTGGTCGGCCTCGG
>Ga0075471_10002086_pt1 | contig 13237 bp, 19 predicted proteins | sample DEB19_08_DNA_2_FD_74787 | JGI IMG/M metagenome (GOLD analysis project Ga0075471, IMG submission 74787) | Aqueous microbial communities from the Delaware River and Bay under freshwater to marine salinity gradient to study organic matter... | ecosystem: Environmental > Aquatic > Marine > Coastal ... | reverse complement strand
CAGGGGCCGGTGCTTCTGCACGCAGACGCGAAACAACCCCTTGGTGAGCTGGCGGCCGTCGAACGGCCGGCCGTCGGGCCCCTTGAACGTGCACGCAGTACCGTGGCGGAGATGCTTTTCCGGCACGTCGACCCCCTTCGACAGGAAGGCGAGCACCTGGTAGCCGCTTCGCACGTTCATCGTGATCGTGTCGCTGAGCTCTCCGAGCGGCGTGTCACCGGTCGATTCGGTCAGGTAATCGATCTCGTCGTTCTCCTGCGACCTGACCGTGTAGACGGTTCGCCCCGGCTCCAGCCGGAAGAGCCGCACGAGCTCTTGGAAATCCGCCGCTTCCAGCGCTTCAGGCTGGACGGTGAGGGCCAGCAGCCGTGACTGCTTCAGGAGCGTGACCTCTTCTCCGGCCACCTCGTAGAAGTATCCCTTCTTGGCGGCGGCGACCATGCCGACGCCGGGCACCTTGCCCCCCCCCGGCAGCTCCTTGGCTGGCACCCGGCCGTGGGCCTCCACGTCGCGCTTGGCGACCCGGGCCCGCAAGGCGCCACGGGCCTGCAGGCTCTCGACCAGGTCGATCGCATAGCGATAGTCGTCGTTGGGCTCGATGATCCGGCTGCCGGGCGACGTCGCGGTGGGCGAGTTGCGGACACCATTGATGCTGTCCACGAAGGCCCGCAGAAACGTGGTGGTATCCTGCCCCGGCGCGACGTCGAGGAGCAGTTCCGCCGTGAAGGCTATCGTCAGCGACTTCGCGAGGTTGTCACCGCTACGTGGCTGGTAGGCGAGCGTGGGCTCGTCTCGGAGCGTGAAGATTCCACCGAACAAATCGTCTGCAGGCGGCTGTCCGCCAAACCCCCTGGTACTCGCCTCCGTCAGGATGTTGATCGTCGGGAGATCGAGAAAGGAGGGGGCCTCGCCATACCGCATCCGCACGATGTTGAGCAGCATCTCCTTGGAAGCGGTGTCGCTGTAGCTCTGGTTGTAGTGAATCCGCGTGCCCCGGATCGCCCAGGATCCCATGCAACCCGTCGCGGCGACGCAGCATGCACCGACGGCCATGACGAGCACGGTCCAGTGCGGACGAGCGACCGGTTTGCCGCGGGAGTTGTTCATGGTTGCTTCAGTTGACCGGCAGCGTGAGCACCTGCGTCTCACCGGCCTCGGACCGCATGTCGATGATGAGCTTGATGTAGTTCAGCGTCACGCGCGACTGCACGTCGTCTTCCGGGATGTAGAACCAGTGGCCGCGGTAGTACACCGCCGTGTCGCTCCACAGGGGCCGGTGCTTCTGCACGCAGACGCGAAACAACCCCTTGGTGAGTTGGCGGCCGTCGAAGGGCCGGCCGTCGAGCGCCTTGTACAGGGGCGCCGCGCCGCGGCGGACGTGCGCTTCCGGCACGTCCACACCCTTCGACAGGAAGGCCAGCACCTGGTAGCCGGAACGCACGTTGATCGAAATCACGTCGCGCAGGTCTGCCGACGGGGACGTCGGTCCGGGGACCGACTCCATGACCTCGGCCCCCGGGGCGGGCAACAGTTCCACACCTTCGCCGTCGACGCCTGCCGATGGCGGTGCGATTTCCTCCACGACCATCGGCCGTTCGCCCGCCGAGGGCTCTGCATTCAGGTCGACTTCGTCGTCTTCCTGTGATTTCACCCGGTACGCCGTCCGGCCCGGCTCCAGCCGAAAGATCTGCGTGAGTTCCTGCACGTCCGCTGCGGCGACGTCCTCGGGCTTGATCGCCATGGCGACGAATCGCGACCGCTCGAGGAGCACGGCTTGGTCGCCCGCCATCTGGAAGACGAAGTCGTTTTCCGCGGCGGCGAGCAGGTCGGTGGCGATGAGATGCTTGGCGGCGAGCGGCGAGCCGTGAGGATTTTCGTCGAGTTCCGCCACCCGCATCTTCACGGCGCCGCGATTCTGCAGGCCCACGAACAGGTCGACGGCATGGCGATACTCGTCGTTTCCCTCGAGCACGCGACTCGCAGGCGAGGTGGCCAGGGGCGAATTGCGGACGCCGTTGATGCTGTCAACAAACGTCATCAGGAACATGCGGGTGTCGTTGCCGGGCGCGATGTCGAGGATGGCCTCCGCCTTCAAAGCCTTGATCAGCGAGGCAGCCATGTCCTCGCCGGAGCGAGGCGCGTAGGTGATGGTCGGCCTGTCGCGAAGGTTGAACACCCCTTCGACGAGCCCCTGGGTGGCCCTGGCCTGCTCCCCGGCGCCGACCATGCTGGCTTCCGTCTGGCTGACGACGCTCGGCATGTCGAGGAAGGTGGGCGTCTCGCCGTACCGCATCCGCACGATATTGAGCAGCATCTCCTGCGACGCGGTGTGGCTGACGCTTTTGTTGTAGCCAAGCCGCGTGCCCCGCATGGCCCACGAGCCCATGCAGCCGGCTGCGGCCATGCAGACGGCCGCCACTGCGAGGATTCCGCGGAAATACGGTCGGCGCATTCCGCTCGTGGCGGGCATACGGATCATGGACGGGTACCGTGATCGGCGGGCGAAAACGACGAGGGAAACCGCAGGGCTATATATGGCTGGAAAGGACGTTTGCAAGCCTTGTCAGCCACGAAGTGATGGGGCGCCCCCTCTCCGCGGCGCACTCCCCCCAGATTCCCGCCCAGACTGCCTCACCTACCGGGGCGATAGTGAGAAGCGTCCTGGGCCGCTAGGCTTCCGGTCGTTTTGTCCCGCAGTGAGCGTCGCCCGGATCCATCCCGCCATGCTCGAGACCATCGTCGTCGGAATCATGCTCTTCGCCACCACGAACATCGACGACATCTTCCTGACGATGGCGTTCTTCGCCGACCCGCGGCTCGATCGCCGGGCCGTCGTCGCCGGGAAATTTCTCGGCATCGGCGCGATCGTGGCCGTGAGCGCCGCAGCCGCCGCATGCGCGATGGCGGTGCCGCCGGAGTGGGTGGCGCTCCTGGGGTTCGCACCGCTCGGGCTCGGCCTGCACCGGCTCTGGTCGGCTTGGCGGGCGCCGCCCGGCGCGACCGCCGAAGACGATGGCGTGCCGGCGGCGGCAGGCTCGCTCGTTGCGCAGGCGTGCTCGGTCGCGGGCGTGACGGCCGCAAACGGCGGTGACAATCTGGGCGTCTACGTGCCCGTCTTCACCGAGCAGTTCCAGGCGATTCCGGCGTTCGCGGTCATTTTTGCCGTCATGACAGGGCTCTGGTGCGTGGGGGGCAACCTGCTCGTGAACCATCGCCTGGTCGCGGCCACGATGCGGCGGCTGGCGGGGCGGCTCCTGCCCTGGGTGTTGATCGTGCTCGGCCTGGTCATTCTTGCGGGAGCCCGGGGCCTCGTGATGCCGGTGCGGCCATGACACTCCACACCGCCGTCATCGATGCCGGCAGCAGCGGCACGCGGCTCTTCCTCTACCGCGTCGAGCCGGGGTCCTTCGCCCGCGTGGAGAAACTCCTCGAGCAGGAGTTTCCGACGATGGCGTCGGGCGCAAAGGAAGACGGCATCAACAACTTCGTCCGCCCCGACGATCCCGCGGCGCAGGCAACCGTGGTGCCCGAGATCATCGACCCGCTGCTCGGGCATGCCCGCGGGGCTCTCGGTGGGCTCGGGGTCGAGCCGGCTGCGGTCGAGGTGAACCTGCTCGCCACGGCGGGCATGCGCTACGCCGAGGGGCTGCATGGCCGCCCGGTGATCGACCGCCTCTATGACACGATCTGCAGCGGCATCCGTGCCCATGGCTTTCCGGTCGGCGAGGTGCGCACCACGTGCGGCAGCGAGGAGGAGGGGATCTGGACGTGGATCAACCTCAACGACGTGCTGGGCAAGGCCTTCGACGGGGGCAGCGAACCGGTCGGGATCGTGGAGGTGGGCGGCTCCTCCCTGCAACTCACGTTTCCGACCGACGAAGACCCCGATGCCGTGCCGCACGTGCACCGCGTCGCGCTCAACGGCCGCCGGTTCGCCGTCTCATGCCGCAGCTTCCTCGGTCTCGGCCAGGACGACGCCCGCAAGGAGATGCGGCGCCGCCTGGGACCGGAGGGCTCGGCCGTCTGCTTTCCCGCCGGCTTCCGCGCGGCCTCCGACCACGGCGACGTGCTCGACGGGGTCGGCATGCATCGGCTCGCAGCGGACGGCCGCTACGAGTTCGAGGCCTGTTCGACAGCCTACGCAACGATCGTGAGCGACCGGCTCGCCGCGGCCGGCATTCCGGATCTCACGCATGCCCGTGGAGATTTCGTGGGCATCGACGGCGTCTACTACGCGATGGAGCCCTGGGCGATCGACGACAATCCAGAGCGGCTTCGCGAGATGATCGCTGCGCAGTGCTGCTCGGTCGGGAACTTTCCGGGCATCGACGAGCGCGAGTTCGTGCAGGCCCAGGCGGCCAACGCCACCTACGTGCACGTGCTCCTCGAACGATTGTTCGCCGGCACCGGCCGCAGGCTCCTGCGCGCCGTACCCTCGCGCCGAGGCGGCGAAACGATGCTCAGCTGGACCCGCGGCTACCTTCTGGCGAGGCACAGCGGTGGGTAGATTTCCGCTTTCTGTCGGGCCAAGTTCAACGCAACGAGAAATTTTGCCGATGGAACCGTGGCCGGGTTCCCACTGAGCCGGCACGAGAACAACCGCGAGGAGACCGAACCATGGGCAAAGGCAACCATTCGCAGAAAAACGACAAGAAGAAGATGAAGCCGAAACAGGACAAGACGAAGCCCGCCGCCAAGAAGTAGCGGTGCGAATAGCGCTCATTTCTCATCGGTCAGTCACTCGCCATCACGAGCCCGGCAGTGCATGCCAAAGATGGCTCGGTCCGGAAACATCTGTGCCAGTTCCGGCACGGCATGGGCCCGGCGGAGATGCCGATCGCGATCGTGCGGCTGGCGAAGGCAGCGGTCACCCCTTGGGGTGAAGGATCCACAGCTCGCAGATCGGCTCGAGTGTGGCCTCCGTGCGGGCAGCGGCGCGGAACGAAGGCGCTTCCGAGCGGGGGGTGATCGAAACGATCGAAGCGACGGGAACGCCGCTCAGATCCGCCGGCGGTTGATCAGCCGCAGGCCCGCGATCAAGACGATCGCGCCGACCGTGGCCGTCACCAGGCTGCCGATCGCACCATCGGCCGAGAGCCCGAGCAGGCCAAACAAAAACCCGCCCAGGATCGAGCCGATCACGCCCATGATCAGATCGGTGACGAGCCCCGAGCCGCCCCCCTTCATGATCTGGCTCGCGAGCCACCCGGCCGCCACACCGATCAGGAGAAACCACACGAGATCCATGATGCGAGCCTCCGGAGACGAGGATGACGTCGTTGATCCTACCCTCGGGCCCATGCGGCAGACCATGACGGCCCGGCAGGCTTGCACGGACTACACTCGGCGGTCATGGAGACCTTACGCCTGCTCCTGTTCACGACGCTCTGGACCGCGATCTGGGCGGCGCCGTTGCCGAAGCTCTCCCGCCGTGGCCCTCGCCAGCCTTGCGATGGGACGATTCGCAGCCCTCGTGCGTTAGACTGGTCGGCACCATGGCTGGCATCCACAGTTTGTTCACCGCGATCTTGAGCACGCCGCCGGACGACGTGCCGCCGTGCGTCGATCAGGCGAATTCCTTTCGCGAGGTCGTGTCGCTGCAGGCCCTCTTCGTGACGCTCACCGTCGCGCTCCTGGCGTATGTCAGAAGCTCGCCGACGTTTGACGTGCGGGTGGATCTACTCTTCGCCGTGCTGGCGGCCCTGCCCGTGATGGGCCTCTCCCACATCGTCACGAGCCGCGTGAAGACCGAGGCGGGAGATGTGTATGTGTGCACGAAGCCGATCCGCGACTATGCCCGGCAGGCGATGATTCTCGATATTGTGATCGTGGCGGGGGGTGTCGTTGCTCTATTGGTGGCGGCAACTTCCCGGGCAGTGATGCACCTGATGTGACACAGCCTGCGGAGCGCCGCAGGGCCGCAGGGTTTGCCAGGCCTCGCCGGTTGAACGCACGCCGGGATCTGGCCGGGGATTCGCCACATCCCGCCCTGCGACTGTGCCGATGGTATCGACAAAACCGAATAGCGGGGCCGGCGACGTGCGATGGCGGCATCATGCCACTGGGAGGTTCGCTTGCTGGCTCGCCGCCGGGCTGTGGTGGTGTGCCGCGGCGATGGCTGTAGCCGACGACCCGCCCCAGCCCTATCTCGAAGAGCCACACTACGAGATGGCTCCGCATCTTGTGGGCGGGAAGGACGGCTTCCGCGAGCGGCTGGCCGACGCCGGCGTGACCATCCTCGCCGACAACACCGGCTTTTCCATCGGCAACACGAACGGCGGCTTCGCGCAGGCCTTCGACTACGCCGGCCACGGCGACTACTCCGTGCTCGCCGACGGCGGCAAGCTCGGCGTGCATGACGGGCTCTATCTCAAGCTCCGCGCCGAGCACCGCTACGGCGAGACGATCGTCGGCAACGTGGGCTGCTTCATCTCACCGACGCTGATCGCCGACCTGCCGGTCTACAACAGCGAAGAGGTGTATCTGACCAATGTCCTGCTCACGCAGGAACTCACCGATGCATTCTCCGTGTTCGCCGGCAAAATGGACACGCTCGACGGCGACATGAACGCCTTCGCCCACGGCCGGGGCAAGACGCAGTTTTCCAACATGGGATTCGTGTTCAACCCGATCGTGGGCGCGACCGTGCCCTATTCCACACTCGGGGCTGGGTTCGTGTTTCATCCCGAGGATGGGCCGATGGCGATGGTGACCGTGCTCAACTCCACCGACACGACGGCCACGAGCGGCTTCGACACGCTCTTCAGCGATGGGCTCCTTCTGTCGGCGGCCGTGCGCGTGCCCACGGCGTTTTTCGATCGCCCGGGCCACCAACTGCTCGGCGGCACCTGGAACAGCCGCACCTACACGTCGATCGCCGAGGCCTACATCCCCTATCCGGATGTGGCGATTCCGACGACCCGCGGCTCGTGGTGCCTGTATTGGAACTTCGACCAGTTTCTGGTTGTCGATCCGGCCGCCGAAACGCGGGGGTGGGGCCCGTTTGGCCGTGCGGGCCTTGCGGATCCAAACACAAGCCCGATCAACGCGTTTTTGAGCTTCGGCGTCGGCGGCAACGTACTGGGCCAGACGCGGCGCGACGACACGTTTGGCGTCGGCTGGTATTGGGCGTCGGCGAGCCCCCAGATCGGCACGCTGATCACGTCGCAGTTTGGCCCGGTCGGCGACGGCCAGGGCATCGAGTGTTTTTACAACTACGCGCTCACACCCGCCGTCCGCATCACGCCCGACGTGCAATACGTCGTGCCCTCGCTACGCTCGGCGGAGCCGTCCCTGATCGCCGGCGTGCGGGCGCTCGTGAGCTTCTGAATTTCCAAAAGGACCCTGACGCCATGCCCATCCTGCTCCAGACGACGCTCCAGCTGATTGCGCTCTCCGTGTTCGTGCCGTTCGCGGTGCTCTCCATGAAGCAGCCGCTGAAGCTCAACTACCTCTGGGCGGCCATGTGCATCTGCGCGGCCGTCTACTTCGTGTTCCGAGAGTCATGACCGCCGGCAGTCAGGTGATCTCGTAGACGAACTTCCAGCCGGCGTCCTGCACCGCCCGCTCGAAGTCTTCCCGGAACGTGCCGAACTCGAGTGTGCCGCCACCCCCGACACCCGCATCCTTCCGGGTTGTGTTCACGCGGGAGCCGAATTGCGACGTCGTCTCGACGGTGAACGTGGGCGGCGGTAGGCCCCATGAGCTCTCCATGGCCGACTTGAGAAAGCGTGTTCGGTGTGGCCATGGCTACCTCCCCGGGTCTCTGGCGTTCGAAAGGGGTTCGACCTGATCAATCCTACGCAGTGACGCCCGGAGCCAGCCCGCAGGATTCAGCAAAGGCCCGTCGGCTCCTTGGATCCGGCGGCGGTTTCGCAGGAAGCGAGCGCCCGGGCAAGCGGACACGCGATGCCTGTGGGCTCGCCCCGCCTGTACGCTCCGAGAAGTTCTTTCGAGCGCTGGGCGAGCATCCGTCGGACTTCGCGGCGCTGGCCTTTCACGCGGGCGATCTTCATCGAGTCGTAGGCCGTCGTCTGGTGACGCATCCATGCGATGACGGCAGCTTCAGCCCTGCGCTCGATCGGAATACGCTGCGTTCGGGCCACGGTGCCGCTGCCGACGGGAGTGGCGTGGTTCGTCACGGCTGTCGCAAGCGCGGCGGCGAGGGTGGCATGGCGCTCGTGGAAGCCCAGAAATTCCAAAACGGCGCCGCGGAAGTCCTCGACGTATGCGCGCTGGGTGTTCTCACGCCGCTTCGCTCCGGCTGCCTGCTTCTTGGCATACGCATCGGTCGAGCGTTCGGCGGCAAGCTCCGAACGCACCTGCGCGATCGTTGCCGCGGGAGCCCAGACGCCGCGAGAGAACACCTTGCGCCCGACTTTTTCCTGCACGAGCCAGTGCTCCCCTGCAGCTTTGACGCGGCGAGTCAGGGCGGCATCACCGGGCGAGAGAAGTTCCCAACCGTGCGGGACAGGAAGGATCTGCCCCGCGTGGGTTCTGACCGTATTTGGAGTTGGGCCGGGGAGGAAAGTCTGGGCGGGCATGGCGGCTGGTCTGCTCACTTCCCGTTGGCGAGTGCTTCCCAAAACTCGGCCTCGCCCGACACTGAGTTGTGGTCCGTGCCCTCGACAACCCGCAGCGTTGCCACGGCTGGCGCGAAGCCTGCGACCAGCCGCCGCGTGTCGGCCAGCGGCACCAGTTCATCGTGGGAAGCGGCGATCACGAGCGTCGGGCAGCTGACCTTGGGGGCGTATCGCCACGACTCGTATTTGTCGCGCAGCAAAAGGCTCATCGGTAGAAACGGAGCAACCCGTTTGGCAATCGAAAGAATGCTTTCGAAAGGCGTGATGAGGACAAGCCGCGAGACGGGTTCCTCCGCCGCAAGTTGGATCGCGAGACTGCTGCCGAGGCTACGGCCCACAACGATCACGTCTGGGTGGCGGGCGTGAACCAGTTCGAAGAGGGCACGAGCGTCGCTCCGGAGTGCCGTCTCCGACGGGCGTCCCGAACTGCCGCTGTAGCCACGGTAGTGCATGCCATAGACGGCCCGGTCCGGAAACAAGTGCGCCAATTCCGGCACGGTAGAGGCCACATCCTCTGCATTGCCGCCAAAGTAGACGACGGCCTTGGGCCCGTCGTGCGGCCGAGATGAGATCCGCACCTTGGCGTCTGGCACCTCGAGCGTGAACGCCGCGGCGTGGCCGGGCATCGCCGGCGTCGGCATGTAGATGAAAGACCGCTGGAAGACGAGGAACACGAGGCACAGCCCGGCGTAGACGCCGATCGCGATCGTGAGCAGGCTCCAGAGCATGCGACGAGTTCTCATGGACGAACGATCACGAAGCGGCTCACGCGAACCGGTCCTGCACCACCACCTCGGACAGGGCCAGCTGGCCGCCCTTCGGCATGGCGGGTTTCACGGCCTTGCCAACGGCGATCATGAAGCCGATCACGTGGTCGTTCGGCAGATTGATGATCTCGGCCACCTTCACCGACCGCCTTTGATTGATCGCGTCAAACGTGTCCATTGCTAGTCCTTTTTACGCAGTGCGTTATAGGTGGAGGATTCTATTCCGAGGGCCTTCCGTGCGTGCAGGCGTGAGAGGGCTTCTGGTGTATCGGTGAGCAGCGGCGAGTGCCCGAGGTATCGCTCCGCCATTTCCCGCCGGCCCCTCGCTAGGAGCGTCGCGTAGACGTGCAGTTCGAAGTGGAGGCGAAGGCGGTGTTCCGCGGCTTGCTCGCCTGCGGCACGAAAGACGCCCATGAGAGCCTCGGCCGTGGAGAGCTGCCCGCGATCAGGCTGGTCACGCAACCAGTAGCGGCTCGGCGTGTGATCTGCGTTCGGCAGGCACACACAACGTCCCATGCCTTCGACTGTCCGTAGCATCTCGCCGGCCTGTCGCCACGTGCCGTCGAGCAGCAACACGGGTCGGCAGGCATTGGAGGGGGCGGCCGCCGCAGCGGCTGACGAGGGAAGCGGCTGCCCGTTGGGATGCAGGATCCACATCTCCTGGGTCGGCTCGAGCGTGTCCATCGTGAAAGTCGCCGCCGGAAAGAACCTCGTCTCGCGCTGGTAGACATGGGAACTAGCGCCGCTCACGGTCCGAGTGACGAGCTTGCCAGTGCTCGATGGTTTGCCCGATTCGTGCCGATGGATCAGCACATGGACTGAGAGCCGCGTCTCGACCGGCGGCAGCAAGTCGCACGTGCACCATCGCGGAGGCAGGCTACAACGCGGGCAGCGGGCGGCACCGGCAAGTACCACACTTCGACCCATGGATGATCCCCGACTAGAATCATGGTGTCAGCACTGAGACGGTGCTCACGAGGAACTGAAGCCGATGCCGTTGTACGAATATTCCTGCCAGAAGTGCAGCCAGAAAATCGAGCTGCTCATTCGCGGCGACGAGAAGCCCGAGTGCCCGCACTGCCAGAGCACCAAACTCACCAAGCTCTTGAGCGTGGTCAGCGGCCACGTGGCTGGCGGCGGTGGCAACTCCGCCGCGGCCGAAGGCTGTGGCCGCCCGCAGTGCGGTATGGGCGGCTGCGCGGGCCTCGGATGACCGACGTTCCGTGGATGGAGTGGTATCAGAGCCTGGCCAAGCCGTCGTGGACGCCTGCGCCGCGAACGATCGGCCTCATCTGGCAGATCCTCTATCCCGTCATCATCGCCACCTTCGGCTACGTGTTCATGCAGGCTGGGCGGGGACGACTGCCGCTCTTCGTCGCCCTGCCGTTCGCCATCAACCTCGTGGCAAACCTGATCTTCACACCGATCCAGTTCGGCATGCGGAATCTGCCTCTGGCGGCGATCGACATCCTCGTCGTCTGGGGCACGATCGTCTGGATGATGCTGGCCATCTGGCCGCACTATCGCTGGGTGGCCGCCGCCCAGGTGCCCTACTTCGTCTGGGTCTCGATCGCCACGGTGCTCCAGCTCTCGATCACGTGGATGAATCGGAATTGATCGGCAACAGGAGGCAACCTATGCCTGAGATCGAGCCGGGCCGCTACCGGCACTACAAGGGCAAGGAATACACGGTGCTCGGCGTCGCCCGGCACAGCGAGACGCTCGAGGAGCTCGTCGTCTACCGGCAGGAGTATGGCGATCGCGGCCTCTGGGTCCGGCCGGCAGCCATGTTCGTCGCGACCGTGATCGTGCAAGGCGTGACAGTACCTCGGTTTGCTCCAATTCGCTTGGAGCCGAAGGAGTTGGGGTAGGGCCAGCGCATCGGTGCGCTGCGTCAGATCGTCATGCTCGCCGGATACGGATCGTGCCGTGTTGAATCACGGTAAACGCTCCGGGCAGGTCTACCTCGTGCTCTCGGATAGCACGGGCGACGATCCGGCCCTTTTCCTCATTGGAAATACCATCGACGCGAACGAGCACAACACCGCGGCGATGAAGTCGCTGCCGATAGACGAGTTCGCCAAAATCCTTGTCTTCGGTGATCAAGATCCGCGCGTCCTGCACGGCAACTTCAAGGATGACGTCGTCTTTTGATCCTTCAAGTTCCTCAGCCATCCACCGGACATCGTGTCCGTCGCCACGGATGGAACCCACGATCGTTCCATCCACGCCCTCGTCGGCGAGGAATCTCATTCCGACTCCCGATCGCCCACCGAGTGAACTGTCTCATGACCCATGGCCTCAGCTGCATACTCAAGCGCTGCCAGGACTGCTTCACGGGTGAGCCTTGGATGCGACTCGAGAATCTGTTCGACAGATTCGCCACAGGACAGTTTTCGCAGAATCATTTCGACGGTGATGCGGGTGCCCCGAATGACGGGCTTTCCAAGCATTAGGTCGGGATCGGATTGAATCAGTTGGCTGGTCATGGAACCGTTGACCTTGAAGGATTCAGGATACGATACAGCCGTTCACTTTTGCGTCAAGTACCTTTGGTTCGTCGCATCCCGCTGTTTTGTTTTCTGCGGACAACACCGTTTCGGGCTCTCGGAGGGTCGCACTTTCTCATTTTCGCGTCTTAAGGGTCCGGGATGCATTTGATTCTACCCCGGGTAGGCAGCCGCACATCGTCGTCGGCCACGAACGAAACGCAGCGAAGGGATCGAACGCGGCGCACAATCCGGCGCCTCCGCTCATGCGGACGCTCATGGACGGTTTTCGAAGGGAACATCGAAGAATCGCTCACACGAGTTGCAAAACCAATTGCCAGGCTTCGGACCGTTGGGAATCAGTTTGAACTTCGAGCACGTGGCGGCCAGTCGGATTGTGAGCCCTATCACGCCCACCTGCACAGATGCCGTATTGCAGGTGGTGCATAGTGGACACGGCGGCACTTCCAACTGCGTGAACCGGCGGTACTGCTCCTTATAGACCTGCTCTCGGTCGTATGTTTCGTAGTCAGCCATCACGAGACTCCTTTTGAGCTCTAGGCGCCTGGTAGCACCTATCGTCGTCTCCCTCCCAATATGAGGGCACGGCCGCCGACTGCTCGTGGATGAGCCGCGCCCGCTCGTCGTCGCCACAGATGCCATAGAAGTGGGAGGCAGCCCAGTACTGATCCCTGGCGAGCAGGCCGAGCCCCGCCTTTAGGTAGAGCGCCGCCGCCTCTTCGCACTGTCTTGCAGCTGCGGCGACGTCGCGCTTGTCGGGGTCGGCTGTGGTTGAGGCGATGATCCGGCTAGCCTCAGCCACTGCGGCATCCGCCGCCTGGATCAAACGCTGTCGCTCGCGGAACAGATTTCGAAAAGGGTCTTCGGCCATCGTGCGTACTCCAGAATGAGTGCCGCACCAAGAACCAACTCGACGAGCGTTGCCGCCCGACAGGCTGCTGCAACATTGTTTCGTGAGGGGTTAAATCCTCACGCGCATCCCGCCGGCATGTTCATGCTGGCGGAAGCACCGTTTGCCTTGCAGTGGCCCGGTTGCTGAAACGCCTCCGAGGCGTTCCCGACACGTCGTGGGGCACGTGTCGATCCTGATGCTGCGTGTATTTTATACGGCGACTCATCGAGGGCCATCTGTCGGTACACGTCGAGCGTGTCATAAGGTCTGGTCGGCTGCTATTCGTTATTAAATAAAGGTGAGATAACGAGTGGCCATGATTAAAACGCAGCACGCTATCGGAGCGTTGGTGGGGTCGGCTGTGGGCGACGCCCTCGGAGCCCCGTTCGAGTTCAAGCGGCCGGGACTCTACCGCAGCACGTATCCCTCACCGGTGCTTGGGGGCATCGGCGAAATGCGCGGCGGCGGTGGATTCAACTGGAAGCC
>Ga0075471_10002082_pt1 | contig 13260 bp, 11 predicted proteins | sample DEB19_08_DNA_2_FD_74787 | JGI IMG/M metagenome (GOLD analysis project Ga0075471, IMG submission 74787) | Aqueous microbial communities from the Delaware River and Bay under freshwater to marine salinity gradient to study organic matter... | ecosystem: Environmental > Aquatic > Marine > Coastal ... | reverse complement strand
TACGTCCCGGTCGACCCGACGCACCCGCCGGCGGTCCTCGCCGATCCGTCGATCGCCGATCGCTTCCGTCGCCTCCGGGAACGCGTGGAGGTCGACCCGGGGGCGATCACGGAGGTCCGTGAGGTGCTGGACCCGTTGGAGGACGGACTGCTCGCCGAGGGCCCGGGTCACGATCCGACCTCCGAGATCGAACGGGCCCTCGTCGCACTCGAGGTCTGACCGCGCGCGACTCGGTCCTGGGGATGCGCCGCCGCTACGGTCGGATCCGGCGCAGGCTGGGGGGCAGGCCATGGAGTACAACCTCGCGGACCTCTGGGAGGCCGTCGTCGATGCGGTGGCGGATCGGACCGCCCTCGTGTGCGGCGACCGACGTCTCACCTTCGCCGAGGCCGACGAACGGATCGACCGACTCGCGGACCACCTGCGGGCCCTCGGGATCGGCCCGGGTGACCGGATCGCGCTGTACCTGCACAACGGCACGGAGTACCTCGAGGCCATGCTCGCCGCCTTCAAGGTCCGAGCCGTCCCGGTGAACGTGAACTTCCGGTACGTCGAGGATGAACTCGCGTACCTGCTGCGGGACTCCGGCGCACGCGTCGCCGTGGCCCACCGGGAGTTCGCGCCGAAACTCGAGGCGATCCGCACGGCTGTGCCCACCGAACACCACCTCATCGTCGAGGACGGGAGTGGAGCTCCGATCGCCGCGGGCCTCGCGGCCCGCGACTACGAAGCGGTGCTGGCGTCGGCTTCATCCGGACGGGTCGACGTCGATCGTTCGGCCGACGACCTCTACATCCTCTACACCGGTGGCACCACCGGCATGCCGAAGGGCGTGATGTGGCGGCACGAGGACATCTTCTTCGGCGCGTTCGGCGGCGGCGACTTCAACGGTGAGCGGATCCGCACGCCGGAGGAGATCGCCGAGAAGGCGCGGAACGGGCGCCTGCGCTGCCTCCCGGCCTGCCCGTTCATGCACGGGACGGCGCACTGGATCGCGTTCACGACCCTCCTGTCCGGCGGCACCGTCGTGATCTCACCCGATCGGACCTTCGACGCGGCGCGCCTGTGGCGACTCGTGGGTGCCGAACGCGTGAACCTCCTCGTCATCGTCGGCGACGCGTTCGCACGTCCCCTCGTCGATGCACTCGATCATGAGGTGGCGGCCGACGACGTCGCGTGCTGCTCGGTGATCCTCTCCGGCGGGGCGATCCTCTCCCCCGCCGTCAAGACCTCGATCGTCGGCCACCTACCGGGCACGATGGTCATCGACGGATACGGCGCATCCGAGACCGGTGGGCAGGGTCGGTCGGTGACCGTGGCCGGCCAGGAGCCCAGCGCCGTGCCCCGGTTCCGAGTCGGGCCCCAGACGACCGTGCTCGGCGAGGACCTGCGTCCGGCCGCACCCGGCACCGTCGGACTGCTCGCACGTCGAGGGCACATCCCGCTCGGATACTTTGGCGACCCGGAGAAGACCGCGGCGACGTTCCCGACGATCGATGGGGTGCGGTGGTCCGTCCCGGGCGACCACGCCATCATCGAGACCGACGGCACCATCACCCTGCTTGGCCGCGGGTCGGTCTCGATCAACACCGGCGGTGAGAAGGTCTACCCGGAGGAGGTCGAGGCCGCACTGAAGGGTCATCCCGCGGTCTTCGACGCGGTCGTGGTCGGTACACCGGATGACCGGTGGGGCGAGCGCGTGGTCGCGGTGGTCGCACTGCGGGAGGGTCGATCCACGACGTTCGCTTCGATCGACGCCCACGTACGGGGCCACGTCGCGGGGTACAAGGCCCCACGAGCGATCGTCACCGTGCCGGCCATCCAGCGTTCGCCCTCGGGCAAGCCCGATTACCGATGGGGGCGCGAGGTGGCGATCGCAGGGCTCGGAGGCGACGCGCGTCTCGCGTGAGGGTCACCGCGGACCGTCATCGGTAGGGTGCCGACGTGCCGAATCGACTCGCCCACGAGACCTCGCCGTACCTCCGCCAGCACGCCGACAATCCGGTCGACTGGTACCCGTGGGGCGAGGAGGCCTTCGCCGAGGCCCGCCGGCGGGACCGTCCGATCCTCCTCTCGGTCGGGTACTCGTCCTGCCACTGGTGCCACGTCATGGCCCACGAGTCCTTCGAGGACGAACCGACCGCCGCGGTCATGAACGAGTTGTACGTCAACGTGAAGGTCGATCGCGAGGAGCGACCGGACGTCGATGCCATCTACATGAGCGCCGTGCAGGCGATGACCGGGCGCGGCGGTTGGCCGATGACGGTGTTCCTCACCCCCGACGGCACACCGTTCTACGGCGGCACCTACTTCCCGCCCGAGGATCGGCCGGGGATGCCCTCCTTCGAGCGGGTGCTGCGCGCACTCGACGACGTCTGGACGAGCCAGCGCGCCCAGGTCCTCGAGCAGGGCGCGCAGCTGCGTGAGCACATCGAGCGCGACGCGCGACCGCTCGCGGGCGCCGACGATCTGCCCGAGGGGTTCCAACCCGAGGTCGTCGCCCGCCTCGAGCAGCAGTTCGACACCCGTCACGGCGGGTTCGGGCGGGCACCCAAGTTCCCGCAGGCCATGACCATCGACCTGCTGTTGCGCGAGTTCGTGCGCTCGGGCGACGAACGGGCGCTCCGCATGGCAGTCACCACCCTCGACCACATGGCGGCGGGCGGGATCCACGACCACCTCGGCGGCGGGTTCGCGCGGTACTCCACCGACGACCGGTGGCTGGTGCCGCACTTCGAGAAGATGCTCTACGACCAGGCCCTCCTACTCGGCGCGTACCTGCGCGCCTTCCTCGTCACCGGGGACGAGCGGCACCGCGTCGTGGCCGAGGGCATCGTCGGCTACGTCCTGCGCGACCTCGCGACCTCGGGCCCGGGCTGGGCCTCGGCCGAGGACGCCGACTCCGAGGGCGTCGAGGGGCGCTTCTACCTGTGGAACCCCGAGGAGGTCCGCGACGCCTGTCCGGACCCGGAGGTGGCCGAGGCCGTCATCGAGTGGTTCGCGGTCACCCCGGGGGGCAACTTCACGGATCCACACACCGGCCACGTCGGCACGATCCTCGCGGCACCGGCGCCGGGGGCGCCGATGCCGGCCACGGTGCGCGCCGCATGCCCCCGACTCCTCACCCACCGGTCACGTCGGGTCAGGCCGGGCCTCGACGACAAGGTCCTGCTCGCATGGAACGCGTGGTTCCTACGAAGCCTCGCCGAGGCGGCGACAGCGCTCGGACGACCGGACTGGATGGAGGCCGCCCGGGCGAACGCTCGGTTCCTGCTCGCCGAGCTCAGAGACGACCACGGCCGACTCCTGCGTTCGTGGCAGGCGGGCCGGGCCCACATCCCCGCGTACGCCGAGGACCACGCAGCCCTGCTGGGCGCGCTCGTGACGCTCGCGGAGGTCGACGACGTCACGTGGCTCGATGCCGCACGCGAGGTCGCCGACGCACTCCTCCAACTCTTCGCCCGGCCCGGCGGCGGGTTCTTCACGACGGGCGAGGACCAGGAGCGCCTCATCGCCCGCACGCTCGACCTCCAGGACAACGCGACGCCGTCCGCCAACGCACTCGCGGGTGAGGCCCTCCTGCGACTCGCCGACCTCACCGGGGAGTCCGCGTACCGGGAGGCCGCCGTCGGTGCGCTCCGCCTCGTCGGGAGCACGGCGATCCAGTACCCGACCGCGTTCGCCTTCGCACTCGGCGCGATGGAGCGGGCCACCACACCGACGCTCGAGGTCGCCCTCGTCACACCGGATCCCGCCATGCGGGCCGAGGTGTTCGGCCGGGTGCTCCCGGCCTCCGTGGTGGTGTGCGGATCCGACGGGGCGTCGGCATCCCGGACGCCGCTGCTCGAGGGACGGACCGATCTCGGCGCCGGGATCGCCTACGTGTGCGAGTCCGGCGTGTGTCGGCTGCCGGTGTCCGATCCGATCGCCCTGCGCGCCGAGATCGACGCGGTGCTCGAACGACGCCGGGGTTGATGGAAGAAGTTCAGGCGACGCCGAGGCCACCGGCGAGCGCGTCGGCGGTCGCCCACCCGAACGCGATCACGGCCTCACCCTTGTTCGGGTCGCACTCGCCGACCACGGCGGTCGCGGCCTTGCCGCCACCCTTCACCGTGCTCGTGTCGAGCACCGGCTCGACGCACTTGCCGGTCTGCACCCGGAACGCGTGCTCGTCGTAGCGGGCCTCGCACCCGAACCGCTTGGCGAGCCGTCGACCCCAGGCCCGCTCCTCGCCGGTCGGCTTGTAGTTCGGTCGGGGCACCACGTCGTCAAGCTGCCCCACGATCCCGTACGCCGAGGCGTGGGCGATGCGGCCGGCGACGAGGACGTCCTCGTCCGGGAACGAGATGGCGGCCCGTCGGTAGAGCTCGGCCACGAGCGCCTTGACGGTCGCACCGCTGGTACGGCCCTTGCGCACCGCACCGAGGCCCCAGAGCACACACGGCGTACCGCCGACGCGCTCGAGGGAGCCGAACAGGAAGCCGTGGCGCTCGTCGTCGACGCTGGCGAGGACGATGAGCGGGAACTTCTCGACCTGGGTCTCGAGGTGCTCATCAGCACCCCCGAGCCCGACCTGGGCGAGCAGCTGGCTGAACTCGTCGAGTTCCACCGGCTTCAGGGAGACGGAGTCACGCGATTCGATCTGCATGGGTCACCTATTGTGCCCGAGGACACGCTCCGCTGCCAATCGCCCCACGGGCGACCGGGGTTGTCGGGAACCCGATCCTGCGGGAGACGCAACATCCCGAACGTCCGCCCCGGCCCGCCGCGGACGAGGACCGTCCGGGCCCAAGGCACCGGCGGATCCGGTGGGCGATGAGGGACTCGAACCCCCGACCTCTGCCGTGTGAAGGCAGCGCTCTAACCGACTGAGCCAATCGCCCGAGGCGGGACAGCCTACATGCCTCGGGGCGGGCGGCCCCGGGCCCGGGCGGGCCGGCGCGCCGCATCGGCCGACGACGGACCGAATGGTTCCGCACGGACCCCCGCGGGTGGGGGATAATCGCGGGCCCACACCGCATCCGTGCGGACCGGTCGAGGTCAGGTGGCCAGGTGCCCAGAAAAGGTCGAGCGCGGCGGTTCCGTGAGGCCCGCGAGATGAAGCAGGGATTCGACGACGGGCTGTTCCGGGAGGACGGACGCTCGCTCGCCGATGTCGACGACGACGACGCCGGGGTGGTCTACCTCGACGACGAGGCCGAGGACGCCGAACCCGAACCCTGGGACCCCGACGAGCGCGCCGAGGGCTGACCGGAGCGTCTAGGCCGAGCGGGGCGCCGGCGCATCCGGGTCGATGCCGAACTCGGTGATGGCCCGGGACACCTCGTCGGTGCCGACACGACCGATTCGTGCGCACTCCCCGAGCACCGTCACCACGATGTGCGCGGCGTCCACCTCGAAGTGGCGGCGCAGCGCGGCGCGGGTGTCGGAGAACCCGTACCCGTCGGTCCCGAGCGCGGTGAACGGACGCGGGACCCACCGTGCGATCTGGTCGGCGACCGACACCATGAAGTCGCTCACCGCCACCACCGGCGCGTCGTCCCCACCGAGGGCCTCGGTCACGAACGGGCTCCGCTGCGGGCCCGCCGGGTGCAGTCGGTTCCAGCGCGCGACGTCGAGTGCGTCGTCGCGCAGCGACTTCCACGAGGTGGCGCTCCAGACCTCCACGTCGAGCGCGAACCGTTCGGCGAGCAGCCGACGGGCCTCGAGCGCCGCACCCATCGCTGCGCCGCTGGCGACGATGGAGGCGTCGGGGCGATCACCGGAGGAACCGAGGAACCGGTAGAGCCCTCGCAGGATCCCCTCGTCGACGCCGTCGGGTTTCGGCGGCATCTCGATGTTCTCGTTGTAGAGGGTCAGGTAGTAGAAGCAGTCCTCCGGCGAGGCCCCGTACATCCGCTCGATGCCGTCGCGCACGATGACCGCGGTCTCGTACGCGAAGGCCGGGTCGTAGGCGCGCAGGTTGGGCACCACCGACGCGAGCACGTGGCTGTGGCCGTCGTCGTGCTGCAGACCCTCACCGGCGAGGGTGGTCCGCCCGGCGGTGGCACCGATGAGGAACCCGCGCCCGAGTTGGTCGCCGAAGGACCAGATGAGGTCCCCGACCCGCTGGAACCCGAACATCGAGTAGAAGGTGAAGAACGGGACGAGCGGCGACGACCAGGTCGAGTACGCCGTGCCGGCCGCCGTGAACATGGCGAGCGCGCCGGCCTCGTTGATCCCCTCCTCGAGGACCTGCCCGTCACGGGCTTCGCGGTAGGCCAGGAGCAGGCTCGCATCCACGGGCTCGTACCGCTGGCCGCCCGGCGCGTAGATCCGGTACTCCCGGAAGAGCGCGTCCATCCCGAAGGTTCGGGCCTCGTCCGGGATGATCGGCACGATCCGCTCGCCGATGCCGGGATCGGCGAGCAGGCCGCGCAGCAGCCGCGTGAACGCGGTGGTCGTGCTGGCGGTGGCCCGGCCCGAGGAGCCGGCGGCGAACTCCTCGAACAGCTCCGGCCCGGGCGCGGGCAGCGCCGGTGCCGCGTGGCGCCGCGCCGGGAGCGGACCGCCGAGCGCGCGTCGACGCTCCGAGAGGTACGTGAACTCGTCGCTGTCCGGTGCGAACCGGAAGAACGGGGGGATCCCATCGGCGAGGGCCGCGTCCGGGATCGGCAGTTCCAACCGGTCCCGGAAGGCCACGAGGTCGGCGGTGGACATCTTCTTGATCTGGTGGGTCGCGTTCCGCGCCTCGATGTCGGATCCGAGGGCCCACCCCTTCACGGTCTTGGCGAGGATCACCGTCGGTTGCCCGCGGTGCGCGAGAGCCGCGGCGAACGCGTTGTACACCTTGCCGTAGTCGTGCCCGCCGCGTGGCAGACGACGCAGTTCCTCGTCGTCGAGGTGTTCGACCAGCGCGGCGAGTCGCGGGTCGGTACCGAAGAAGTGCTCCCGGATGTACGCGCCGCTCTCGACCGAGTACTTCTGGAACTCGCCGTCGACGACCTCGTTCATGCGGTCGACCAGCAGACCGTCGACGTCGGCGGCGAGCAGCGGGTCCCAGCCGGCTCCCCAGATGACCTTGATGACGTTCCAGCCCGCGCCGCCGAAGATCGCCTCGTGCTCCTGGATGATCTTCGCGTTGCCGCGCACCGGACCGTCGAGGCGTTGCAGGTTGCAGTTCACGACGAACGTCAGGTTGTCGAGGTGCTCGCGTGCCGCGATGGCCAGACCGGCGAGCGCCTCCGGCTCGTCCATCTCGCCGTCGCCCACGAAGCACCACACGTGCGCGGCCGAGGTGTCGATGATCCCCCGGTGCTCGAGGTACCGGTTGCAGCGGGCCTGGGCGACTGCGTTCAGCGGGCCGAGGCCCATCGACACGGTCGGGAACTGCCAGAACTCCGGCATGCGGCGCGGGTGCGGGTAGGAGGGCAGGCCGTGCCCTGACAGCTGCAGGCGGAACCCCTCGAGCCGGTCCTCGTCGAAGCGACCCTCGACGAAGGCCCGCGAGTAGATACCGGGCGCGGAGTGACCCTGGAAGTGGATCTGGTCACCACCGCCGGGCGCGTCCGGACCACGGAAGAAGTGGTTGAAGCCGACCTCGTAGAGGGCGGCCGCCGACGAGTAGGTCGAGAGGTGTCCCCCGATGCCGTCGTGGAGCAGGTTCGCCCGGTCGACCATCGCCACGGCGTTCCAGCGCACAGCTCGCCGGATCCGACGTTCGAGCGTCTCGTCGCCGGGGAACGGGCGTTCGTCCTCCGCCGGGATCGTGTTGACGTACGGCGTGGTGCGCACGGATCCGACGTCGATCCCGAGATCGTGCGCCCGGTCGAGCAGGCGGTGGATGAGGTACCGGGCCCGGCTCCTACCCCGGGCGCCCGCGACCGCGTCGAGGGACTCCACCCACTCGGCGGTCTCCTCCGGATCGGGATCCGGCAGCTGGTGCACGAAGTCGTCGCGGTCCACCGGGCCTCCTCCCCCGCAGGCTAGGCCGGAGGACCCACCGGCGCGACCGAGGACGGCGCCGGAGGACCTGACGGGACGAAGGGCTCAGGTCGGGACGTTCCGGTGCCGATGGAGACCGTGATCGTCGGCACCGGCCGACACCGCATCCGGAGCAACCATTTGGACACCCGCCGCCAGTCCCAGGAACGGACCCGTTCGCAGGGCACCGAGGCCCGCGTCGTCTTCGCGCTCATCCTCGGCGGCGCCCTCGCCGCCGCCGCCGGCGCGATCCCCCTGGTCATGAGCCTCGTCGACGGGGTCCGCCTCCCGCTCCCCTGATCGGATCCGGCACCGGATCCCACACGTTTGGGGATCCCATGCGGGCATCGGAGCGGTACGTTGGCGGCCGTCCGGCGGTCCCGTCAGGACACGTGCAGGATCTCGAGGACGACCATGCCCGCCGCCCATGACCGCTTCCGCCCGATCGACGTCGAGCGAGCGGACAGCCACGAGACCGGTGCCACGGCGGTCGAGTACGCGATCATCGCATCGCTGATCGCGGCCGTGATCATCGCCGCCGTCTACCTGCTCGGCCAGGCGACGGAAGCGAACTTCTCCTCCATCACCGACCTCTGGCCCTGATGCCGGCGCCGTATCCGACGCACGAGGCCCGGCCAGATGGCCGGGCCTCGTGACGTTCCGCCCCGTCGCCGGGGGTCACCGCGGGTGGGCGATAGAGGACTTGAACCTCTGGCCCCTTCCGTGTCAAGGAAGTGCTCTACCTCTGAGCTAATCGCCCGTGGGGCCGGCAGGTTAGCAGCGCGCACCGCGTACCCTCCGGGCCCGGGACCGGACGCGATCCGCTCAAACTGCCCCTCAACCCGATCCGCCCGTCGGCCGATAGGTCCTCCGACCCGGTCGGGTCCAGCGAGCAAGATGGAGTCGGGACAGGAGGGCAGGTGGACGGAACGGCAGGCCCGGTGACGTACGACGTGGCGCACTCGGATCGGTACCGCGGTCCGGACCGACGCGCGTCGACCGCCGGTGTCACACCGTTCGCTCTCCCCCTCCCGATGGCCGCGGTCCTGTTCGCGGGCGTCGCGACCTTCCTCGGACTCCGGTTCGCACCCGGCACCGCCGATGCCCTCTCGGCCACCGCGACGGTGGCGCGCATCATCCTCACGGTCGCCGGGATCGCCGCCGTCCTGCGCTGGCGCCTGGACCGTATGAGCCGCTCGTACTGGTACGGCCTCGCGGCGATCGCCGCGGCACTGCCCCTCCTCGCCGTCACCGCCGGGTCCGAAACGATCGACGCCGTGACCTTCGCGTGGTGCGTCGTGTCCATCCCGTTGGCCTGGATCGGCAACCGGGCGCCCGAGGTCGACGCGTCGTTGCGGCTGCCCCGGACGATCGGGTGGTCGTCCCTCCTCGCCATCGCCGCGCTCCTGGTGGGCGCCCTCGACGCACCGTCGGCCCACTCGGCCGCGCTCGCCATCGCGACTGCGATCCTCGGCACGCTCACCGTGGACCTCGTCGTGCGAGCCCGGCGCGGGGTCACGCCCAACGGTCGGTGGTACACGCCGACCCTGTTCGCCACCGCGCTGGCACCGGCCATCGCGCTCGCCGCCGGCTCCGGCACCGACCTCTACGCCGCGTCGGGACCGGTGCTGCTCGTGGCCGCCGGGATGGCCTTCACCGGGTCGATCGCCGAACTCCACGTGGCGGCGGCCCGTCACCAGGGGCTCGCACTCGCCGCCACCATCGCCCGCGATGACGAGGTCGAACGGCGATACCGCCAGGAGGCCGAGACCGCGGACCGACTCCACGAGGTCCGGTCCCGGGTCGCCGCGATCGAGGGTGGCGTCTCGGTCATGCGCGCCCCCGAGGAGCACGAGGCGCTCAACGACGCCGTCCGCCAGGAGATCGACCGACTCCGCAAGCTCGTCGCACCCGCCCCCCGCGAGGAGGCCGGACCGTTCAACGTGCTCGACGCCCTCCGGGCCACACTGGTGGTCGCCGCCTCGACCTGGCCGGTCAACTTCTCGATCCGCGAGGAGTTCATGGCGATCGGACGTCCGGACGACCTCGCACAGGTCGTCCACGGGTTGATCCACAACGCGACCAAGTATGCGCCCGGGTCGCCGATCGAGGTGACCGCGACGGTCGACGGCGAGCACCTCCTCGTCGTCGTCGACGACCACGGTTCCGGTGTGCCCCGCGGCGAGCGGGAGTTGATCTTCGAACGGGGCTGGCACGGTGACGGCGACGGGTTCGGGCTCGGCCTCGCCATCGGCCGCGACCTCATGACCAGCGTCGGCGGCGATCTCTGGGTCGCGCCGCGGCCCGGCGGCGGGGCGCGCTTCACCGCAAGCCTGCCGGCGTGGTCCGGCCTGTCCTCGGTCGACGGCCCGGCCCACCGACCCGGCGCGACCCCCGGGCCCGACCTCACCGACGAGGACCGCGCCCGGGCCCGGAACCGCCTCCGGGGTACGGGGGGTGCCTCATGACCGGCACCACCACCGAGCCCTCCGGGCTCGTCATCGTCGACGACCACGAACTCCTCGCGCAGTCGCTCGCCCTGTCGTTCAGCCGTGACGGCATCGCCGCCACCGTCCTGACCCCGACCACGGATGCCGCGATCCTGGACGCGATCGCAGCGGCGCGGCCCGCCCTCGTGCTCCTCGACCTCATGCTCGGGGAGATCGGGGCGTCGCTGCCGCTCATCGATCCGATCCGTGCGCTCGGCGCCGACGTCGTGATCATGACCGGCGAGGAGAACCCGATCGCCTGGGCCGAGTGCTTCGAGGCCGGGGCCGCCGACGTCGTGAGCAAGTCGGAAGCCTTCGAGACCCTCGTGGACCGCATCAGCGCCATCGCGGCGGGGCGCAGCGCGCACACCGAGGCCCGGCGCGCCGAGTACCTCGCACTGCTCCGCGAGCACCGCCTCACGGAGACGGTCCGGCTCGAGCCGTTCGAACGGCTCACCGCCCGCGAACGGGAGGTCCTCGCCTACCTGCTCGAGGGCGTGGCGGCGGAGGAGATCGCCGATCGCACCTTCGTCGCACTGGCGACCGTGCGGAGCCACATCCGCGCCATCCTCACGAAGCTCGGCGTGAACTCGCAGCTCGCCGCGGTCGCCGCGGCTCGTCACGCCGGGTGGGTTCCCCCGCGGCTCGACGACCTGTCGACCCGCTGATCCGCGCCCGGGACGCGGCCTCGAACCCGACGAAACGTCACGGATGCGACGCTTCGACCCCCGCCCGGTTCCGCGTATCCACAATTTTGGGCATGGGCGATGCCCCCCCTCAGCGGCCATAATCGGCGTCGCCACCGCTCCATGCTGTGGCGCTTCCCCAGAGGACCTTCGTCAGGAGCACCCACATGGACCGCACGACCGAGCTCTACATCAAGTCCCGCAACGCCATCGCCGCCAGGACCGCGGCCGAGGACGGTGCGACCGCCGTCGAGTACGGCCTCATGGTCGCCCTCATTGCGGCGATCATCGTCGCCGTGGTCGCCCTCCTCGGCGAGAGCATCCGCGACGCGTTCCAGAGCGTCCTCGACGAGCTCTGATCCACACGCCCTCCGGGGTGCGGACTTCGACGGGGCGCCGGGCCGGTACAATGCCGGTCCGGCGCCCCTCGTCGTCGGCGACCCGATGCCAGCGTCGTCCGGACATCGGGCCGACCGTCCGGCGGACCTCCCGATGATCCGGATCCGATCGATCTCAACGACTGTCAAGAAGGACGACCAGGTGGATGCAAGGCTCCGGGAGCGTGGTGCAGCGGCGGTCGAGTTCGCACTCGTCCTCGTGCCCCTCCTGCTGATCCTGTTCGGCACCATCTACTTCGCGCTCTACTTCAACGCCCGTCAGGGCGCCCAAGCCGCAGCCCGGGAGGGCGCTCGCGTCGCCTCGCTCCGCCGTGGCAGCGCCGCGGAGGCCTGCGCCCGCGCCCAGAGCGCACTGGCGGGCGTTGCGATCGAGAATGCGACGGTCTCTGTCGGCTCCACGTCCGCCGCGTCGAGCGGTTGCGGATCGACGACGTTCGTCTGCGCCCAGACGCCCACGGGCGGCACCGGTGACGCCTACGTGAAGGTCAGCGGCCAGGTCACCTTCGCCATCCCGTTGTCGATCACCGGACCGGTCTCGGTCACGACCACAGCGAGGTACCGATGCGAGTGACGACGCATCGACGATTCCCGGGCGCTCGGCGCGAACGCGGCGCGGTCGCCGTCCTCGTGGCCCTGCTGGCGGTCGTCCTCATGTCGCTCATCGCCTTCGCCGTCGACCTCGGGTACGCCTGGCAGACCCAGCGCAGCATGGTCAAGGCCACGGACGCCGCGGCACTCGCGGCCGCACGCACCGCCCGCGAGGCCGCCTCGGCCAACGGTCGCGACCTGTCGAGTGGCGTCTGCCCGACCAGCGTCGCGACGACGGCGAACGAGTACCTCGGCGCGAACCGGACCGGCGCATCGATGAGCCCCGATGGGTTCTGCGTCCTGGCCGGCGTCCCGGACGCCAATGGCGTCCGACGCGCCATCAGCCCGTCAGCAGGCCTGGTGACGGTGCGGGGCACCACCAGAGCTGACTTCTCGTTCTCCCGGATCTTCGGCCTGAACTCGACCCAGGTCCACGCGTCCTCGACCGTCCAGTGGGGCACCGCGCAGCTCATGCCGATGATCGCCTGCGACGTCCGTGGCAACAACGGCGTCGCAGGCTGGATCAACCAACCGACCTCGCCCACGCAGTTCAGCCAACTCTGGAGCGGGTCCGACTCCTCGACGCTCTGTTCGGCCGACGGCGGCGGGAACTCCGGATCCGGCGAGTACGGCATGGTGGATTTCAACAGTCGGCCGTCGAACGAGGGCGACTTCAACACCTGCCGGTCCTCCCAGAACACGGCCGACACGCGCTACCAGACGAGCACGCTGCCGGCGGACCTCGTCGGGTGGATCGACAACGGCTACACCGGGGCGGTGTCGAACGGCCAGTACTTCTGCGGTCGGGTCGGCCAGACCTACGGAGCCTCGGTCGACCAGGCGCTGTGCCGGGCCCGGGGCAAGCAGGTCGCGATCCTCGTCGTGGACGGCGTCAACTTCGATCGCAAGGACTTCAACAACGGGAACGGCACTGTCGCCTCGGCGAAGCAGTGGATCCTGCGGGCGAAGGGGGTCGCGCTCGTCCGGATCGACGACTACACCGATCAGGCCCGGACCGATCGCTGCGGTGCGCTCGGGTACGCGGCGGGCCCCCACGGTCCCCGCCCGTCGCTCCGTCGATCGATCCGCGCCGCCCCGGTCGTCGCACGGCGCAGTGTTGCGATCGGCGACGTCTCC
>Ga0075471_10002081_pt1 | contig 13263 bp, 6 predicted proteins | sample DEB19_08_DNA_2_FD_74787 | JGI IMG/M metagenome (GOLD analysis project Ga0075471, IMG submission 74787) | Aqueous microbial communities from the Delaware River and Bay under freshwater to marine salinity gradient to study organic matter... | ecosystem: Environmental > Aquatic > Marine > Coastal ... | reverse complement strand
TGATCACTGGCGTATTGCTAGGTCCTTCATTGCTGGGCTTGCTGCTACCCGAAGTGCAACAGTACTTATTTCCATGGGACCGATCGCAAACGTCACGCGACACGCAGAGTTACTTGTTTCCAGCTTCTCAGTTGGGACTAGCCCTTTACATGTTCATCGTCGGTCTGGAATTCCGTACCGACATCATACGCAAGAACTTTTCCACTTCGGTTGCCGTCTCGTCGGCCGGCATGGTTGCTCCCTTTGTCCTGGGTGCGAGTTTGGCTTGGTATTTCCACGCCAACACTCAGTTATTTCCAAAGGAAACATCGCGATTTGAAGCCACCCTATTCTTGGGAGCCTCGCTGTGCATCACCGCATTCCCCATGCTGGCGCGGATTATTCACTTCAAGGGGCTGGCAGGCACCCTGATGGGAACTGTGGCCATCGGTGCAGGAGCCGTGGACGATGCGACCGCCTGGTGTTTACTTGCGCTAGTGTTAGCCAGTTTTGATGGCGATTATGCGCATGCCATGGGCAGCATTGGAGGAGGCATCGCTTTTGTAGTGATCGCCGTTGGGATCCTGCGTCCCTTGCTCGCGCGAATGGAGCGATACCTCTGTGACCAGCAGGGTCGCCTCACTGAAGCCGGACTGGTACTGGGACTGGCTTTCATGGCTCTGGGAGCATGGTTTACCGACCGCATTCATCTGCACGCCGTATTTGGCGCGTTTGTCATGGGTACGATTATGCCGCGGCAAGAGATGCAGCGCAGGCTGATTGAACGCATTCAACCGCTGGCCGTGGCGCTCCTGTTGCCCTTGTTCTTCACGTACTCAGGACTGAACACCAAAATCGGTTTACTGAACCAACCGTACTTGTGGTTGATGTGTGGTCTTGTCTTAGTGGCTTCGATTGTCGGTAAGGGAGTCGCCTGTTGGTTGGCAGCCCGCGGCATGGGTCTGTCTCATCGTGAAGCGCTCGGCATCGGCACCTTGATGAATGCCCGCGGCCTGATGGAATTGATCATCATTAACATCGGTTTGCAACGCGGCATCATCTCTGAAGAGTTGTTCGCGATTCTAGTGATCATGGCCGTCATCACGACTTTGATGGCGTCGCCCATTTTTGATGCCTTGGTCGGTCGCAGGCAATTGGTGGTCCCCACTGCGTACCAACCAAACCAGCCAGCCGCAACCAATTAGCTGCGTGCCTGAAACCGGAGTCAGGCCCTATCCGCATGATCAATCTTCACCGGAAACTCACCCGTTTTTCTGAAGGGTCTGTCCCCTTTTTCGGGCAGGCTGATAGGGCCTTTTAGGGCTTTTCGATCGAGATCAAATCGCCCGGAATCGTGGGGGGCTGTTGGGTTGATGGACGCGAGAATTTTTCGCCGTAGGGCGTAAAGCCATTCAAGAAACCTCCGTGACTGAGGAAGAACTGCCCCTGTTCGATCCCCATGAAGCGATCGAGTCGATCTTCCTTGCCGGTGGGATCATGGCTGAAACTGGCAGTCTCCAGTTCAATCCATTCCCCTTCTTTGGTACGAATCCATTGGTTGCCGTAGAGGGCTTTGCGCACCAGGTTCCCATTGCTGCCACCGAAATTCTCACTGAAGCTGTGCGGCCTTTTCAGCCAGCCACCTTCTTTGGGAGCTTTCCAAGATGAAATCAGCATCCACTGGCTCGTCTCAGGTTGCCACCAGTAACCTGAGTAGACGGTGAAAGTTTGATCGACGGGTCGAGCTGTCACATAAAATTTCTGCGGCTGACCCGTTTTCCACATCGTCTTTAAATGACTATGGCCACCTGTGCCTTCGTTGCCAAAATCGCCGCTATAAACTCCAGGGCCTTTGCCGACCAAGGTCACGCGATTTTCGTCAGCGACCTTCTTGCGATCAATGGCTTCGCCACCACTGTCCCAAACGCTGAAAATAATCCGTCGCTCCGAAGGGCTATTCACTTGCATGCCGAAGTAACCTCGATGCCAACCACACGCCATATAAAAAGTGGTGGTCGGATCTTCAAGGGCGGTAACCTCGCAGTAAAAAGTATCGATATCGACCGGCCGGGGCAGTGGATACATCAGGTGCACGGAAGCCGCATTTCGCCGTTCCCTCGTATTGAAGTGCACCATCGATGTGGCAGGCCCGTCCAGCAGCAAACTGTCAATGTGCAAAGACTGCTGTCCCTGCTTCATCAACGACTGCAACACAATCGGGAGATAACCAGTTTGCTGGATTTCAAAGCTACCGAAATCTACGATCCAACTTTGGTCATTTTGCGCGACCAATTGCCCAGGGTGGGATTGCCCTGCAATGGTCAGTTTCAACTGGACTTGCTCGGCCGTCGTGGAACCGATCGACTTGAGCATCACCTTGGCGGTCAGGCTACCTGCTTGAGCAAATTTCCCGAACCACTGAAGCGTATCTGCGGGATCGGACCAACCGGTAATTCCTCGTCTTTCACTGACTCGCGCTGCATCGGCATGGGGCACGACATACGCAGTGAACGCCGGCACGCGCAGCTCAGCTCCCCAGCCCTCAGCCCGACTGAGCCAGCTTAAGCTGAGGGCTGCAAGACTGGCGACTATCCAATACATACTCCGCGCGGACAAGGCAACAGTCATCATATTCGTCGTCTCAATTGAACTCGAATTTGAATTCACACCTGCGACAGCGGAATGGCAGCACACAGGCTCCGGACCGCCACCTGGAAATACGCATCAGCAACCGGGCTATTTAACGATCGCCAGCAAGTCGCCGGCTTCGACTTGTGTGCCCGACTTGACCAATAACTGTTCGACTTTGCCATCGCGATCGGCGTAGACGACCGTTTCCATTTTCATCGCCTCTAGCGCCAGCAACTTGTCTCCCTTGCTGACAGGATCTCCTTGTTGCACGGAGACGGCGATCACCATGCCGGGCATGCTTGCCGCGACATGGGTTGGGTCATTGGTATCAGCCCGTACATTTCGGGCTGCAGCAGCTTCCAGCGAATTATCGACGACTTCTATTTCGCGCGACTGACCATTGAGTTCAAAAAAGACAGTTCGCGTTCCATCGGGTTTTGGTTGCCCGATGGTAAGAAACCGAACAATCAGCCGCTTGCCCGTTTCGATATCGATGGCGATTTCATCGTTGACATCTGGCCCAAACAAGAAACACGGAGTGGGCAGTACGCTGACATCGCCATATTTCTTGTTATGCGCGATCGTTTCTTCGTAGACTTTGGGATAGAGCAAATGGGTGACACATTGGCGATCGGTAACTTGACCACCAATGATGCCACTTAATTTCTTGCGTGTAGCTTCGATATCCGCTGGAGGCAACGACTCACCTGGGCGACCCTTAACGACCGGAGTATCCCGCAGGATTGCCTTTTGCACGGGTGGAGGAAAACCGCCTGGAGGTTGTCCCATCATGCCGCTGAGCAAATCGATAACCGAAGCAGGGAATGCCAACTCGCGTTTGGAACCGACGATATCGGCCGCTTTGAGGTTGTTCGAAACCAGCATCAAAGCCAAATCACCGACCGCTTTGGACGTAGGGGTAACTTTGACGATATCCCCCAGCACATCGTTCACTTCGGCGTAGGTGTGACACACTTCGTGCCAGCGATCGGCCAACCCCAGCGCGCGGGCTTGTTGATACAAGTTGGTGTACTGTCCACCGGGCATCTCATGCTGATACAAATCGCCTCCCGCCGCGAGAGGCTCGCTTTCAAACGGCTTGTAGAACTCGCGAACTGCCTGCCAATAGTCGGATAGGTCAACCAGGACTTCCGACGACAGTTGGCTTTCCCGCGGTCCGAATCTCAGGGCTTCGACCAGCGTGTTCAAATTGACTTGGGAAGTTCCACCCGACATGGATGCCAATGCCGCATCCGCGATGTCCAGTTGTTCATCGGCGGCAGCCAGGATCGAGGCGGCTTGGATTCCTGCGGTATCGTGGGTGTGGAAGTGAATCGGAATACCGATTTCCGATTTCAGTGCGCGCACCAGTCCCCGAGCCGCTTCGGGTTTGCACAAGCCGGCCATGTCCTTGATGGCCAACATGTGCGCTCCCATCTTTTCGAGCTGTTTAGCCAGATCGACGTAGTACTTGAGCGAATACTTCTGCCGTTTGGGATTGAGGATGTCGCCTGTGTAACAGATGGCGGCTTCGCAGATAGCCCCGCTGTCGATGACCGCCTCCATGGCGACCTGCATATTCTCGACCCAATTGAGCGCATCAAAGACGCGGAAGACATCGATACCCGCTGCCGCCGCTTCGCGAACGAACAATCGCACCACGTTATCGGGATAGTTCGTATAACCCACCGCATTGCTGGCGCGAAGCAGCATTTGAAACAGAATGTTTGGCACGCGTTCCCGCATGGCAGTCAGTCGCTGCCATGGGCTTTCCTTGAGAAACCGCATGGCGGTATCAAAGGTGGCTCCACCCCACATTTCCAATGAGAACAATTGCGGCGCCAGTCGCGCATAGGCATCGGCGATTTCCAGCATGTCGTAAGTCCGCAATCGCGTGGCGAGCAGCGATTGGTGCGCGTCGCGCATAGTGGTATCCGTCAAGAGCAAGGTTTTTTGCTCGAGCACCCACTGCGAGAACTTGGTTGGTCCGAGTTTCTTTAGCAGATCGCGAGTCCCCGTGGGTATCGCCATACCTGGTTTGATTTCCGGTACCGGCGCAGGCTCACGGCGAATCGGGCCCACATAACCTTTGACTTGCGGATTACCATTGACCAAGGTATCCGCGATGAATGACAGGACACGCGTCGCCCGGTCACGACGCTTGGGCAGTTCGAATAGCTCGGGGGTGTTATCGATCATTCGGGTCGTGGCTTGGCCAGCCAAGAACGTATCGTTTGTCACCAAGCGAATCAGAAACGGAATGTTCGTCTTGACACCACGAATACGAAATTCTTGCAGAGCGCGTTCCATCCGCTTGGCCGAATCCGCCAGATTTCGGCCGCGGGCGGTGACCTTGACCAACATCGAATCATAGAAAGGATTGACCACCGCGCCGCTGAAGGCACTGCCAGCATCCAGTCGAATGCCCATGCCGCCAGCGCTGCGGTAATGCGTGATCCGACCGTAGTCAGGTCGAAACTGATTGACAGGGTCTTCGGTAGTCACCCGACACTGCATCGCAAAGCCCGTCGTGCGGACTTCGTGCTGCGCGGGCAAGCCAATCGACTCATCGCCCAAGCGATGGCCCATCGACACCAGGATCTGCGCGCGCACTAAATCAATGCCCGTGACTTCTTCGGTAACCGTGTGTTCCACCTGGATGCGAGGATTCACCTCGATGAAGTAAAACTCACCCGAATCGGCATCCAGGAGGAATTCAACCGTACCTGCCGCGCGATAGTCGACGTAGCGACCGATCGCCAATGCCGCTTCGTGCAAGCTATTGGCCACGCCCGGATCCAAGTTGGGTGCGGGCGCCAATTCAACAACTTTCTGATGGCGGCGTTGGACTGAGCAATCGCGTTCATACAGATGGATCAGTTGTTTGTGGCTATCACCAAGAATCTGCACTTCGATGTGCCGCGCATTGCGTACCAGCTTTTCCACGAAGACTTCATCCGAGCCGAACGCGTTGAGCGATTCGCGTTGAGCCGTTTCGAGGGCGGGTCCCAAGCCGGCTTCGTTTTCAACCACGCGCATCCCGCGACCACCGCCTCCCTTGGCGGCTTTTAACATCACGGGATAACCCATTCCCTTGGCGCGAGCCAAGGCGTCTTCGAGCGACTTGACCGCTTGCGGACTGCCGGGCAACACCGGCACGCCCGCTTTCACGGCGATGTCGCGCGCCGCCACTTTGTCACCCAACAATTCCAGGGCTTGCACCGAAGGCCCGACAAAGATGATTCCCGCCGCCTCGAGAGCTTGGGCAAATCGCGGGTTCTCCGATAGAAACCCATACCCCGGGTGAACCGCATCGATCTCGTAACGCCGGCAGACATCGACAATCGAGTCGATATCCAAGTACGAACGAATGGGCTCACCTGGCTTGCCGATCTGGTACGCTTCGTCCGCCTTGAAGCGATGGAGGGCAAATCGGTCTTCGTACGAATAAATCGCCACGGTACGGATTCCCAGTTCGTGAGCACTGCGGAACACGCGAGTGGCGATTTCACTGCGGTTGGCAACCAAAAGCTTGCGGATCGGTTTCATAGGTAGGATATTCGATGCGGAATGGTGCTGTAGTGTCAGTTGTAAGGACGATACCGCCTGAACTTATTTGAACCCGACCTCAGCCATAAGTAAACGGGTTGATTTTGTGGATAATCTGTGTGCACTCTAGGAAGGGTGGGTGAACTCTGACTCGCTCGCCAGCGTAAACACGCCAGCATCTGATTGGGTCCCGAAAAGCCTAGTCGGGGCCCGAAAAGAGTGGTCGACGCCAAGCTGATTTTGGTTCAAAATGGTGCTGGAGTGCGAAGGTCAGGCCCGCCGCGGCACTCGTGCCCCCGTGAAACTTGTTGGACCGGCTTCGCGGTTCGCGTATTTTCCAACTCGCACCGCCCAAATCGCTAATCCCAAAACCTCGTCAATCTTTCAGCCGAACTGCCATGCCTAATTTGACATTCCCAGTCGTTCCGTTGTTAGCCCAAACCAATCGCGAGTTTTGGTTAACGACCTGGGCGAGTCCATTTTTCCTGGTTGGTCTGGGAATCTTGGGTGGCTTGATTCTGCTGGGGCTGTTTGTGGTGCTGTTCAAGGGTTTGTCGCGAATCCCTGTGTGGGAGCAACTTTCGCATCGGCACAACCCCGCGGGTCACGTTGTGGCGGGTATTTTGACAGCCCTGATGGCTCTCGGAGCCTGGCAAATCGTGCAGCAGCAAGGTTTTACTGGTCCTGCGGAAGGGCTCGAAAAGATCTTGGTGTTTTTGTCGGTCTTGCTGTTGAGCGCCATCATAGGGTGGGCGTTGGTGTTCTGCGCCGGTCGCAAATCGGCGGATACGCTGCTCAGCACGCTGACCGAAGGAGCCTCCTCGGTCTTGGCGTTTGTGGCTCTGGTTGTCATGGTCATCGGTTTGCTGGCAGGTTTCGCGTTCCGCGATCCGATGAGTGCCCTGACCAGTATTCCCCGTTTGTTTGAAACCGGCACTCAGGAAGTCCAACTGACGATTCCAGGCTTGGATGCCAATGTGAATCCGGATGAAGCACCGCTCGTTCCGAATCAACTGGAATTCGATTCCGCCTTGCTGACGGCGGTTCGCTTGACAACCAATCGCACCATCGTGCTGGGAGACGCGCCACGGAGCAGCGATTTCGTGGCAGCTCCACGACGTCTGCAAGCCGACGAAGAACTCAGTTGGATGCGGAAGGATGGTCAGATTCCTCCTATCCCGATGGGTGCCGATCACATTCTGTATATTCAAAACCGCGAGGTCGACGATGCCACGGTCAGTGTCTCGCTGACGACAACGCCTCCGGTCCCCGAATCGATGACCATTCTGCAAACAGCCGCCATCGTGCTGCTGGTAGGACTGGCTTTACTACTCCAGCAAGCCGTGGCGCCGCGCGCCTCGGCAGTGGCTCTGGCTACGGTCAAGAACGAATTGGGACAGCCGCTGTTCTTGGTGCTGACCATCCTGGGTACCTTTTTGATTGTGCTGTTCGTCTTCCTGTCGTTCTACACTTTTGGTGAAGACATCAAATTGCTGAAGGAATGCGGTATCGTCGTCATCATGTTGCTGGCTGCCTTTCAAGGCATCTGGTCGGCCAGCAGTTCGATCAGCGAAGAAATCGACGGTCGCACAGCGCTGACGGTTCTGAGCAAACCGATCGAACGTCGATCCTTCGTGATCGGTAAATTCCTGGGCATTTTCTGGGTGGTAACGCTGCTGTTTGTCATTCTGGGTACGATCGAACTAGCCGCCGTCACCTACAAACCCATTTACGAAGCTCGTGAGAATTCTCTGGATATGCCGACTTGGCAAGATTGCCATCGCGAAATGGTTGCCACTCTACCTGGCTTGGCGCTTGGATTGATGCAAGCCACGGTGCTCAGTTCCATCAGCGTGGCGTTGGCAACGCGACTGCCTCAACTGGCCAACATCGCCGTCTGCTTCGGAATTTACATCGTAGGGCACTTGGCTACAGCGATCGTCAGTGGTGCCACCGAGGGGTTTGCCATCGTCAAATTCGTGGCGCAACTGGTATCGACTATCATCCCCATCTTGGAGCATTTCCAGATGCAAGCCGCCATAGATGCGGGTAGTCCGATAACGATTTCATTGCTGTGCGGCACGCTGATCTACTGTCTGCTGTACGTGCTGCTATCGATGTTTCTGGCCTTGCTACTGTTCGAAGATCGCGACTTGGCCTAACGCCGTTAGTACTACAAAAGGGATTTGCCTCTTTCGGCACGCAAGTTAGTTTCCAGCGACGGTTATCAAAGCAGAGAGCGCTGGCTCTCTGTCTCACCTGGCCTCGAACGGCTTTGAATCTCTGCGGCCCCGCTTTCCTGCGGCCTCGCTTTCCTGCGGCCAGTGGCTTGACGTTCACCCGGGGCATCGAGTGTACTAGGGCACTGTCCATGAAACAGGTCCCGAGCCCGCCGAGGATCAAGCCGTGCAAGCTGCCGAGCACATCGCGCGACTCCGGGAGGAGATTCGCCATCACGATCGCAAGTATTACGTCGAAGCCGCGCCTGAAATCAGCGATTTGGAATACGATCGGCTGCTCCAGCAACTTCAGCAGCTGGAACAGGCGCATCCCGAACTAATCACCGCCGACAGCCCGACTCAACGTGTCGCGGAAGTACCGGTTTCGCAACTGCAGCAGGTGCGCCATCAAGTCCCCATGCTGTCGATCGACAACACGTACAAGATTGAAGAACTAGAAGCGTTCCTCCATCGAGCTCAGAAGAATCTGGCAGTTAACCAGGCTGCCTGGGTGATGGAATTGAAAGTTGACGGGGTCGCGGCTGCCGTCGTTTATGAAAATGGTCTACTTGTCCGCGCAGTGACTCGTGGCAACGGCGAAGTGGGCGATGATATCACACACAATATCCGCACCATTCCCGACGTGCCGCTACGACTTTCCGGCAATCCACCACCTCTGCTGGAGGTGCGCGGCGAAGTCTACATGACCAACAGCGAATTGGTTCAGCTGAACCTGCAACGCGCCGCACGCAATGAGGCACCTTTCGCCAACACACGCAACGTCACCGCCGGCACGATTCGCCTGCTCGATCCGCGTCAATGCGCCGACCGTCACCTCAAATTCTTCTGCCACGGTGTTGGCTATTGTGAGGGCCTGAACAGTGATACTCACATGCACTTTTTAGAGCAACTAAAAAGCTTTGGCTTGCCGACAACACCCAATGTTCGATTGTTCCACTCAGCCGACCAAGTCTTAACGGCCGTCGAGCAATTAGAAGAACAGTTGCATGAACTGGATTTCGAAGTCGACGGATTGGTCTTCAAGCTGGATCGCTTCGAATATCGCGAACAATTGGGCACGACTAGTAAAAGCCCGCGCTGGGTGGTGGCATATAAATTCGAAAAATACGAGGCCGTCACACGACTCATCGAAATACGAGTGCAGGTCGGCAAGACAGGTACGATCACGCCAGTGGCGGAACTGGAACCGGTTCAGCTAGCTGGCACCACCGTCTCCCGCGCTAGCTTGCACAATGCAGAGGAAATCGAGCGCAAGGATATTCGGGTCGGTGACTGGGTGGTTGTCGAAAAGGCTGGCAAGATCATCCCGCATATTGTGCGTGTCGAACAGCATCGTCGCCAGAACGATTTACCCGCGTATCGCTTTCCCACCCACTGTCCGGAATGCGACTCGCACTTGGTCAAGGATACGGATGGGGTCTATATTCGTTGCATCAACGAAGATTGTCCCGCGAAATTGAGGCAAAAACTGCGCTACTTTGCCAGTCGCGATGGTATGGAAATTGATGGTCTGGGCGAAAAAATCATCGATCAGTTGGTCGATCAAAAGCTGGTGACGTCTTTCGCGGACCTCTACCGCCTGCGAGCGGAGGATCTGCTGAAACTGGAAGGTTTCGCCCGGCGGAAAGCCGACAAGCTCATCGAGGCGATCGCCGTCAGCAAGCAACGTGGCTTGGCCAGACTACTGGCAGCCATTTCTATCCGACACGTTGGCTCTCGCGTCGCCTCGGTGCTCGCTAAACAGGCCGGGTCGATCGGTCGCTTGACCGAAATGTCCGTCGAGCAATTATCACAAATTAATGAGATCGGCGAGATCATAGCTCACAGCGTTTACCAGTTTTTCCACAGCGATTATGGGCAGCGCACGATAGACGACCTTGCCAAAATGGGATGCAAACTCGAAGATGATATCGTTGGGCTGACCGGTACCAGCGAAACCGCCAGCGGACCGCTGGCCGGCAAGACTTTTGTGGTCACCGGTACCTTGCAACACTTTACGCGCGCGGCGATCGAACAAGCAATCGAACGCTTGGGTGGCCGCGCTACCAGCAGTGTTTCAGCCAGTACCGACTACCTGGTTGCCGGTGAAAAGGCAGGCAGCAAACTGGCTAAAGCTCAGCAGCTGGGAGTCAAGGTGCTAACCGAAACCGAAATGAAACAGTTACTTGAGGCAGGCGGTTGATGACTGGATCTGAATTCACTCCTGAACACCTAGCGGTGGTCATGTATCCGCATCCGGTACTGCGGCATCCTGCAAAAACCATCAAACGTGTCGATGCCGACCTGAAACGCTTTGCCTCGCGAATGGTCGAGCTCATGTACGAACACCGCGGCGTGGGCTTGGCCGCACCGCAAGTGAATCTGCCTCTGCAAATGTTCGTCTGGGATCCCACGGGCAACCGCGACAGTGGCCAAGCCATGGTGCTGCTCAACCCGACTATCTCGCGTCCGCGAAGTAGCGACGAAGCCGAAGAAGGCTGCCTGAGTTTGCCGGGCTTGTATGCCAACGTCATTCGCGCCAAAACCATTCATCTGAACGCCTACGATATCACGGGCCGGGAGATCAATGCCGACTTCAGCGGTTTCGAAGCCCGAGTGCTGCAGCACGAGATCGATCATTTGCACGGAATGCTCTTCATCGATCGGCTCAGCCCACAAAACATGCGCGAGCACGAAAACGCACTTCAAACGTTTTCAACCGATTTTCACTCGCGCCAACGCTTGGGCTCCATTCCCCCCGAACCGGAACTGCGAGAGCATATCCGACATTGGGAACAGCGTTACACCTAAACTGTCGTCGCCTAAAGCACATCGGCCACACTTCAGCGCCGAGGCTCGCACGCTTGCTAGCGGGCAAACTGCAGCCTCTCGTGTTCTGTAGAAAAAGAGGATAGCCCCTCTCGAGTAAAGCAGGGCGATTTCCGGCGACTGCTGACAAAACGGAAGGGTCTGCCCCGTTTTCTAGCAGGGTGCCTGCGTGTCAGCGACAAAGCCTATGCCAAAATGGGCTGGACGATCTTGCCACCCACATCGGTCAACCGATAATCGCGTCCGGAATAACGATAGGTCAAGCGGGTGTGATCGATACCAAGCAAGTGCAGAATCGTGGCGTGCAAATCACGCGTGTGCACTCGATCTTCGATAGCGTGCATGCCGAATTCATCGGATGCTCCATAGGTCAAACCAGGCCGCACGCCGCCACCGGCCAAAAACATACTGAACGCCGTATTGTGATGATCGCGGCCAGGCTCTTGCTTTTCCTTGTCAATTTGTGCGTAAGGGGTACGACCGAATTCACCGCCCCACACGACCAGCGTATCCTCCAACAATCCCCGAGCTTTCAAATCGCAGATCAGCGCGGCCGATGCTCGATCACTGTCGGTGCATAACTTGCGGTGCTGCGTGTTGTTGGCGCTGTGAGTGTCCCACGGCTGCTTGTTCTTTTCACTGATGTAGTAAACTTGAACGAAACGCACACCACCTTCAATCAATCGGCGAGCCAGCAAGCAACTGCGTCCAAAAGTCGTATCGCCGTATTGCTGACGTACATAATCCGGTTCACGACTGATATCGAACACGTCACTGGCTTCGCGCTGCATCTGAAACGCTAATTCCAGAGCGCGGATCTGCGCTTCCAAAGCTTCGTCGTTGTTGCGACTGGTCAAGTGCAGCTGATTCATCCGCTGGAGCAATTGCAGTTGCTGCTGTTGTTGAGAACGCGTCAAGTTAGGATTCTTGAGGTTGGCTAGCAGGCGTTCCACTTTCATGTCATTAGTATTGACTGCCGTTCCTTGAAATTCGCCGGGCAAAAATGCATTGCTCCATAGCTGAGGCCCCACCACGGGCAGCCCCGGACAGAGCACCACAAAACCCGGTAGATTCTGATTCTCGGTTCCCAAGCCGTAGCTCACCCAAGACCCTAAACTAGGGCGAGTCGGTTGTTGGTGGCCTGAATTCATTAACAGCAAGCCAGGCTCGTGATTCGGCACGTCGGTGTGCATCGAACGAATCACGCATAGATCGTCCGCGCAAGCGCTCAGCTTGGGCAACAATTCGCTCATCACCACACCACTCTGGCCGTGCGCTCGAAAGCGGAAAGGCGATGGCATGTACCCAGCCTTGATCTTGCGCCCTTCCATACTGGCTGGCATTTCCTCGGCATGCTTAGCCAGCATGGGCTTCGGATCAAAGGTATCAACGTGCGAGGGCCCACCATTCATGAATAGAAAGATCACCCGTTTGGCGCGCGGTTTGTGATGCAAGCCTGCGTCAGCAACACCGCCAACCTGAGATGCTTGGACCGGGGATACCTGAGTCAGCGTGCTGGCCAGCCCCAACATGCCCACACCCGCTCCAGCGGTTTGTAGCATCTGTCGACGATTGCAATGTTGCCACACTTCAGCGGTCTCCTAATCCACGAACAGCAATTCGTTGCTGGCCAAAAGTACATGAGCTATCTGTTGCCAGATTTCAGGCGAAACCTCGGTAGCTTGCTCGGAGTCAGACTTGCCGGAAGCCACTGAACTCAAGGCGAACGCCACCAACGCATCCGCTTCCGCAGGGCTCGGGTCGCGCGCGTACGCTAAGCGGAGCATGCCAGCAATGCGATCCGCCACGCCGGCAGACTGCTGAGCCGCAGGGGTCCCCGCTTGGGAACAAATGTTCTCAGCCAAATCCTTGGCTTGCTCGAGCATGAAGGGGCTGTTGAGCACAAACAGCTTTTGCAGCGCAGTTGTCGTCGTGGTACGACGTTCGGCATGGACATTGGGATCGGGAAAATCAAACAGCGCCAACATCTTGTTGACTTCCAAACGACTTACTTCGCTGTACAGCGTGCGCCGATGCGACTCAGGGTCTTGCGGGT
>Ga0075471_10002079_pt1 | contig 13274 bp, 11 predicted proteins | sample DEB19_08_DNA_2_FD_74787 | JGI IMG/M metagenome (GOLD analysis project Ga0075471, IMG submission 74787) | Aqueous microbial communities from the Delaware River and Bay under freshwater to marine salinity gradient to study organic matter... | ecosystem: Environmental > Aquatic > Marine > Coastal ... | reverse complement strand
CGACTCCGACTCCGACGCCGACGCCGACGCCGACGCCGACGCCGACGCCGACGCCGACGCCGACGCCGACTCCGACTCCGACTCCGACTCCGACTCCGACTCCGACTCCGACTCCGACTCCGTCGCCGACCCCGACGCCGACGCCGTCGCCGACGCCGTCGCCGACCCCGACGCGCACACCGACGCCGACCCCGACGCCGAGTCCCACCCCGGTGCCGACGCCGACGCCGACGCGTACCCCGATCCCGACCCCGACCGCGACGCCGTGCGTGCCCTTCCAGTCGGGCGGCTACTGGATCAACTGCGACGGGACCATGACCGATCCGGACACGGGCACGATGTGGGCCCAGAAGACCGGGACCTTCGGTGGGGCTCCGAACCCGGCGGACCCCAACGACGCCAACAACCTCTACACCTGGAGCACCGGTTCGCCGTACCTGCTCGACGGGACCGCGGTCACCGAGTTCCTCGCGGCGCTCAACCAGCCGCCCGGGTTCGCCGGCTACACCGATTGGCGCCTGCCGATGTTCGAGGAGATGAACAGCGTCCTCGACTGCACCACCTACCCGAACAGCTGCCTCCCGACGGCGCTCGGCTCGACCGGCGGCTTCGCGGGCTACTGGACGGCCACGAGCAACCCCTACACGCCGTCGAACGCCTACTTCATCTATTACGGCGGCGTCAGCTCCGGACCCAAGATCGACGCCCAGCGGTTCTTCGCGGTCCGCGGTGCGTTCGTCACTCCGACCCCTGCACCGACTCCGACGCCGGAGCCGACGCCGACGCCCTGAGCAGGGACTTCCGTTCCCGGGACCCGCGGGGCCGGTGCGACGCCACGAGTCGTCGCGCCGGCCCCCGTCTCCCGACGCGGCGGGGCGAGCGCTCCGCTCGCTTGCCGATCCCGGGGTCCGGGGCGACGATGACCTCGTGCCCGACGAGAGCGGCTTCTTCACGCTGCGTCTGCTGACGAACCTCGCGACCGACGTCTCCCGAGAAGACTGGGACGCGCTGGTCGGCGACGAGTCGCCGTTCCTCGAGTGGGGGTGGCTCGCCTCCCTCGAGGAGGCGCACTGCGTCGGCGGTCGAAGCGGCTGGAGTCCGCAGCACCTGGCGCTCTACTCGCAAGAGGACCGCCTCGTCGCCGCCTGCCCGATGTACCTGAAGACGAACAGCGAGGGAGAGTTCGTCTTCGACTGGTCGTGGGCCGAGGCCGCGCACCGCGCGGGGCTCGACTGGTACCCGAAGATGCTCGTCGCCGTGCCGTTCACCCCGGCGACCGGGGTGCGCTTCCTGGTCGCGCCCGGCATCGACCGGGGCGGTGTCGTCCGCATCTTCGCGCGTGCGCTGCGCGGGCTGTGCGAAGAGAACGGGCTCTCGTCGGTGCACGTGAACTTCTGCACCCCCGAGGAGGCCGCGATCCTCCGCGAGGAGGGCTGGCTCGAGCGTCGCGGGTACCAGTTCAAGTGGCGCAACTACGGCTACGAGACCTTCGACGACTGGCTCGGCGCGCTGCGCCACAAGCGCCGCAAGCAGGTCCGCCGCGAGCGCCGGGAACTCGACGAGCAGGGCATCCGGATCGAGGCCCTGTGCGGCGACGAGATCCCGGGCGAGCTGTTCGAGCCGATGTACCGCATCTACGCGACCACGATCGACAAGCACGTATGGGGGCGCCGCTACCTCACGCCGCGGTTCTTCGAGCTCCTGCGCGAGCGATTCCGGCACAACCTCCGCTTCCTCGTCGCGAGGCGCCACGGCGAGCTCGTCGCGGGCACGTTCAACGTGGCCAAGGCGGGCACGATGTACGGACGCTACTGGGGCTGCTTCGAGGAGCTCCGCTTCCTGCACTTCAACGTCTGCTATTACGCGACGATCGAGCACTGCATCCGGACGGGCATCCACCGCTTCGAGCCGGGCGCGGGCGGCGAGTTCAAGTGGCTGCGCGGCTTCGACGCCGAGCCGACCGCGAGCCTGCACTGGGTGCGCGAGCCGCGGCTCTCCGGCGCGATCGAGCGCTTCCTCGAGAGGGAGACCGAGGCGGTCGATTCCCAGATCGCCGAGATGCGCGAGCGCAGCCAGCTGAAGCACGAGGGGATCGGCGACCCCGACGACGAGGGCTGACGAGAGTCCGGAAGCCCGGCTCCGCGTCGCGCCGGCCTCCGGCTCGCGCGGCGGCTTCCGGTCCCGGCGGCGAACGGCTACACTCCGCCGGGCGTGGCGGGGGCCGCGCGGCGAGGGCGCGGAGGCAGGCGCGTCTCCGTCGAGGAGGGCGCGGCAGGCTCCGCGCACGGGAGGAGGCAGGGATGCGGATCCGGATCGCGCTCGTGGCGGTCGTGGCGTCGTTGGCGGCAATGCTCGCTCGACCGGCTTCCGGGCTCGCCGACACGTCGGTCGAGATCGACCGCGACGTTCTGAACGCCCTCGACAAGCTCTACGCGACGGTCCCCGCGGCGAAGGCGCTCGGGGAGAAGGCGAAGGCGGTCCTCGTCTTCCCGAGCGTGCTCAAGGGAGGCGTCCTGATCGGCGGCTCCTACGGCGAGGGCGCACTCGTCCGCGACGGCAAGCCGACCGACTATTACGGTACGGCTTCGATCACGCTCGGCGCACAGCTCGGTGCGCAAACCTACGGTTACGCGCTCATGCTGATGACCGAGGACGCGCTCGACTACCTCTACTCGACGTCGGGCTGGCAGCTCGGCACCGGTCCGACGATCGTGTTCATCGACAGCGGGGCGGCCGCGACGCTGTCGAACCAGACCGCCCGCAGCGACATCTACGCCTTCGTCTTCGATCCCAAGGGGCTCATGTTCGGCCTGAACCTCGAGGGCTCGAAGATCACGCGCATCGTGCCCGACGACAAGTAGCCCTCCGCCCGCGGGGCCCGGGCCGGGCGTCGGAACTTCGCGGTCCGCCCCGGCCCTGCGCCCGCGCCGCGGCGCAGCCGACGGGCCCTCAGGGCAGGATCGCGACGACGCGCGCCGGCCCGCCGGATCCGCCGCCCACCTTCATCGGCAGGACGACGAGCACGGCGCCCGCCTCGGGCAGTCGGCCGAGCCCGGCGAGGTTCTCGAAGCCGGGCTTGTCCGCGCCGTTCATCGCGCGGTGCACGACGAAGTCCTTCGACGGGCCGTAGTCGATGCTCGGCGTGTCGACCGCGATCCCGGCGACGTTCCGCTCGCGGAGCAGCCAGTTCGCGGCGTCGAGCGAGAACGAGGGAAAGTGCAGGTTCGCGACGTCGCCCGGCACCGCGGTGCCGAGCACCCGCTCGCGATCCGGCCAGCGCGCGTCCCAGCCGCTGCGCATGACGACGATCGCGCCGTCGGGGATCCGGCCGTGCGCCTGCTCCCACCGCCGCAGGTCGGCGGGCACGACGCGGTAGTCGCGATCGGCGGCGGCCCTCGCGGTCACGTCGACGACCACCGCGGGCCCGATCAGGGCCGCGAGCGGCACCCGGTCGGCCGGCAGGCGTCCCTCGGCGAAGTGGACGGGCGCGTCCATGTGCGTCCCGCCGTGCTCGGGCGCGTGGATCTTGTTGGCCGAGTAGTGCCAGCCGCCGGGCGTCGGCCCGTCGTGCTCGACCTCGAGCCGGAAGCCTTCCTTCTCCGTCGGCCAGTAGACGGTGGTCGCGTCGAAGGTGTGGGTCAGGTCGATCACCTTGCCGGCGGCGAGGGCCGCGAGCAGGGCGGGGCCGGCCGCCCCGGCCGAGGCGGCGGATGCTCCGGTCGCGGGGGCGGGACGTGCCACGGCGGCGTCGGCGGCGGGCGCCGGAACGCGAGCGTCGCTCGCCGCGCGGTGGGCGCCGCAGCCGGCGGCCGAGAGGAGCGCGACGAGCGCCGCGCGGTGGGCCGCGCGCGCGCCGCGCGAGGCGATCCGTGCGGCGATCCCCGGGGCGGTGGGCGCGGCGATCCGCGCGGCGCCCTGCCGGGGGGCGGCGGACGTGCCGCGGCCCGTACCTCGCGCGCTCACCGGCTCCGCCACCACGGGTAGAAGGCCGGCATGTCCTGGCTCGGCTTCATGGTAAAGCGTGCGGGCCGCTTCTCGAGGAACGAGCTCACGCCCTCGTAGGCGTCGGCCGAGCGGCCCATCGAGAAGATCGCCTTCGAGTCCACGCGGTGCGCGTCGACCGGGCTCTCCGCGCCGAGCATGCGCCACATCATCTGGCGCGCGAGCGCGACGGAGACGGCCGAGGTGTGGTCGGCGATCTCGCGCGCGAGGGTGCGCGCGGCGGGGAGCAGGTCGGCCGGCGACACGACCCGGCTCACCAGCCGTCCCGCGTGGGCCTCCTCGGCCGTGAAGACGCGCCCGGTGTAGACCCACTCGGCGGCCCGCTCGATGCCGACCAGGCGCGGCAGGAACCAGCTGCTCGCGGCCTCCGGCACGATCCCGCGCCGCGTGAAGACGAATCCGAACTTCGCGTCGGTCGAGGCGATGCGCACGTCCATCGGCAGCGTCATCGTCGCCCCGACGCCCACCGCCGGCCCGTTGATCGCGGCGATCACCGGCTTGATCGACTCGAAGATCCGCAGCGTGACGAGCCCGCCGCCGTCGCGGTGCGTGTCGACCGTGTCCTTCTGGCCCTGCGCCGTCGAGTCGAAGGTGTCGCCGCCGCTGCCGAGGTCCGCGCCCGCGCAGAACGCGCGCCCGGCCCCGGTGACGATCACGGCGCGGACCTCGTCGTCGTCGTCCGCGCGCTCGAAGGCCGAGAGGAGTTCCGCGCACATGCGCGGCGTGAACGCGTTCAGGCGCTCGGGCCGCTCGAGCGTGATCGTCGCGACCCGGTCGGCGACCTCCCAGCGGATCTCGCGGAAGTCCATCGTGTTCCTCCTCGCGGCGCGCCCTCAGGCGTCGCCGTCTTCCGGCGCCTCGTCCCGCGCCCTGCGCGCGGCGATCGCCCTCTCGTAGGTCCTCTCGTAGAGATCGGCGCCCACGCTCCACGGGAAGCGCAGCGCCATGCCGGCGCGGCGCATGCGCGCGACGTGGGACGGCTTCTCCCACCAGCAGCGCACCGCGCGCCCGATCGCGTCGGCGGCGGCCTCCGCGGTCGCCTCGACGAAGACGAAGCCGGTGCCCGCGCCGGTCCTCGGGTCGTGGTCCGAGACGGTGTCGGCGAGCCCGCCGGTCGCGCGCACGATCGGAAGCGTGCCGTAGCGCATCGAGTACATCTGGTTCAGGCCGCAGGGCTCGTAGAGGGACGGCATGAGGAAGAAGTCCGAGCCGGCCTCGACGAGGTGCGCGCCCTCCTCCGAGTAGCCGAAGAACGCGCCCGCGCGCCCCGGGTGGACCGACGCGAGCGCGCGGAAGAAGTCCTCGACGTGGCGGGCGCCCGAGCCGATCACGCAGAGCTGGACCAGGCCCGCGTCGAGCAGGCCCGGCAGCACGTCCCGCAGCAGGTCGAATCCCTTCTGCGGCGCGAAGCGCGAGACGACGCCGAGGATCGGGAGGTCGTGCCGCTCCTCGAGGCCGAAGCGGTGCTGGAGCGTTCTGCGGCACTCGAACTTGCCGCGCAGGTCGTCGACCGCGAAGCGCGCGGGCAGCATCGAGTCGATCTCGGGGTTCCAGACGTCGTCGTCGACGCCGTTCAGGATCCCGACCGTGTCCGCGGCTCGCGCGGCGAGCATCGCGCCGAGACCGTGGCCACCGGGCTCGCCGGTCATCTCGCGCGCGTGCGTCGGCGACACGGTCGTCAGCGCGTCGGCGTAGGCGATGCCGCACTTGAGCAGGTTCAGGCCGCCGAAGTCCTCGATCCGGTCGGGGCGGAACGCGTCGGGCGGAAGTCCGATCCAGGGGAACGCGTCGGCGGGGAACTTTCCCTGGTACTCGACGTTGTGGATCGTGAGCACCGTCGCCGTGTCGGCGAGCGGCTCGAAGCCCGGGGGCAGGTCGGACAGGTAGGCCGCGACGAGCGAGGTCTGCCAGTCGTGCAGGTGCATCACGTCGGGCACGAATCCCAGGTCGAGCGCGAGCTGGAGGGACGCCCGGGAGAGGAAGGCGAAACGACGAACGTCGAAGTCGTAGGCGGCGCCGACGCCGTAGACGTCGCGGCCGCCGAAGAACCCGCCGTGGTCGAGGAAGTAGACGGGGACCAGCCCGTCGAGCGTCCCGCGGCAGATCCCGGCCCAGATCTCCTCGCCGCCCATGTGCACGCAGATCGGCTGGAGGGGCTCGATGCCGAAGCGACGCCGGTCGATCGAGCCGTAGAGCGGCAGCAGGATGCGCGCGTCGTCGCCGCGGCGCACGAGCTCCTTCGAGAGCGCGGAGACGACGTCTCCGAGCCCGCCGGCCTTGGCATAGGGCAGGCACTCCGACGCGACGAACAGGACCTTCCTGCGCGGACCGGACATGACGTGGACGTTCGCTTGCCGCGGGCACCCGGTGCAAGGGCGCCCGGCGGGGCGGCCGCCCGTCGGCCGGCGCGGCCGGGAAGCGAGAGCCTTGCGCTGGCCGTGCGACCCGCGATAGCGGGAAGGCGTGAGCACGCGGGACCATCGACCGATCGCGCCCCGGCTGCGCCGCTCGCTGCTCTTCGTGCCGGGCGACGATCGCCACAAGATGGAGAAGGCCTGCGGCGTCGGTGCCGACTCGCTGATCCTCGACCTCGAGGACGCGGTCGTGCCCGACCACAAGGCCGACGCCCGCGAGCGGGTGCGCGACGCCCTGGTCGCGATGGACTTCCGGGGCTCCGAGCGACTCGTCCGGATCAACCCGATCGAGACCGGCCTCGCGCTCGACGACCTGACGGTCACGATGGCGGGGCACCCCGACGGCTACGTCGTGCCGAAGCTCCGCAGCGAGGACGACGTCCGCTTCATCGACCGCGCCCTCTCGACGCTCGAGGCGATCACCCATCGCCCGCAGGGCTCGGTCGGCCTCGTGCTGCTCGCGACCGAGACGCCGGAGGCGATCCTCAACATCCGGCGGATCGCGCAGGCGAGCCTGCGCTCGGTCGCGATGATGTGGGCCTCCGAGGACCTTTCGAACGCGATCGGGGCGCGGCGCTCGCGCAAGGTCGACGGCTCGATCCCCGACGTCTTCACCTTCGCGCGCTCGGCCTGCCTGCTCGCGGCCGCGGCCGTCGGCATGGAGGCGCTCGACATGCCCTTCTTCGACTTCCACGACGACGCGGGGCTCGAGCGCGAGGCGCGCGAGGCCGCGGAGATGGGATTCACCGGCAAGGCCGCGATCCATCCCGCGCAGGTCCCGATCATCAACCGCGTCTTCGTCCCGACGCGCGAGGAGGTCGAGGAGGCCAACGCGCTGCTGCAGGCCGCGACCGAGGCCTTCGCGCGCGGACAGGCGGCCTTCGTGTTCAACGGGGCGATGGTCGACGCACCGCACATCAACCGCGCGCGCAAGATCGTCGCCCGCGCGGCGTCGGCTCCGACGGCGCCTTGAGCCGCGGGGGCGAATCGAGAGTGCCGTCGATACCCTGGCGCGGCCTCCTGCTCGAACCGCTCGACGACACCGATCTCAAGCCGCGTCCGAAGCCGCCGGGTCCGGACCTCCTGGCCGACACGCGCCGGCGTCTCCGGCGCGCGCTCGTCGCGACCTTCGGCATGATGGGGCTCGGCACGCTCGTCTACCGGGCGATCGACCTCGCCCAGGGGAGCGACCTCGGCTGGATCGACTCGTTCTACATGACCGTCATCACCCTCACGACGGTCGGCTACGGCGAGATCATCCCGCTCGACCACAGCCCCCGCGGCCGGCTGTTCACCGCGGGATTCCTGCTCGTCGGCATGGGAGTGCTCGTCTACGCGGTCTCCTCGGCGACCGCGCTGATCGTCGACGGGCAGGCGTCGCGGATCCTGAAGGAGAGGCGGATGCGCAAGCGGATCGAGGACCTGACGGGCCATTACGTCGTCTGCGGCACCGGGCCCGTCGTGGACAAGGCCGTCGACGAGCTCGTCGCGAGCGGCCGGGCGGTCGTCCGGATCTTCCCGGCCGGAGCCGACGTGAACTCCGCGGACGAGTACCGGGTGGAGGGCGAGACCGACGACGAGGCGACGCTGCTCCGCGCCGGCCTCGGTCGCGCCGACGGCATGATCGTCGCGGCGACCTCGGACCGCGACAACATCCTCGCGACCATGACCGCCCACCAGGTGAATCCCGGCATGCGCATCGTCGCGATGGCGCAGGAGATCCAGACCGAGGACAAGCTGCGGCGCGCGGGCGCGAGCGAGGTGGTCTTCCCGCTCGCGATCGGGGGCCTGCGACTCGCGTCGGCGCTCGTCCGCCCGAGCGTCGTCACCTTCCTCGACACGATGCTGCGTGCGCGCGACCCGTCGCTGCGGATCGAGGAGATCGTCGTGCCCGAAGGTTCGGTCTCGGCCGGCCGGACGATCGACGAGCTCGGGATCCCGGCGATCCCCAACGTGATCCTGGTCGCCATGGTTCCGCCCGGCCAGGGCTCCTACGTCTACAAGCCCGAGGGTTCGGCCCGCGTCGAGGTCGGCTCGACGCTCTGTCTCATGACCGACCAGCAGGGGTTCGAGACGGCGCGCCGGGCGCTCGGCGCCTGAAGGGGCACGGATTGCGCGGCCGGAAGGCCGCGCGATAGACCGGGGCATGGCCCACGACGACGAGCCCGCCGGCACCGTCTCCCGCTTCCACACCTGCCCGCTCTGCGAGGCGAACTGCAACCTCGAGGTGCGCGTGCGCGGCCGCGAGGTCGTCTCGATCCGCGGCGACGAGCAGGACGTCTTCAGCCGCGGCTACATGTGCCCGAAGGGGCCGGCGCTCGCGGGCCTGCAGTCCGATCCCGACCGCCTGCGCTCGCCGATGGTGCGCGACGGGAGCACCTGGCGCGAGGTCGGCTGGGACGAGGCCTTCGCGGAGGTCGAGCGCCGGCTGCTGCCGATCCTCGAGCGCCACGGCCGCTCGTCCGCGGGCGTCTACCTGGGCAACCCGTCGGCCCACCACGTCTCGCTCGGGCTCTATTCCCGCGCGCTCGTCCACGCGCTCGGCACGCACACGGTCTGCTCGGCGAGCACCGTCGACCAGATGCCGAAGCAGGTCTCGTCGGGCCTCGTGTTCGGCACGGCGCTCAGCGTGCCGGTGCCCGACCTCGACCGCACCGCTCACCTCGTCGTCCTCGGCGGCAACCCGATGGTCTCGAACGGCAGCCTGATGACGGCGCCCGACGTGAAGTCCCGCCTGCGCGCGATCCGCGCCCGCGGCGGGCGCATCGTGGTCGTCGACCCGCGGCGCACGCGCACCTCCGAGGAAGCCGACGAGCACGTCTTCGTGCGGCCGGGCACCGACGCGATGCTGCTCGCCGGGATGGCGCACGCGATCCTGGCCGAGGGGCTCGCCCGCCCGGGCCGGCTCGCCGAGCATCTCTCCGGGCTCGCCGAGGTGGAGCGCGCGCTCGCCGACCTCTCGCCCGAGGCGGTCGAGGACGGCTGCGGCGTGCCCGCCGCGACGATCCGACGGCTCGCCCGCGAGCTCGCCGCGGCGCCCAGCGCCGCGGTCTACGGGCGGATCGGAACCTGCACGCAGGAGTTCGGCACGCTCGCGAGCTGGCTCGTCGACGTGCTGAACGTGCTGACCGGCAACCTCGACCGCCCCGGCGGCGCGATGTTCCCGCGCTCGGCGACCGGCCCCGCGAACACCCAGGGCGAGCCGGGGCGCGGCAAGGGCGTGCGGCTCGGGCGCTGGAAGAGCCGCGTGCGCGGCGCCGCCGAGGCCTTCGGCGAGATCCCGGTCGCCTGCCTCGCCGAGGAGATCGAGACGCCGGGCGAGGGCCAGCTGCGCGCGCTGTTCACGGTCGCCGGCAACCCCGCGCTCTCGACGCCGAACGGCGGGCGGCTGTCCCGCGCGTTCGCGTCGCTCGAGCTCATGGTGAGCCTCGACATCTATCTCAACGAGACGACCCGCCACGCGCACGTGATCTTCCCGGGGCTCTCCGGCCTCGAGCAGCCGCACTTTCCGTTCGCCTTCACCTCGCTCTCGGTGCGCAACTTCGCGCGCTACTCGCGTCCGGCCGTCGAGCCGCCGCCGGGCGCGATGCCCGAGTGGCGGACCCTGCTGCGTCTCGCGGCGATCGCCTCGGGACAGGGCGCCGCCGCCGACACCGACGCGCTCGACGACTTCGTGTTCGAGCAGCAGCTCGGCCGCGCCCTCTCGAGCGCGCACTCGCCCATCCACGGCCGCGACGCGTCCGAGATCCGCGCCGCGACCTCGTCCGTGCGCGGCCCCGAGCGCCTGCTCGACCTCGCGATCCGCACGGGTCCGTGGGGCGACGGCTACGGCGCGCGCCCCGGCGGGCTCTCGATCGCGAAGCTCCTCGAGCATCCCCACGGCGTCGACCTGGGGCCGCTCGAGCCGCGCATTCCCGAGGTGCTGCGGACGCCTTCGGGGAAGATCGAGCTCGCGCCCGAGCCTCTCCTCGCCGACCTCGACCGGCTGCGGGCGCGCCTGCGCGAGGTGCGCGCGGGCGGCGCCGGCATGGTGCTGGTCGGCCGGCGCGACCTGCGCTCGAACAACTCCTGGATGCACAACGTCGAGTCGCTGGTGTCGGGACGAGCGCGCTGCACGCTCCACCTCCATCCCGAGGATGCCCGGCGAATCGGCGTCGCCGACGGCGGGAGCGCGCGCGTCCGTTCGCGTGCGGGCGAGGTCGTGGCTCCGGTCGAGCTCACCGACGGCATCATGCCCGGCGTGGCGAGCCTGCCGCACGGCTGGGGGCACGACGAGCAGGGCAGCCGGATGTCGGTCGCGCGCGCGCATGCCGGCGTGAACTCGAACCGGCTCGCCGACGAGGCCGCGATCGACCCGCTGTCGGGCAACGCGGTGCTGAACGGCATCCCGGTGGAGATCGCCCCGGCCTGAGCCGGGCGGCGCGGCTGCGTGCGCGAGGTCGGGCGTCGACGCGTCGGCGAAGCGGAGATCGTCCTGCAGGAGGGCGACCTCACGCTCTCCGACGCCGACGCGATCGTGAACGCCGCCAACTCCGGCCTGCTCGGCGGAGGCGGCGTGGACGGCGCGATCCACCGGCGCGGGGGGCCGGCGATCCTCGAGGAGTGCCGGCGCCTGCGCGCGAGCGACTGGCCGGACGGGCTTCCGGCGGGCGAGGTCGCGGTCACGAGCGGCGGGCTCCTGTCCGCGCGCTGGGTCGTCCACGCGGTCGGCCCCGTGTACGGATCGACGCGCGACCACGCGGCGCTGCTCGCCTCGTGCCACCGCCGGGCACTCGCGGTCGCGCGGGAGAAGGGGCTCGCGAGCATCGCGTTCCCGGCGATCTCGACCGGGGTCTACCGCTACCCGCTCGACGAGGCGGCGGAGGTCGCGATCGGGACGACCGTCGACGAGTTGCGGCGCGACCCCGGCCGTCTGCGGGAGGTCCGCTTCGTGCTGTTCGACGCGCGCGCGGCCGAGGCCTTCGCGACCGCGCTGCGTGCGATCCCGGCCTCCGGGGCCTGAGCGTCGAGTGCGCCGGGACCGATTGGCAGGGCCGGTCGGGCGTGCGAGAGAAGCCGGGTCGGGGCGGCACGTCGTCGCCGCGCGGCGGAGGATCCCATGGGCAAGATGAAGATCGGCATCGGCATCGGCGAGATCGCGGGCAGCCCGGCCACGATCGACGATCTCGTCGGGCAGGTGAAGCAGGCCGAGGCGGACGGCTTCGACTCGGCCTGGTTCGCGCAGATCTTCGGCGTCGACGCGATCATGGCGTGCGCGCTCGCCGGCCGCGAGACGAGCCGGATCGAGCTCGGGACCGCGGTCGTCCCGACCTATCCCCGCCACCCGACCGCGATGGCGACGCAGGCGCTCACGGCGAATGCCGCGTGCCGCGGGCGCTTCGCGCTCGGCATCGGGCTCTCCCACCAGCTGGTCATCGAGGGCATGCTCGGGCTGTCCTTCGCGAAGCCCTTCACCCACATGCGCGAGTACGTCTCGGTGCTGCGGCCGCTGCTCGAGCAGGGATCCGCCAGCTTCTCGGGCAGCGAGTTCCGGGTGAACGCGAACGTGTCGGTGACGGGAGCGACGCCGCCCCCGCTGCTGGTCGCGGCGCTCGCGCCGAAGATGCTCGCGCTGGCCGGCACCGAGGCCGCCGGCACGATCACCTGGATGACCGGGCCGCGCACGCTGCGCGAGCACACGATCCCGAGCATCTCCGAGGCCGCCGCGAAGGCCGGCCGCCCGGCGCCGCGCGTCGTCTGCGGGCTCCCGATCGCCGTCTGCGACGACGCCGCGGGCGCCCGCGAGAAGGCCGGTCGAGCCTTCTCGGTCTACGGCATGCTGCCCTCCTACCGCGCGATGATGGACCGCGAGGGCGTCGAGGGTCCCGCCCAGCTCGCGATCGTCGGCGACGAGGCCGCGGTGCGCGGCCAGCTCGACGCGCTCCAGTCGATCGGCGTCACCGACTTCCTCGCCGCGCCGTTCCCGGCCGACGGGGACGCGCGCGCCTCGATCGCCCGCACGCGCGCCCTGCTCGTGGACCTCGTCCGGGCGCGCTGACGTGAAGGTCGGCATCCCGCTCTTCATGCTCCGGCACGAGCAGCTCGTGCCGATCGCCGAGGTCGCGGAGCAGTCGGGCCTCGAGTCGGTGTGGATGCCCGAGCACCTGGTCTTCCCCGCTTCCGTCCGCAGCCGCTACCCCTACGCGGAAGACGGCACGCCGCCCGCCATCCGGCCGGAGACGCCGCTGCTCGACCCGCTGATCGTGCTGGCGCAGGTCGCCGCGCGCACCTCCCGGCTGCGGCTCGGCACGAACGTCTACGTCCTGCCGCTGCGACACCCGATCGCGGTCGCGCGGATGGCGACCACGCTCGACGTGCTCTCGGGCGGGCGCTTCTCGTTCGGCGTCGGCGCGGGCTGGCTCGAGGAGGAGTTCGAGGCGGTCGGCGCGGACTTCTCGCGCCGGGGCGCGCTCGTCCGCGAGTCGGTGCGCGCGATGAAGGCGTTGTGGACGGAAGCGGAGCCGACCTTCCGCGGCCGGACGTGGTCGTTCGGGCCGGTGCGCTTCGAGCCCAAGCCGGTGCAGAAGCCGCATCCCCCGATCCTCGTCGGCGGCGAGAGCGAAGCCGCGATCCGGCGTGCGGCGGCGATCGGAGACGGCTGGTACGGGGTGCGCCATACGCCGGAGAGCGTCGGACCGCAGGTCGAGCGGCTTCGCGCGGAACTCGCGGTAGCGGGACGGGGCGGCGTGCCGTTCGAGATCACCGTGAGCACGAGCGCCGCCGCCCTCGACCGCGACGCCCTGCGACGCTTCGAGGACGCGGGCGTCGACCGCGTCGTGGCCCTTCCCTGGTCCCGTGCGCGGGAGGCCGAGGACGCCG
>Ga0075471_10002078_pt1 | contig 13283 bp, 15 predicted proteins | sample DEB19_08_DNA_2_FD_74787 | JGI IMG/M metagenome (GOLD analysis project Ga0075471, IMG submission 74787) | Aqueous microbial communities from the Delaware River and Bay under freshwater to marine salinity gradient to study organic matter... | ecosystem: Environmental > Aquatic > Marine > Coastal ... | reverse complement strand
AGCGTGACGCGGGCAAAACGGCGCTTGCCCACCTGAAGAATGTGCTCTGAGCCGACTACAAGGCGCAAGCCCTTGTCGGAGACCCGCTCCCCGTCGACCCGGACCCCGCCCTGCTCGATGAGTCGTACGGCCTCGGTCGTGCTGGGGCAAAGCCCTGCAGAACGCAGGACCTGGGCGATTGGGAGGCCGCCCGCCGGAGCAGCGAGCGAAAACTCCGGCATGCTTTCCGGGATCGCCCCCTCGCGGAATCGCGCCTCAAAGTCGGCAAGCGCGTCACGAGCCGACGCAGCACCGTGAAACCGCGTGACGATTTCCTGGGCGAACCTCACCTTGGTGTCGCGGGGGTTCGATCCTTCGGCCACCTCCCGCTTCCACGCCTCCACCATGGGGAGCGAGGCAAAAGAAAGGAGCTCGATGTATCGCCACATCAACTCATCGGACACGCTCATCAGCTTGCCGAACATTTCACCTGGCGCGTCCTGAATACCCACGTAGTTGCCGAGCGACTTCGACATCTTGTTCACCCCGTCGAGCCCTTCGAGAAGCGGCAGCGTGATGATCACCTGCGGCTCCTGCCCATAATGCTTCTGGAGCTCCCGGCCTACCAACAGGTTGAACTTCTGGTCCGTTCCCCCGAGCTCCACGTCAGCCCGCATCGCCACCGAGTCGTAGCCCTGCATCAGGGGATAGAGGAACTCATGGATGGAGATCGGGCGCTGCTCGGCAAAGCGCTTGGAGAAATCGTCACGCTCAAGCATGCGGGCAACAGTGTGTTGGGCCGCCAGGCGGATCATGCCCGCAGCGCCGAGTTGGTTGCACCATGAGGAGTTGAACATCACCTCGGTACGGGCCGGGTCCAGGACACGAAAGACCTGCGCCTTGTACGTCTCAGCGTTGGCCGCAATCTGTTCGGGTGTCAGCGGGGGGCGGGTGGCATTGCGGCCGCTGGGGTCGCCGATCATCCCGGTGAAGTCCCCGATCAGAAACATGACATGGTGGCCCTGGTCCTGGAACTGCCGCATCTTGTTCAGGATGACCGTATGGCCCAAGTGCAGATCGGGGGCGGTAGGGTCGAAACCCGCCTTCACGCGCAGGGGCTTCCCCTTCGCGAGCTTGCGCTGAAGGTCTTCCTCGAGGATCAGCTCCTGGGTGCCGCGGCGAAGCTCGGCGATGTCGGTCGAGAGGGTCATTGATAATTTTGGGGCGTCCCGCCGCCGGGGCGAATTTGTTATCCTCGCCGACCGTCGCCGGCAAATGCGCCAGCCTTGCAAGCCATGACACCCGAAGAGCTCAGGATTCTAGCGCAGCGCCTTCAGCCAGCCTTTCGGCAGCGCCTGATGAGAGGCGCACTTTGGCTCGCCCTGCCTGCGCTGGGCGTGGTGACTGCATTCGGCATCGCGCCGGGCACCGCCGTGGATGCGCTGACCCGTGAGACAACGACTCTTTCCTGGGAGCTTCCCGAGCCTGCTGCCGAGCCCCGCGTGCAGGACAGCCGCTTCGCCTCACAGGACCGGGTTTTGCAGGGCGACACGATCGCCACGGCCTTGGCCAGGCTGGACGTCCTCGATCCGACTTTGCTGGAGTTCCTGCGCACGGATCCCACCGCCCGGCAGCTGTTGCGGCAGTTCGTTGCGGGGCGAACCTTGTACGCCGAGCGCGACGAAATCGGCAGCCTGCTCATGCTCCGATTTGGCCTAAGCAGCTCATCAGTGCTTGAGGTTTCCCGAGCTGCAGAGGGCTTCTCCGCCCGCATCAAGCCGCTCGCCACATCGACCAAGGCCCATTATCGAGCGGGAACCATCCGGTCCTCGCTCTTCGCTGCCACCGATGCCGCGGGAGTGCCGGATGCTGTTGCGATGCAGCTGGCGCGCATCTTTTCCAACGACATCGATTTCCACGCGGACCTGCGCCAAGGTGACACCTTTGCGGTGATCTACGAAGTCGCCCACGGTGGCGCGGAGACAACTGCTCCGGGGCGCGTCCTGGCGGCGGAGTTCAACAACAAGGGCCGCCGGCATACCGCCGTACTCTTTCCCGACGAGGACGGACTGGACGCCTACTATGACCTCGATGGCTCCAACCGCAACAAGTCCTTCCTGCGATCGCCGATTGAATTCTCCCGGGTCAGCTCGGGCTTTGGGGGTCGAATGCACCCCATAGCGGGGGAGTGGCGGACCCACACTGGAGTGGATTTCGCCGCGCCTGCAGGCACCCGTGTTCTTGCGGCAGCCGACGGTGTCGTTACCTTCGCAGGATGGAGGAACGGGTACGGCAACACCCTCGAGATTCGGCATGGCGGCAACATCAGCACCCTATATGCACACCTGTCGCGCTTCGCTCCGACCGCGACCGTGGGCTCGCGAGTTCGGCAGGGCGAGCCCATCGGCTTCGTCGGCGCAACGGGCTGGGCCACAGGCCCGCACCTGCACTACGAATTCAAGGTGGCCGGGGCTCACCAGGATCCGATGAGGGTCGCGCTGCCACGGGCAAGGGGCGTTCCGGCGCAGGACAAGCCACGCTTCCTTGCCGAGGCAGGACTCGCCGCAACCCGCCTCGAGTCGGTCCGCGAATCGGGCTCCTCCCGTTTCGAGTGACGTGAGCGCGCTTTACGTCGGCGTCATGTCGGGTACCAGCCTCGACGGCGCCGACGCCGTGCTGGTAGATCTTTCCTCGAAAAGGCCCGGCTTCGTTGCCGCTGCGTCGATTCCATTCGACGCGCCCCTTCGTAGCCGCCTCGCAGAGCTGTGTCACCCGGGCCGCGACGGCCTCGATGCCGCCGGCGAGTGTTCCGTGCAGCTGGCCCAAGCCTACGCCGACGCAACGCGCGCCGTGCTCAGCACCGCCGGGATACAGGCAGCTGCGGTCTCGGCCATTGGCTGTCATGGGCAAACCGTCCGCCACCGGCCAGAGCGAGGCTTCACCGTGCAACTGAACGACCCGGCGCTGCTGGCTGAGCTCACGGGGATCGATGTCGTGGCGGACTTCCGCCGACGCGATGTCGCTGCAGGAGGCCAGGGCGCGCCGCTGGTGCCGCTCTTTCACGACGCCGTTTTTCGCGACAAGTCGCTCAACCGGGCGATCGTCAACATTGGCGGCATCAGCAACGCCACGGTGCTGCACCCGGGGAGACCCCTCACAGGGTTTGACTGCGGCCCGGGCAACCTGCTCCTCGATCACTGGGCTGCAATGCATCAGGGTAAGCCCTTCGACCGGGATGGCGCCTGGGCGCGGTCAGGTCGTGCGCTGCCGGAGTTGCTTTCACGCCTCCTTCAAGAGGATTTCTTTCGGGCGCCGCCCCCGAAGAGCACCGGGCGCGAGCGATTCAATCCCGCCTGGCTATCGCGAAGGCTCTCGGGCTCGGAAGCGCCGGCCGACGTGCAGGCCACGCTGCTCGAGCTCACCATCGCTGCAATCATCGACGCCATCGATCGATTTGCGCCCGGAACGGATGAGTTTTTTCTCTGTGGTGGAGGCGCCCACAACGCCTTGCTTCGCGAGCGGATGGCAGTGGTCGCCGCGCCGCGCCGCGTCTCCACTTCGGAAGCGCTGGGCATCGCGCCACAGTGGGTGGAGGCCGCAGCCTTCGCATGGCTGGCCGAACGGTGCCTCAAGCGGGTGCGGCTGCCGCTTCCCTCCGTGACCGGCGCGCGACACGACTGCGTGCTGGGGGCCATCTACCCCCGCTAGAAAAGCGAAGGGGGCCGAAGCCCCCTTGCTTATACCCAGCAAAAATTCAGTGGATTAGACGGAGAACGACGAGCCGCATCCGCACGTGGACGAGGCGTTCGGGTTCTTGATCACGAACTGCGCGCCCTCAAGGCCCTCGGAGTAATCGATCTCGGCGCCGATGAGGTACTGGTAGCTCATCGGGTCGATGAGCAGGGACACGCCATTCTTCTCCATGACCGTGTCGTCATCATTCACCGCCTCGTCGAACGTGAAGCCGTACTGCAGGCCCGAGCATCCACCCCCGGTCACAAAGACGCGGAGCTTCAGATCGGCATTGCCCTCCTCTTCGATGAGGGCCTTCACTTTGGTTGCGGCGCTGTCCGAGAAGACCAGCGGGGCCGGCATCGCGGCGGACATGTCATTCATGGCTTTCTCCCCTTGCTAAGCGGGCGGGCTCTGGTGCGCCGCCTGCAGATTTGATATCGACGACCTTGTCGCCCCGAAAACTCGCCTGATGCTGCAGGCGCCCCATGACGATGGCGCCACTGTGAATCTCAATAGCCTTGTAAGTGACGTCCCCTGTGACCCGGGCCTTGGGCAGAAGTTCGACATACTCCGAGGCGCTGACCGGGCCCGCCACGGTTCCATTGATGACGATGTGGCGACCCTGCACGGCACCTTCGATCGTAGCCTGCTCCGACAGGACCAGCGTGCCCGTCTTGTCGTCGCAGGCAGTCACATTCCCGCGGACACACCCATCGATGCGCAAGCCCCCCTTGAAGGAGACGTTGCCTTCAATGACGGTGCCGGCACCGATGAGGCTATCGATCGGGCTGGGCTTGTTGGATTTTCCGAACATCAGCTAAGACCTCAGGGAACGTTGAAGCTTCTGGAAAGTTTAACCTGTCCGCCGGGCAGGGCAACCACTTGAACCTCGTAACCTTTGAGTGCCGTGCTTTCCGGCAGCCGGAAACGGCCTTCGACCGCCTGGTAGAAGCGAAACTCCACCTTGCCCCCACCCGCGGCAAAGTCCTCAGGAACCGTCAGGGTACGGGCTCCTCCGGCCCCCTCCAGCCGCAGCACAAGCTGAACCCGCCCGCGAAAATCCTGCCGCCGGTCGCCGCCCTGGCTGATCAAAAGCCGGTAGCGGTACTCCCGGGAATCCCCGATGCGCTCGACTTTCACGTTGGCCATGCTGAGCCCCGCCGGCGCCGAGCTCGATGCCATGAGGTTGCGGAGAAACCCCAGGTCCTCCTTCAGGGCCGCGTTCTCCTCTTGAAGCTGGGCAAGATTGCGCGCGAGCTCACCCTGCGCCGCGGTGCCGATGGCGACCTGCTGCTCGCGCTCTGCGAGGGACGACCTCGCCAGGTCCAGCTCCCGCGTCATGCGATCCACGTCGACCTGAAGCGCATCGATGCGAGCCCGCGCCTCGTCCCGATCGAAGCCGGCGAGCCGCTGGGTTGCGCCGATCAGCCACCACACGGCGAAGGCCACCAACACCAAGGCGATGACGTTGATCGCCCAGCGCCAGTACCACGCCAACTGCGAGCGGATCGTCATCCGGGTGGACCGGAGGCCGAAGCGGCTGCGCAGCCGGCGCGCCAACCGCCTCATGGAAGCAGCGGCACCTGCCCGAGGCCGAGGGTCTCGTCGAACCCGAAGGCAATGTTCATGTTCTGTACCGCCTGGCCCGCAGCCCCCTTCACCAGGTTGTCCTCCACCGCGACGACCACGAGCGTGTTGCCGCCGAGCGGCCGGTGCAGCGCGATGCGCACGTGGTTGGAGCCGCGAACCCAACGGGTCTCGGGCTGCGAGCCTGGTGGCAACACGTCCACGAATGGCTCGCCGGCAAATCGCTTCTCGAAGAGCGCCTGGAAGTCCGTTTCATTCGTGATGCGCGCATAGACGGTGGCGAGGATGCCGCGCACCATCGGCACGAGATGAGGTACGAAGGTCAGGCCAATTGCCTTGCCCGATGCCGTGGAGAGGCCCTGAACGATTTCCGGGTGATGGCGATGGCCCGCCAGAGCGTAGGCCTTGAAGTTGTCGGACGCTTCCGAAAAGAGGATGTCCACTTCGGCCTTTCGACCCGCGCCACTCACGCCCGATTTCGCATCGGCCACCAGTGAAGCGTGGTCGACATGATGGGTCTCGACGAGCGGGAGCAACGCGAGCTGAACCGCCGTGGCGTAGCAACCCGGATTGGCAATGAGTCGCGCGTTGCGGACGCGCTCGCGGTTCACTTCCGGCAGGCCGTAGACCGCCTCCTTTACCAGCGCCGGGTCGGCGTGCTTCACCTTGTACCAGCGCTCCCACGTGGGGATATCCTGGATGCGGAAGTCAGCCGAGAAATCGATGACCTTCACGCCCTTGTCCAGCAGGGCGCGCGCTTGGCCCATCGCAACCCCGTTGGGGGTGGCGAAGAAGACACATTGGCACGACGAGAGGTCCGTGCCCGCCGGGTCCGTGAATGCAAGGTCGTAATGATTGCGCAATGACGGGAACAGCTTCGCCACCGCCGTTCCCGCTTCGCCACGCGACGTGATTGCCGTGACCTCGACTTCCGGATGCGCGGCCAGCAGGCGCAGCAGCTCCACGCCGGTGTAACCGGTTCCGCCCACCACGCCCACCTTGATCATCTCGCCTCCCTCGCCCAAGTTGCGTTAACCGACCGCCGACCCAGTAATGAAAAGGCCGCCTCGCGGGCGGCCCTTTCGGTTCCCGGCAGCCGCCGGGAGTTGAAGCCGCTGCTTTAGCGCTTCGAGAACTGCTTGCGGCGACGCGCCTTGTGCAGGCCGACCTTCTTGCGCTCCACCTCACGGGCATCGCGCGTGACGAGGCCCGCCTTGGAGAGCGCCGGCTTCAACGTCGGGTCGTATTCGATCAGCGCGCGGGTAATGCCATGGCGCACCGCGCCGGCCTGGCCCGACTCGCCACCGCCGAACACGTTCACCTTGATGTCGAACGTTTGCGCGTGGTTGGTGAGCTCCAGCGGCTGGCGCACGATCATGCGGCCCGTCTCGCGGGAAAAGTACTCGTCGAGCGGCTTGTCGTTCACGACGATGCGACCCTTGCCCGACTTGATGAACACCCTCGCGACCGCGTTCTTGCGGCGGCCGGTACCGTAGTTGTAGTTGCCGATCATGTGCGTGGCTCCTTAAATCTCGAGGGTCTTGGGCTGCTGCGAGGCATGGGGATGGGCGGGGCCGGCGTAGATCTTGAGCTTCTTGATCATCGCGTACCCCAGGCGCCCCTTCGGCAGCATGCCCTTGACCGCGAGCTTCAGCACGCGATCCGGGAAGCGGTTCTGCATCTTGCCGAACGTGGTTTCGTACACGCCGCCCGGATAAGTGGAGTGGCGGTAATACTTCTTGTCAGTGGCCTTGGCGCCGGTGACGCGCAGCTTCTCCACGTTGACCACGACGATGTAGTCGCCGGTGTCGACGTGCGGCGTGAATTCGGGCTTGTGCTTGCCGCGCAGGCGGCGGGAGACTTCGGCGGCGAGTCGGCCGAGCACCTTGTCGGTTGCGTCCACCACGAACCAGTCGTGGCGAACCTCCTCCGGCTTGGCGGAGAACGTCTTCATCGAAACTTCCTTTCTGTTTGTAGAGCCCCTGGGTGCCGCTGGATGGCCAGCGATACTTTGGGCGCCTGTTTTAGGTCCCGCGAACCCGGAATTCTAATGAAATCAGCCGCTTGTGTCAAAACCCGGATCCCGGTCGGATAGAATCCCCGCGCATGGACGTCAAACGCTTTGAACAGTACGCGCGAACCGCGGGGATAGCCCTTTTGGTTTTGGGGTGTTTCTTCGTCCTGCGCCCGTTTTTGGCCGCATTCCTGTTTGCAGCGGTCCTGTGCCTGTCTACCTGGCCCGCTTTTCTGTGGGTCAAGCGCGGCGTCGGTGGCCGAAGCTCGCTCGCCGCCCTGATCTTTGCCCTCGCGATGCTGGTGGCCATTGCCCTCCCGGTCGCCCTGGCCGCCCACAGCCTCATCACCCACTCGGCCCAGGCGATCGACTTCGCGCGGGGCTTCCTTGATCGCGGTCCGCCTGACCTTCCAGCTTGGGTAGCCTCCATCCCGATGATTGGCGGGTCCATCAGCGAGTACTGGGCACAACTGACCGCGAGCCGCGACGAGGTCGTCGCCCTGGCACGTCGGCTTGCGGACCCAGCCAAGAATTTCCTGGTTGCAGCGGGCTCTGCCGCGGGCGAAGGCGTCTTCCAGATTCTCGCAGCCATCTTCGTTGCGTTCTTTTTCTACCGCGACGGGGAGCGCGTGGCCCAGATGGTGCGCGCCGGAATGGGCCGCCTCGCCGGCCTTGAGCAGGGCCTGTCCGTGCTGGCAACCGCCCAGAACGCCATCAAGGGCGTCGTCTACGGCCTGATTGGTACGGCTATCGCCCAGGCCCTCGTGGCCTTGGCGGGGTTCCTCGTCGCAGGCGTGCCTGCGGCGTTTTTGCTGGCTGCGCTCACCTTCGTGCTTTCCCTTGTTCCCATGGGACCCGTGATCATCTGGGGCGGCGCGGCAGCCTGGCTCTATGCACAAGGGGCAACGGGCTGGGCCGTATTCATGGTGGCGTATGGTGTGCTGGTGATCAGCTCGGTCGACAATTTCGTGAAGCCCATTCTGATGAGCCGCGCCGGTGGGCTTTCCATGTTGCTCGTGGTGCTGGGAGTGTTCGGGGGTGCGATGGCCTTCGGGTTCATCGGCCTCTTCGTGGGCCCGGCGCTGCTCGCAGTTGCGTGGAGCCTGGTGAACGCCTGGCTCGAGGCGCATCACCTGAAGGAGGGCAAGTGAAAGCACGCGTGAAGCTCGTCGATGGCATCACGTTCGTCGCTGAAAGCGGCAGTGGCCACGCGATGGTCATGGATGGTTCCCCGGAAGTGGGCGGGCGCAACCTCGGGCCGCGGCCGATGGAAATGCTGCTCATGGGCGCGGGTGGCTGCAGCGCCATCGACGTGGTCATGATCCTGCGCAAGGCGCGGCAGCCAATCGTCGATTGCGTGGTCGAGCTCGAGGCGGAGAGGGCGCCGGAAGACCCGAAGGTATTCACGCGCATCCACATGCACTACATCGTCACCGGCAAGGGCCTCAATCCCGCGCAGGTGGAAAAGGCGATTCGCCTCTCGAAGGAAAAGTACTGCTCGGCGACGATCATGCTTTCCCGCACCGCCGAGGTCACGGCGGATTTCGAGGTGCGCGAAGCCTAGAGGCGATAGGCCGTCGTCGTCATCACGCGCGAGACGATTCCCATCGCGCGCTGCGCCGCGAGCGGAAGCTCGCGAGCGCCCATTGACCGGCCGGCCTGGGCGTGCGAGATTTCATCCTCGCGCATTTTCTCGAGGATGGCGCGGCTTCGCTGGTCTTGCGGGGGCAAGCTCTCCAGGTGCCCATCGAGATGGCGCTCCACCTGCCGCTCCGTCTCGACGAGAAATCCCAGGCTCCAGCGGTCGCCCGCAGCGCCGCTCGCCACGCCGAGGAGGAACGAGCCTGCGAACCACACAGGCGATAAAACGCTGGGCGCCGAGCCCAGCTCATCCAGCCGCTGCGCGCACCAGGCCAGATGATCGCGCTCTTCGTTTGCCGCTTGCGCCAGCGTTGCGCGCACCCTCGGGTCGCGGGCCATCAACGCCTGACCCGCATAGAGCGCCTGCGCGCACACTTCGCCAGCATGATCGACGCGCATGAGCCCGCAGACATGCTGGCGCTCGCTCTCCGACAACTCGCTCTGCGCTGTGGCGCCCGGCATGGGGCGGGCGGACGTTGCCGCTGCAGCCAGCGTTCGCAGCGCGTCATCCGCGGCACAGATCACCCGGTCGAGTGCAGTAAACATGTGTGAGCGCCTGAAATGAAAAGGGCGCGACCGAAGTCGCGCCCCATCAAGGATCGGTGTTGGCCGATTCTTAGAACACGTGACGCAGGCCGATCGAGAAGCCTTCCGGATCGGAACCGTTGCCACCCACGTAGCTGCCGATACGGCAGGCCGAGGCGTCGTTGTTCTTCGTCTTCGAGTACTGGATCAGCGAGAACGTGCGGCGCGTGAAGTTGTACTGGTAACCCAGTGCGTTCATGTCGCAATCCGGTTGGGCGGCACCGATGGCGCCACCGTCTTCCGCCTGCTGGTACTGATAGATGAACTGGTGCTTGCCCGTCGTGTACACGGCATTGGCCATCATGGCCTTCTGCTTGGAGCGCGTCGTCTTCTTGAACTCCTGATACAGGGCGCCGACCTTGACCGGGCCGAAGGTGTAGGCGCCACCAACCGAGTTGGCTTCCTGCTTGCGCAGGGTGGCGTCCAGGTCCTTCAGTTGCTCGTACGCGTAGAACGCATACAGGGGACCCTTGCTGTACGTCAGGCTAAGGGCCTGCTCCTGCGGGTTGAGCGTCGCGGACTTGGCCTCATTCACGACGTAAGAGGCGCGAGCGGCAAAGCCGGACATGTTGGGCGACCAATACTGAATCACGTTCTGCTGGCGGCGATCGTGGTTGCCACGGTCGCTGGCGGCGGAGGTGATGCCGCCAATCGTCAGGTCGCCGAACGGATCGATCGCGATGTTCGCGGACTTGAACGGCGAGTCCCAACGGCCTGCCATGATGGAACCGAACCCGCCTTGCAGACCGATACCGCTGTTACGGTTGGCAAAGGTGGAATTGTTGGAGTCGGGACGGAACGAAGTCTCGAGCTGATAGAACGCCTTGAGGCCGCCGCCGAGGTCCTCCGTGCCGCGAACACCCAACAGCGAGGACTGATCTTCCACGCGCATGCGCTGGGCTTGCGGCGCCGCGCCGCCCGACGCCTTGACGGACTCGACCGTCACGTACACACGGCCATACAGCGTGACAGGGTTGGCAGATTGCGCCATAGCCAGCGGGGCGCATGTCGCGCCTGCAACGGCCAGCGCGATCAGTTTCTTGTTCATCACTATCTCCTTGGTTGAGGTGAGGCCGAAGTTACCGAGGCGAGCGGAGGCGCAATTGCATGCCCCTTCCGACAACACCCCTCCGTTATTGTTAAAACTGCCGCAATGATGCCAAAGCTGGCCGGATCCCTCAAGGGGGGGTTCGGGCAGTCGCTGGGTGTGCCCCGGGCTGTTGCGGTGGCGCAACGTTTTGCCGCTAGGGCTCGAACAGCGCCGCCAGAGCCTGTCCGGGTTCCTCCGAAGCCATGAGGGCGCCACCGACCAAAAATGCGAAAATCCCATTTAGTTGCATATACTGGACATTTTCCAGGCTTTTTATGCCACTTTCGGCCACCATAACGCGCCCTTTGGGCACCAAAGACGCCAGCTCGACCGAGGTCTCCAGCCGCGTCTTGAAGGTCCTCAAGTCGCGGTTGTTCACGCCGATGAGGGGCGTCTCGAGTCGAAGCGCCCGCTCAACTTGAGAGGCGTCATGGGACTCCACGAGCACGTCCAACCCCCATTGCCTGGCCACGGCCTCCAACTCGGCCAGTTGCCGATCGGGGACTGCATCCACGATGAGCAGGATGCAATCCGCGCCCCAGGCGCGGGCCTCGACGACCTGATAGGGATCAACGATGAAGTCCTTTCGAATGACAGGGAGCTCGCAGGCCGCCCTAGCCACCTCGAGGTCCCTCCGGCACCCGCCGAAAAAGGGCCCGTCCGTCAGCACCGAGAGGCAGGTTGCCCCATGGGTGGCATAGGAGCGGGCAATGGCCGCCACGTCGGTGCCGGCCCGGATGACGCCCTGACTGGGGCTGGATCGCTTGATCTCCGCGATCACAGCGGGCTTGCGCTCCGACACCCGACGCTGAATAGCCGCCGCAAATCCGCGTGGTGGCGGCATGCGGGAAGCGAGCGCCTCCAACTCCGCAAGTGGCCGTTCGCGCTTGGCAGCGGCCACTTCCTCGCGCTTGCTGGCAAGGATGCGCTCAAGGATGTTGGAGCTCATGCGGAGGGCGCGGGCGCCCGCGTGAAAGCCACGAGCTGATCGAGCTTGCGGCGCGCCGCCCCCGAGGCAATGGCGGCCTGCGCCGCCTCGACTCCCTCGGCTATCGACGGCGCAACGCCGGAAACATAGATCGCTGCAGCGGCATTCAGGACGACGATGTCGCGGCTCGGGCCCGCCTCGCCCCCCAGCACGGATTGCATCCGCGCTCGCGATTGCCCCACGTCCGCCGCCCGGATGGCCTCCAACGGCGCGAGTCGCAGGCCAAATTGTTCTGGCGTGATCGAGTATTCCCGCACCTCGCCATCGCGCAATTCCGCGACTCTCGTGGGGCCTGAAAGCGTGATCTCGTCGAGCCCATCTTCGCCATGCACCGTCAGCACGTGGCGACTGCCGAGCATCTGCAGGACACGCGCCTGGATGCCAACGAGGTCGCTGTGGAAAACACCCATCACCTGGTTCGGCGCCCCCGCCGGATTGGTGAGCGGGCCCAGGATGTTGAACAACGTGCGCACACCGAGTTCTTTGCGGACCGGCCCGGCGTGCCGCATGGCGGGGTGATGATTGGGCGCGAACATGAACCCCAGGCCCACCTCGCGCAGGCAACGGCCCACCTGCTCGGGCGAGAGCGCGAGGTTTACCCCGAGACTCTCGAGGATGTCAGCGCTGCCCGAGCGGGACGAGACCGAACGGCCGCCGTGCTTCGCCACCCGGGCCCCCGCGGCGGCAGCCACGAATGCGGCTGTGGTCGACACGTTGAACGTGTGCAGGCCATCCCCCCCGGTGCCGCAGGTGTCCACCACGTGATCGAGGCCCGTCGAGTCGACCTTGGTGGAAAACTCCCGCATCACTTTCGCCGCGGCCGCGATTTCCGAGACCGACTCGGTCTTCACGTGCAGGCCAATGAGGATCGCCGCCAGCTGAGCCGGGGAGACCTTGCCCTCCATGACCTGGCGCATGAGTGCAACCATCTCGTCGTGGAAGATCTCGCGCTTCTCGCAGAGGCGCGCGATGGCCTCCTGGGCGGTGAACATGGCTCAGATTCCCTGGACGAAATTGCGCAGCAGCGCGTGGCCGTGCTCGGTGAGGATGGACTCCGGGTGGAACTGCACGCCCTCGATAGCGAGCGTTCGATGACGAAGGCCCATGATTTCGCCATCGTCGGTCCACGCCGTTATCTCCAGTGCGGCAGGCAATGTCGAGCGCTCTACGGCCAATGAGTGATAGCGCGTGGCATTGAAGGGCGAGGGGAGGCCGCGAAAGACGCCCACGCCAGCGTGGTGAATGGGCGAGACCTTGCCGTGCATGAGTTGGCGCGCGTGGATCACGCGGCCACCAAAGGCTTGGCCGATGGCCTGGTGGCCGAGGCACACACCAAGGATCGGGACCTTTCCGGCAAAGCGCTCGATGAGCGGCAGCGAGATGCCCGCCTCGTTCGGGGTGCACGGGCCCGGGGAGATGACAATTCCCTTGGGCGCCAGTCGCTCGACGTCCTCCAGAGAAATTTCGTCGTTGCGAGCCACCTTCATCGCTTCGCCCAGCTCGCCGAAATACTGCACGAGGTTGTAGGTGAAGGAATCGTAGTTATCGATCATCAGAAGCACAGCCGATCACCCCTTCGCTGGCGTCGGCGCCGGCGCGCCCTGGGGCTCGAGGCCCGCATGCACTCGCTCTGCCGCAGCGAGCAGCGCGCGCGTCTTGTTGCG
>Ga0075471_10002077_pt1 | contig 13287 bp, 14 predicted proteins | sample DEB19_08_DNA_2_FD_74787 | JGI IMG/M metagenome (GOLD analysis project Ga0075471, IMG submission 74787) | Aqueous microbial communities from the Delaware River and Bay under freshwater to marine salinity gradient to study organic matter... | ecosystem: Environmental > Aquatic > Marine > Coastal ... | reverse complement strand
CACCTTCAGCAACGGGTGAAATTGGCGATATTTGGATCGCTTATTAGGATTCAATATGACTAAAGGAATTTGGATAAAAACTGGAGCATCTACATGGTCTCAGGTTTCTGAAAATAATTCTTCTAATTTTTCTATACAAACAGAAGAAGACGTTTGGCCAAAAGCTGAAATTGTTTATGTAAAAACTGGAACAACAACATGGACTCAAGCATGGAACAGAATACCACCAACTCCTGTAATAACAGATTATATTCCAGATGAAAGACAAATAACGATAACTTGGACTTCAGGAGATGATGATGAGGTTCCATTTGATTTTGTAAAATGGCAATTTACCATAAATAACGGTTCGACCTGGATTGATGATGATACTAATAAATTCTTAAGAGAAAAAACATTAATAGGATTGAATGAAGGAACTTCTTATTACATTGGTGTCAGGATGGTTGATACGGCAGGTAAAACCGCTGAAGCAATACAATTAATGACTACTGACAATATTCCACCAGATTCGCCATACAACATAACCGTAGACTCTAGAACACAGACTACTATTACAGTAAGTTGGGACTTTGACATTGTTCCTCCTGACTTTTATAGATGGCGTTTTTCTAGCAATGGTGGATCTAGTTGGACTGATTCTACGAACTCTGCCTTAAGATCTTATACTTTTACTGGATTAACTGCAGGTAATTTATATAATTTTGTAGTTAGAGCAGAAGATACTGGTGGAAATACCGCAGACGACTCTGTTGAAGAATACACCTTACCACCAACACCAGGTGCCCCAACTTTAACTAATGGAAGAGATGGTTGGGCTGTTGACAATTATGCTGTTTATCAATCAGATATAAACGCAGGTGCTGGAAGTTTAGACGATGTCACGAGAAGTATATCTTGTTCTTTATCTTATAATGGTAAAGATAATAACCAATACTGTTATTTTGAATTATTAGATTCCGCCGACAATTCTTTAGAAACAAGTGATAACTTTGACTTAGTTACAACCACTACAACATTAGAGTATGAATTTGTAACTTTAACAAGAAATACTTTATATAAAGTTAGATTAATTTCGGTTGATAACTCCGGCGACGAAATTGCTGGACCAACAACGTCTATTACTACGCTTGAATACTCATCGGCTAATATAACTGAAGAAGTACAGCACTATACCGATACGTGGCTTGACTTTGGTTACGACAGTACTATTACAGCAAGTTCTAGTTATTCAACATATATCGCAGAAAATGTTGGAGACAATACAGCTACTACAGCATGGATATCTGGCTCCTATACAAGTGGAGGCTCTAGTGGTTCATCAACACTTCCATATATTGAGGGTCGAGGATATGGAGGTGTTTCTGGTCTAGATGCAGCTAAATATTATACAGAAATAGGAAGAATAAGAATAAGATCTGGTTACGCGCAAAGTTATTCATTACATATTGGTTTAAATAATGCTAGCGGAACAACAGTTTGGCAAGGAACAGGCACAATACAGGGACTTAAATATTGGGGAACCTCTACATATGCCGGAACTGGAACATATGACGAATACAATTTCACAAATCTTACTCAACATTCTGGTAGAAAATATTTTGTAAGACTTTATATTTGGGATATGGATAGAATTACTGCAGGAGGAACACTTTTGAGTGGGTATAGAGCTGCTATTAGGGACATCCAAATTTTAGAAAGAGAATGGTATCCACAGAATGACGTTGTTGACATAGGTTATTACTGATATTGAAATTTTTTACTGTATAGTGTATAATTGTGTTTTTCCTAATAATTTACAAAGGAAGTTCGAATGCAGGAAAATGGTTTAGATATTAATATTGTAATTGAAGTTTTTAAAGAAAAAATTTCACAATTGACTAATGATCTTTTAGTCAAAGAAGCAATAATTAGACAGTTAAATATGAATTTAACCCTTGCCCTAGAGGCTCAAAATAAAAAAGATACAAAAAAGGAAGTATAAAATGGAAGAAGCAGTAAATACAGAAGCACCAAAAGATCTATTGGTTGAAATTAAAATTAGTGAAAAAAACCTTTCCTATAGAAGTGACTTTAGCGAAGCAGAAACAATTTTCTGGATTGAGGCTGTAAAAGATTTAATTATAAAGAACGCATTCAATAGAGCCGGCGTCAACCAAGAATCGTAACTTATAAAAATATATACAAATAAGTACTATTTTAATATAGTTTAATGATGGAGTAAATAATGCCACTATCAAGATATTTGCCTTTTCGCAATATAGAAGATTTCCCTAAAAATAACTTTGTAGCTAAAACTATAAGTGGAGACGAAGTAAAGACGCTTGGCACAACTATGAAGGTTGCTGCCTTAGCTCTTGGCTATCAGGGTACTAACTATTATTATACGGGAAGAAGCAACTTTGAACCTTCACCATACGATTTTGATAGAATTATGCAGGCGGTGGATACTGACTCCTACGTTAGACAGGCTATTAATAAATATAAAGAACTCTTCTGGAAAGAAGGTTGGAAAATAGTTGGAGAGAATTCAGACGCCGTTTCCTATTTGTATCAAAGAATAGACTATATGGAAATGGCAATGAAAAGACCATTTCTTGATTTTCTTTTAGAGGTTTCTGAACAATTATTTAAGTTTGGAAACGCCTTTATTGTCAAAGCTAGAGGTGGATTAAATGAGTTCTATCCAGATAATCTTACTCCAGTAGGCGCTAGCGAACCTATTATCGGCTATTATTTAATTCCAACTGAACAAGTTAGGATTCTTAGAGATAAGCATAATAGACCCAAAAAATATATGCAGAGGACCAACCCTTTGACTTATGCGCCAACTGATAGGGATCCAGTTTGGCCAGCTGAAAGAGTAATACATTTTCACATAGACAGAAAAACTGGTCGAGCATTTGGTACCCCATATCTAAGTGCAACATTAGATGATATTGTTGCATTAAGACAAATGGAAGAAGACATCCAGAATTTAATTCACAGAGAATTATTCCCGCTGTATAAGTACAGAATTGGAACCGCAGAGCAACCTGCAGAGCCAGAAGAAATAGAAAAAGCAGCTCTAGAAATAGAAAATCTTAGGGCTGAAGGTGGTCTAATACTTCCATTTAGACACGATATAGAAGTAATTGGATCACAAGATTCCGTTCTTAATGCAGCACCATATCTTGAACATTTTAAAGAAAGAGTGGCCGTAGGATTGGGTCTTGCCCCTCATCACCTTGGTATGATGATGAATGGCGGAAATAGATCTGTAACAGATAGGTTAGATACCGCTCTTTATGACAAGGTCAAGCAATTTCAAAAGCTATTTGCAGACTTAGTAAGAGTGCATATATTTAATGAACTTTTGTTTGAAGGTGGTTTCAATCCAGTTACAAATCCTATGGAAACTGGAATGTCCGACCGTTGTTACTTTAAGTTTAACGAAATTGACGTAGATACTCAAGTTAAAAAAGAAGCACATGTAATTCAAAAGTTTACAAATTCAGTAATCACCTTAGAAGAAGCTAGACAACTTCTTGGTATGGATACCGATGTAGATATGGAAAATCTATTTCCTGCTCTTCAAGCTCAAAATCAAATAGATATTTCTAAAGCACAGGCAAAGCTTACCCCATCAGCAAGTCAACCAAACCCAAACAAAGATAATTCCGATAAGCAAGTTTCAGCAACAAAGGGTCAAGTTAATCTTCCAAATAAGAGAAAAGGTCCAGGCAATACCGTAAGACCAGCTAATCAGCAAGGTAGAAAAACTTCTCCTGATATTAGAAGAGCTGACTTATCTTGGCTTAGTGTAATTGAAAATTTATTGGCAGAAGATAACAATGTAGTGTATACTAATGAAGATGATCAGATTGAAATACAGAAAGATGTGAACGATGACAATTGATTTTAAAACAGATATTAAGTTACCTTATGTAGATACAGATAACGCACTAGAGTTACTGGAGACAGTAGTAAACAATGGTCAAACAAGACTCTCATTAGAAGTTTTAATGGATGTACTCATTTCTATGGTCAACAAGATTGAAGAACTAGATGAGACGGTAAATGCTATTGTCGAAGCACTTAGTGAAGATGAACCCCAAGCTCCTATAGAAAAAGTAGTAGAGCAAAAACCAGTTGAACAAAAAGTACAAGAAGAAACTAAATCAGAAGTTAAACCTGTTCAAAAAGCAAAAGCTGAAGATAAAAAGGTTGACACTGAAGAAAAGTAATTATGAAGATAATTATAGGTTGTCCAATTTATAAAAGAAATTGGATTCTTCATCATTGGATTAAGTGTTTACTTAAACAATCTGTAGACATATCTAATATAGGTTTTATATTTGAGGTATCCCCAGGTGACTATGAGACAGTTAATTCTTTACATACTTGGAAAAGTATGGATAAAAGAATTCCTTTGTTTGAAATAAATGAGAGAGCAGATATTCCTCATTTTGAACATGCACCAAATAGTAGGCAGTGGACTATTTCTAAATATCACAATATGGTCTCTTTAAGGAATTCAATTTTAGATAGAGTTAGGGTACATCAACCAGATTATTATTTTAGTTTAGATTCAGATATTTTATTAGAAAATCCTAATACGATTGAATTTCTTGCTGCCCATATAAAAAGTGGAGCAGATGCTGTAAGCCCTTTGATGTTCATGACTCCAACTGGAACGATGTTTCCAAGCGTTATGACTTGGAGATCAGAAATAGGTGATAAAGCTTACAGAAAAGAAAGTTATCCTTTAGGATCTTATTTTAAATCTGATATCATAATGGCAGCAAAAATGATGTCTAAAGATGTTTATATGAATGTAGACTATGAAGTGCATTCACAGGGCGAAGACCTTGGATGGTCAAAAAATGCTGGATTAAAAGGATTTAATTTGTATTCAGCGTCATACATTTATGCAAACCACATCATGGGTCCAGAAATGTATCAAGAATATTTAAAAAATGGTGATGATAGATATCTAATCACACTTGAAAACTATAGTAAAGTCTGATATATTTATATAAAATTGTTTAATGTTATAAAAACAAATTACTATAGACTAAGAATAAGTTATCAAAGGGAACAAAATGTCATTTGATTTTGTGGAAAATTTTACAGTAGAACTTCCAAGATTCGATTCAATGGATCTTGATTTTTCTGAGTCTTTTAACTCTAAGCACGGTCTTATCATTGAGGTTGCTGCAATCCACGAACGGACTAACCGCTAACTATAATAACTATTCAGCTGCAGAGTTAGAAAAGGCACTGCAGTCTTGGGTTGAGCCTTATCCAAAGCCAATTATTCTTAATCACGATCTTAACTCAGAACCTCTTGGTAGAGTTATGGCAGCAAGAATGGACAAGGAAGAAGATGGCTCCCCATATGTAAGATTGCAGTTGGCAATTACAGATCCTGTTGCAGCACAAAAGATTGCTGATAAAAGATATCTTACAGGCTCAGTAGGTGGCCGTGCAGGAAAGGCTATCTGTTCAATTAGCGGAGAAGATTTGGCAGCTGAAGATTCTTCAGGCAGACCAAGAACAGCTAAGTTTAAGAGGGGTCAAGTCTATAAGGGTAAACTTTCCTATATCGATATGCAGGACATATCTTTTAAGGAATACTCATTTGTAAATCAACCTGCAGACCAAAGGTCTGGAGTAAGAAGCCCTAAGGCAAAAGAGGGTTCTGCTCCAATAGCTAACTCAGAAGATTGGGTAGCAAAAAGTAGCGCTTTCGTTCTTCATATGGATAATGAAGATATTGTTTCAGTTGAGGAAAATGAATCAATATTTAAGAATATGAAGAAGAAAGAATCTAAGCCAGTTTATCTGCATCTTAAGGGCGCATTCCTCACTGCTCTTGCCCTACAAGAAAGCGAAAATGGTAATAACAATGAATCTTCATTACTATCAACTGAAGATTCTGTAACTAACAACTCTGAGGAGACCCACAAGATGGACGATGTTAAAGAAAATGAAGATATTCTTGCAGTAGCAGAAGAGCTTAGCGAGGATCTTTCAAACATAGCTGCCGGCACCGAAGAGGTTGTCGAAGAAAAGGAAGCTGAAACCGAAGAATCATCAGAGGAAACAGTAGAAGAAGCAGTAGAAGAAGAAAAAGTTGAAGAAGCAGACGCTAGCGGTGTCGCAGGCGCACTTCAAAAAGTATTAAATAATACAGTAGTATTTTATTTTGCAGCACATAGAGCACATTGGAATGTTGAAGGTGAAGACTTTGCAGAATTCCATGAGCTTTTCTCAAGCATCTATGAAGATGCTATTGGTTCAGTTGACTCTATAGCAGAGAATATCAGAAAGGTACAGGCTTTCCCTGGAAATCTTACTGAAGTAGTTATGAACGCAGACTTTAAAGATGACTGTGATTGCAAAGATGCAATGGGCATGGCTCAAATGCTACTTGACAAGATTACAAGTCTTAACTCAAGTGTTCTCTCTGCTTTCACAGTGGCAAATGAAGCAAACGAGCAAGGTATTGCTAACTTCATGGCAGAGCGTGATGATATGACCAAGAAGTGGGCATGGCAATTAAGATCTTCTCTTAAGATGGAAGCTGGAGAACCAGCAAATGAATCTTGGAGAATTGTTAAGTCTGAACAAACCGAAGAAAAAGCAGAAGAACAAGTAAATAACGTTGATTCTGTTAATTCTGAAGTCTCAGAAAATACTCAAGAAAATGATGATACTAAGGCAGACCTCACTAGCGTAGAGGGTGCTTCTGAGCAAGAGGCCGAAGTATCAAATGAAAAAGTTCAGGCTCTTGAGGAAGAAAATAAGAAGCTCAAAGAAGCTCTACATCGCACTTTAGCGGAAAGAGTTGTAGACACCAAGATTTCAGTAGGTGCAGAATCAGTTGAGGATAGAGAAGAACTTATCAAAGATCACGTAAGCAGATCAGCAAGCTCACTTGCAGATTCACTTCGTGACCTAGTTAAGCTGCCAATCGCCAAAAAGAATATTCATGCACTTAGTGAATCAGTTCTAGTCAATGACGTTGTTTCTGAAAAAGAAGAAAATGTTCTTGAAGAGGATGAAGAAATCGTCGATACTCCAAAGCCAAAAGCTAATTCCGTAGAGGAATTATTTGTAGACGCTTTAATGGGCCGTCGTAAACTCTAATAACTACAATTTTAAGGAGATACTTAAATGAGTTTAGCAAAATTTCGTAAGGTAGGTACTAAGACCGGCTCTGGTCGTTTCGTAGTATCAGAGGGTATTGCTCCAGCAGCTTACCTTCTTCCACACCCAGGTCTTCCAACCTGGTACAAGGACAGTGAAGATGATCGTTTTGAGATCGTTATTCCTAAGGGTACCATTTTGTCAGTAGTTGCTGATGCAAATGGTGACGCAAGAGTTGTTCCTGCAAACGGTACAGCTTCTTCAGTGACTTGGGGCGATGCAGCTCCATCATCTTGGGATCCACTTGCAGGCGCAACTCCTGCATATTCTTCAGGTGCAACTGACACCGTTGCTGTAGCAGCAAGATCAATTCCAATTGGTGTCGCACAATATGACCTTTACCGTCCATTTGACAAGGGCACTTCACAAGGTGCTGGCTTCATTACCCATGGCTACGTTGAGTATCCAATGGTTGATGGAATCAACGCTGATGTTACCGTTGGTAGCGTCGTTCGTGCCGACCACATGGGTCGCCCAGTAAAGGCAGCTGCTTCTGAGTTCCTCGCAAGCAGCAACGTCTATTCTTACCTCCAAGTTGGTAAGGTCATAGAGGTAGAAAAGTTTGCAACCAACTTTGATGATGGCTTGCTTTCCTACATGCAACTTCCTTCAGATCCAGGTTCACTGAAGACAGTATTTGAGCTCACACGCGCAGGTACTTACACAGGTAAGCTTGGTATCCGTAGTAATTTGGATGTTACCAACGTAATTGGCGCATTCCGCGTTAACCTAACAATTTAATAACAACAAAAGAAAACACTAACAGGAGGATTAATCCTAAGATGAGCAAAACAATCCAAGAGCTCCTCTCGGGTCTCCCAGCTTGGGAAGCCGCGCTGGCCGAAGACGGACACATTGATGAAGATAACAGAGTTACTATCAAGGAAGCATTTGCTTCAGCTGACGCTGCTGCACTTTTCCCCAAGGTAATCTCTCGTACTCTTAGAGAAGCAGCAGAGCCACAGTTGTTGGTCACACCGCTTCTTTCAGTAGTTCGCCTAGGTAAGGGACGCTCCTTGGAGTTCCCTGCCGTCAACGCAATCCAAGCAGCTGAGATTCCAGAAGGACAAGAGTATCCAGAGCAGGCATTAGCCTTCGCAAAGCAGATTGAGGGTAAGGTATCCAAAAAGGGTGTCAAGCTTTCATTCACTGAAGAAGTTATTGCCGACTCTTTGTGGGACATTGTTGGCCTACACGTAAGAGCAGCAGGTCGTGCAATGGCTCGCCTTAAAGAGCAAATTGCACTAAGCCGCTTCAAAGACGCTGCAACTGTTGTTTTCGACAACGATGACAGTGATTACGATAGCACAACCGGTCTAGGCATCGACGGAGCTGCCAACGATACAATTCGTTGGGATGACGTTGTTGACATGGCTGCTGTACTTATGGCTGAAAAGCACGTACCAACCGATTTCATTCTCCATCCATTGATGTGGTCAGTATTCCTTAAGGATGCTATCTTCCACATGGGTGGCGCTGCATCTGCAGTCAACACCAGCTGGGGCTACCGTCCCGCAAACGCTGATGCTGCACTGAATGCAAGTGCACCACTTGGTTTGAACGTAATCGTTTCTCCTTTCGTTAGCTTCACAGCTAAGACCAATTCAGCAGCTGCTAAGTCGGACATCTTCTTGATCGACCGCAACGAAATTGGTACTCTCCTTGTTAAGGACGAAATGAGCACCGACCAGTTCGATGAGCCAAGTCGTGACATCCGTCAGATGAAGATGAAAGAGCGTTATGACATCGTAATGCTTGGTGACGGTGAAGGTATTACCGTTGCTAAGAACGTCAAGCTCGCACGTAACTACGAGGTCCAGGTTTTCAACCAGATCTCCTAATACGAGCAATATCCTTAGGGAAGTTATAGTTACGAATCCCTAGTGGAGGAGGGGCGGAAGAGTAAAATCTCCGCCCCTCTTTCGCATATTCAGTCTATAGTGATTACTATAATGAAATAATAATAAGTAGGAGAATGTCGAGTGGCTCTATTTCTAATTGATCAGGCACAAGTTAATATTTACAGTGTCTCTATTAAATTTGGCAGAACTATAAAAATAAGTTCGCTTAAAAACGAAAACTTTAGAGTATATACAGATAATGCTACCCCAACTGCAGTTTCAGCTCCGTTTACTACAATAGATACATTAAAGGATTATAATCAAATCTCTAGAATACTAACTTTGTATTGGAGAACTACTCTTGACAATAACCAGGATTATTATATTGATGTAGTTAATTTAATAGATTCTTCAGGTTATGTTGTAGATTCTGAAAAGATAAAGTTTACATACAAAATATCTTCTACTCCAAATACAGAGATATTTCAAACTCCAGAACTAGTTCCAGTTTTAATTGAAGATAAATCTATTAAAACAGATGTTGATATCAGTTATCATATATTGGCTAAAAATCCTAAGTTTTACATAGAATCAATAGACCCAGTTAATGGCGATTTCTACCTGGATAATGGATATGGCGATGGTCGTGTAATAATAACTTTTAATGAAAGACCAGCTTCGAACTTTTTATCTAATAAGTATTTTAAAGCACAAAGAAAAAAAATACAGAAGTCCCCATCGAGATGGGAAACTGTTGACGCACAGGTTTTAATGCATGCTTGGAAACCCGAAGTCTATGTGGACTTTCCATCAAACGATGCGACACCAGTTTACAATGAAGACGGAAAAACATACTATGAAACTGGTTATAAATATAGAATAATAGTTTCTAAAGATGTTGGAATATAATGACTAATTTTATTTATTCAAAAACAAAAGAATCAATTTTAAATGGAGACTTAGATATACCTGGTTCAGATATAAGGGTTCTTTTTGTTAAGTCTTCTTATTCTCCAAACATAAATAGTCATCAGTTTGTATCAGATATTCAATCTAGTTCCATTTCACAAAGAACAAACCAACTGCAAAATGTAACTAATACTCTAGGAGTAGTAGATGCAGACGATATTTTAAATATAGTATATAACGGACAGGCCTTTAATGCCTTTGTCTTGTATCAAAATACAGGATCAGATTCAACTTCAAGACTAATAGCTTATATAGACACTTCTGTTGGTTTACCATATTCTGGATCTTCAGAAGCACTACCATTATCTATAATATGGGATAATGGAGAAAATAAAATAATCTCTATACAATAAGATTTTAGGAGAAACATGCCTACTCAATATCCAGATCATTTAGATAATTTTATAAATCCTACTGCTTCTGATACATTAGCTTCTGGAGTAGTCCCCCATGCAGAACAACATGCAAATTTAAATGATGCAGTTGAAGCTATACAGACTGTTCTAGGAGTAAATCCTGCAGGCAGTCATTTAACAATAAAAGATAGAATAATCAATACAGAGACATTAATAGCAGCACAATCTCTAATAAATGGTTTAACTGACGTTACTATTAGTTCTGTTACCAATGGTGACTTATTGAGATATAACGGAACCGCATGGGTTAATGCCCCACAAAAAGACACCACAGATGGAGGAAACTTTTAAATGTCCAACGTAATTAGAATTAAGAGAAGGTCAGGTACAGGAGCAACTGGAGCCCCTTCATCTTTAAAAAACGCAGAATTAGCTTACAATGAAGCAGACGATACACTTTATTACGGTAAAGGTTCAGATGGTAGTGGGGACGCTACTTCAATCCCAGCAATTGCCGGTTCCGGTGCATATGTAACTAAGGGTACTACACAAACTATTTCTGGAGACAAAACATTCTCAGGAACAGTTACAGTAGGTGCTCCTACATCAAACTTGCACGCAGCTACAAAAAAGTATGTTGACGATTCTGTGTCAGCTGTCAGTGGTTCAATTACAGTAGCTGGAGATAGCGGTTCAAGTCAAACAGTTAGCCTTAGTGATACATTGACAATATCAGGTGGCACTGGTCTTTCTTCCGTTGCAGGAGCAACAGATACAGTTACAATTAATCTTGATAACACCGCTGTAACAGCAGGTAACTATGGTTCTGCTACAGCAGTATCAACTTTTACAGTTGACGCACAGGGTCGTTTAACGGCAGCTGGCACAGCAAACATTGCAATAGCATCTACCGCTGTAACAGACTTCGCTGAAGCAGTTGCAGACACTGTTGGAGCAATGGTATCTTCCAATACAGAATCTGGAATATCAGTAACATATGATGATACTGATAATACATTAGATTTTGATGTTGCAGACTTTACACTTACTCTTGGTGGGGATCTTACTGGTAATGTAACTATTACTAATTTAGGAAATGCAACCCTAAATGCAACAATTGCAGCTAATTCAGTAGCTCTTGGTACAGATACCACTGGCAACTATATGGTAGACGTTTCTGCCGGTACCGGAATCTCAATCAGCCATACCGCTGGAGAAGGTTCTACTGCTACAATTACAAACTCTGGAGTAACAGGTCTCACTGGAACTACTGGAGAAGTTAGCGTGTCTGGATCCACTGGATCCGTGACTATTGGTCTTCCAGATGATGTTACAGTTACTCAAGATTTAGCTGTCGGTAGAAACTTAACCGTAACAGGTAACTTAACAGTTAACGGAACAACAACAACAGTTAACTCAACTACAGTAACAGTAGATGATAAGAACTTAGAATTGGGTTCTACAGCTTCTCCATCGGACGCTGGAGCTGATGGTGGCGGTATTACACTTAAGGGCACAACAGACAAGACTTTTAACTGGGTTGATGCAACTGATGCTTGGACATCTTCTGAGCATATGGATTTAGCTACAGGTAAAGCTTACTACATAAATGGAACTTCAGTTCTTTCTGGTTCAACTCTTGGTTCTGGGGTGACATCTTCTAGTTTAACTTCAGTTGGTACTATTGGAACAGGAACTTGGCAAGGTACTGCAGTAGGCGTTTCTTATGGTGGAACAGGCGCTACATCAGCTTCAGGTGCTAGAACAAACTTGGGTCTAGTTATAGGAACTGATGTTCAAGCTTACAACTCAACATTAGCTGCAGTAGCAGGTGGAACATACACAGGTGCATCCAGCATTACAACTTTAGGTACTATTGGTACTGGTACATGGCAAGGAACAGCCGTTGGCGTTTCTTATGGTGGTACTGGGGCAACCTCAGCATCTAGCGCAAGAACAAACCTCGGTCTTGCAATTGGCACTGATGTTCAAGCTTATAGTTCAACATTGGCAGCGGTTGCAGGTGGCACATACACTGGAGCCACTAGCATTACTACAGTTGGAACAATTACAACAGGTACATGGTCAGCTACAATTGACAATACTTCAATTGACGGTGGAACTTTCTAAGTATATAATATTATATATTTTGCATTTGGAGCAGTAGATGGCTAACACTATTAAAATTAAACGTAGTAATACAGCTTCTGCTACACCAAATACGTTGGATTATGGAGAGTTGGCACTAAACTACGCTGACGGAAGGCTGTTCTATAAAAATAGTTCAAATCAAATAGTTTATTTTTCTTCTTCCTCTGCTGGAATAGCTGGAACCACCTATGCAACAACCATTGGAAATGGTTCTTCTAGTAGTTTTACTATTACTCACAACCTTAATACTAGGGATGTTTTTGTATCCATTAGAAATGCAGCTTCTCCTTATGAAGATATGGAAGTTCGCTGGGAAGCAACAACTACCAATACTTTAACTTTAGATTTTAGTGTTATTCCAACAACTAATTCAATAAGGGTACTCGTCTATGCCGCAATTACCGGAACTCAAATTGGCGGAATAGACGACCTAACAGATGTTGTTATAACTTCTGCAGCGACAGATCAAGTATTAGCTTACAATGGAACTAACTGGGTTAATACCACGGCAGTTACAGATCCAATGAATAGCTCTAAATTTAGTGCTATAATTACCATGGACATAGGAGCATAAAATGGCCTCAGGGGATAGAGTAGAAAAAAGATTAATAGGACCAGTAGCTCTTACCGCATCTAATGCTGCCGTTGGATCTGCAGTTGGCTCGGGTAAAACTTGGGTTATAAAACAGCTTATATTTTGTAATACTGATGGTTCAGATAGGCTTGTCTACCTAGCAGTAGGAAGTGCAGCAACGCCTTCTTATAGATTTGCTTCA
>Ga0075471_10002076_pt1 | contig 13287 bp, 6 predicted proteins | sample DEB19_08_DNA_2_FD_74787 | JGI IMG/M metagenome (GOLD analysis project Ga0075471, IMG submission 74787) | Aqueous microbial communities from the Delaware River and Bay under freshwater to marine salinity gradient to study organic matter... | ecosystem: Environmental > Aquatic > Marine > Coastal ... | reverse complement strand
GCTTGATGTGCTCGACGATGATGGACTCGACGTGCCGTCCGCCGTGCTGGCGGCGGGTGGAACCGTCACGCTGACGGTCGGAAGTTCGTCTTTCGGAGGAGGCACGAGCATCGGTCTGATCGATACCGGGACGACCGGCGTGGTCACGATCTCGTCCTACGGCGACATTCTTCAGAGCCCCGTCGATGCCGCGGCCGACCTCGTGGCCGGCTCGGCCACGCTGGCTTCCACTGCCGGAAAGATCTCCATCGACACGAATGTCGATGCGCTGACGGCTCGCACCTTCCAGAAGACCGCTCCGATCACGGTCAATGACGTCGGTGCCGGCCCCGCCCAATTCACCCTCCGCGATGTCTCGGGCGTCGGCACCGGAGCCGATATCACGATCACGTCACCGCGGACGCTCGTCGCCGAGAGCGTCACGACGGCCGGCAGGGTGAGCCTGTCCACGACGGCTGCAGGTGCCCCAATCCAGGTGGGGACGATCATAGCGGCCGGCAACACCGCGACGCTCAACGCCGCCGGATCGGTCGTGAAACTCAATGCGGGGTCCCTGATCACAGCAACCAGCGTAGTGCTCGACACTGCGACGGGAACGATCGACGCCGCCCTGGCGGCCTTCAACGTCGCTGCCGGTAGCGGCTCCGGTGGCGGCATTACGCTGACCGATGCCGATTCGCTGAGCATCGGCAACGACGCCCTCAACCGGGGCATCGCCTCGACCGGACCGGTGGACATCCAGGTCGGCGGATCGCTGACACAGACGCAGCCCATCGTCGCCCAAACGCTTACCGCAGCGAGCAGTGGCGGAGACGTCACGCTCCAGCATGCCCTGAATGACGTCGACTCGCTCACGCTCAACAATGGCACCCGGGTAATCGCTTTCACTGACAAGGATGATCTCCGCCTCGACTCCGTCGTCGGCGGTGCCATGAGCTTCCGAGTAGGCGGCCCGCTCACGCAGACAGGTCCGATCACAGGCACGTCGCTCGCAGTCACCTCGACCTCCGGCGCCGTGAACCTGACCAACTCCGCCAATGACGTAGATACGCTCACGATCCTGGGGGCGGGTGCCGTGTCGTTCACCGACAAGGACGATCTCACGATCGCCAGTCCTGGGGTCTCCGCCGGCACCTCGCGTGCTGGCGATGGCGACGTCACGCTGACGTCGGTGGCCGGCAGCATCGCGATGGCCGCCACCGTGTCGGCGGTAAACGATCGCGTCACGCTCGAAGCGCGAACAGGTACCATCTCACAGTCGGCTGGCATCATCGACGCGCAGACGCTCGTCTGGTTCGCCACGAAGGCTCCTAGCCCAGCGCTCAACGGCACCTATACGGTGATCGGGCCAAATCTCACCGCGGCCGGGGATCTCCCCATCATCTCGACAACGGCGAATCCCCTGACCATCGCCGGGGCCTCGACCGTCAACGGCAACATCATCGTCTCCGCCCCGAGTGTCCGAATCACCGATACGCTCAAGACCGGAACGGCCGGCAACTCCGTGAGCGTGACGGCTACCGGCGGCAACATCGCCTTCGCCGTGCCGACCAAGCGAGGCATCGTTGCGGCGGGAGGGCCGATCTCTCTCACGGCGTCTTCCGGCAACATCGTTTCGGAAGACAGACAGTATCCTGCCGTTGCGGGTGGGGTGCTGACGGTCAACGCGCAATCCGTCGACCTCAAGACCTCGGTCGAATCTGTTGCTGCCACCGTGACAAGCGGCGGGCTTTCTCTGTCTGCCGTGAACGCCCTGTCGCTCGGCGCGATTCAAGCACTCGGCCAGACCGTGACACTCGATGCGGCCGCGGGCATCTCGCAGCAGGGCAGCACCGGCATCCAGGCTGGGAAACTCGTCGTTGCCAATGTGACGGGGGCCGTGACGTTGGACTCTCCCGCAAACGACGTTTCCACGGTTTCGATCGCCAACGGCAGCGGAAATGTTGCCTTCGTCGATGCCAACTCCTTCTCCGTGGTGGATCCCGGTATTTCTGCCGGAACCTCCCAGGCAGGCGACGGCGACGTCGCCCTGACGTCGAACGCTGGAGACATCACGATCGCCGCGGACATCTCCGCCCTGAACGATCGTGTGACGCTCGCGGCGAGGAACGGCTCGATCTCCCAGCAGCCCGGCACCATCATCGATTGCGGCACCCTCGTCTGGTTCGCAGAGTCGGCCCCAAGCTTCGCCGGCACCTACACGGTGGTGGGCCCAAACCTCACGGCTCCCGGCCCCCTCGTGATTGGGCCGTTCGCGGGCACGGTGGCGATTGCAGGTGCCACCACCGTCAACGGCGACATTGCGATCACTGGCGATGCTGTGACGATTACGGACGAGATCAAGGCCGGTGGTTTCGGCAAGTCGGTCGCCGTGACAGCCACGACCGGTGGTATCGGCCTCCAGTCGCTGGGTAAGATCGTCACATCCAATGGCCCCGTCAGCCTCTCGGCTGTCAACGGTGGCATCGTTGCGGCGAACACGGCAATCGAGACGTCGGTTACCGGTGCCTCGCTGGCGATCGAGGCCCGCGACACGTCGACTCTCAAGACCACTGTGACGTCGCTCTCCGGAGCCGTTTCCGCTGGCGGTCTCAATCTCACCGAGACGGACTCGCTCACGCTCACGAGCCTCAACGTCACGGACACGGCCTCGCTGAGCATCGGTGGTTCGCTCCTGCAGGCAGGAGCTATCAAGGCGGGCACTCTCGCGACAACGGCGAACGGACCGGTCACGCTGATGAACCTAGCCAATGACGTGGGCATTCTTGCGGTTTCGGCGGCGGGTCAGACCGTCAAATACACCGACGTCAACGAACTCGTTGTCAGCGGAGTCACGGCCGGCCCTATCGCCTTGACCGTCGGCAACAAGCTCTCGCAGACCGGCCCGATCGTCGGAACCTCGCTGAGCATCACGTCGACGACCCGCGGAGTGCAACTCCCGAACACTGCCAACGACGTCGACTCGCTCTTCGTCAGCAACGGCTCTCGCGTGGTCAACTTCACCGACAAGGACGACCTGACGGTCGCTGGCTTGACGGCCGGTGCCGCCATCCTGACCGTAGGCGGGAATCTGACGCAGACCGGTGGGATCACGGCGGCATCGCTGAACCTCGCTGCATCCGCCGGCACTATCTCGCTCTCGCGCTCTGACAACGACATCGACTGGCTGACCGGAACCAACCCTGGACGCGGCCTCTCCCTCACCGACAGGGATGACTTGGCCATCGGAGGACTTACTGCCGGAGCGATGTCGCTCACCGTGGGGGGCAACCTTGCACAAGCCAACCCGATCTTAGGCACGAGCCTCACCGTGGTGGCCACGGCCGGCGATGTGAACCTGGCCAACGGTGGCAACTCCGTCGACTCGTTGACTGTGAGCAATGGGAACCGCGGGGTTTCCTATACGAATGCGACGGGCCTCAATGTAGCTGGCCTCACGCTCGGCAGCGGCAACCTCGCCATCGGCGGCGATCTCACCCAGACCGGGCCGATCACGGGTACCTCGCTAGGCATCACGTCCGTGGGAACCGTGACCCTGACCAATCCTGCCAACAATCTCAACGTGCTGTCGCTGGCCAATGGCAGCCGCTTGTTCTCGTACACAGACAGTAACGACATCGGTATCTACTCGTCGGGCACCCTTTCAGTCGGCACGGTGACCGCGGCGGGCCTGCTCGCCGTCTCGACGACCAACGGCGGAGGCGTCGATGTCGGCCCCCAGGCCAACGGCCTTCTCCAGGCTGGCAATACGATCGACCTGCGGAACGTGCCAGGCCCGATCGGGATCCGCAACGGCGGGCGAATCCTGGCCCCCACGATCCTGCTGCCGCCGGGCAAGGGCATTCAGGTGGGCGGCTCGATCACCGACCCGGCATCGCTCAATGCCGCGATTACCACAGTCAACTCCCTGCCGGCCATCCCCGGATCGACTTACGAGATCTATGTGGCGTCCAGCATGACGCTCACACAGCAACTCTCTGTGAACAAGCCCGTGACCTTCCGCGGGGCGTCACAGAACGTGGTGCTCTCCGGAAGTGCGGCCGTGACCAGCGGGCTGCTGCTCAACTCGGGGGCCAGCGGCAGCACAGTGCGCGATATCGCCTTCCGTGGCTTCAGCGGCGACGCCATCCGGGTGACCTCGGCGACCGGCATCACGATCACCGGAATCAAGGCCCTCAACTCCGGAAACGGTCTGTCCATCAACGGTGGCGGCACCGGCACGGTGGTGCAGGGCAACACCTTCGACCGCAATCTCACCGGCATCCGCCTGACGAACGTCACCAACGCCCTCGTCGGCGGCACGGCTGCAGGTCAGGGCAACGTGATCTCGAACAGCTCCCGCGAGGGCATCTATGCCACCGGCTTCTGCACCAACACGAAGCTCGTGAAGAACACGTTCCCGGGAACGACGAGGAAGTACAACGTCTCGACGTCCCGCGGGATCACGGTCGTGAACTGACCGTTCCCTTTCCGCCTCGGCGGCGGGTAGTTCGCCTAGCCCGCGCGTTCGCCGATGTCGCTGCCGCCGCCGTTGTTCGCCCGGGAAAACCGGATGTCGAGCGTTCGCAGGAACGTGTGCAGCCCCGCGTATTGGATGGGCAAGATGTGGGCGGGATGGCCCGATTCATTGTGGTGGGAGTGCCACAGGCCCGGCGGCGTGACGAACACCGAGTGCGGCTGCCAGTCGAACCGATGGCCGTCGGCGACCCGCCCCTCCTTGTCGAGGCTCTTGCCCACCATCGTGTAGCACCCCGGCCTCGCGTCGACCACGAGATCGACGGCCACCGACTGGTGGCGGTGCGGAGCCTGCACCGCGGCCACCGGCAGCAGGCCGAACATCGCCCAGACCACGTGGGTGATCGTCATCGTGTGCGGAAAGAGACGGTTGCCGAGGAGCACGCTGAGCCGGTTGGCCGCGGCGCTCGACGGATCGCGGACGATCGTGTCGAGGGCCTGCTGAATCGCCTCCCGGCGATAGAGCGTGGGCGTGAACTTCGGCTGCCGCGCTTCAACGCCCAGATAGCGGAGCAGCGGCTCGTCGTGCACCCAATAGAGAGCCGCATCATCGATCGCGGCGTGAACCGCCCTGCCGCCCGCCGGCAGCGTGAACAGATCCCCCGCATGCCAGGCGATCTCCATGCCGTCGGCGAGCCGCGTCGATCCCGTGCCACGCATCACGAAAAACAACTGGCTGGTCGCATTGGCGTCGGTGATGTGGGCATCGCCGGGACAGACGTGGATAAAGTTGGCGCACAGGCCCGGGGTGGTCGCCGGGCCCACCATGCCGAGCGACACGCTCGAATCGAGGGGCAGCGTCCGCGTGGGACCGCGCTGGTGCAGGTCGGCCGCCCAGCGGGCCGCGGGCACCCCGCCGAGGGTTCCGTCGGCGATTGGGTTGGAGGCGTAGCGATAGTCGTGAAACCGCGCCGACTCGATCAGCAGATCATCGGACGATGTGGCCATGGCATGTCTCCCGGGTGTGGCGCCGCATCGGCATGAGTTACTTCAAGTTGGCCGGCTTCACGCCCGCCTTGAACCCGTTCACCTTGAACGGCAACGGCTCGTAGGAGCCCACGATCTCGACCGCCGACTTCTCGGGGATCGCCGCCTCCAGGCCGACCGCCCACAAGCAGGCATTGACCAGCAGCCGCCGAAAACCCTCGGAGAGCAGGTCCTGCGAGGCGCCCATCGTAGTCGTGAACACGCGGCCCGCCGGTCCGCTCTCGATCGAATACGTCTTCGTCCAAGCGATCGGCATCAGAGGATCATTCTTCTCGCCCTCGACGGGCGGCGTGTCGGGCGTCAGACCCGAAAGCACCTGCCCGAGAAGGAGCGGCTGCGAGTCTCCCGGCAGCGGCAGCCGCACCCCATAGACGTCGGAGGGGCCGAACACGTCGCCGTCGGCGATGCCCCGCAGGACCGGGTGGCCGGCAGCCTCCGGCGCGACCACGCCACGCGTTCCCTGGGTGCCGTGCTTGCCGTGATGGCTAATCCAGGTCTCGCCGAGCACCTGCCGGCCGAAACCCTCCCGGAAGGCCTCGTCGCCATTTCGCCAGTGATACATCTTGAAGGTACCCCCCTTCGGAAAGTCGAAGCCGTGGGTCGCCGTCCGCAGCCCGACGACAGGCTTGCCCTTGCGGAGATAGGCATCCACCTCCCGCATCTGCTCGTCGGGCAGCGTGCGGAACCGCGTCGCGATCACCATCAGATCCGCATCCCTGAGGGCCTCGAGGCCGGGGATGTTGGTGCGTTCGTTGGGGTCGATCTCCCCGGTCGCCGGGTCGATCGCGTAGACCACGCGGCAGTCGAACCCATGGCGGGCAGCGAGAATCCTCGCAAGCTGGGTCAAGGCCTCCTCGCTGCGATACTCCTCGTCGCCACTCACGAGCACGACGCGCTTGCCCTTGCCCGGGCCGCTGCCTCCGGCCAGGTCGAGCCAGGGATCGTCGGCCCACGACGTGCACCCGACAAGCAGGCAGGCCGAGACGAAGGATGCAGCAGCGAGCGACGTTGACAGACGCGGCATCGAAAGCCTCCTGAGATACGTCTTGAAACCGGACGGAGCTACACCGCCATCACGGTCCGAGACTCCGCGTCATCCTACTCAGGTGAGGATGCCCTTGACCACGTGGCCATGCACGTCGGTGAGCCGAAAGTCTCGCCCCTGGTAGCGATAGGTCAGCCGCTCGTGATCCAGCCCCAGGCAATACAGGATCGTGGCCTGGAGGTCGTGCACGTGGACCTCGTCGCGGGCGATGTGGAAGCCGAGCTCGTCGGTCTCACCGTAGGTGATTCCCCCCTTGATGCCGCCGCCGGCGAGCCACATCGTGAAGGCATTGGGATGATGGTCACGGCCCTGCGAGCGTCCCAGCACGGCGCTCGCCTCCACCATCGGCGTGCGGCCAAACTCACCCCCCCAGACCACGAGCGTGCTGTCGAGCAGCCCCCGCCGCTTGAGATCGGCAACCAGGGCGGCGGAACCTTGATCGGTCTTCTCGCAGTTGGTCTTCACGTTGCCGGCGACGTCGGAGTGGCCGTCCCAGCCCTCGTGGTAGATCGAGATGAACCGCACCCCCCGCTCGACGAGACGGCGGGCGATCAGGCAGGCCCGCGCGAAGCTCGCCTCCTCGGCCTTGCAGCCATAGAGCGCGAGCGTCTCGGCGGTCTCGTCGGCAAGATTCATCAGTTCCGGTGCGGACGTCTGCAGCCGGTGGGCCATCTCGTAACTCGCGATCCGGGTCGCGATCTCCGGATCGCCATCGAGCGCCAGCCGATGACGGTTGAGCGCCGACACCACGTCGAGCGTCTGCTCGGCGAGCTCCCCGTCGGCGCCCGCGGGCGAATCGACGTTGAGAATCGGCGCGCCCGCGTTGCGAAACCGCGTGCCGGAATGGAGGCTGGGCAGAAATCCGCTCGACCAGTTGGCGCTGCCGCCGCTGATCCCCGCACCCGTGCTCATCACGACGAAGGCCGGCAGGTCGCGGCTCTCGCTGCCCAGGCCATAGGTCACCCACGAGCCCATGCTCGGCCGACCCGGCTGGGAAAACCCGCAGTTCATGAAGATCTGCGCCGGCGCATGATTGAACTGGTCGGTGCGGCAGCTTTTCACGATGGCGATGTCGTCCACGACCGTCGCCAAGTGCGGCAGCATCTCCGAGAGTTCCGCCCCGCTCTGGCCATGCCTGGAGAAGGCATACCGCGGGCCGAGCACCGCCGCATCGGGCCGGATGAAGGCATACCGCTGCCCGCCGATCACCTCCGGCGGGATCGGCTTGCCCTCCATGGCGGCGAGTTTCGGCTTGTGGTCGAAGAGCTCGAGCTGGCTGGGCGCGCCCGCCATGAAGAGCTGGATCACGGCCGTGGCCGTGGCCGGCAGGTGCGGCGGCTTCGCAGCGAGCGGACTCTCCACGGCCGTGGCGATGCCGTCGGCCCGGGCACGGCGCCCCAGCGACTCGGCGACGAGCCCGGCCAGAGCGATCTTGCCCACGCCGATGCCGCAGTCGCGGAAGAAATGACGGCGCGTGATGTCGAGCAGGCTCATCATGACTCCTATCTTTTCACGATCGCTTCGTCGAGATTCATCACGGCTCGCGCCATCAGCATCCACAACGCCCGTTCCGCAGCATCCGGCTTGTCGCCGCGGGCTAGCTTTGCGGCGTCAATCTCGCCGGCTGTCAGCCGTCGCCGCTGAAGTGCCAGGTAGTCGACCAGCACCCGCGCCTCGTCATGGTCGAGTTCCCGCGAGAGCACGCGGCGGGCCAGGTCGCGCAGTCGAGCAGCATCGTCGTCGCCAGCCCTCATGACGGCCCTCCCGAGCGCCCGCGACACCTCGATGAACATCGGGTCGTTCAGGAGCGTCAGTGCCTGGAGCGCCGAGTTCGAAACCTCGCGGCGGGCGATGCAGGCCTCTCCCGTGGGCCCGTCGAACGTGGTCATCATCGCAAAGGGCGCGGTCCGCTTCTGAAAGGTGTAGATACTGCGGCGGTGCCGATCCTCCCCCTTGCTGGGATTCCACTGCGGACTTCCGTAGGCCACCTCCGTCACGCCCGCCGGCTGGGGCGGCCGCACTCCCGGGCCATACATCTTCTCCGACAGGAGCCCGGCGGCCTTGAGCATGGTGTCGCGAATCACCTCGGCCTCGAGGCGCACCCGCGGCCCCCGTGCCAGGAGCACATTCTTCGGGTCGCGTTCCACCAGCGCCGGAGTGGTGACCGACGACTGGCGGTAAGTGGCACTCGTGACGATCAGCCGATGGAGTCTCTTCATCGACCAGCCGAAGTCCTCTGCGAAGGTGGTGGCGAGCCAGTCGAGCAGTTCGGGGTGGCTCGGTGGCTCACTCTGGTAGCCGAAATCCTCGACCGTCGAGACGATCCCCCGCCCGAAGAAGGCGTGCCACTGCCGATTCACCGTCACGCGGGAAGTGAGCGGATTGTCGGGCGAGACGAGCCACTTCCCCAGCGCCAGCCGGTCGGCCGGCGCGTCGGCCGGCAGCGGCGGCAGAAAAGCCGGCGTTGCGGCAGCCACCTCCTCGGCCGGCTGCGTGTATTCACCCCGATGGTGCCGAAACGTCTTCCGTGCATGGCCCGGCAGCCGCTCCCGCATCACGAGCGAACGCTGGCCGTCATGGAGCGACTTTTCGAGCGCTCGGATCTCCTGGACAGGCTTCTGCAGCTCCTCGGCCGAGAGCAGAAAACCGGTGAAGATCCGCTCCCTGTCGGCTTCGCTCCGCTGCTCGACGGGGAGGGCCAACGAGCTCTCCGTTTCGGTTGAATAGGCCCGCGCCGCCGCGGTCGAATCGCTCGTGACACTGATTCGGAAGCAGCCGAGCGCGCTGACGAAGTGCCGTTCGCTCCGCAGCCTGATCGTGAGCGGATTGCCCGGCGGAATCGGGGCCTCGAGCACAAAGACGGCCGTGTGGCTGCGACCCTGGCCACCATCGACACCCCATCCGCTCGACATATCTCCATCGATCGCCTTTGCCGCCGTGTTGCCCTTGTGTGCGAACGACTCCGTCGCGGAGACGATCCGCCGGGGCTCTCCACTTGCGTCGACCTCGATCTCCGAAAGAAAAAAGTCGCCCTCGGGCCCTTCGTAGGAGGTCATGCCCGGACCGCCCGCAGGCAGGCTCTCGTCGGCCAGCGCCTCAAGGCGAATCGCCGCCACGGGGATCTTGGATGCGGGAAGCGTGATGGTGTAGGCGTCGCTCTTCGTGGCGTCTCCGGCCGCGAGCACGGAGTGATCATCGCGAACGGTGAGCCGCGGCATGGTCGAGACCAACGCCGCAGGACGCACGATCCGCCACTCGACCGCCCGGGCCGACTCCCCTACATTCCAGCGATCGAAACGAATGGCAAGCGCCGTACGCCGCTTCGACTCTGGGGACGACACCGGCGTGGCGGGCTCAGCCGACCCCTCGGCGACCCCCTCGGCCGGTCGATCCTCCTCCGCCGGCCAGTGCTCGGGCAGGCTGCGAATCGCTGCAGCGATCTTGTCATTGATCTCGGCACGGCGCGCGTCGAGTTGATCGCCGGGAATGACCCAAGCGGGCTCGTCGGTGTTGTTCATCAGGGCCATCAGCGCGAAATAGTCGGTGTGCGTGAGCGGATCGAACTTGTGCGTGTGGCACTGGGCGCAGGCCGTGGTCAGCCCAAGCCAAGTCATGCCGGTCGTGCCCACACGATCGACCATGGCGAGGTAGCGATATTCGAGCGGATCGATGCCGCCTTCCTCGTTGATCATCGTGTTGCGATGAAAGCCCGTGGCGACGATGTCGTCCGTAGTCGCTCCCGGGAGGAGGTCGCCCGCGATCTGGCGGATCGTGAACTGGTCGAATGGCATATCGTCGTTGAGAGCGCGGATCACCCAGTCGCGATAGGGCCAGATCGGCCGCTCGCGGTCCTTCTCGAAGCCGTTGGTGTCGGCGTAGCGGGCGAGGTCGAGCCAGCGGCGAGCCCACCGCTCGCCATACCGGGGGCTCGCCAGCAGCCGATCGACGAGCCGTTCATAGGCATCGGCCGTGGTATCAGCCAGAAATTCATCGAGTTCGGTGGGGGATGGCGGCAGGCCGATGAGGTCGAGAAAGACCCGGCGGCAGAGGGTTGCCCGGTCAGCCTCGGCTGCGGGGGCGATCCCCTCGCGCGTCAGCCGGTCGAGGACATACCGGTCGATGTCGTTTCGCGGCCAGGTCGCACCGGAGACCGCTGGCACGGCAGGCTTGGTCGGTTTGACGAACGCCCAGTGAGGCGTGTATTCACCACCGGCGGCAATCCACTCCCGGAGGATCCGTTGTTCCTCGGCAGTGAGCGAGACCTTCGTGTGCGGCGGCGGCATCACGATGTCGGGGTCGGTGGCCGTGATGCGGGCGATCAGTTCGCTGTCGTCGGGATGGCCGGGCACGATCGCCCGCGTGCCGCTGTCGAGCTCGGCGATGGCCGACTCCCGCTGGTCGAGTCGCAGGCCGGCTTCCCGGTGGGCTTCATCGGGGCCGTGGCACTTGAAGCACCGGTTGGAGAGCACCGGCCGCACATCACGGGGGAAGTCGGGGCCGGAGGCGAGGCACCACCGCCCGACGAGGAGGAGGGTGACGGCGAGGGCGACTGGCGATCGGCACATGCCACTAGTTTCCCAGGGGAATCGCCATGCGAAAAGTCGTTTTTCCCCGATTCGACGCGTCGGGTTCGCGAGGGTAAGACTGAGGCATTGAAAATCTCCCACAGGATTCCTTCATTCCGATGGCCGATCCCCATCAGCCCTTCTCGATCAACCGTGGCCTGGGCTCCGGCGGTTTCGATCCCCGCGGCCCTGCGGCGCTGGCCATCCTGGCCCTCGTGGTCGCCGGCTTGGCCCGCGGCGTGTACACGGTTGGCCCGGAGAGCGTGGGGGTCGTCCAGCGGTTTGGCCGCTACGTGGGCACGGTGGGCCCCGGCCTGCGGTTCAAACTGCCCTTCGGTATCGACACCGTCACGATCCTGCCGGTGAAGCGGCAACTCAAGATGGAGTTTGGATTCGGCTCATCGGGAGCCTCCAATCCCGATCAGGTGTCGGTGGAGCAGTCGCGGGAGAGCGACATGGTGACCGGCGACCTCAATGCCGCGCACGTCGAGTGGGTGGTGCAATACGAAATCGCTGATCCCGAAGCCTACCTCTTCAATATGCGCGAGCCCGGCCCCACGCTCCGCGATCTCGCCGAGAGCGTGATGCGGGAGGTGGTGGGCGACCGCACGGTCGACGAGGTGCTCACAATCGGCCGCCAGGGCATCGAGACCGACGCCATCGCCAAGCTCACGGGCCTGGTGCAGGAGTTGAAGATGGGCCTGCGGGTGCAGCAGGTGCAGCTCAAGAACGTGCATCCGCCCACGCCGGTCCAGCGGTCCTTCGACGAGGTCAATCGCGCCCAGCAGGAGCGGGAGCAGATGATCAACCAGGCCAACGGCGAATACAACAAGGTGGTTCCCCGGGCCAGCGGCGAGGCCGAGCGGAAGCTCCGCGAGTCGGAGGGCTATGCCCTCAAGCGGGTCAACGAGGCGGAGGGAGACGTGGCCCGCTTCAAGGCCCTCCTCGAACAGTATGAAAAGGCCCCCGCCGTAACGCGGCAGCGGCTCTATCTCGAGACGATGGCCGAGGTGATCCCCAGGCTGGGCGGCAAGATCATCCTCGACGAGGACGCCAGGCAGTTTCTGCCGCTGATGAGCCTGCCGGCTCCGAAGCTCGGCCAGGGAAAGGGGGTGGCCGAATGAGCCCGCTTCCGATCAATCACCCGCTGCTCCAGTGGGCCAGGCGGCTTACCGACTGGCTCTTCTCACCGCTCGGAGCCATCGCCGGACTTGCGGCCGCCGTGCTGATCTTCGGCTGCGCCTACACCGTCCAGCAGACCGAGCAGGTGGTGCTCACGCAGTTTGGCCGGCCGGTGGGCAGTCCGATCAACTCCAACTCCGGCGAAGGCGCCGGGCCCGGGCTTCATTTCAAGGTGCCGTTCGTCCAGCAGGCCAATCGATTCGACAAGCGCATCCTCGAATGGGACGGCATCCCCAACGAGATGACCACCCGCGACAAGCTCTACGTGGTGGTGGATACCTTCGCCCGCTGGAGGATCGTGGATCCCCTCGTCTACTTCCAGAGCCTGCGGGACGAACGCAGCGCCCTCTCCCGGATCGACGACATCATCGGCAGCGAGACCCGCAACGTGGTCGCACGGCACGATCTGATCGAGCTCGTGCGATCTGACAAGTCACGGAAGCCGGAGCAGGATGCCACGATCGCCGAGGCTTCCGCGACGGTCGGCACGCTGCCGCCGATCCGGTTCGGTCGCAAGGAGTTGGAACGGGAGATCCTCGCGGCCGCCGCGCCCAAGATGGGAATCTGGGGCATCGAGCTGCTCGATGTGCGAGTGAAGCGGGTGAACTACAAAGAGGGCGTGATCGAGAAGATCTACGACCGGATGATCTCGGAGCGGATGCAGATCGCCGAGCGCTTCCGCTCGGAGGGTGCGGGCGAGGCCGCCAAGATCGAAGGCCGTCGCGACAAGGATCTGCAGCGGATTCAGTCCGATGCCTACCGCAAGGTGCAGGAGATCAAGGGCGCCGCCGACGCCCAGGCTTCGGAGGTGTATGCGAGGGCCTATGCCTCGAGCCCCCTGGCGGCCGATTTCTACACGTTCATCCAGACGCTCGACACCTACAAGAAGACGCTCGGCGCCGACAGCACGGTGGTGCTGACGACCGACAGTGACTTCTTCCGACTGCTGAAGCGGGTCGACCCGGTGGCTCCCAAGCCCGTCGCCGAGTAGCG
>Ga0075471_10002073_pt1 | contig 13295 bp, 11 predicted proteins | sample DEB19_08_DNA_2_FD_74787 | JGI IMG/M metagenome (GOLD analysis project Ga0075471, IMG submission 74787) | Aqueous microbial communities from the Delaware River and Bay under freshwater to marine salinity gradient to study organic matter... | ecosystem: Environmental > Aquatic > Marine > Coastal ... | reverse complement strand
GCTGCGGCCGACGCTCATCCTTCGCCAGGCCTCGGCGGCCGATGCGGCGCTCGATCGGGCGGCGCCCGACGCCCGGCGGTTCGACTGCACCCTCAGTTCGCTCGATGACGTTCGGGCCATGGTTCCCTCGCTGGCGGAGGTGCTGGTGGCGCAGGGGATCGGCGGCGCACCGCAGGCGGCCGCCCGCATCGCCTCGGAACACGCCGCGGCGATGGCAGCACCGCTTCGCACGCGTGGCCCCGTGCTCTTTCTCTTCAGCACCGATCCGCCGGCCGCCTTCGGGCGTGGCACGTTCGTCGATGGGCTGTGGACCGGGCTGGGCGGCACGAACGCGGTCCACCTGTCGGGCTACCCCGAGCTGAGCGCCGAGGACGTGGTCGGCATGCGGCCGGTGGCGGTCGTGGTCGTGGGCACGGCGACGGTGCCGGCGTGGCTGCGCGACGCCCTGACGGTGGTGCCGCTCGACGCGTCGTGCCTGCTCGAGCCGTCGACCGCGATGCTCGTCGATGGGCCGCGGGCACTGGCATCGGCGGATGCGGCGATCGCCGCGCGGGCGGGGGTCCCATGAGCCGGCGCGCGGTCGGAGGGCTGCTGACGCTCGTGGCAGTGCTCGCGGCAGTCATTGCCGTCCGGCTTGGGCTCGGGCGCTCGATCGACGGATCGCTCGTGGTGGGGTGGCCGGAGGCACCGATCCGCGACTTTCGCATCGGCGCGACCGGGTGTGCGGCCGCGGTCGGCGCGGCACTCGGCCTGTGCGGCGCCGTGCTGCAGGCCTTGCTCCGGAATCCGCTGGCCTCGCCCTTCGTGCTTGGCGTGACCGGTGGCGCCGGCACGGGCGTGGCGGTCGCCGCCCTCGGCGCCGCATGGGCCGGTGCCGCGGCGCCGACCGGTGGCGCGCTCGAGTTGCCCGCCGCCGTCGGTTCGGTCGTGGCGCTCGGCGCGGTGATCGCCATCTCGCGCCGGCAGGGCGCGATCGACCCCGTGACCCTGGTGCTTGCCGGGGTGATCGTGGGCACCGTGTGCGCGGCCGCGACTGCCGTGATCGAGTCGCTGCTGCCGCCGGACAGACGAGGATCCCTCGTCGCGTGGGCATTCGGCAGGGTCCCCGAGGTGCCGGACCCGACCATGCTCCGGACGTGCGTCGTGGCAACCGCGGGGTTCCTGGCGCTGACGGCCTGGATGGGCCCGCGCCTCGATGCCGCGACGCTGTCGGACGACGAAGCCCGCTCCGTGGGCGTCTCGCTCGGCGCGCTGCGCGCGACGATGTTCCTCGGCTGCGGCATCGTCACTGCGACGACGGTCGTCCTCTGCGGCCCGATCGCCTTCGTGGGCCTCCTTGCGCCGCACGCGGCCCGCGCCGCGGTCGGCGCGCGCCACCGCGCGCTTGCCGTCGCGTCGGCGCTCGGCGGCGCTGCGCTCCTCGTGGGAGCGGACGCGCTGCGGCAGTGCGTGGACCTGGGCGGCGGGCGCCTTCCGCTCGGCGCGGTCACGGCGGCGCTCGGCGGCGTGGCATTCCTCGTCCTCGTTCGCCGCACGGCCGGGGAGTGGCGACGGTGAGCGCACCCCGCCTTCGGTTCGAGTCGGCGTCGGTCCGCCTGGGCCGGTTCTCCCTGTCCACCGGCGCGATCGATCCCGAGCCCGGATGCGTCACCGTGCTGCTTGGGCTGAACGGCAGCGGCAAGACCACCGCGCTGCGCGCTGCTGCCGGATTGGTGCGCCCGGCCGGCGGGCGCATCAGCCTCGATGGTGCGGACGTCCATGGGCTGCCGGCCGCGGCCCGCGCCGCACGGATCGCCTTCGTGCCGCAGCGCACGGAGGTCGGCGCGCCGTTCACGGTGCGTGAGGTGGTGGGGCTCGGCCGGGTGGCGCTGCCGTGGGAACCCGCACGGGTCGACGCAGCGCTGGCATCCGTGGGCCTGGCGGCGCTCGCCGACCGGCCGTTCGCCACGCTTTCGGGCGGGCAGCAGCAGCGCGTCGGCGTGGCACGGGCACTGGCGCAGCATTCGCCGGGCGGGGTGCTGCTCCTGGATGAGGCGTTCGCGGCCGTCGACCTGCCGGAAACGGCGGCCCTGGTGGCGCTGGTCCGCCGGGCGGCCGGGCAGGGTGCCACGGTCCTGGCGGCGGTGCACGACCTCTCGCTGGCGGGGGCGCTTGCCGACCACGTCTGGTGCCTGCGCGACGGCGCGACCGCGGCGTTCGGACCCGCGGCCGACGTCCTCGTGCCAGCATCGCTCCGCGCCCTCCTCGGCGTCGAGGTCCGCGCGATGCCGGGCAGCGACGGCCGCCCCGTGCTCGCTGCCGACTACGGGACTACACTCGCCCCGCCGACGCGATGAAGAACGCCGAGCTCATCATCTTCATCCTGGTGGTGCTGATCAACGGCGGCATCGCGCTCTGGAAGAAGTACGCGGAACTGAAGGCGAAGCGCGCGGCGCAGGCCGTGGCGAGGCCCACCGCCATGTCGCGGGCGCCGGTGGCGGCAACGCCCAAGGCCGCGCCGGCCGCCAAACCCAAGGCGATCGCGAAGCCCAAGGCGCCAGCGAAGCCGAAGGCGAAACCTGCCGCCCGGCCCAAGGCGCCCGTCCCCCCAAAGGTGGCCTCCAAGGCGCCTCCCGCCGTCGAGTCGAGGCCAACGGCACCAACAACACGCGGCGCTGCGGCCGTCTCGGCGGCCATCTCGCCCCGCCGGATCGCCCCAGTGGCGGCCAAGGCGCGCCCCGCCACCCTGCGGGGCGCCCTCGGCGGTCCGTCGGGGCTGCGCCGGGCCATCCTGCTCCGCGAGGTCCTGGGCCCCCCACGGGCGCTCGAACCCTGGCGGTGCTGATCGCAACCACCGCCAGTTGCGTGAGATAGGGTCGATCCTGCGGCGAACGTCTGCCGATCGGGGATGAACTCGCTACCATCCTGCGCCATGATCGACATCCGAAAGTTGAAGGAGCTGGTCCGCCTCATGACGGCGAGCGACCTCACCGAGCTCGACCTTCGCGACAAGGACGAACAGGTCACCATCCGCCGGGCGTCCCCGCAGGCGGTGCCGATGGTGGCGGCGCACCCAATGCCCGCCATGCATGTCGCGACACCCGTGGCGCCTGCCGCTGCGTCCGCGCCGTCGGCGCCTGCCGCCCCGGCGGCCCCTGCCCAGGACGCCGGCCTGGTCGCCATCGAGAGCCCGATGGTGGGCACGTTCTACGCCTCGCCGGGGCCGGACAAGCCGCCCTTCATCGCCGTCGGCGCGCAGGTCGGCCCCACGTCGACCGTGTGCCTGGTCGAGGCGATGAAGATCTTCAACGAGATCAAGGCCGAGCGCGCCGGCACCGTCGCCAAGGTGCTCGTGAAGAGCGGCGATGCGGTCGAGTTCGGCCAGCCGCTCTTCATGATCCGCCCGAGCTGAACGCCGCGACGACCACCCGCGGGCCGTCGCCCGCACGAGGCCACCCATGTTCAAGCGCGTCCTGATCGCCAACCGCGGCGAGATCGCCCTGCGAATCATCCGAGCATGCCGCGAGCTCGGCGCCGAGACGGTGTGCGTCTACTCCGCCGCCGACCGCGGCGGTCCCTGGCTCGAGCAGGCCGACCGCGCCATCTGCATCGGCCCCGGTCCGTCCAAGGAGTCCTACCTCCGCATCGACCGGCTGATCGCCGCCGCCGAGGTCTCGCACGCCGATGCCATCCACCCCGGCTACGGCTTCCTGAGCGAGAACTCGCACTTCGCCGAGGTCTGCCGCGACTCCGGGTTCGAGTTCATCGGCCCGAGCCCCGAGGCCATGCACGCCCTCGGCGACAAGGTGAACTGCAAGCGGCTCGCGCGGCAGACCGGCACCCCGATCTTCCCGGGCACCGACGACGCCATCGAGGACATCGACGAGGCCGTCAAGGTGGCGGGCGAGATCGGCTACCCCGTGATCGTGAAGGCACGCGCCGGCGGCGGCGGCCGCGGCATGCGCATCGCGCGCGACGAGGCCGAGCTGCGCGCCGGCATCGAATCCGCGCGACAGGAGGCGGCGGCGGCCTTCGGCGACGGCGGGGTGTACGTCGAGAAGTTCCTGGAGATGGCCCGGCACTTCGAGGTGCAGACCATCGGCGACAAGCACGGCAGCGCGGTGCACCTCTACGAGCGCGACTGCTCCAGCCAGCGCCGGCACCAGAAGCTGGTCGAGGAGGCCCCGGCCCCGGGCGTCGACCCGGCCAAGCGCGATGCCGTGTGCATGAGCGCCGCGAAGCTCATCCGCGAGGCGAAGTACTCGGGTGCCGCGACGGTCGAGTTCCTGATGGACCGGAAGCAGAACTTCTACATGCTCGAGGTCAACACCCGCGTGCAGGTGGAGCACCCGGTGACCGAGATGATCACCGGCGTCGACATCGTGAAGACCGGCATCCGCGTCGCCGCCGGCGAGCCGCTGCCGTTCGCGCAGAAGGACGTGCGCATCCACGGCCACGCGATCGAGGTGCGCATCAACGCCGAGGACCCGGACCGCGGCTTCATGCCGCAGGCCGGGCTCATCGAGACCTACGCGGCGCCCGGCGGCCCCGGCGTCCGGCTCGACAGCCATGCGCGCGCGGGCTACCGCATCCCGCCGAACTACGACTCGATGATCGGCAAGCTGATCGTGCACGCGCCGGACCGCGACACCTGCATCGAGCGCCTGAAGGGCGCACTGCGCGAGTTCCGGATCGGCCCGGTGAAGACCACGATCCCGCTCCACCTGAAGGTGCTCGACCACCCCGACTTCCGGAAGGCCAGCCACGACATCCACTACGTGGAGCGCTGGCTGAAGTCGCAGGCCGGGTGACGGGCGGGGCTCAGCCCCAGTCGCCGAGCAGGATTCCGAGGTCGTTGCCGTCGGTGGTGCCGTCGCCGTCCAGGTCGGCCGAGGGCGTCCCCCACGCACCGAGCAGGATGCCCAGGTCGGTGCCGTCGACCACGCCGTCGCAGTTGAGGTCCGCGCCGGTGCATGCGCTCGACAGGTCGATGGACGCGGTGTCCATGCTGACCGGGGCGCTGCGCCCGAACTGCACCCACAGGTCATGGGCGACCTGGCCGGTCTGGTCGGTGCGGTTCTGGTCGCGCAGGAACTCGGCGTACTCGCGCGTGGTGGTCTGGTGCCAGAGCGTCACGATCGCCCGCGTGGCGCCGGCGGGGATGGGATAGAGGGTGTCGTCCCAGTGCTGCCCGTCGGCGTACGTCGCGCCCACCGGCTCGCCGCCGAAGGCCGCGTACGACGCGTTCGTGAAGCCGCGTGGCGGGATCCGGTTGTCGCTCGCCACCTTGTTCAGCAGGGCGATGTGGAACTCGGCGCCGTCCGGCAGCCCGGCTGCGGCGGCCAGCTCGCCGTCCGTCACCATGTGGGCGCCGTACTGCTTGGCCGCCGGGTCGAGCAGGGTGCCCGTGGTCCAGTCATAGGCGCCCGACTCGGCCACCGTGGCACCCGACGCGGACACGAACCGGACGTTGATCCACATCCGGCGCCCCTCGCTGATCCCGGTCGGCAGCTTGTGGCCGGACTGGTTGACGATGCGCACCTTCAGGCTGCCGCCTGCCTGCGCGAGCGTCATGTCGCTTGCGTCGCGCAGCATCTGCAGGTTGCGCGCGATGGCCGCGTCGACCCGGCTCTGGAAGAGGCCGACCGCATCGGCCTCCGACGCGCCAAGCTGCGCCCGCACCGCGCGCACCACCCAGGAGTTGGCCCCGGCGAAGCCGTGCTGGGGCACGTTGGGACGCACGTACGGGGTGTTGACGTGCAGCGAGCAGCCCGCGCCGAAGGTGTCCGGCATGTGGCAGTCCTGGCAGCTGGACATGGTGCCGGTGGGGTGGTTGCCGCCGAAGCGGCGGTCCGGGTACGGCACGCCCTCGCGCGCGAACTGGCTGTTGAGCCACTCGCTGTAGGTGCGCTGCTCCGGGAACATGTCGTGGGCGCGGGCGGTCGGGTGCGGCGACCCCAGGGAGTCGAGGCCCCATGAGCCGTCGGGCCGGCGGACCGTCATGACGTTGCTCACGTCGTGGCAGGTGGCGCACATCTCGCTCGTCGAGTGGAACGGCGAGTAGTGCATCGGCACGCCGTGGTAGTTGACCGGGATGTCCGCGAACGGGCCGCGTCGGGCGTCGCGCGGGTCGATCACGAAGCTCCCGTTGGTTCGCTGCCCGGCGGCCGGCAGCAGATCGGCCGCCGCCAGCGGCGAGAGCACCTCCGGATCCGGGTCGGGGTCGTAGGGATCGTTGCTCGCGTAGCCCACGGCGCTCAGCGGCCCCGTCTCCGGGTTCACCATGCGGTGGCACACCATGCAGTTGACGCCGTCGAAGTCCGGCTCCCACCAGAAGTTCTCGAGCGTCCCGCCGGCGCCGCGTCCACCCAGCCACGCGCCGGGCGCATGGCAGCGGATGCAGAACTCGCCTGCGAAGGCCACGTCCTGGTTGGCGATCGCAAGCGACGCGTGCCAGATCGGGTCGCGCGCGCTCTGCGCCATCATGCTCGCCACCCACGTGCGGACGGGCGCGGCGTTCGGGTCGTAGCCCCCGTGGCAGCTCGAGCAGCCGACCCCCGCGAGGAACGCGTCCATGTTCGGGTCGGGCTGGGTGCCGGGGAGCCGGAAGTCGGCGGAGGTCGCCGGGATCCGCGTGCCACCGCCCGGCCTCGGCATGGCGGAGACGGTTCCGGCTGCGGCGACGAGCAGCGCGGCGGAGGCGATCGCGCGACGGGCGTTCACGGCCCCGAGCGTAGCGGGTCGGTCAGTCCTGGTGACCGCGCTTCGACGGAAGAAGGCTGACGCCGACGAGGGCCATGGTGGCGATCGCCATCAGGGCGTAGCCGCCGACCGGGCTCACGAGCGCCAGGCTGCGGTCGGGCTGCGGCGGGGCGGCAGGCGCCTGGGCGGCCGCGGACCCGGCCGCGGCAAGGACCGCGAACCCGGCGAAGGCGGCCCGGCGGAGGAAGCGGAGGTGGTTCGGGTGGGCCATGGCGTCACTCCCGCTTGGGGACCTTCTGGTTCATGGTGTTGACGATCCGGTCCTCCTTGGGCGTGGAGAGGACCAGGCCGACGATCTGGACGTCCGCCGGCACGCGGAAGTGCAGGGCGAGCTTCTTGTCGCTGCCCATCGGCTGGACGGGGATGTCGCGCAGGGTCAGCGGTCGACCGCCCATGCTGCGCACGAACACCCACTGGCCGTCGTCCTCGACGAGGCCCACGGCGTAGTACTTGGAGCCGGTCGAGTCGATCACGGCCACGCGCGAGTCCTGCGCCTCGGCACCGGCCGAGCGAACCCACTCGTTGAGGTCGGGGAAGATGCGCACGCCGCCGGCCGCGGCCCGCGCGTCCAGGCGCAGGATGCGCTGGTCGGCAGCCACCTGGAAACCTCGGATGCGCAGGTCGGCGCCGACCGCGGCCGTGGTGTTGCGCGGGAACTTCTGCTCGCCGCCGACGATGAAGTTCGACGTGTCCGTGACGAGCCCGCCCTTGTCGTTCGAGTTGATCACCGTGCCGCCGATCGCGTACGTCGGGTCGGGGAACTCGACCAGCGGGTCGATCGGCGTGGCCTCGGGATCCTGGAACTTCTCGCGCGCGCCTCCGCCGCCCATCAGGGCCTGCAGGGCATCCTCGGCGGACTTCATCTTCGGCAGCGCGTAGCGCACGCCCTTCAGCTCGACGTACTTCGGCGACTGGCCGTCCATGTCCTTCTTCGCGAAGAACAGCGCGAAGGTGCCCTCGCCGCGGGCGGGCACCGACGTCGCCACGTTGCTCGGCGCCCCGAAGAAGAACACGCCCACCGGCAGCTCGCTGGTCGCCTGCGCCCAGCTCAGGGGGTGCGCGGTCGCCGCCTCCTTGCCCTTCGAGTCCCCGACGAGCCGGACCTGCGAGGGGGTGAGCACGAACTGCGCGCCGCCGCCGTCGAAGCCGTCCTGCGACACCGTGAAGCTCACGGCGTACGCCTCCTCCTCGGGGGCGTTGAGCGCGCCGATCAGAGGGACGCGCAGGCCGCCGAGGAACTCGAGCCCGCCGAGCGCCTCCGGCTGCATCGACACGCGGGCAAGGCCCTCCCCGTACGAGTCGCGGTTCAGCGAGCCCGACATCCGGACGAGGTCCGGCGAGTGCGTGGCAAGCGTGCCGCCGCCGAGCCACGGGGTGAACGAGCCCCACGAGAGGTACTCGTAGAAGCCGGCCGTGATCGAGGCGATGGTCGCCACGGGCGCGTTGTCGGAGCCGAAGTTCGGCGCCGTCGGGACGTCGGAGCGGCGCGACCAGCCGGTGTAGTCGCCGATGGTCACCGTGGACTGGAAGTAGCCCATCGAGATCACCAGCATGCCGACCGAGAGCACGCCCGAGGCCGCGCCGAACGCCGCGCCGACGGTGACGTCCGCCGCGCGCGGCAGCGAAAGGTTCATCGGCACCAGCTTGTCGGTGAGGAAACGCAGGAGGAGGAGCGCCACGATGAACGTTCCGATCAGGGCGGTCCCGCGCGCGTAGCCGTCGAACCCCGAGGAGAGCAGCGGGTACGACGCGGGTTCCCACACGGCGAACGCGACCGCGCCGGCGACGATGACGCAGGCGAGGTGCAGCAGCGCGCTGAAGGCGCCGGCGTTCGACCACCAGTAGGTGATCAGCAGGACGACGGCGAAGGCGATGAGCGAGATGGTCATGGCGCGTCGATCCTCAGGCCTTGGGCTTGGTTGCCGGTGCGGCGGGCTTGGCGGGAGCGGCGGCGGGCGCCGTCCCGGCGGGCCGGGCGGCGGGGGCGGCCGCGGGGGGCGCGAACACGCGCTTCACCTCGTCGAAGCTCGTCTCGCCCGCGCGCACCTTGAGCAGCGCGGCGTCCTGCACCGACGGCGACTTGAACGTGCGCCGCGCGTGCATCACGGCGCCCTTGACGTCCCCGGCGGCGAGCAGGGCGCGCGCCTGGTCGTCGAAGGGCAGCACCTCGATGGCCGCCGTCACGCCCATGAACCCGGCCGCGCGGCAGGAGGGGCAGTCCGCCGGCTGGTCCTTCATGAGCACCTTGCCGGTCTGCTTGTAGATCTGGACCTGCTTGCCCGACGGGATGGCGAGCATCTTGGCCTCGGCGGGGCTCGGCGCGTACGCCGCGCGGCACGTCTGGCAGAGCCGGCGCACCAGGCGCTGGCCCACGAACGCCTGCAGCCGTTCCGACGCCACCTTGGGGTCGCCGCTTGCCTTGAGCCATGCGGCCAGCACGTCCACCACGCTGTCGGAGGGCATGGCCACGTAGAAGAGCGTGTCCTTGGCGTTCGGCGAGCAGATCACCTTCGCCGACGCCGCGTCGGTCGCCTCGGTGACGAACACGATGTCCGGGCCGCGGCGCACGATGGTCTGCAGCTGGGTGGCGTAGTCGCTCTTCGCGGAGTCGAAGTCGGCGTGCTCGACGCCCTCCACGGTGCGCTCGTGCTTGCGCTCGAGCGTCTTGATGTTCGTGACCAGCGAGTCGTGCCGGCCGAGGAGCGCGTAGCAGAGGGAAGTGAGGCCCTGGCCGGCGCGCGCGCCCACCAGCACGACCCCGCGCGTCTCCGGGCGCACGTGCTCCTCGAGCAGCTTCGCCTGCGTCTCCGACATCCCGAGCTTCGCCGCCGGGATCGTGAGCTGCTTCTCGCGCTCGACGTCGACGCGCACCGTCTCGCCCTGCATGGAGCCGACGGAGGTCACCGTCAGCACCGTGCGCTCGCCGTCGCGCAGCACGCCGACGGTGCCGCGCTGGAGCTTGCGCCGCTCGGCGGGATCCAGGCCGGCGAAGGACTTCAGCATGTCCACGGTTCGGGTGGCCAGGTCGCCCGCGATCGGGTCTCGGCGGACCTTCAGGGTGTCGACCGTCAGCTGCACCTGCGCGCCCTGCTTGGTGAGGGCGAGCTCCGCGCGCGTCGCCCGGCCGTCGAAGGCGGCGAGCACCAGCTGCTCGAGCGTGGAGTAGGCCTCGTAGGCCGGGTCCTTGCGGTCGGGCACCGGGTGCTCGGTACGGTCCTTCGCCTGGAAGCGCAGCGTGGCGCCGGCGCGGGCGGCCCTGGCCCGGCGCTCGGCCGACATCTTCGCGAAGTCGACGTTCAGGAACGAGAGCGGCTTCGCCTTCGTGCCGGCGAGCGCCTTGTTCCGGAACGACATGTACCAGACGCACGGCGCCACCATCAGGGCGACCATCACCGGGAACCCGGCGAACCACGTCGGGATCAGGATGGAGGCCAGGAGCGCGGCCGCGCCGAAGGCGAGGAAGATCGCCGCCCACCTCTGGGGCTTCAGGTTGTAGTAGCCCGCGTCCTTCTCGAGCTTGCCCGACACGAGGGCGGCATAGGGGACGAAGGCCGCGATGGTGACGAGCGGCTTGGCCACGCTCATCAGGAACAGCGGGACCGGGGTCTCGGCGAGGATCGTGGGCGCCATGGGTGCCTTCTCGTGCGGGGGTCAGCGGCCGACCATCGACGCGCCCTGGGAGATGCCCTTGAGGCGCATCCGCAGCTCCTCGGGCTTGGGGGTCGACTGGAGCGCGATGCTCTGGTGGATGTACTCCTTCTCCACCAGCTCGACGAGCGAGCTGGTGTAGTCGATCATCCCCGCGTCGCGGGTCTTGATGACGTCGAGCAGCTCGCCCTCGCGGCCCTCCAGGATGTACTTCTGCACTGCCGGGGTGTTGACCAGGATCTCCAGCGCCGGGATGCGCGCGATGTTCTGGTGGAGCGTCGGCAGGAGCTTCTGGTAGATGATCGCTCGCAGGTTGTACGCCAGCAGCTTGCGGATCTGCTCGCGCTCGTTCACCGGGAACAGGTCGTAGATGCGGCCGAAGGTCTGCCAGGCGCTGGAGGCGTGGATGGTGCCGAACACCATGTGGCCGGTCTCGGCGGCGCGCACGGCGGCCTCGAACGTCTCGTAGTCGCGCATCTCGCCCACCAGCGCGATGTCGGGGTTCTCGCGGACCAGGGCGCGCAGGGCGTCGTTGAAGTTGACGCAGTCGATGCCCACCTCGCGCTGGTTGATGGTCGCCTTGTCGTCCTTGAAGATGTACTCGATCGGGTCCTCGATCGTGACGATGTGGACCTTCTTGCGCTCGTTGACGTACTGCAGCATCGAGGCGATCGAGGTGCTCTTGCCGCTGCCGGTGACGCCGGAGAAGAGCACCAGTCCCTGCGCGGCCATGGCCACCTCGCCGAGGATCGGCGGCAGGTACAGGTCCTCGAAGCGCTTGATGTTGCTGGTGATCAACCGGGCCGCCACCGCCGGCTTGCCGCGCGCCATGAACAGGTTCACGCGGAACCGGTTCTTGTCGTCGAAGTCGTAGGCGAAGTCCATCGACCCCTTCTTGCAGAAGACGTCCTGCTGCCCCTCGTCCAGGACGTCCTTGGCCACCTGGAACATCAGGTCCTGGGTGACGACGTCCGTCTCGATGTCCTTCAGGATGCCGCGGTGGCGGATGCGCGGCTTGAGGTCGCTCTTGACGATCAGGTCGCTGCCGCCGAACTTGATGATGGCGGTGAGCCAGAGCGTCCAGGCCTTCATGCCCTCGCCGGGCTTGGTGCCGCGGTCGGCGAGCTGGATCGGGCTGGTGAGGAACTGCTTGCCGTCGTGGCCTGACACGTCGGAGACCTCCGCAGGTGCGGGCGGGGCGGTTGCAGGGCGGCCCCGGGATCGGCGCGCGCCGTGCGCGCACCGGGCGCCGTCGGGCGCCGGGACCGTGTCCCGGAACCGCGTCCGGGGGAGCCCGGAAGCCTATCAGGAACCGTGCGTGCGCCGCTAGACTCCCCGGATGGAACACAAGATCGTCCAGGACGGGATCACCTTCGACGACGTCCTCCTCGTTCCGGCCTACAGCGAACTGACCCCCGAGGGAGCCGACACGCGCAGCCAGCTGACGCGCGGCATCGCATTGAACATCCCGCTGGTGTCCGCTCCCATGGACACGGTGACCGAGGCGCCGCTGGCCATCGCGCTGGCCCAGGAGGGCGGCATCGGCATCATCCACAAGAACATGCCCGCCGAGCGCCAGGCGCTCGAGGTGCAGAAGGTCAAGCGCTCGGAGAACGGGGTCATCACCGACCCCGTGATCCTGAGCCCCTCCGACACCGTGCTGCGCGCGCAGCAGCTGATGGCGCAGCACGGCGTGAGCGGCTTCCCCGTCACGGAGGACGGCACCCGGCGCTCGCGCGTGCGCGGCATCCTGACGCGCCGCGACATCCGCTTCGTCGACGTTCCGGCCGAGACCAAGGTCGAGGAGGTGATGACGAAGGACAAGCTGGTCACCGCGCGGCCCGACATCTCGCCGGCGGACGCCGAGGCCGCGCTCAGCCGCGGCCGCGTCGAGAAGCTGCTGCTGGTCGACCGCGAGGGGTGCCTGGCCGGCCTGATCACCATGCGCGACATCGACAACCTGACGCGCCACCCGCAGGCCTGCCGCGACGCGCGCGGCAGGCTGCGCGTCGGCGCGGCGGTCGGCATCATGCAGCTCGACCGCGTCGAGCGCCTGGTGGCGGCGGAGGTCGACGTGATCGCCGTCGACACCGCGCACGGCCACAGCCTGAACGTGCTGCGCACGGTGAGCGAGATCAAGAAGCGCTTCAAGATCGACGTGATCGCCGGCAACGTCGGCACGGCCGACGGCGCCCGCGCCCTGGTGGCGGCCGGCGCCGACGCCGTGAAGGTGGGCATCGGGCCCGGATCGATCTGCACCACGCGCGTCGTGACCGGCGTGGGCATGCCGCAGGTCACCGCCATCATGAATGCGGTGGACGGCGTGCGCGGGCAGGTCCCCGTGATCGCCGACGGCGGCATCCGGCTCTCGGGCGACATCGCCAAGGCGATCGCCGCCGGCGCCAACGCCGTCATGCTCGGCAGCCTGTTCGCCGGCCTCGACGAGAGCCCGGGCGAACTCGTGATCCACCGCGGTCGCCGCTTCAAGGCCTACCGCGGCATGGGAAGCGCCGGCGCCATGAGCCTGGGCTCGGCCGACCGCTACGGGCAGGGCGGCATCAAGGAGACGCGCAAGTTCGTGCCCGAGGGCGTCGAGGGGCGCGTGCCGTACCGCGGGCGCCTCGGCGAGTTCGTCTACCAGATGGTGGGCGGCCTGCGCTCGGCGATGGGCTACTGCGGCTGCGCGACGCTCGACGACTTCCGCCTGCGCACGCGCTTCGTGCGCGTGACCGCCGCGACCGTCGTCGAGAACCATCCGCACGACATCCAGATCACGAAGGAAAGCCCCAACTACACGGTCGCCGCGGTCGGCGACGAGTGAGCGCAGCGGCGCGCCCCGCGCGGCGCTCAGCGCTCACCGCTCAGCGTTCCTCGGGCGGCGCCGTGAGGAAGCGGTCGAGGTCGGC
>Ga0075471_10002072_pt1 | contig 13303 bp, 13 predicted proteins | sample DEB19_08_DNA_2_FD_74787 | JGI IMG/M metagenome (GOLD analysis project Ga0075471, IMG submission 74787) | Aqueous microbial communities from the Delaware River and Bay under freshwater to marine salinity gradient to study organic matter... | ecosystem: Environmental > Aquatic > Marine > Coastal ... | reverse complement strand
CGTCGGCGGCCGACGCCCCGTGCAGCCACTGCTCCGGCGCCATGTACTGCGGCGTCCCCAGCCGCTGGCCCTCCGCCGTGCGCGCACCCTCGCCGTCCCCCGGCTCCAGCGCCTTCGCCACCCCGAAGTCGATCACCTTCGGCACCGCACGGCCCGACCCACGCGACACCAGCACGTTGCCCGGCTTGATGTCCCGGTGGATCACCCCCTTCTGGTGCGCATGCTGCACCCCGTCGCACACCTCGGCGAAGAGCGCCACGCGATCCCGCACCCCCAGGCGCTCGTCGTCGCAGTGGCGCGTGATCGGCGGGCCGTCGATGTAGGGCATCGCAAACCACGGCCGGCCGTCCTCGGTCACCCCGGCATCCAGCACCGAGGCGACGTTCGGGTGGTCCATCCGGGCCAGCGCCTGGCGCTCGGCGCGGAAGCGCGCCATCACCACCGAGGACGACGGGTCGCGGTGCAGGAGCTTCAATGCCACCAGGCGGCGCACCGGCTCCTCCTGCGAGGCAAGCCACACCGTGCCGAAGCCGCCCTCCCCGAGCACCGACACCAGCGCGTAACCGCCCACCCGGCCCCGGTCCTCGCCCCACGCGGCGACGGAGGGCGCGACGGACGTCATCAGTACACCCAGCCCTCCGCCTGCGCGACGGCCGGCGGTGCCGAGCTCACGGGATCGGTCACCAGGAGCAGCGCATCCACCAGGTCACCTTCCTCGTCGCGCACCGCCTCGTCGGCGAGCGCGTCGGGGATGGCCATGCCGGTCGAGCGCAGATTCGCCACGATGCCGGCGCGCACCTGGCGCGGCGGCTCGCCCGCGCCCTTGTAGCCGCGGCGCGGCCAGCCGTTCAGGTGCAGCACGGTGGACGGGCAGCCCTCGGCGATCCGCACCGGGGACGCGGGGTCACCCGCGCACGGCTCGATGCGCACGCCCTCGGCGGCAAGCGGCAGCAGCACCTCGCACGCGAACGTCCACGTCTGCTTGAAGACGCGCAGGTTCAGCGGAGACATCGGGGTCGACAGCTCGCGGTCGCAGGCCCGTCGCGGCTCGCGGCGCGTGCGGTCGCGCACGGTGCTGCGCCAGTGGCGCGGCGAGCCGAGCGACTGCATCCATCCGGCGATCGCGGCCCAGTCGGCCGGCACGTCGAAGGCGGCCGCGACCTCGAGCGGCACGGACATCGGCGCATCGACGCGCCACAGGTGCCGGCGGCCGTCGTCGCGCGAGGCAAGCACCAGGCGCACCAGGCCGCGGCGGTCGAGGCGGCCGTGCGAGCGCACGGGCGCCATGCGGTCGGAAGGGTCACGCCAGACGGCGCGGATCTTCGCCACGCCGCCGCCGTCGGCGCCGGAGAAGTCAACCCCGTGCAGCACGATGGGCGGAACGCGCCGTTCAGCCCCCACCGCAGCGGTCCTTCGGCTTGCCGCAGGGGCAGCAGGGACCGGAGTGCACGTGGGCGGCGCCGACCGGCGAACCGGCCACGCCGAAGACGCTGTGCTGCCTCCGGAAGACGCGGCCGCGGCCGGAGGGATCCTCGACCGGCGCGTCGGCGTCCCGCATCGGGCGCAGCAGGACGATCACCTCGTCGTCGACGTCGTTGGCGTACTCGTACTGGGGCATGACCGCCTCATCGTACGGCGCGGCGCTTCGGACGCGCCCGTTCCTGGGGCGTCGCGAATGCCGCCTCGCGCAGGGTGGACAGCTCGCGCGCCGTGAGCTCGCGCCACTGCCCGGCCTGCAGGCCCTTCAGCTGGAGCGGCCCCATGCGCACGCGGCGCAGCTTCTTCACCGGATGGCCGAGCGTGGCCAGCATGCGGCGGATCTGCCGGTTGCGCCCCTCGCGAAGCTCCATGTACAGGAGCGTGCGCGTGGCATCGCGCTTCAGGATCTTCAGCTGCGAACGCGCCGTGCGCGCACCCGCGCGCTCGTCGCGGCCGGGCAGGAAGATGCCGCGCTCGAGGCGCGCCACCTCGTCGTCGGCCACGCGGCCGCCCACGGTCACCTCGTAGCCCTTGTGCATCTCGAAGCGCGGGTGCGCCAGGCGGTTGGCGAGCGGGCCGTCGTTCGTCAGGAGAAGCAGGCCCGAGCTGTCCAGGTCGAGCCGCCCCACCGGGTAGAGACGCGCCTTCGACGGATGCTCGACGAGGTCGATCGCGCGCGGCCGGCCTTCCGGATCGCTGTTGGTGCTCACGACGCCCTTGGGCTTGAAGAGCATGACGTACACGGCGCGCCCCGCGGCGCGGATGCGCCGTCCATCGACGCGGATGTCGTCTTCCTCCGGGTTGACCCAGGCCGGCAGCCCGTCGATGCGGTGCCCGTTCACCGTCACGCGGCCTTCCTCGACCGCCTCCTCGCACGCGCGGCGCGAACCGACGCCGGCGTCGGCGAGCACCTTCTGGATGCGCGGACCCCGTTCGTCCTCCTGGTACGGGTGGGTGGGGGCGTGGCGACGGCGCATCGAGGCATCGTATCCCGGCCCGGGTATGGTCCTCGTCGATGGCAACCGTCGCCGCCTGCATCCTCCTCGTCACGGGCTGCACCGGTCCGGGAGGCAGCGCGGTGGCGCCGGCACTCGCCTCGCCGCTCGATCCGGCCACGCCCGAAGGGAGCACCGCGCGCGAGGCGGGAATCACCGAGGATCTCCGGCGCCTGTCGGCGGTGATGGCCACCGCGCCGGCGCAGTTTCCGTCGCGCGGCATGCCGCTTCCCGTGCGCCTGTCGTTCCTGCAGCCCTTCGCGCTGCCGGAGATCGCGCGGCGCGTGACCGACGCCACGATCGGCGCCGAGTCGCGGCCATTCCGCGCCGTCGCGGACTACGCCGCACGCACCTACGGCGTGGAAAGCCCCGTCCGCGAGGAGCGCAGCACCGTGAAGGCCAACGACCCGCAGCGCGCGATCTTCGCGCTCGACTTCCTGCTCAACGGCGCATCGTCGCGGCTTCGCGAGGCGCTGGCGCAGGCCGAACTGCCGGCGGACGGCGCGGCGGCCATCGACCGCACGCTCGGGATCGCCACGCGCTCCACCGGCCCACGAAACGCGCAGGTGCCGACCGAGGTCGCCGCCGCGCTCCAGTCCGCGGCGCGCCTCGACCGCGCGGCGCTCGTCGCCGCGGCCGGCCACTTCGACGAGGAGCTCGACGTCGCCGCCGACTGGTCCACGTTCCCCGCCGAGGCGCTTCCGGAGGAACTTGCCGGCGCGGTCGATGGCCCCGTGCTCGGCGTGCACCGCGTCGATGAACTTGGCTGGCTGGTGATCGGCGGACCGGGCGCCAACCGCTACGACATGGCGCGCATCGCCGCGGTGTTCGACCCGGCAGGCGACGACCGCTACGAGTGGGCGGCCTCCACCGTCGGCAGCCGCCTGGTGATCGACCTCGCCGGCGACGATGCGCACACGACCGTCGCGGGCACCGGTCCCGCGGTGAGCGGGCCCGCGGGCGCGGCACTCGGCGTCAGCGTGATCGACGACCGCGCCGGCAACGACCGCTACCAGGGCGCGCGCAACGCGCTCGGTGCCGCGGCCTTCGGCGTCGGCATCCTGGTCGACCGCGCCGGCGACGACGTCTACGACGGAGACGCGTGGACCGTCGGCGCCGCGATCGCCGGCATCGGCGCCGTGTGCGACCTCGCGGGCAACGACCTCTATGTCTCGCAGCTCTTCTCGCAGGCCTGCGGCGGGCCGGGCGGTGCCGCGCTGCTCCTCGACCTTGCAGGCGGCGACCGCTACCGCGCGGACGGGCGCACGCCGAGCGCCTACGGGCAGCCCACCGTCGGCGCGTCGTTCTCGCAGGGCGCGGGCTTCGGCTACCGGATCGGCGGCGCCGGGGGTATCGGCGCGCTGGTGGACCGCGCCGGCAACGACCGCTACGAGTGCGGCGAGTTCGGCCAGGGCTGCGGCTACTTCCTCTCGATGGGCATCGTGCACGACGCGGCCGGCGACGACTTCTACTACGGCCACCGATACACGCAGGGAAGCGCCGCGCACCAGGCATTCGGCGCGATGCTCGACGACACGGGGCACGACACCTACTGGGCGATGATCGCCGCCAACCAGGGCGCCGCCTGGGACATGGCCGCCGCCGTGCTCGTCGACCGCGAGGGCGACGACACCTACCGAGCGGACGGGCTGTCGCAGGGTGCCGCGGCGCAGCAGGCGATCGGCATGCTCGTCGACCTCGCGGGAAGCGATGCCTACCGCGCGGCCGGCGCCAGCCAGGGCGCCGCCGACGCCAACGAGTACCACTGGGACTCGACGCGCAGCGCCAGCGCGGGAATCCTCCTCGACCGGACCGGCCCGAACCGCTTCGCCGGAAACGGCGCCGACGGCGAGCGCCGCGTGCGCGGCGACCGCACGCAGCCCTCCGGCCGCACCACCTGGGGCATCCTCATCACGCGCTGAGCGCCTCGGCGCGCACGTACACTCGCCGCGTGGACGCCGCGCGCCTCGTTCCGTCGACGAACCCGGTCGCACACGCCCTGCTCCGGCTGTGGCGGATCGGCGTGCTGCTGCACCGCCGGGGCCTGCAGGACGACCTGCCCGCGATGGCATCGGCCCTTGCCTACAAGACGCTGCTCGGGCTGATCCCGATCCTGGTGGTGGTGACGCTCGTCGCGAAGACGCTGATGGGTGCGCAGTTCGCGCCCTTCGTGCGCGAGATCATCGAGTCGATGGGGCTCGACCGCATGCAGATCGTGCCGCCGGCGGATGGTGCCGCCTCGGCTGCGCCGGTGGCGCTCGGCGACTGGATCGAGACGCTCGTGCGCCAGGCCTCGGAGATCGACCTGAGCGCCCTCGGCTGGGTCGGCGTCGCCGTCACGGTGACGAGCGCCATCTGGCTGATGACGAGCATCGAGCTCAGCTTCAACCGCATCTGCCACGCGCGCACCGGGCGGGCGTGGCTGCGGCGCGTGGTGCTCTACTGGTTCGTCCTCACGGCGACGCCGCTGCTCCTGGCCGCGATCCCGCTCCTCTCGTCCATCCTGTCCTCGTTCCGCGACGCACCCGGCATCGGGTGGCTTGCGCATGCGGCGGGCACGGTGTGGGGCGTGGTGGTCCTCTGGGCGCTCCTCACGCTCGTCTACCTGGTGGTGCCCGCGGGGCGGGTGCGCCTGCAGTACGCGGCGGTCGGCGCGCTGGCCGCCGCGGCGGTCATCATCGCGCTCAAGTCGCTGCTTGCCGCCTACTTCGAGCACGCCTTCGCCATGAGCCGGCTGTACGGCTCGCTCGGGCTGGTGCCGGTCTTCATGTTCTGGCTGTGGGTGGTGTGGATGGCGGTGCTCTCGGGGCTGGAGATCGGGCTCCTCGCGCAGGCGGTGGGAACGCGCGGGCTCGACACCGGCATGGCCGCCAACCAAGGCGAGCCCGCCGACCCTGCGGTGGCGGTGGCCGTCATGGAGTCGGCGGTGCGCGCCTGGCGCGCGGGTCGGCACGTCACGCGCGAGACCATCGCCAACGACCTGGAGATCGACGACCGACTCGCGGGCGAGGCGCTCGAGGCCCAGGCACGCGCCGGGTTCCTCACGCCGACCGAGTCGGGCGCCTACGTTCCGGCACTGCCGCCCGACCGCATCTCGGCGGCCGCGGTGCTCGAGGCGGCACAGGCCGGCTGCGGCGGCGAGGAGGCGTTCGCGCGGTCCCCGATCGCGCTCGCCCTCCGCCACGCCCAGCGCGCGGCCGCCCAGGGCCGCACGATGGCCGCCGCGGCCGACGCGCCTACCATGGGTTGATCCGGCCCCGCGCCCGAACGCCATGCCCACCCGCCGACGCCACGCCGCCCCGATCGCCGCCGCCCTGCTCGCCGTGGGCCTGCTTCCGGCCGCCGGCTGCTACCGGCACGTCGTCGAGGTTCGCGGCGGCCCGTCCAACGTGCCCGTGCACGAGGCGAACATCGGCAAGGACGAGAGCATCTGGTCGAACCCGGCGCCGAAGCAGCGGCCCACCTCCGATTCCCTGGATGCCTCGGGCTTCCCGGGCCGGACGCCCTGACCGCCGCCACCTATCATTCGACCTCCCATGGGCATCGAACAGGCACTCCCGGTCGACAGCGTCCTCACCACGCAGCTGCAGCGCGTCGTCAACTGGGCGCGCCGCTCCAGCGTGTGGCCCATGCCCTTCGCGACCGCCTGCTGCGGCATCGAGCTGATGGCGACCGCCTGCAGCCGGTTTGACCTCGCCCGCTTCGGCGCCGAGGTGATGCGCTTCAGCCCGCGCCAGTGCGACCTGATGATCGTCGCCGGCCGCGTCAGCATCAAGACGCTCCCCGTGCTGCAGCGCACCTACATGCAGATGACCGAGCCCAAGTGGGTGATCTCGATGGGCGCCTGCGCCAGCACCGGCGGCGTCTTCGACACCTACGCGGTGGTGCAGGGCGTGGACCAGTACATCCCGGTCGACGTCTACATCCCCGGGTGCCCGCCGCGGCCCGAGATGCTCATCGAGGGCATCATGGCCATCCAGAAGATCATCGACAGCGACCAGATCCCGCGCGACCCCACCGGGAAGCGGCTGCCGCTGCAGATCGCGCTCGAGCCGAACTACCGGCCGCGCGTGCAGCCGGCGCCGGTCACGATCGGCGCGTCCTGACGTCCTCGGCCAGCCGCTCGCGCAGCCGCGCCATGAGCGTGGACCAGCGCTGCCGCAGCGCGTCCTCGGACACCCCCATCGCCGCGGAGATCTCCTTCCAGCGCGTGCCGCGCAGGCGGTGACGCACCATCTCGGCGTCCTCGGGGCGCGTGCGCTCCAGCTCGCGCATCACGTTCACCAGTTCCGCGCGCTCGGGCACGTCGGCCGGGGCGTCCGGCTCGTCCCACGCGCGCGCGCCGGGCGCCAGCCGGGCGATGGCCTCGGCCATGCGCGCCGCACGGCGCCGATGGCGTTCCACCGCGCGCTGCACCACCTGCGCCACGAAGCACCAGGCCTCGGGCGCCGAGCGCATCCGGAACGTTCCGCGCGCCGCGGCGCCGTCCACGCGCCGCAGCGTCGTCGAGAACACGTCGTCGGCGTCGACGCCCGGGGAACCGCGCACGGCCGCGCCGATCCGGCGGCGAAGGGCCGCCTCGTGGGCGATCATGAACTCGGCAATGGCCTCGCGATCGGATCGATCGCCCGTCGGCATGGCGTGTTCCATGCGCCGAATGTCCGTTTGCGCGCGGGGCGTTCAAGCCCGTGCGTCGCGGGTCCGGTCCGATCCGCGCTTATCGGCGCGCAGGCGCAGGACCAGTCCGACCACGATCGCCTGCACCAGCGCCGACCCGAGCGTGGTGGCGATCACCTGCGGGCGGTCCCACTCCCCGATGGTCAGGTAGAGGCACACGTTCGCCAAGGAGAACATCCCCCAGGTGACGGCCGACACCCCCTCCGCGCGTCCGCGCCGAAGCAGGGTCCCCAGCTGCATCAGGCTCGCCATCGGGAAGATCACCGCCGGCACCCAGCCCACGGCGTCGAGCAGTCCCTGGATGGCGGACTGCTGGCTCACCGCAGCGACGCCGTGAAATCGGCGATCCGGGCAAGTCCCCTGCGGAGCATCGCCTCGTCGCAGGCGAACGTGACGCGCACGTGGTCGCCGGCGCACGCGCCGAACTCCCCGCCGGGAACGACCGCCACGTGCGCCTCGGCCAGCAGCGCCTCGGCGTAGGACTGCCCGTCCGTGATCGCGCGTCCCGCGGGCGAGCGCAGCCCGCGGCAGCCGGCCACGCTGGGGAAGGCGTAGAAGGCCCCGGTCGGCGCCACGCCGCGCAGGCGCGGGATCTCCGACAGCAGCGAATGCACCAGCTTCGCGCGCGCCGCGAACGCCTCGCGCATGCGCTCCACCTGCGGCGCGCTGGCGGGCGACAGCGCCTCGACGATCGCGGGCATGAAGAACGCCGCGATGTTGTTGGTCATCTGTCCCTGGAGCTTGACGAACTCGCGCATGAACGCGCCGCCGTCGGCCGGCGCGCAGGCGTAGCCGATCCGCCAGCCGGTCATGGCGAAGGCCTTGCTCATCCCGTTGAGGGTCACGGTGCGGCCGGCGAGGGCCGGCATGCTGCCGGGCGAGAAGGCGCGCAGGCCGGGCTCGACCTCCGGGTAGACGAGCTTCTCGTAGATCTCGTCGCTCACCACGGTCACGCCGGGCCGCGCGGCCACCACCTCGCACAGGGCGCGCATCTCCGCGGGCGGGTAGGCGATGCCGCAGGGGTTCGACGGGCTGTTCAGGATCACCGCGCGCGTGCGCGGGCCGATCGCGGCATCGAGCTGCGCGGGCGTGATCCTGAATCCGCGCTCCACGTCGCCCGGCACCTCGACGCAGGTGCCGCCGGCGAGCTCGATGAGCGGGCGGTAGCTCACCCACGCGGGGGTCGGCAGCACCACCTCGTCGCCCGGGTCCACCAGGCACTGGAGCGTGAGGTAGAGCGCGTGCTTGGCGCCCGCGGTGATCGAGACGTGCTCGGGGGCGCAGTCGATGCCGTTCTCGGCGCGCAGCTTGGCGGCGACCGCGGCGCGCGCCTCGGGCGTGCCGGGCGTCGGCACGTACTTCGTCATCCCCGCCTCCAGCGCGCGCACGGCGGCGGCCTTGATGTTGGCGGGGGTGTCGAAGTCGGGCTCGCCGGTGCCGAAGGCGACGACGTCGATCCCCTCGCGCTTCATGGCGGCGGCGCGCGCGGCCACGGCGAGCGTGGCGCTCTCCTTCATCCGGCTGACCCGTGTCGAGACGTGCATCGCGTCAGGGCAGTCTAGGGAATCGCGGCGCCGCGGGGCGATCCGGGGCGGGCGTACACTTGACCGGATGCACTACGACTCGCACCAGCCGGTGCTCAACGACCTCGAGGCGCGGATCACGACCATCCGCGACTCGCTTTAACTACCCAGCCAAGGTCCACGAGCGCGATCGACTCAACGCGCGCATGGAGTCGGCGGACTTCTGGAACGAGCCCCGCTCGGCGCAGAGGGTCATCGACGAGCTGAAGGTGGTGCGGGCCCAGATCGAGCCCCTCGAGGCCGCCGTGAAGGCCCTCGAGGACGCCAAGGTCGGCTACGAGATGGCCCGCGAGGCCAACGACCACGACCTCCTCGTCGAGGTCGACGAGTCGATCCACCGCCTCGAGGCCGACATGGAGAAGGTCGAGGCCCAGAGCCTGCTCTCGGGCAAGCACGACCACCGCAGCTGCTTCGTCACCATCCAGGCCGGCGTCGGCGGCACCGAGGCCAACGACTGGGCCGAGATGCTCGAGCGCATGTACCTGCGCTGGTGGACCGGCATGGGCTTCAAGGTCGAGGAGATGAACCGCCTGCACGGCACCGAGGTGGGGATCTCCGAGGCCATGTACCGCGTGAGCGGCCCGTTCGCCTACGGCTACATGAACTGCGAGCGCGGCACGCACCGGCTCGCGCGCGTCAGCCCGTTCAACGCGGAGGGCAAGCGCCAGACCAGCTTCGCGACGGTCGAGGTGACGCCGGAGTTCGAGACCACCGCGCTCACCATCCCCGAGAAGGACGTCGAGGTGGTGGCCTTCGTGCGCGCCAGCGGCCCCGGCGGCCAGAACGTGAACAAGGTGGCGAGCGCCATCCGCATCACCCACCTTCCCACCGGCATCCAGGTGGTGGCGAGCACCTACCGCGACCAGCTGCAGAACAAGAGCCAGGCGTTCGCCGTGCTGCAGTCGAAGCTCGAGGCCCTGGAGGAGGAGCGCCGCCAGGCCGAGCTCGACGCCGCCACCGGCGGCAAGGTCGACCGCGGCTGGGGCACGCAGATCCGCTCCTACGTCTTCTACGACAACCGCGTGAAGGACCACCGCACCGGCTTCGAGATGATGAACCCCGAGAAGGTGCTGAACGGCGACCTCGGCGGCTTCGTCGACTCCGAGCTGAAGCGGCGGCGCGCCGCGCGCGAGGCGGCCGGCGCATGAGCCCCGGCGGCGCGGCGCCCGGCCCGGCCGTGGCCGCGCTCGCGGCGGCGGCCGCACTGCTCGGGTGCCTCGCCGCATGGGCGCTGTGGAGGCTGCGCGCCGAACGGTGCGCATCGCGCGAGGCGCGCGCCGAGCTCGGCCGCGCACGGGCACGCGCCACCGTCGCCATGCAGGCGCGTGCGGCGCTGGCCCAGGAAGCGACCCACGTGATCGGCGCACGGATCCGCGAGACCGCGCGCGCCCTCGACCGCGCCACCGACCCGCGCGCCGCCCCTGCCGAGCGCGACGCCGCGCTCCGCCGGGTGGGTGCCAGCCTGTCGCAGGCCGAGTCGGAGGCCGCGGCGCTGCTCGACCCGTCGCCGCACACGCGCATCGCGCGCGCCGAGGACGACGCCGCGATCGACCTCCTCTACGCGACCACCGTGCTCGACTTCGACGGCGGCACGTCCGTGCGCGCCGACCGTCCGGTGCCGCCGGGCGCGCTCGCACGCGTGCAGCACGCGCTGCGGCGCGCGGACTTCGCCGTGATCACGAGCGACAACCCGATGAGCGCGCGCGAGACCGACGAGGCGAACGCGCTGCGCCGCGGCATCCTGGGCACGCACCTGCGTGGTGCGGGCATCCTGCACGTGCCGGCCGCGGGCCGCAGCCCGGACGGCGCATGGCAGGAGCACGGATTCGCGGTCGCCGCGGACGTCGACGAGGCCGACGCGATCGCCGAGCAGTGCGCGCAGCGCGCCTACTTCTGGTTCGACGGCCAGTCGCTCTGGGTGCACGAGGTGACCGGGCGCCGCCGCCGGATCGCCCTGCCCGACCCGCGCACCGCGGGGTGACGCGATCGGGGGATGGCGCGGTCGCCGCGCACGCGGCACTACACTGGCACGCCCGTGGTGCACGACCCATCGATCCTCCACATGGTGGCGCGCGGGGACTCGGGGGCGATGCAGGCATGCATGGACCGCTTCGGGGGGCTCGTGTGGTCGCTCGCGCGCCGCGTGACGCGCAGCACCGCCGAAGCCGACGACGCCGTGCAGGAGATCTTCGTCGACCTGTGGCGCAGCTCCTCGCGCTTCGATCCCTCGATCGCCAACGAGACCACCTTCGTGGCCATGATCGCGCGCCGCCGGCTGATCGACCGCGGTCGCCGGCGCCAGCGCCGGCCGGACGCGGCCACCCTCCCGGACGCCGCGCAGCCGGCCGCCCCCGCCCTGCCCGACCCGGCCGAGCGGCGCGAGGAGGTGGGCCGCGCCACCGCCGCCTTCGAGCAGCTCCGCCCCGAGCAGCAGCGGGTGCTGCAGCTGGCGATCTACCATGGCCGGTCCCACGAGGAGATCTCCCGCGCGACGGGACTGCCCCTCGGGACAGTGAAGACCCATGCCCGGCGCGGGCTCATCAGGCTGCGCCAGATCCTCGAGGCCGAGGGCGCCCTGGAGCAGGGCCTGCCACGCGCCCGCGACTGAACCGACCACCCCCGAATCCCATGATCACCGCCCTCGTCGCCCCGCTGCTGTCGGCCACCCTCTCCGCGACCCTCGACACCACGCCGGACGCGGCGATGCTGCGCTACCCGGACATCGGCAAGTCGGACATCGTCTTCGTCTTCGCCGGCAACCTCTGGCTCGTCCCGAAGGAGGGCGGCACCGCGCGGCCGGTCACCACCGTCGCCGGTGCGGAGGTGCTTCCCAAGTTCGCGCCCGACGGCACGCGCATCGCGTTCGTCGGCAACTACGACGGCAACCGCGACCTCTACGTGATGCCCACGGCCGGCGGCCCGCCGGTGCGCGTGACGCACCACCCGGCGGGCGAGGTGCTGAACGAGTGGACGAGCGACGGCGCGCTGGTGTTCACCGCCAGCGGCATGGAGGGCATCTCCCGCGCCGCGCGGCTCTACCGCGTCCCCGAGGGCGGCGGCCTGCCCGAGGCGCTTCCCGTGCCCTACGGCACCAACGGCACCATCAGCCCGGACGGCGAGTGGCTGGCGTACACGCCGCACTCGATCGACAACCGCACGTGGAAGCGCTACCGCGGCGGCATGCAGACGGACATCTGGGTCTACAACCTGAAGACCGGCGAGGCGCGCCGCGCCACCGACCACGAGGGGATCGACACGCTCCCGATGTGGCAGGGCTCGACCCTCTACTACCTGAGCGACGACACCAGCGACCCGAAGGCCCCGCACAAGCTCAACATCTGGTCGTGGGACCCGAAGTCGGGCAACCGCACCCAGGTCACGCGCTTCACCGACGAGGACATCAAGTGGCCCTCGATCGGCGACGGCGAGATCGTCTTCCAGAAGGGCACCAAGCTCATGGTGCTCGACCTCGCCTCGGGCCGCTCGCGGGAGGTGACGGTGCGCATCCCCGGCGACCGTCCCACCGTGCGCCCGCGGGCGGAGGACGTGAGCGACCAGCTGCAGGGCTCGAGCATCAGCCCCGGCGCCAAGCGCGTGGCCGTGGCCGCGCGCGGCGACATCTGGACCGCACCCGCCGAGAACGGCGTGCCGCGCAACCTGACGCGCACCGACGGCGTCGCCGAGCGCAGCCCGGCATGGAGCCCGGACGGCAAGTGGATCGCCTTCTTCACCGACGAGACCGGCGAGTACGAGCTGTGGGCCATGCCGGCGGACGGCAAGGGCGAGCGCCGGCAGCTCACGAAGGACGGCGGCCCGTTCAAGACGGGAATCGAGTGGTTCCCCGACTCGAAGAAGCTCGTCTACCAGGACAAGACGGGCTCGGCGTACCTCGTCGACTTCGAGACCGGCGAGCGCACCCTGGTCGACAAGGAGCCCTGGGACGGAGGCTTCGACCTGTCGATCAGCCATGACGGCGCGTACATCGCCTACTCCAAGTCGCGGCCGGAGCGGCGCAACGGCAGCATCTGGATCTACGACGTGGCGAAGAAGGAGGCGCGCGAGGTCACGAGCGGCATGTTCGCCGACGGGAACCCCGTGTTCGACCGCGCCGGCGACTGGCTCTACTTCACCAGCCAGCGCGGCTTCGGCAACGCCGAGTACAGCGAGCTCGACACGACGTGGGCCTACCAGGACACCACGCGCGGGTACGCCGTGCCGCTGCGCGCGGACGTGAAGAACCCGTGGGCCATCGAGATCGACGAGGAGAAGGCGAAGGACGAGAAGCCGAAGAAGGACGAGAAGAAGCCCGAGGACAAGAAGCCGGACGCAGCGAAGCCGGATGCGCCGAAGCCGGTGGACGAGAAGAAGCCCGACGGCGAGAAGAAGCCCGACGGGGAGAAGAAGCCCGACGGGGACGCCGCGCCCGCGGCGGACGCCCCGAAGGCCGAGGGCGACAAGAAGGCGGATGAGGCGAAGCCCGACGAGAAGAAGCCCGAGGACAAGAAGCCCGAGGAGAAGAAGGGCTTCCGCATCGACTACGAGGGTTTCGAGGGGCGCGCGATCGAGCTG
>Ga0075471_10002070_pt1 | contig 13311 bp, 13 predicted proteins | sample DEB19_08_DNA_2_FD_74787 | JGI IMG/M metagenome (GOLD analysis project Ga0075471, IMG submission 74787) | Aqueous microbial communities from the Delaware River and Bay under freshwater to marine salinity gradient to study organic matter... | ecosystem: Environmental > Aquatic > Marine > Coastal ... | reverse complement strand
TCGTGGTCGAAACTGCTTGCCTCGCCTCCACCGGCTGGATTCACCGACTTCTTCGGCGCCAACGGAATCGGGGCGATGCAGGTGGTGCCCCAACCCGACGACGCGCCGCGCCATCTGGCTCTGCGCCGACTGGGCGATCTGCTGCGTCACGCGGCGAACGGCACCGACCCGCGTCCGCAGGTTCAGTCGAACCGCAGCAGGCATGGGAAGCACGATGCCGCCGTGGGTCGTTACGTGCATCTGGACCTCGACGGATTTGACCACCGCATCTACTACGAATCCGCAGGAGAGGGCATCGGTCTGCTGTGCCAGCACACTGCGGGCGCCGACGGGCGTCAGTGGCGCCATCTGCTCGAGGACGAACGCATCACGAGCAAGTACCGCGTGATCGTGTACGACCTCCCGTACCACGGCAAGTCGCTGCCTCCCGAGGGAAAGGCATGGTGGGCGGAGCGGTATTCGCTCTCCCAGAAGTTCGCGATGGATCTGCCGGTTGCGTTGGCCGGAGCACTCGGACTCCATCGTCCGGTGTTCATCGGTTCATCGGTGGGAGGCATGCTTGCGCTCGATCTCGCCCGCTACCACGCAGACGATTTCCGTGCGGTCATCTCGCTCGAGGGTGGTCTGAAAGCCGAGATTCCCGAGACACTCGACCACACCTCGGAGATGTCGGTGAGCGACGAGGACCCCGCAGCGCATGCCGCCGTGATGATGATGATCATGTCGCCCACCGCACCCGAGACGTATCGACAGGAGACCCGTCTGCATTACGCGCAGGGTGCGCCCGGTGTGTTCAACGGTGACATTGACTACTACTCGCGCGAGCACAATCTGCTCGGCCAGGGTCACCTCATCGACACGTCGAAGTGTGAGGTGCACTTGCTCACCGGCGAGTACGACTTCCCGACCGTGCCGTGGACCGAGAAGGCGGCGCAGCAGATCCCGGGTTCCACACTGGCGATCATGAAGGGTCTCGGACACTTCCCGATGTCCGAGGACCACGTACAACTGATGGGCTACGTGCTCCCGATCCTCGACGGCATCGCCGCACGCAGCGCGTCCTGACACACGGTCATCGGGTGTGCGGCTGCACTGCCGGATACCCTGACGGTGTGCAGGGTTCCGTCGAGAGTCTCACTTTCGTGTACGACGCCGACGGCACGCTTGCGGGCGAACTCCGCTACTGGTTCGGCACGCTGTTCGGTGCTCCGCACTGTTCGCTCTGTGATGTGACACACACCCGTTGGGGCAAGCGTCGCGCGTTCCGGCGCTGTGCGGATCGGGTGGGTCTGCCCATCGAATACCTCCACCGCGACGATCTGTCGGCATCCATACGCGCCATCGCGGGCCCGCTTCCCGTGGTGCTCGGTCACGCAGGCGGAACCACCGAGGTGCTCCTGTCGCGCGAGGAACTCGCCGACCTGCACGGCGACGTGACGGGCTTCGAGGCCCGACTCCGTGCGGCGCTCGCTGCTCGGGATCGCAGCCACTGACCGGTTCGCGGTCGGCGCAACCTCAGAGACGCACCACTGTGGTGCCGGTGGTGGTGCCGGCGAGCAGATCGACGAACGCCTGTGGCGCGCTCGCGAGACCCTGGTACTCGGTGACCAGTGCGGTGAGCCGTCCCTCTCGCATCCATGTCGACATCTGTGCGCGGGCCTCGTCGTAGCGGTGCGCAAAGTCGAACACCAGGAATCCCTCCATGCGCACCCGGTTGTTGATGAGCAGTCCGGGTACGCCGCGGGGCCCGCCTGCGGGGTTGTTCGTGTCGTACTGGCTCACCACCCCGCAGCACGCGATGCGCCCGCCGCGGTTCATCCGGAAGAGTGCGCTCTCGAGGAGATCGCCGCCGGTGTTGTCGAAGTACACATCGATACGGTCCGGAGTGGCTGCCTTGAACTCCGCTCGGAAGTCGCTGCCGCGGCGATCCAGTGCGGCAGCGAACCCCAGTCGCTCGGTGAGCAGACGCGCTTTGTCGGCCGAGCCGACGATGCCCACCACGCGCGCACCGAGAATGGTGCCGATCTGTCCGGCGATGTGTCCCACGGAGCCTGCGGCGGCAGAGACCACCATCGTGTCGCCGGCTTGCACGGCACCCACATCGCGCACACCGAAATACGCCGTGAGGCCATTGGTGCCCAGCACGCCGAGGTGCTCAGCAGCATCGATCGTCGGATCGAGTTTCGTCAGCACCTTGGGCGCGTGCATCGAGTACTCCTGCCATCCGGTCGGTGCCCACACCACATCGCCGGGTAGCAGACCACCCGCAGCGGTCATCACCTCGGCCACGCCGGTGCCGCCCATCACACGTCCGGCCTCGGGTGCGCCTGCGTAACTGGCGCTTCCCTGCAGTCCGGCGCGCTGGCCGGCGCCGATGGTGAGAGCGATCGTGCGACACAGCACTTCACCCTCACCGGGTACCGGAACCGCAGCAGTGCGAACTGCGAAGTCGGAGGGCTCGAGGCGACCCTGCGGGAGAGACGCAATCATCACCTGACGGTGTTCTGCAGGAACGGTCATGGCACCAGTCTGGTGCATGGCGACTGCGCTGTCCTTGGCCGCCAACCCGCCTGCGGTCTACTCGTCCGGGTCGTCGCAGTGAGCGATGGCGTACCGGGGATCTCGGTGCGGATCGCCGATCTGGTTCAGCGAGTTGCGGAACCGTGTGAGCGCCCGCAGTTTCTGGTCATCGTCCAGTTCGGCTTGCATGATGCGGCGTACCGACGGTGCGAGGTCGCTGCTGGCGGTGACGATCTCGTCGGCCATCAACTCGCCCGGCGAGAGGTCTTCGCGCAACACCCTGCGCTTGCGGTCGATCGGGCCGCTCCGACGTGCGGGGCTCACGACAGGCCCCGACGGTCGAGCACGAGTGTCCGCACTGGTGGGCGACCCATCTCGGAGATCCATCGGTAGTGCGAGCGCAGTGCCGCCCACAGTCCGGTGTGCATCTTGGCGGTGAAACCGGCCTCCGCGCACCGAGCATGGAACCGGCGGGCCACTGCCGGGTACACGGTGTGGGGAAGACGAGGCGCGAGGTGATGCTCCAACTGGTGGTCGAGGCCGCCGGCGAGCCACCGGAATGCGTGTCCGAGCGCAGGAACCGGCGACGCGATGTCCACAGTGGTGAGCATCTGGTGGCTGGTGAAGTGTGATCCGCGACGCGGTGCGTCGGCATCGGTGAATCCTGCGAGATCCACGCAGTGCGCGAGTTGGAACAGCACGGCGAGCGAGAAACCCACGACCCACGAGCACACGAAGTAGAAGAGCAACACGTGCTGCCACGGGTTGAACAACAACGGGAGCGCGAGCGCCCACGAGATGTGCGCCGCCTTGCCGAGCAGCAGTCGGGTGCTCACACCGCGACTGGGCTCGTTCGGGAGCGCTACCGGGCCGATCTGGCGGTTGCGGAGATTGCGGACATCGCCGAAGAACATGTTCTTCATGCCGAAGAACCCGTACAACGGCCAGAGGTAGAAGCGCTGCCAGCGGTGCCACGGTCGCCACTGCTGACCGGGCGCCAGTCGGGCAAAGGGTTGCTGCTCGATGTCGCTGTCCATGCCCTCGACGTTGGTGTTGCCGTGATGCAGGTGGTTGTGCTTGAAACGCCAGAGCCACGAGCTCGCACCGAGCAGATCGCCCGTACTGCCAGCCACCCGGTTCAGCCAACGGAATCGTGAGAACGAACCGTGGTTGCCGTCGTGCATGACGCCAGTGGCCGTGGCCAGCAGACCCGCTACGAGGGCGACGGCGGCAACGAGGCGCAGCCAGAGAGCCGAGTCGGCGATGACGAGCGTCCAGTAGGCCGCTGCGAGAACCATGGCGATCACGGTTGCTTTTGCGTGGAGTCGGCGGCGACCCCGTCGGATCTCGTGATCGGTCGGCAGTGACGACTGCCAGATGGCGTCGAGCGCGCCCTCACGGACGGCCTCTGCCGAGAGGGGGGATTCGAGGGTGGGCATTGCTCTCCTGAGATCAGGCTCAGTAGAGAGCGCACCCAACGTCCGAGCCATGAACTCGACCGTGGGGCAGGTCCTGCACCAAGGCGTGTAGACGCAACGTACACCCAAATCACCCCACCGTATGGTCGGCTACGTTTCGACCATGGACCTGCTCGAAGCGTTCGTGTCCGACTGTCGCCAGGCGCTCGGCTCGCCTGACCCCGGTGCCGCCGTCGAAGCGACGATGCGTCCCCTCATGGCCGCACCCGATCGCCTCGATGCCATCATCGAATCCCGACGAGCCAAGCCCGGGGCCGCAGTGGTGGTGCACCGAAGCGATGACCTCACCGTGATGGCCCTCGAGGTTCCCGCAGGATTCGTGAGTCCGCCGCACAACCACACCGTGTGGGCCGTGGTGGGCATCTATCGCGGCGCGGAGGACAATGTGTTCTACGACCGAACCGCCGATGGGATCTCCGAGACCGGTCGCGCAGTACTCCCGTCGGGAGGTTGTCTGGCACTCGGACCCTCGGCGGTCCACGCCATTGCGAACTCCGGTGATGGTCCGATGCGGGCACTCCACGTGTATGGCGGCGACCTGTTCGCCACGTCCCGGAGTGAGTGGGATCTCGAGACCGGCGAGGAGCGTCCTTTCGGCTCGTCCCGCTGACGGCGGTGGGCGTAGTCTGACCGTGCAGCCGGGACCGCGGGGGGTCCCGACGAAGGACGGGTATGAACGTGGCGATCCGCATCGATCCCGAGACCGGTCTCAAGGTGTTCGACACGCGCGCTGCGAAGGCGACCGAGCGCATCCAGGGCAAGGGCTATTCGGTGATCACCGACGAGTCGCTCAAGAGCCTGCCGCCCCAGCCTGCTGGCGCGAAGTTCGACGCAGAGGAACAGGCCAAGTACCGCGCCTACAAAGAAGCGCGCCGTGGTGCAGCCGACTACATGGCGATGGAGGGCGAGTTCACCCGGTACCTCGCCGATGTGTACTCGGCGCCGCCGGTGGAACGCGAGGCACTCACCGATTCGTGCGAGGTGCTCGTGGTGGGGGCAGGCTTCGCCGGCCTCCTGCTGTGGTACCGACTGCGCCAAGCCGGTTTCGTCGACGTGCGTTTCTGCGAAAAGGGCGGCGATGTGGGCGGTACGTGGTACTGGAACCGCTACCCGGGCGTGGCGTGCGATGTGGAGTCATACAGCTACCTGCCGCTCCTCGAGGAGATGGGTTACTTCCCGAGCATGAAGTTCGCCTCGGGCTTCGAGATCCTCGAGTACTGCCAGTCGATGGCCGACAAGTTCGGCTTCTACGACCACTGCTTGTTCCACACCACGGTGGAGCGCACCGAGTGGGACGAGGCCACGGCGATGTGGACCGTGTACACCAATCGTGGCGACGCCATGCGTGCTCGCTACGTGGTGCTGGCGAACGGCATCCTCACCACGCCGAAACTTGCCCGCATCGAGGGCATGGAGACATTCGGCGGCGAGTCGTTCCACACCTCGCGCTGGAACTACCACGTGGACCTCGAGGGCAAGCGCATCGGCATCATCGGTACCGGCGCCACCGCGGTTCAGGTCATTCCCGAACTCGCGAAGATCGCCGGACATCTCTATGTGTTCCAGCGCACGCCGTCCACCATCGACGTGCGTGATCAGCGCGCCACCACGCAGGACGAGATCGAGACCTGGTCGCACGAGCCGGGTTGGGCCCGAGCCCGTCGAGCCCGGTTCTCGCGCATCTCGGCCGGTCGAACGGCGATCCAGGCCAACGACGACTATCTGTCGGGCAAAGTCACCGATTTCAAGGAGCGCAAGGAGCACGAGCGCGCACTGAGCCCCGAGGAGATGGTGCAGAAGCAGCTCGAGACGAACTTCCGGATCATGGAGCAGATCCGGGCACGTGTCGACATGATCGTGAAGGATCCGGCCACAGCGGCGGCGCTCAAGCCCTACTACCCCTACGGCTGCAAGCGGCCGACGTTCCACGACGAATATCTGCCTACCTTCAATCGTCCGAACGTGACGTTGGTGGATACCGCGCCCACCGGCGTGCGCCACATTGACGAAACCGGGGTGCAGCACGGCGATGCGCACTACGACCTCGACGTGCTCATCTATGCAACGGGCTTTCAGTGGATGGCCACATCGACGTTCAACATGATCCGGGGCCGCGGTGGGCAGACCCTGAGCGAGAAGTGGCGTGAGCGGGGAACGCGCACGTTCCTCGGGCTGCACAGCCACGGGTTCCCGAATCTGTTCATTGTCACCGGCCCGCAGGGCGGTGGTGGCAGTTTCAACTTCACCGACGCCATCGAGCAGCACGTCGAGTACGTCACGTGGATGCTGTCACTGATGCGCGAGCGCAACATCGCCACCGTGGACGTCACCGAGGACTCCGAGGAGGCGTACGCGAAGCACTGCCGCGATGCCGATGTGGCCACTGCCCCGCTGCGCGATTGCCTCAGCTACTACAACGGCCACGGCGACGCCGAGCCGGGGAGCCTTGCGTACTACGGCGGGAACCAATGGCACCGCTGGCGCAAACGCGCGCAGGACTCGTTGGAGCCGTATCTGTTCGGCGCAGCGAGCCAGTAGATCCGGTCGCCCAGCCGGGTCGCCCTTACGCCGAATGCGGCCGCGAGCCCCGTTCGTTCCTGCGTCGTGACGGTCGTGCGTGTGCTGCGGACTTGGGACCGCGAGACGTCGGTGACCCGTTGCGGCGTGCCGGCTGGCTCGGTGCCGAGTGCGGCTTGGGCTGGGGTGCCACGTGGTCTGCGGGGTCGCCGCGGAGTTCGTCGAGCAGCGGATGTCCCGGGGCAACCTGGGTGACCGTGGGACGGATGCCGGCACGGCGGGTGAGGGCCTCGACGTCACGGCGCTGATCGGTGGTGGCAACCGTGACCACGGTTCCCTCGGCGCCGGCGCGTGCCGTACGTCCCGAACGGTGCAGGAAGGCCTTGTGCTCCTCCGGCGGGTCCACGTGCACAACGAGCTCGATGTCGTCCACGTGAATACCGCGGGCGGCGATATCGGTGGCCACCAGCACACGCGCTTCGCCGGTGGTGAACATCTCGAGGTTGCGCGTGCGCGCATTCTGCGAGAGGTTGCCGTGCAGTTCGACGCTGGGGATGCCGCTCATCGTGAGCTGCTGCGCAAGCTTCTTCGCGCCATGCTTGGTGCGCGTGAAGAGCAGGCGTCGCTCGCTGCCCGATGCGAGCGTGCGCACCACGCTCGACTTGTCGCCCTGGGCGACGTAGAGCACGTGGTGCTCCATGTCGGGTACCGGTGACTCGGCGGAATCCACCGAGTGCGTCACCGGTTGGTGCAGATAACGCTTCACCAACACGTCGACGCCGTTGTCGAGCGTTGCAGAGAACAACAGACGCTGTGCACGCTCGGGGGTCTGGTCCAAGATGCGCTTGACCGACGGGAGGAAACCGAGATCAGCCATGTGATCGGCTTCGTCCAGCACGGTGACCATCACGCGGTCGAGGCGGCAATGACGTTGTGCCATGAGGTCCTCGAGGCGACCGGGGCACGCCACCACGATGTCTGCACGGCTGAGTGCGGTGATCTGCGGTCCGGCACTCACGCCGCCGTGGATAACCGCAACGCGCAACGAGACGGCGTTGGCCAGCGGCACGAGGGTCTCGGCTACCTGCGCTGCGAGTTCGCGCGTGGGAACGAGGATCAGTGCACGGGGTCGGCGTGGTTCGCTGCGGGGTGCATCGGCAACCAGTCGTGCCACGGTGGGAACTGCAAAGGCAATGGTCTTTCCGCTGCCGGTACGGCCGCGGCCGATGACGTCACGACCTGCGAGCGAGTCGGGCAGGGTGGCGACCTGGATCGGGAACGCCGTGGTCATGCCACGGTTGCCGAGGACGCTCACGAGGCGATCGGGCACACCGAGTTCGGTGAACGTCACCGACGGTGCATCCGGCGCGGCGACAACGGGTGCAGGGGCGTTGCCCGGGGATTGGGGGCGGGGGGAGGGGCGCGTAGACACGCGCGGCGATGACGATGAGGGTGACATGGGGTGCTTTCTGTTCTTGGGGCCGCACATGCTTGGGGCGCCTCGAAGAACGAACCGTGAACTGCCGAGCGTTCGGCAGAACTGCACACTTGACCGTGATTGCGGCAGAACGCCGAATCAGACCGTCAGTATGCACCGCCGATCCGGTGAATCCTCATCAGCGACCAAGTTGGGGTCGCGAGAACTTTTCGCCAATCTTCGCGGAACTTCTTGGTATTGGCCGCGGAGTGCCGTACGGTGCCTTGACGAGCATGTCACAAGGATCTGCTCGAAGAGAGAGTAGATACCAACATCATGCAAGGCACTGTGAAGTTCTTCAACACTGAGAAGGGCTTCGGCTTCATCTCCCGTGAGGGTGGAAACGACGTGTTCGTCCATCACACCAACATCATGGGCTCCGGCTTCAAGTCGCTCGCCGAAGGTCAGAAGGTCGAGTTCGACATCGGCCCCGGCCGCAAGGGCGACGAAGCACTCAACGTCAAGGTGCTCTGAGCGTCATCGCCCTCGGGCGATGACTGATGAGCGAAACACTCGAATCCGCCGCGACTACCCGGTTTCCCGGGTGACGCGGCGGATTTGCATGTCAGCGCTGTGTACCGACGCGCAGATCCTTGAACGGCAGGTCCTTGTCCACCATGGGCTCGCGGGGGAGACCCAGGACGCGGTCGCCGATGATGTTCTTCTGGATCTCGTCGGTGCCGCCGGCGATGTTCGCCGAGAAACTCGTGAGCAGTGAGCGGGACCACGTCTCGACTCGGTCGCCTTTTTCGTAGGCCACGATGTCGTGTCCGTACACGTCGCCCAGAATCGTGCGCATCATGCGGGCGATCACTGCACCGTGGAGTTTGCCGAGCGATCCTCCGGGTCCCGGGGTGCGGCCGGCCTTCAACTCGGCACGAGTACGCATGGACACGAGCGACTTGGTGGTCTCCTCGCTGTATAGGCGCATGAGCTGCTGGCGCACGTTCGGGTCCTTGCTGATACCGCGCTTGACGGACTCCTCGATCAACCGGTCGGCATTCGGGTGCGTGACACCGCTCGACGATCCGGTGCCGATGGCAACGCGCTCGTACATGAGCATCGCGGTCGCTTGGTTCCATCCGTTGTTCAGCTCGCCCAGCAGCCAGTTGGCCGGGATGCGTACATCGGTGAGGAAGATCTCGTTGAAGTGCTTGCCGCCGTCGATCTGGTGGATCGGGCGGATCTCGATACCGGGCATCTTCATGTCGATGATGAACATCGAGATGCCTGCGTGCTTGGGTGCATCGGGGTTGGTGCGGGCGATGATCACGCCGTAGTCGGAGAGGTGGGCGAGTGTGGTCCACACCTTCTGACCGTTGATGATCCATTCGTCTCCGTCACGCTCGGCCTTGGTCTGCAGACTGGCAACGTCGGATCCGGCGCCGGGTTCGGAGAACATCTGGCACCACACCTTCTCGCCCGAGATGTTCTGGGGGAGGAACTGCTTCTTCTGCTCGTCGGTACCGAACTGGTTGAGCACAGGGAGGCACATGCCGTGGCTGATGGTGAGCTCCGAGGTCATGTCGGGGAACTTGCCGTACTCCTCGCGCCAGATGCGCTCGTGGGCACGGGAGAGCCCGGCACCTCCGAACTCCTTGTCGTAGATCACGCCGGCGAGACCTGCTTCGGCGAGTGCCTTCTGGAACTTCTTGGCGCCCTCGATCAGGCCCTTGCCACGGTCGTCGGCCTGGCGCGCGCCGATGGCAAAGCCCACGGCGTGCTGTTCGAGGAATGCCCTGCAGCGCTGGCGGAACTCCTCTGCCTCGGCGGTGCTGAGAGTTGCAGTGTCGCTCATCGACGTCCTCCGGTTGCTCGGTGCGAGTCGGGTTGTTCGGCCCACCCCGAGTGTAAGCAACCGACGGGGAACCCGCTCTACTCGTGCCCGGAGCCGGCCGGGTTGGTTGGGGAATCTCGGTGGGCGAACCCTGCGTCTCGGTGCGGTCGCCGACGGTCGTGTACCCGGCCTGGACGGTGGAGCGGGAGGGCACCGTTTATTCTGACCCCCCGGCGGGCGCTTACTGAGAGCGACTGCTGTGGAGCCACTGACTTGATACTCGACAATCGCGTGTTTGTGACCGGTGCGGGCCGTGGCGGCACCAGCCTGCTCACTGGCCTGCTCGACGCGCATTCGGCCGTGACGATGGAATTCGAGTTTGGAGCGGGCCCGTTCTTCGTCGATCCATCCGAGCAGGCGGCGGAGGAACGACTCGCCGAGTTCCGCCGCGAGTGCGACAACCGAGCCGCACAGAGTGCATCGCCGATCTGGGGCAACAAGATCACCACCGGACAGATTGCATTTCTCTCCGAGGGTCGCTACTCCACGGATGTCGCTGATGTCGATGACCCGTTGCTCGAGCAACTTTTCCTCGTGCACTTCGCCCGTTGGAAAGTGATCTTCGTTCTGCGTGAGGGCACTGCCTGCGTGGACTCGAAACGACGACGAGACGGCCTGGATGATGACGAATCCGCCGATCGTTGGATCTACTCCGTGCGGCTGCTTCGCTTTCTCCAGCTTCGGCACCCATCGCTCCATTGCGTCCGGTTTGAGGAACTCGTGCACGAACCCGAACGGGTGTTACAGGGTGTCTGCGATTTCCTCGGCATCGCCTACGAAGACTCGATGCTCAACGGCACCATGAACCCGAAGATGCGTCCCGAGTACCGACGAGGGCACTTCGAACGCTCAGCAACCTCGCCTGTGGAAGTCTCGCCCGAGCTCGCCATCAGGATCGCCCCTGCGATGCGACTGGCTGGCTACACGGTTGCCCCACCTCGGTGAGCGAGCGTCAGGCCTCGAACCAGCCGAGTCGAGGCCGCCCGGTGCACCAGTGGGCCTCGTGGGGTGCGAGTCCCCAGCGTTGGAGGAATCGTGGCGACAGGTCGGCGGTGAACTGGAATCCGTCGAGGCGGAATTCGGTGTCCCCGGTGTCATCGACGTCGTCGGTGGCGTCTGCGGGCCCGCAATCGGGATGGCGGTGGGTCTCGTTGTTGTCGGGCGCGAGCGTGCGGTCGAGGCGCGCTACCGGTGCTGCTCGCCATCCCACGCAGTAGCCGCCGATCGGGAGATCGTCCACATCGACGGTGAGTCCCCAGCGCCTCGCAACCTCGCCCGCGAGTGCGGCGGACGCCTCGTACGGAACCGCAAACGACTGGAGCACCTCGGTGTGCCACACGATGCGTTGTGTGGCGACGTCCACGAGGTACACGGTGCCGCCGGGGTCGACGTCGTGGATGCACCACACTCCGTCGGACCAGCCGACGAGCCATGATGCGCCCGCAAAATCGCTGAAGGTTCGGGGCATGAAGATGCCGGGGTCGTACAGCAGTGCCATGTGCTTGCTCCCTCGTCTGCACACCGAACAACGCACCATCGTGGTTCCGGTGTGACGGTGCGACAGCCGCGTCCTCTGGGCGCAGTGCACGCCCAGCGCATACGGTGGGGTGTCTGTGGGGGAGTCGCCGCGAGGCGGAGGAGTGCGTCGTGCCGGATCATCCGTATGTCACTGCCGAGATGAAGCGTCGGTTTTGGGACGACGGCGTGGTGCTGCTGCCCCAGGTGCTCGATCGTGCGTGGGTGGACCTCGTGCGCCTCGGCATCGAGCGGAATCTGAGGAACCCCGGTCCGTACCGCACGATGCACTACGGCGGCAGCCCACGTGAGTTCCTGGACGACTACTGCAACTATCACGCCGTTCCTGAGTACCGGATGTTGTTGCAGTACTCACCGGTTGCCGAGATCGTCGCCACCATTCTGGACACCGAGAACCTCTGGCTGTTCTACGAGCAGATCTTCGTGAAAGACGCTCCTGACTCGGTGGCACGACGCACGCCGTGGCACCAGGACACCACGTACTGGATCACCGGTGGAACCCAGCTCGCCGGCTTCTGGATCACGGTGGACGACACACCGGCGAAGGATTCGCTCGAGTTCGTGCGCGGCTCGCATCGCGGCCCACTGTTCGCCGGCACTGCGTTCGACCCGAACGACGAGACCACGCCGTACCAGCCGGGTGATTGGCCGCGGATCCCCGACATCGAAGCCGATCGTTCGGCGTTCGACATCGTGTCGTTCGACATCCGCAGCGGCGACGTGGTGATGTTCCACCCGGCATTGCTGCACGGGGGCGGTGCATCGGCCGACGCGAAGCCACGTCGCACGCTGTCGGTTCGGTTCTTCGGCGACGACGTCACGTACCAGACGAGGCCCCGACCTGCGCCGCCCTACCCGGGCACTGCTGCGTTGCTGAAGCCCGGGGATCCGCTGCGGGGACCGTGGTTCCCGCAGCTGTATCCGGCGACGGACACACAGCCGAACTCACCGCTGCGCACCTGAGGCGGGGTCGCCTCAGCTGGCGAGCATCGCCGTGATCTGCTCCATGATCCCCTCGGGCAGGAACAACTCCGCAGGCGTGGTCTCGGCCTCCGTGAGGTCTGCCAGTGCCTTGGACACCTCGGCGGGGTCGAGCTGGCCGGTGAGGATGGCCGCCGAGACGAACTGGTGCATCTCCTTGGCGGCTTGGTCGTCGGCGTCGATGTACGTGGGCACCGCGTTCACCATGCGGTCGTTGAAGCCCGTGTTGTACGGACCGGGGTTCACCTTGGTGACGTCGATGCCGAGCGGTGCAAGTTCGGCGCGCAGCGACTTGGTGAACGCTTCCACTGCGTGCTTGGTCATGCAGTAAGGGGAGCCCTGTGCGGAGGCGAACACGCCGGCGATGGACGACACGTTGATGATGCGGCCCCAGCCGCGGGCCTTCATGCCGGGGATAACGGCCTGCGACATGGCCACCATGCCGAACACGTTCACCTCGAAGCTTGCGCGCACGCGCTCCATCGGCACCGACGCCATCGGGCCGAGCACGCCGAGCCCTGCGTTGTTGATGAGGACGTCCACCTGCAGGTCGGGCACCTTGGCGATGTCGGCCGCATTGGTGACGTCGAGTTTCATCACGGTGAGGCCGGGCTGCTCGGCGGCGAGCGCGTCTGCCTGTGCCTGGGTCTCGGTGGTGGCGATGACTCGGTGGCCGCGCCGTGCGAGTTCGATCGCCGCTCCCTTGCCGAAACCGGACCCTGCCCCTGTGATCAATACCGTTCGTTGCATGGCGCCACCGTATCGGCGGGCGCAGCACCCTCGCGGCGGTGTCAGGCGGTGAAGCGAACGCCGGTGAGGCGCTCGCTCAGTTCCCAGAGCCCGGCGGCCTTTGTGTCGTCGAGGAGGTAGGGGAGAAAGCCGTTGCGTCCCGGGTCGCCGTTGAGCACCCCCACACCGCAGTCGGCGAGGTAGGCGCCGTTGTGGTTGGCGAGCTCGGGGGCCAC
>Ga0075471_10002067_pt1 | contig 13325 bp, 15 predicted proteins | sample DEB19_08_DNA_2_FD_74787 | JGI IMG/M metagenome (GOLD analysis project Ga0075471, IMG submission 74787) | Aqueous microbial communities from the Delaware River and Bay under freshwater to marine salinity gradient to study organic matter... | ecosystem: Environmental > Aquatic > Marine > Coastal ... | reverse complement strand
GGGGCGTGCGCACCCTGGTCGAGCTGGTCGAGCGCCGCGCCGCGCGGGCCTGAGCCGAACGGGGCCCGGGCGGGTCGCTCAGGGCGCGGACGCGGGCACCGTCGGCACCGTGCCCTCCACGCGCAGGACGACCTCCTCGTCGATCGACAGCGGGTTCAGGCTCGAGTGCGGTGCGCCGATGCCGAAGTCGGTGCGCCGGATCTTCGTCTCGGCGGCGTAGCGCCGGGCCGCGCGGTCGGTCAGCCGGAACTCCATCGGGAAGGTCTTCTTCGTCCCGTGCAGGTCGAGCTCGACGTCCACCGCGAAGCGGTCGGGGCCGGCCGGGCGGAAGCCCCGCAGGCGCGCGGTCGCGGTCGGAAACCGGGACGTGTCGAAGAAGTCGGGGTTGCGCAGGTGGTCGTCGCGCTTCTGGTTCGCGGTGTCGATGCTCGCGAGGTCGACCACGACCTCGACCTCGCTGTTCTCGGGATGCTGTTCGTCGATCTTCGCGCTCGCGATCTTCCAGCGGCGGAACTGTCCGTCGGCGGTGGCGACGCGGTTCTGGGCGACGAAGCGGATCGAGCCCGGAGGGGCGGCATCGACCGCGGTCGCGGGGGCGGCTGCGGCGGGGGCCGCGGTTCCGTCCGCGCGGGCGGCGACCGGAGACAGGAAGGCGATCGCGACGGCGAGAACGGTCGCGGGAACACGCTGCATGGTCACTCCTTCAGCGCGAGGATGTCCTCGAGCCGCTTGGGGACGGCGGCGGAGAGCACTTCGCAGCCGTCCTCGGTCACGAGGACGTCGTCCTCGATGCGGACGCCGATGCCGCGGTAGCGCTCCGGCACGTCGGGGTAGGCGGGGGAGAAGTAGAGGCCGGGCTCGACCGTCAGCACCATGCCCGGGGCCAGCAGGCGCGAGCCGCCGTCGCGGCGGTAGGCGCCCACGTCGTGCACGTCCATCCCGAGCCAGTGGCTCGTGCGGTGCATGTAGAAGGGTCGGAAGTGGCCGTCGGCGATCGCCTTCTCGCGGTCGGCGTCGAGCACGCCGAGACGGCGCAGGCCGTCGACCAGCACCTCGACCGCGACGTCGTGGACGCTCTCGAAGGTCCGCCCGGGACCGATGGCCGCGATCGCGGCGAGCTGGGCCTCGAGGACGACCTCGTAGACGTCGCGCTGCTCGCGCGTCGGCTCCCGGTCGACCGGGAAGGTCCGGGTCACGTCGGCGCAGTAGCCGCCGAACTCGGCGCCGGCGTCGATCAGCAGCAGGTCGCCGTGCTCGAGGACGCGGTCGTTCGAGACGTAGTGGAGCACGGTCGCGTTGTGGCCGCTCGCGACGATCGAGGGATAGGCCCAGCCCTCGGCGCCGCGACGCCGGAACGTGTACTCGATGAGCGCCTCGATCTCGTGCTCGCCGACGCCGGGCTTCGCTTCGCGCATCGCGGCGACGTGGGCCTCGGCCGCGATGTCGATCGCGACCCGCATCCAGGCGAGCTCCGCGGGCGTCTTGTGAAGCCGCATCTCGTGGACGATCGGTCCCGGGTCGATGATCGAGAGCGGAATGTCGTTCGCGGTGCGGGGACGCCGCGCCCAGCCGCTCTTCGCGATCCCGAGCATGCGCCGGTCGAAGGCGTCTTCGCGGCCGAAGCGGTAGTGGAGCGGCCCCGAGCCCGCGATCATGGGGACGAGGTGCTGCTCGAGTTCCTCGATCGGGTAGGCGGCGTCGGCCCCGAACTGCGTGAGCGCGCCCTCCACCCCATGCCGCCGCCCCGTCCAGGTCTCCCGCTCGGGGTCCTTCGGCGGCACGAAGAGGACGAACTTCTCGCGGTCGGCCGAGGCGTCGAGCACGGCCACGGCGTCGGCCTCGGGAAACCCGGTGAGGTAGAAGAAGTCGGCTTCCCGCCGGTAGCGGTGCTCGACGTCGTGGTGATGGGTGACCGGCGACGGCGCGCGGAAGATCGCGATCCCGCCGTCGAGGCGGTCGAGGACGTGCGCGCGCCGGGCGGCGAAGTCGAAGGCGGGCAGCGAGGCGCGGCTCATCGCGGCGGCGTCCTCGCGTCGAGCCCCGCGGCGAACCCGGGCACGTCGGGGCCGCCGTCGACCGCCTTGGGCGCGGGGCCGGCGACCTCGATCCGCTTCGCGACCGGCGGCTCGCCCTCGATCGACACCACCACGCGGTCGCCCTTGGCCAGGTCTGCCGTGGTCTTGTCGGTGCCGCGCTCGCGGACGCCCGTGCCCGTGCCGAGCCCGATCCGGTGGCGGTGCCCGGCGTCGTCGAGCACCATCTCGCCCGCGGCGGCATCGACCGAGAGGATCGTGCCCGCGATCCGCTGCCCGGCCCGGGTCGCAGCGGGCATGACCAGGCCGAGGGCCAGCGCGACCGAGAGGCGCAACGCGCGCCCGTGCGAGAGGCGGCGCGGGGCGCCCGCGAATCGATCGCTCATGCGGAAGACGCTAGCGGCGGTCCCCCCGGCTGACAAGGGCGGCGCGGCCGAGTTTCGAATCCCGCTGCCGTCCGGTAAGGACGGCGGAGAGACGCCCATGGAGTCGATGAACTTCCTCGAGCTGGTTCGCCAGGGCTGGTACGCGACCTACCCTCTGCTCCTGTGCTCGGTGATCGCCCTGGCCGTCGCGGGAGAGAGGCTGTGGGCGCTGCGCGGTCTGACCGGCCGCATGAGCGCGCTCTCCAAGCAGATCGGCTTCTTCCTGCGCCGGGGGGACGTGGAGGGCGCCCAGGCCCTCGTGGAGCGGGACGCCTCGGATCTCCCGCTCGGTCGCGTCTACCACGAGCTCCTGCCGCGCGTCGTCGACACGCCCGTCGAGGAGCTCATCGCGATCGGCGAGGGGCACCGGGTCGAGCAGGCGCAGGCGCTTCGCCGCAACGTCTGGCTGCTCGGCACCATCGCCTCGGCGGCCCCCTTCGTCGGGCTGTTCGGCACGGTGGTCGGCATCATGCGCGCCTTCCACAGCATGGCGCAGACGGGGGCGGGCGGCTTCGCCGTCGTCGCCTCGGGGATCTCCGAGGCGCTGGTCGCGACCGCGCTCGGCCTCGCCGTCGCGATCGTGTCGCTGGTGCTCTACAACTACTTCCAGGTGCGGCTGAACGAGATCGCGACCACGATGCGCACGGGCCTGACCCGCTTCGTCGACGGGGTCTGCGCGTGGCGGGGAGACCATGGCTCTCGGCCGGCTGTCTGAGGGCGGCGAGGGCGACGAGTCGATCGTCGCCGAGATCAACATCACGCCGCTCACCGACATCTTCCTCGTCCTGCTCATCATCTTCATGATCACGAGCTCGGCGATGGTCGAGTCCGGCCCGAAGGTGAACCTGCCGCAGGCGGGCGTGACCAGCACCGAGACCAAGGGCGTCGTGGTGACGGTCGACCCGCAGCAGAACGTCTACGTGGACGGCCGGGCCGTCCCGCGAGACCAGCTGGTCGAGGGGCTGCGGGAGGCCGTGGCGGCGAGCGACGTGAAGCGCGTCGTCCTCCAGGGCGACCGCGACGTGATCCTCGGCGACGTGGTGAACATCCTCGACCAGGCCCGCTCGGCCGGCGCGGAGGAGGTCGCGATCGCCGCGACCCGGAAGGCTCCCTGAACCGATGGCGCGCGAGGACCTGATCCTCGGGCCGGAGTCGCTCGAGGTGCTGATCGAGGGGCTCGGCGATCTCCGCCTGGCGCTGGGGCCGCAGGCGGCACCGGGCCTGGAGGCGGTGCGTGTCGATCTCCGTCGGGCGCTCGCCGCGCGCGAGGCGGGCGACCGGGACGCCTCGATCGGGGGGATCACCGCCGCGATGCGGCGGCTGGCCGGACTGGCCGACCTGCTCGATCCCGCCGAGGCGGCGATGATGCGGGCGGTGGCCGCCCAGTTCGAGGGTGCGCTGCGACGGGGCGACGCCGCGGACGCGGCCCGCTCGGTCGACCTGATGCGGGAACGATCGGGGGCGCGCAAGAAGCGGGGCGACGAGAACAAGTTGTAGGCTTCGGGAGGGGGGCGCGTGCCCCCGTGACGACGGCCGCGAGGAAGGGCGATGGCGAAGGCGAGCGACAGGAAGGGAGTCCGGACGGAAGAAGGGCCGTGCTGCGCGGCGACGCGCAAGCGCGTCATGACCTCGATCCGCTCGAGTTACCTGAGCTTCCCGGTGATCCGGCGCATGGCGTGCCCGGAGTGCAAGATGATCCTCCACATCCGGGTCTTCGAGAGGCCGGAGGACGAGGGGGCGGGGGCGGGCTCCGCCTGAGGCGGGCCGCCTCGGGATCGGTCCGGGCGATGGCCGGGAACCGGAGTCCTGGCGCCTCGCGCGAGACCGCGGGCGGCTCCGTCCGGGCGGGTTCGGTCGCGCCGGAGGACGAGGTCCTGCTGCTGCTCGCGGTGCGGGGCCCGATGCCGGCGGGCGAGATCGCGTCCGCACTCGGGATCGCCGACCGCACCGCGCGAGCCGCCGTCGAGGACCGGCTGCGGCGCGGCCTGGTCGAAGAGGACGCATCGGGGCGGGCGCGACTCGGCGCAGCGGGCGTCGCGGCCGCCGCGGAGATCCTCGCGCGGGAACAGCGTGCGCTGGGGCCCGCGACGGCGGGGCTCGCCGAGCGCTTCGACGACCTGAACCGGCGCATGAAGGCGGCGATCACCGACTGGCAGGTCGTGCGCATCGGCTCGGCCGTGGTGCCCAACGACCACACCGACGCGCGCCGCGACGCGGCGGTGATCGACCGGCTCGCGCAGGCGGCCTCGTCCGCCGCCCTGCTGCTCCGGCCGCTGTCGCGGGCGCGCCGCCGGATCGAAGTGCTGCTCGCGAGGCTCGACGCGGCCCTCGCCCGCGTGGTCTCGGGCGGCGGCGAGTGGGTGTGCGGGCTCGGCGTCGACTCGCTCCACTCGGTGTGGTGGAACCTGCACGCGGAGCTGCTCGCGCTGCTCGGCCGCGAGCGCGGCGAAGCCGAGGCCTGAGCGTCAGCCGAGCGCGCGCGAGCGCGGGAAGTCGCGCCGGTGGGCCTCGCGCTCGAGCGCCGTCGCGCGGGCCGCGGGCCCGACCAGGTGCGCCCCGTAGACGATCGCGAGCGGCACGAAGACGAAGACCCCGACGAGCGCCAGCTCGGGCTCGCCGATCACGAGCGCGATCGCGACGCCGACGGTCGCGATCCCGATCCAGGCGAGAGGCTCGAACAGGCCGCCCATCTGCAGGTGCGCCTGGCCCGCGCGCAGCAGCGGGCTCGGCGCGACCAGCCAGGGCTCGACGCGCTGGAACAGGAAGATCGCGACCGCGGCGACGAGCGCCCAGCCCGCGATCGCGAGCGGCGGCACGCCGAAGAAGAGGCCCGGGCCGCCGAACTCGTGGACCCGCCCGAGGAACCACCTCTCGCCGCGCACCGAGAGCGGGGCGAGCAGCACCTGCGGCAGCATCGCGAGCACGGCCCCGGTCAGCAGCACGCGTCCCGAGCCGCGGATCTCCAGCGTGTCGAGCACCTGGAGGTCGGCCGACCCGGCTTCCACCGGCGAGTGCAGCAGGACCGCGCACTGGAATCCGAGCCACGCGAGCGCGCAGAACACGAGCGGGCTCCAGGCCGGCACCCCGGCGATCGACCCCCCGCCCGTCGCCTCGTCGAGGAAGCGGTGCGGGCCGAAGGGGACGCCCCATCGCAGGGACGCCGCCTCCGCGCCCAGTGCCACCCCGAAGGCGATCGCGGCGAAGGCGAACGTCCTCGCCCAGCCCATCTTGGAGACCGCGCCGACCAGGAAGCAGGCGACGAGCGCCGGCACCCAGGGGCGGCCGATCGTCGCGGAGAGCGTCTCGGCGAGCAGCGGAGGCACGGGGCATCAAGAGCCGGACGGGGCGGGTCGTGTCAAATCCCGCGCGGGGCGGTTGCGGGCCGACCGGGTGCGTGGCACCTGTCGATCGATGGACGAGACCCTTCGCCGTGCCATGGAGCAGGACATCCAGATGACCCACGACCGCTTCGTGCAGGCCATGGAGACGCGCCTGCCGAAGATCGAGCCGGAGTCGCTCGAGCGCTACTTCGCGGTGCTCTCGAAGCTCGTCGCGAAGCTCGAGGACGAGGCGAAGTCGCTGGACCTCGTCATGAAGGAAATGATGGCCGAGGCGGCGACGCTGCTCATGGCCGAGATGCAGTTCCGGCAGAACCGGGGCTGAGGCGTGCGGCGGGCGCAAACCCGCGCTAGGAACCGCCCATGGCGTCGTCCTTCGCCTCCCGGCTGGTGAACGGCCCATTCGGCGACCCGGGGTTGCTCGTCGAGCTGCGCTGGCAGGGCGATGCCGTGCTCTTCGACCTCGGCCGCAACGACGGCCTGCCGGCGGCCGAGCTCCTGAAGGTGTCGCACGTCTTCGTGTCGCACACCCACATGGACCACTTCATCGGCTTCGACCGGCTCCTGCGCCTGTTCCTCAACCGCGACCGCCGTCTCTTCCTGCACGGGCCCGAGGGCATCGGCGACTGCGTGGCCGGGAAGCTCTCGGGCTACGTCTGGAACCTGACCGACGGCTACCCGTTCGTCTTCGACGTGACCGAGGTGACGACCGCGGGGCGCAGACGCTGGATCTTCGCGGCGGCGACCGGGTTCGCCCGCGAGGAGGCGGAGCCGCTGCCGCTCCCGGCCGGGACCGACCCGGGCACGCCGGGCACGCCGGTGCTGGTCGATGCCGGGCACTTCCGGGTCCGTGCCGCGATCACCGACCACCGGATCCCGTGCCTCGCCTTCGCGCTCGACGAGCCGACCCACCTGAACGTCGACCCCGAGCGCCTCGCGGCGGCGGGTTTCGGCCCCGGGCGGTGGCTCGCGCTGCTGAAGGACGCGCTGCGCGACGGGCGGCCCGACGACGCGCGGATCGCGGTCCAGCGGCTCGACCGGACGCAAGCGGAAGTGACGCTCGGCGAGCTGCGCTCGCTGGTCCGCGTCACGGCCGGACAGAAGATCGGCTACGTCGTCGACACGCGATTCCTGCCCGCGAATCTCGCGGTGCTGCTGCCGGTGCTGCACGAGGCCGACCTGCTCTACTGCGAGTCGCCGTTCCTCGACGAGGACCGCGACCAGGCGGCGATGCGCTACCACCTGACGGCGGCCGAAGCCGGCACGATCGCGCGCATGGCGAGGGCGCGGCGCCTGAAGGTGTTCCACTACTCGCCGCGCTACCAGGGGCGCGGGGACCTCCTGCGGTCGGAAGCGGACGCGGCCTTCCGCGGCCGTCTCGACCCGGGCGTGCTCGCGGAACTCGGCGCCGTCGCCTGACGCCGGCGGGCGGCGCGGGCCGCGTGGCGGGCCCGACCGCTCAGAGCGCGCCGCCCGGCATCCCTCCGCCCCGATCGCCGTCGTCGCCTCGGCCGCGCGGTGGGCTGCCGCGTTCGCCGCCCGTCCCCCGGGCGTCGCCCGGAGGCCGGGCCGCGCGCGCGGTCGCCGGTGCGTTCGGCCCGGCCGCGGGAGCGCGCTGGTCGTCGGCGCGGGCTTCGCCGCGCCGCTGCGTCTCCCAACCCGCGATGCGATCGGCGATCTCCGCTTCGGCCCCCTCGCGGCTCGGCTCGTAGTAGCGTCGTCCCCGCAGCGCGTCCGGCAGGTACTCTTCCGCCACGAAGTGGCCCGGCGCGTCGTGCGGGTAGCGGTAGCCCGAGGCGTAGCCGAGCGACTTCATGAGCCCGGTCGGCGCGTTGCGCAGATGCATCGGCACCGGCAGCGTCCCGCTGCGACGGACGTCCTCGACCGCCTTGCCCAGAGCCGCGTAGCTCGCGTTCGACTTGGGCGCGGTCGCGAGGAAGGTCGCGCCCTGGGCGAGCGGGATGCGCCCCTCGGGCAGCCCGACGAAGTGGACCGCGTCCTTCACCGCGAGCGCCACCGAGAGCGCGCGCGGGTCGGCGTTGCCGACGTCCTCGGAGGCGAAGATCACCATCCGTCGCGCGATGAACAGCGGGTCCTCGCCGGCTTCGAGCATGCGCACGAGCCAGTAGACCGCCGCGTCGGGGTCGCTGCCCCGCAGGCTCTTGATGAAGGCCGAGACGACGTTGAAGTGCTCCTCGCCGTCGCGGTCGTAGCGGAGCACGCGGCGCTGCGCGGCCTCCGCGAGGAGTTCCCGGGTGATGCGCCGCCCGGGGGCGCGCGCCGCGAGCCCGGCCGCGACCTCGAGGGTGCCGAGCGCGCTGCGCGCGTCGCCCTGCGCGTGCTCGACGAGCGCCTTTCGCGCATCCGGGTCGATCGTCGTGCCGCCGTCGCCGAGCCCGCGCTCGGAGTCGGCGAGTGCGCGGTCGACGAGCCGACCGACCGCGTCGTCCCCGAGCGGCTCGAGCACCAGCACCCGCACCCGCGAGAGCAGCGGCGAGACCACCTCGAACGACGGGTTCTCCGTGGTGGCGCCGACGAGGACGATCGTCCCGTTCTCGACGTGCGGGAGCAGCGCGTCCTGCTGCGCCTTGTTGAAGCGGTGGATCTCGTCGACGAAGACGACCGTCGGCCGCCCGGTCGCCCGCTTCTCGAGGTCGGCGCGCTCGACCTCGGCGCGCAGGTCCTTCACCCCGGCGAGCACGGCCGAGAGCTGCGTCCACGGAAGGTGGAAGGCACGGGCGAGAAGACGTGCGAGCGTCGTCTTGCCGCTGCCCGGCGGGCCCCAGAGGAGCAGCGAGTGCAGCCGCCCGGAGTCGAGCATCGCGCGCACGACGCGCCCGGGCCCGAGCAGGTGCTCCTGCCCGACGACCTCGTCGAGAGAGGCCGGCCGCATGCGCTCGGCGAGCGGTGCGCGCCCGCTCCCGGGCGCCGGCGCGTCGTCTCCCGGGGCCGCTCCGGAGGCGCGTCCCGCCGTGGCCTGACGCGCGTCGCCGGTCCCGGCGGTCGCACCGGTCGCTCCGCCATGGCGTGCGCGGGAGGTGCGAGCCCCGACGTCCATGCCGGGGAAGAGTCCTGGTTCCGAGTCGTCCGCCATCCACGGATCCCGTCGCACCGGAGTTAGACACGCTCGCGCGCGGTATGCTAGCCGCGGCTCGGTTGGAAGCCGCAAAGCCCACCGTCGGCCTGGTCCTGAAGCGCGGCGCGCCCGGCGCCCGCGAGGTCGCTCGCCGCGTGATCGAGGAACTCGGCGGGCGCGGCATGCGGGCGGTCGCGGAGCCGGAGGAGGCCGGCGCGCTCGGCTGTGAATCGGTCGAGAAGCAGGCGATGTTCGACGTCGCCGCGGCGATCGTCGTGCTCGGCGGCGACGGCACCTACCTCGCCACCGCGCGGCTCGCGGGCGAGCGCCGCGTCCCCGTGCTCGGCGTGAACCTCGGCGGGCTCGGCTTCCTGACGGAGGTCCGGGCGGAGGACCTGGCCGACGCGCTCGCGGACGCGGTCGCCGGACGGGCGCCGATCGACTCGCGGACGATGCTGCGCGCCGTGGTCCGCCGCTCGAACGGCGGCGAGGAGGTCTGCCAGGCCTTGAACGACGCGGTGCTGAGCCGCGGCTCGCTCGGGCGCGTGATCGAGATCGAGGCTCGGATCGACGGTCGGCCGCTCGCTTCGTTCAAGGGCGACGGGGTCATCGTCGCGACGCCGACCGGGTCGACGGCGTACGCGCTGTCGGCCGGAGGTCCGATCGTGCATCCCTCGGTCGAGGTCTTCGTGGTCGCGCCGATCTGCCCGCACACGCTGAGCGTGCGGCCGCTCGTGATCGACGATGGCGCGCGGCTCGAGTTCCGGCTCGCGACCCGCAACGAGGACATGGTGCTGACGCTCGACGGGCAGCAGGCGGTGTCCATGGGGCCCGAGGACGCGGTCGAGATCTCGCGCTCGCCGCACCCGGCGTGTCTCGTGCGGTCGTCGCGCCTGTCGTTCTACGACCTGCTGCGGACGAAGCTCGGCTGGGCGCGCACCTGACGCCGGCGGGGAGGAGGGGAGGGACGTGCTGCACGAGCTCGGGATCGCGGACCTGGCACTCATCGAGGAACTCACGCTCGACTTCGGGCCGGGGCTGAACGTCGTCACCGGCGAGACCGGAGCGGGCAAGAGCCTGCTGCAACGGGCGCTGGCGCTCGCCGCCGGTCATCGCGCCGGCAACGAGGTCGTCCGCCGGGAGGCGGAGTCGGCGCGCATCACGGCGGTGTTCGATCTCCCGCCGCGTTCCGCCGCGGCGCTCCGCCTCGCCGAGATCGGCGTTCCCGCGGCCGAGGAAGGCCGGCTCGCGATCTCGCGCACGATCTCGCGGGCCGGGCGCGGGCAGGTCCAGCTGAACGGCAAGACGGTGGCGCTCGCGAGCCTGCTGGAAGCGGGCGGGGCGCTGGTCCACCTGCAGGGCCAGCACGAGTCGCTCGAGCTCGCCCGTCCGGAGACGCACCTCGCCATGCTCGACCACGCGGGCGACACCGGGGATCTCGCGCGGCGCTACCGCGAGGCGTTCGCGCACGCGAGTCGGCTGGTGGAGCGGCTCGAGGCGCTCGAGCGGGGCGCGGCGGAGGTCGAGCGGCGACTCGAGATGGCACGTTTCGACCTCGACGAGCTCGTCCGCGCCGGGTTCTCGGATCCCGGGGAGGACGCGGCGCTCGAACTCGAGCGCTCGCGCCTGCGCAACGCGGGGCGCCTCTCGGCGCTCGCGAGCGAGCTGCTCGAGCGGCTGCACGGGGCCGACGATGCGGCACTCCCGGCAGTCGAGAGCGCCGTCAAGCGACTGTCGGAGAACGCCGCGATCGATCCGGCGCTCGAGCCGATCGCGACCGTGCTCGGCGAGGCGGTCGCGCCGCTCGACGACGCCGTGCGGTCGCTTCGCGCCTGGGCCGACGACCTGTCCTCGGATCCGGGCCGCCTCGAGGAGGTCGAGGAGCGCTTGGCGCTCGTCGCCCGGCTGGTCCGCAAGCACCGGGTCGAGGGCGTCGAAGGCCTGCTCGCGCGCCGGGTGGAGCTCGAGGCGGAAGTCGAGCGCTCGGATCGCGACGTGGCCCATCCCGAGGAGCTCCGCGCGGAACTGGAACGAGCCGCCGAGGCCGCATGGAAACTCGCGGGCGAGCTCGCGTCCGCGCGGGCCGCGTCGGCGCGACGCCTCGAAGCCGCGATGGACGCGGAACTCGCCGAGCTCGGCATGCCCGGGGCCCGGTTCTCGGTGCGCGCCGAAGAGCTCCCTGCGGGGCCGGCGCGCGGTCCGGCGGCGGTCCTGACTCGCGACGGCGTCGGGCTCGGACCCGACGGCGCGGAGCGGGTGGAGTTCGACCTGGCGGCGAACCCGGGCGAGGGGGCCCGTCCGCTCGCGCGCGTCGCCTCGGGCGGCGAACTCTCGCGGATCATGCTCGCGCTGCGACACGTCGCGGGCGGAAGCGACGTCCCGACGCTCGTGTTCGACGAGGTCGACGCGGGCATCGGCGGCGCCTCCGCGGAGGTCGTCGGGCGGCGCCTGCGTTCGCTCGCGCGCGACGCGCAGGTGATCTGCATCACCCACCTGGCCCAGATCGCGGCCTTCGCCGACCGGCACTACGCGGTGGCGAAGCAGGCCGACGGAGGACGCACGCGGACCGAGGTGCGTCGCGTCGAGGGCGCGGAGCAGGTCCGCGAACTCGCGCGGATGCTCGCGGGCTCCGCGAGCGAGGCCGGGCTGCGCCACGCGGAGGAACTGCTCGGTTCGGCGCGCGCGGCGGCCGACGCCGACCGTCCCGTGGCCAAGGGTGGCCCCGGCGGAGAAGGGCAGGGCCAGGGCGGTGCCCGCGTCGGGAGCCGTCGCAAGGCGATGCGCGCCGGGGCCGGCAGCGGGAGGTCATGACCCCGTCTGCGCGGCGATCGGGGCTCGCCTTGCCTCCGTCGGCCACGCGACCGATCCTGCTCGTGATCGTTGCGGTCCTGCTCGTGCTCGCGGGGCTCCGCCTGCGGTCGGGCTACGACGCGCTCCTGTTCGTCGAGCCCGCGCAGCGATCGGGTGTCCGGTACATCGCCATCGGACGGGGAGCGATCGACCTCGTCTCCCGCCGGCTCGAGACGGAGGACTTCTTCGCGGGCCGCCGTGGGGGCGATCGCGTCTATCCTCCCGCGACCTACGCCATGCTCTGGCCGCTCATCGCTTCGGGGAGCCTCGAGGCCGCGCGCTGGACCTGGGCCGCCGTCCTGACCGTCTCGCTCGCGTGGCTCTGCTGGATCTCGGCCCGGGCCTCGGGCTTCCGGGATCCGCTCGCGCGGCTCGCGATGGGACTGCTCCCGCCCGCCAGTCTCGCGACGACCCTGGCGCTCGGCACCGGGCAGTTGACGATTCCCGTCGTCGCGCTCGCGACCGCCTCCGTCCTCCGACTGGCCCGCTCGCCCGGGACACGAGGCGACGAGGCGACGGCGGCTGCGCTCTTCACGCTCGCGTCGGTGAAGCCGACGCTGGTCGCGCCGGTCGGCTGGCTGCTGCTGTTCCTGCCGCGCTCCTTCGTGCCGGCCGGGATCGCGGCGTGTCTCTACGCGTGCGTCACCGGGATCGCGCTCGCGCTGCGGGGGAGCGTCGCCTCTCCTCGCCCCGTCGTGCCTCGCCCCGTCGTGCCCCGTGGCCCGCTCTTCATCGAGGAGAACATGTTCGCGTCCGGATACGCGAACCTGCAGAACTGGCTCGTCCACCTGGGCATCGGCTTCCCGTGGGTCTTCCTTCCCCCGATCCTCGGACTCGCGCTGCTGGGCTGGTGGACCTGGCGGCATCGCGACGGCGACCCCTGGCTCCTGCTCGCCGTCGCCGGCCTCGTCGCCCGCTTCTGCTTCTACCACCGCCACTACGACGACCTGCTCGTCCTGCCGGTGCTGGTCGCGCTCGCGAGGCTCGCCTCGGGAGCGACGTCCTCGATGGCGGTCGCCGACCCGTCCCGGGCGACCGGCGAGATCCGGCAGGCGTCGCTCTGGACCCTCTTCGCCGTCGCGGGCTCCCTGGTCATGCCCGCGACCCTTCCGTTCGCCGTGCGCCAAGCGGCGGCGACCGGGACGTGGTCGGCCGCCCTGGTGCTCCTCGTCCACGCGGCCGCGCACGGCCCTCCGTTGCAAATCCGGGGCGGCTCGCTTAGTTCAAGGGTCGATTCGACATCCCCGGGGCCGTAGCTCAGTTGGGAGAGCGCTTGAATGGCATTCAAGAGGTCGAGAGTTCGATTCTCTTCGGCTCCACTCGGGACTCCGCGGGGTTAGCCCCGGAAGCGGGCTGATCCCGCGGAGCACGAAGTCCGGATGTTCTCCGCCTCCCGCGGGGGCGCCCGGGAGCAGCGACGGCTCATGACCGGCGATTCCACCGCTCCCGCGCCATCGTCGTCGAGGCGCCTCCTCCCCGCGCTCGTGGGAGTCCTCTTGCTCCTGGCAGGCTTCCGGCTCGTCGGCGGCTTCGAGAGGCTTCTTTTCGCCCCGCCCGCCCAGCGCTCGACGGGGTTTCACCTCGCGGTCGGCGACGGGGCGGT
>Ga0075471_10002066_pt1 | contig 13331 bp, 13 predicted proteins | sample DEB19_08_DNA_2_FD_74787 | JGI IMG/M metagenome (GOLD analysis project Ga0075471, IMG submission 74787) | Aqueous microbial communities from the Delaware River and Bay under freshwater to marine salinity gradient to study organic matter... | ecosystem: Environmental > Aquatic > Marine > Coastal ... | reverse complement strand
GCATTGCGAACTCATCGAGTCTGCCGCCGCTGGGACCAACGAAGTCAACGTGCCGGTGTGGGCTAAGTCGGGGATGCACCTCGGCATTTGGAACGATGTGACGACCTCGATCTACAAGAACATGCAACTCCGGGGTGAACCGTGGGAGTCGTACATCACGGCGACCTTCGGGGCGACACGGCTGGAAGAGAACAAGGTCTATAACATCGAGAGCTACAGAGCATGATTTATCAATGAGTTGCAAGGAATACAAGAAGTGACTCTTGAGAAAAGCGACATCACTTGGTTGGCAGGATTTATAGACGGCGAAGGCTGTTTCTATTTTCCTAAAAGCCAAGGGGCTCCGCGAGTACAGGTTGCACAGAAAGATCCGTGGCCTCTGTTGAAAATTCAACAGATGGTTGGCGGGAGAATGTACCGATTCAATGGCAGTACTAAGCCGAGTGAATCGTACAACCTTCTGATGATTAGTGGCGGGAAAGCCATTGGTCTGATGATGACGTTGTACACATTTCTCTCGCCTCGCCGTCAGGCCAAAATCGTAGAGATTATTGGGCGATGGCGGGCCTTGCCATTGCGAGGCAAAGCCAACATCAAAACGCATTGCCTCAGAGGGCACGAATTCACGCCGGAAAATACCTACACGAAAACGAAAGGTCGTGGCAGGGAATGTAAGGCGTGCATTGCGATTCATCATGAGAAGCATCGGCTGAAGTTACTAACTGCGTAAAGGAGAATGATATGGCGATTGATTTGACTCTTAAAGGTGTGCAGATCACGAATCGGGAAGCGACCCCGCGAGTGCTGAATGATCCGGGGTTGGGCGAAGGCGCGATTGAGAAGTGCGCGTATGGACATATCGCCAGCGTCACGGCGGCCTTGTCCATTACCTCCATCATTCGGTTGGTGTCCATTCCGTCCAACGCGATTGTGACGGATGTGCGCCTCTCTAGTGCCGCACAGACGGCGGGCAAGTTCGACATCGGCCTCTACCGGACCAACGGAGACGGCGGGGCCGTGGTCGATCAAGACTTCTTCGCCTCGGCGGTGGATTGCGCCTCGGCTGTGGTGAACGTGGATGTGCTGAACGAATCCACCAACAACACCCTGGCGAAGCAAGGCTTGCAGGTATGGGAAGCGGCGGGCATGTCTGCTGATCCCAAATCGCAACTGGATGTGTGCGCCGTGGTCACGACCACCGATGTCACCACCGGCACGGGAGCCTTGGCCTTGCGCGTCCGGTACGTGCAGTAAACAGGAGGTGCTTGAATGGCCGACCGATTCTATAGCGTGGTGTTAGGCGAAACGGTCCCGTCTCAAGTGACGGAAGGCAGTTCGACCTCCAGCGAAGCGATTGAATTGCGTGTAGCGGATAGCGTCTACACGAACAAGTTGGCGGTGCTGAACGGGCTGAAAGCCATTGAAGGCTATCTGCAAACCGTGGAACCGTCCATCATCAGCTAGCACGGGGGACGAGTGAGAGTCTGTGTCGCAGTCCCGAACGGAGGCACCATCAAGTCGCGTCTCATGACCGACTTGGTGGCTGCGCTCTTTTCGGCTCGCAATACGATTAGCTTTTTGTGGGCCGAAACCGAAGGGACGCTCGGCCCACATAACCGATGGCTCGCGGCGAAACAAGCCGTGGACGCTGGGGCCGATTACCTCTGGCTGATCGACAACGATATGTCCATCCCGCCGACGGCGCTCCCGATGCTTCTGGCGGCGGATAAAGACTTGATCGGCGCGGATTACAACTACCGCAAATTCCCGTTGCAGACCGTCGTCAAAGTCTTAGATGCCGAGGGCAACGTGACGTTTGCCGATGAGTCCACCTTCCCGAACGAACCCTTCCGCTGTCATGCGATTGGCTCGGGCTGCAAGCTGGTGAAAGTCAGTGCGCTCCACCGCATTCCGCAACCCTGGTTCGCATTGGCATGGGATGAACGGGGCGCACTCTCCAAGACCGATGATGTGTGGTTCTGCGAACAAGCGGCGAAGGCCGGCATTGAAACGTGGTGTTACCCGAATCTCGGCGTGCGCCACATCGGGGACCATCTGTACTGAACGTGAGGGGCTATGGCAACGAGCGTGGTGTCGATTGCGAATCTCGCCCTGCAAAAGCTCGGGGAGTCGCCTATTGTCTCGATGAGCGAAAACAGCGGGGCCGCTCGTGCCATGAACGCCTGCTACGAGGCGATGCGGGATCGGGAATTGCGGGCGAATTTGTGGAAGTTTGCCAAACGGCGGGCGACCCTCGCCGCGCATGTCACCGAACCGGATTTTACCTTTGGCTATGCCTTTCCCGTCCCGTCTGACTTTCTCCGCTTGATTAAACCTGCCCGCGTCGGCCTGGACTGGCACCTGGAATATCATGAAGGCGTCCTCGCCATTCTGACGAACGACGGCGACAGCCTCGAAATTCGCTATATCGCCAAGATCACCGACCCCACACTCTTTGACCCGCTCTTTGTCGAAATGCTGGCGTGCAAGATGGCCGCGCATTGTGCCGAAGCCCTCACGCAATCCAACAGCAAAAAGCAGGCGGCGATGGAAGAGTACAAAGAGGTGCGGCGGGAAGCGCGGCAGATCAACGCCTTTGAAGTGAATATCCAGCCGGTGCCGGTGGACGAATGGCTCACGGCGCGGTGGCATGGGCAACTCATCAATCAGGAATGGGACGAAGAATAAGGAGGCAGTATGGCCGCAGGCGCATGGACATTCACCGACAATACACGCACGTATCTCCTCAATGGGACATTTGATCTCGATACCGACACCTTTTACATGGCGCTGTTTCTCTCGACCTCGAATATCGGGGCGTCTACGACCACCTACGCCGGATTGACCAATGAACACGCCAATAATAACGGCTACACGACTGGCGGGATTGCGCTGGGGTCACTGGCGTTGTCGGGCACCTCGACCGTGACCGTTGACGAAACCACGAACCCGGTCTGGACGGCTTCAGGCGGGTCAATCACCGCACGGTTCGCCGTCATTTACGAATCGGGCGGGAGCGTGCTCTGCTATTGCCTGTTAGATAACGCCCCCGCTGATGTGACGGCGACCGATGGCAATACCTTAACCGTCACGTTCCACGCGAGCGGGATCTTCAGCTTAGCGTAAGAGGGATATGGCCTACCCCGTCGTTGCCGCAACCAATACGACCGCCGATACCGACGGCACTAGCACGGTTATCAATATGCCCGCGTCGATCAGCGCGGGCGATCTATTGATTGTGTGGGATGCCAACGATGCGACGGGGACGCCTCGGTCACAGTCCGGAGGGAGCGATTGGACGCGCATTAGTACGGGAGCCAACGGGACCACAGTCTCGATGGCGATCTTTGCCAAGATTGCGGCTGGGGGCGATACCTTGACCTTGGCGGGAGCCGCGCAGGATAGCGCGACTGTCAGCGTGCGGATTACCGGCCACGGCGTAACCAATGTCCGCGTGGATATTATCATCGGGACGCCGGCCACGGGGACCGATGCCGCGCCGGACCCACCCACGGTGACGCATGGGGGGCCGCAGGATTACCTCGTGATTGAAGGATTCTCAGCGGACGACGATACCGAAACCGCGACTTATTGGAGCACGAACTATAGTGCCGTGAACTGGGCGCAATCGGCCAATTCGACGAGTTCCTGCATGGTCGCACTCGGGCAGCGCAGCGTCAACGGCACCAGCGAGAACCCCGGCAAGATGGCTCTCGGGGGGGCCGAAGCGTGGGTGGCACAGACGCTCAGTATTCCGCCAGTCCTGCCGACGTTCTATCAAAAGTATAGCGATGCGTTTACTCGGGCCGACAACACTGATCTTGGGAGCGAGTGGGATGCAGGCTATACCGGGCGTGACCCGATTAATCTCGTCTCAAACTCTGTGCGAGCGACCACGCTAAACGTGAACGCCGTAGAATCACAAAATGTCTACAGCGCCCCGGCAGATCAGTGGTGCCAATTCACGCTGGGGACATGGAGCGGAGCGGTTAACTCTGGGTTGACGTTGATCTATCGCGCCGCCGCTCCATCTACGGTAACGTGGATGGAATGTGTCATCCACATCACCACCACCGAGACGCGAATCTCTGAGCGTGTGGCAGGGGCGCGAACGGGACTTGCGACCGAATCGACGACGACGTATGCGACAAACGATGTGATTCGCTGCTTTTCGATTGGGACGCGGCACGTCATCCAAAAAAATCAGGTCAGCGTCTTGGTCGGGGTCGGGTCCGGCGTCACCTCTGGTAGCCGGTCTGGGCTCGATATATTTGTGGCCACAGGGGGGAGTTTGGCGAATGTGACGGTGCTGGATTTTCAGGCCGGCGATTTTGTGGCACCCGGTAAAATAAACCCGACGATAATACAGACGGCGGTGCACCGATCATTTTCGTGGTAAAGGAGCACTTATGGATGCAGTCTATGTGAGTTGCAACATCACCCCGTTTGCGGCGACAACCGGGGCCAAAACGATTCTGAAACTGATCTCTCCGACCGGTTTCAATATCAAGGTGCATGAAATCGGCCTCTCGACCGATGGGGTGACTTCTTCGGCAGTACCCATGACGGTCGATTGGGGGACCAGTGACGAAACCACGGCAGGCACGGGTGGAGGATCTCCGACGACGATCCAGATTAAGGGGCAGACCATCGCGCACGGCATTACCCTCGGCGCGAATTTCACGGCGGAAGGGACCACGTATACCCCACACCAGAAAGTCTATGTCCCGCAGTACATGGGGATCTACGTTCATCAGTTCCCGTTGGGGTTGGAGCCGGTGTCACCGGCCGGAACAGCCGACAGCTTTTTTGTCCGGGTCAACGTGTCTGCCAACGTCAACGTGCTCTGTTGGGTGAAATGGAGCCGCGCATAATCGCATGGCACGGTTAGGCCGCGCACAATCGTTTCCCGTGAAGGCGTCTCACGGGATCATCCAAGTCCCCGTTGAGGTCATTGTCGGGGCGCTTGCACTCACGATTACGACCTTTGCGCCAACAGTCACGGTATCCGCGCATCAGAACGTCACGCCGACACCGGCCTCCTTGACCGTCACGACTTACGCCCCGACGGTCTTTGCCTCTAATCATAAGAATGTCACGCCCTCGCCCGCATCGCTGACGGTCGCTACCTTTGCGCCGACCGTCTCAGTCTCTGACAATAAGAACGTAGTGCCATCTCCCGCGTCCTTAACGGCCACCACCTACGCACCTACGGTGGCGGTGACGAACAATAAGAATGTCACGCCGTCTCCCGCGTCCTTATCTGTGACCACGTATGCGCCCACGATTACGGTTGGTCAAAATGTCACCCCATCCCCCGCGTCTCTGACTGTCACGACCTACGCCCCGACTGTGGCGGTCACGGCGCACCAGAATGTGACGCCTACTCCTGCGTCCCTGACGGTCACTCGGTACGCGCCCACGGTCACAGCCTCCAATCATCAGACGGTGACGCCAAGCCCTGCGTCGCTCACGCTCACGACCTATGCCCCGACTGTGGCCGTGGGCGGCAATCGGAATGTCACGCCCGGAACGGCCACGCTGACCGTGACCACGTATGCGCCCACGGTCACGGCGACGGCGCACCAAAATGTCATGCCGAGCCCTGCGTCCTTGACGATTACGACCTACGCGCCCACGGTCACGGTGGCCAGCGCAAGTGCCGAGGTGACGCCCGCGCCCGCAATCCTGACGATCACCACCTACGCTCCGACCGTCGTGGTCACGCAAGATCCGCCCCCGAAGCGCAATTACAACACACGGGGCCTCATGCGCGGCAATCGGGAAGCGCCATATTATCCTGAGTCTCCCTGGCGATCCTGGCGAGGACGAACCTAAATGCCGAACGCATCCCCGATTCAAAACAACTTCACCTCGGGCGAGTTCTCCGGCCTCATGGCGGGGCGGGTAGACTTTGAGCGGTACAAAACCGCCGTTAAAGTCGGCACGAACCAACTGGCCTATCTCCAAGGCGGCGTGACACGACGGCCAGGGACGTACTTCTGCGATGAAGTGAAGGACTCTACGAAGGCGACGCGCATTGTCAAATTCAAGTATTCCACCGTCTCGGCCTTCGCCTTAGAGTTTGGCGACCAGTATATCCGCTTTAAGAAGAACCGCGCCCCGATCTACGACCTGACCCTGACCATCACCGGCATCTCAGCGGCGGCGGTGGGCGTGGTCACGTACACCGGCACCGACCCCTCCAACGGCGATCATCTCGATCTCAGTAGCGTGGCGGGCATGGTGGAGATCAACGGCTTGCGCGTCGTGGTGTCGAACGTGAACGGCGGGGCCAACACCTTTGAGATGAAGTACCTCGACGGGACGGATGTGGATACGACCGTGTTCACCGCCTACACAAGCGGCGGCAGTGCGAAGCGGGTCTATACGCTCACATCGACCTATCTGGAAGCGGACCTGTTTCAACTCAAGTTCAAACAGTCCGCCGATGTGCTGTACATCTGGCACCCTGACTACCCCGAACGGAAGCTGTCCCGCGTGACCGATTCTAGTTGGACGCTCACCAGTACGACCTATCTGGACGGCCCCTACATGGCGGAGAACACCACGTCTACTACCTTGACGCCAAGTGCCTTTGCGCCAGGGGCAGGTGTGACGCTGACGGCCTCTTCTGTGACGGGAATCAATGATGGGGACGGATTCAAAACAACCGATGTGGGGCGGCTCATTCGACTGAACCAAGGCGGGACTTGGGGCTACGTCCTGATTACTGGGTGGACATCTACCACTGTCGTTACCGTTACCGTCATTAACACCCTCACGAGCACGGCGGCGAAAACGTCCTGGCGCATGGGGCTGTATTCCGATACGACGGGCTACCCGGCGTGCGGGACGTTCTACGGCGACCGGCTCTATCGGGGTGGGTGCCCTGAAATCCCCGAACGGTTCGACGGCTCCAAGGTGGGCGACTACGACAACATGGCCCCTTCAGGCGTCAGCGGCACGGTATCGGACGATAACGCCGTCTCCTTCCGCTTGAACTCCGACGATGTGCAAACGATTCGCTGGATGAACGGGACCAGCAACGGCATTGCGATAGGCACGTTTGAGGGCGAATGGCTCGTGACCCCTTCGACGCAGAACGAAACCATCACCCCGACGAACGTCAACGCCAAGCAATCGACGGGCTGGGGCAGCGAGGACATTCAAGCGGTGAGGGCCGGTCAAACCATGCTGTTTGTGGAAGCGGGCGGGCGGCGCGTACGCGAGATGAACTATCTCTACTACGAGAACACCCTGCAATCGCTTGATACGACGGTGCTGGCCGATCACATCACCAAGGGCAACTTCGATCCGGCAGACCCGCTCGCAGAGGATTCGACAGATGCGCTCTCCGGCATCGTTGAAATCGACTATCAGAAGAAGAAGATCCCGACGCTGTGGGCGGTGCGCAAAGACGGGATGCTCTTAAGCCAGGTCTACAGCAAAGACGACAAGGTGTCGGGGTGGTTTCGGCAACCGTTGGGGGGCTACAGCAACGCGGGGCATACCGTGGGCGCACTGGTCGAATCGCTCTGTGTCATCCCGAAATCGGACGGGGCTTACGATGAAGTCTGGCTGATCGTCAAGCGGTACATCAATGGCCGCACGGTGCGCTATACCGAGTTTCTGACCGACATTTGGGAACAGGGGAATGCGCGGGACACCGCGATCTATACCGATTGCACGCTGACCTATGACGGGGCCTCAACCGGCACGGTCTACGGGCTGCACCATCTGGCGAACGAGACGGGTGTGGCCGTCGTGGTCGATGGCAAGGAATTGTCAGACACCGGCTCGCAAAGCGTGCAAACAACCGGCGTGATCGAACTGAATGTCGAAGATGAGGGATCGGTGATTCATGTGGGATTCCCCTACGAGAGCGATGGCATCTGCTTGAAGTGGGAGGCGGGGTCTGCGACGGGTACGGCACAAGGGAAGCTCCAGCGCCCGCATCGTGTGATCTTCCGGCTGCATGACAGCCTCGGCCTCTCAACCGGCCCGACGCTCGATGATCTCACGCCCATCACGTTTCGCACGGCGGCGGACCTCTTAGGGCAACCTGTCCCGCTGTTTACCGGCGACAAGACGGTGATCTGGGAAGGCGGCTACAACACGGAGCACGCAATATGTTGGCGATGGACCGGCGCGATGCCAGGGACGATTCTGGCGATTATGCCGCACCTCAACACGCAAGACCGGACATAGTCCCGTTTGAGCCGTGGCATTTGCACTGGCTGACGCTCCAACGGTCACAGGAGAATTTGATGCCGCTCTTAACCGACGCACACGGTCAGGCGATTCAGAAGGCGGGACCGTGCTTCAGTGCCTTTGTGGGGTATGACGTGATTGCGTGCGCGGGGATTATTCAACTCTGGCCGGGACGGGCGCAAGTGTGGTCGCTCTTGTCGAATCAGATGTCCCGCTACTACCGAGACATTCATCGGGCGGTGAAACATTATGTCGATGCCTACCGCGTGCGGCGGCTGGAATGCCTGGTGGACCCTCGGCACCCCGAAGCCGTGCGCTGGGCAAAGCATCTCGGCTTTCAGTACGAAGCGACGATGCGAGCGTATGACATGCAAGGGAACGATCAAGCAATGTATGTGAGGCTCCAACGTGGCTGACCCGATTTCATGGGTGATGATGAGCGGGGCCGCGATCTCGGCTGTCGGGGCGGTGTCGCAGGCGAACGCGAGTAAAGCGGCGGCGAGCTACAACACAGCCTTGCGTGAACGCGATGCGACCGTGGCGCTGAACCAATCCTCACAGGACGCCATTCAGTTTCAGGCCCGCGCCCAACAGGAGCACGGCACGCTGTTGGCGGGCTATGGCGGCTCGGGCGTGGCCACCGATGACGGCTCTCCAATGGATGCACTACGGATGAGCGTACAGAACGCTAAGTTCGATGAAGGCGCGATTCTCTATAAAGGCCGGTTGAAAGCAACGGGCTATGCCGACGATGCGGAACTGTACCGACGGGCGGGGAGAACGGCAGAAGAACAGGGCGTGATGAATGCGGCGTCCTCGTTGCTGGTCGGCACAGGACGGGCAGCGTCCACCTATCAAGCGGGACGACGGCCACTCAGGAACGGCGCGTCGATGAGCCAGGACATTCAAGGAGAGTATTAATGGCCCGCATTCGCCCCTATGAAAGTCAGATCAGTACGCAAGGCGATCTCCCCGCGAGGAATGCCCACGAATCCGATTTTGGCGGACCAGGGATGCAAAACCTGGGGGAAGGGATTGCCAACTTCGGCAGCAGTTTAGGCCAAGTTCAACGGTTCATGCAGGAGCAGGAAGCGCGGAAGCAAGTTACCGATGCGTCCGTGGGTCTTGCGGAACTCGGCACCGAACTCGTGCAGGAACACGATGCGGCGGCAAAACGCTGGAAGCCTGGAGATGCCCCGCTCTCTGAATCATTCATGGGCGTGGTCAAGGCACGGATTGACCAACTCAGAGGGCCGGAAGGCGAGGATGACCGCTACACCACGCAAGCGGGGCTCGATACCTTCAAGACCCATGCGGCCCATCTCGTCAATCATCTGACCGGCTTGACGCAACGCACCGACGCCCATCTCGCGGGCGAGGCGGCAGTCGCGCAACATCGTCAACTCGTGGATACCACCGGCAACTTTCTCCAAGCCCATCCGGCCTACTTCAGCCTACGGCGCGAGGAAGTGGCCTCCATCATCAATGACCCGAACGGGGTGTACGGCCAACTGCCCGAACTGAAGCGGCAAGACTTGCAACGCATGGCCGATGAACAACTCGCCATTAGCGCCGTGCAGGGCTTCATTCGCAAAACCCCGAACGTGGCCTTGCAGACGTTGAACGATCCCATGCTCAAGCAGGACGAACACTACGGCTGGATCGCGCAGTATATCCCCAACGAAAAGATGCAAGTCTTAATCTCCCGCGCTGAAACCGAAGTGCGAGCGCAGGAAGTCGAAAAGGCGCGAGTGACCGCCGATGAGAACCGGCAACGGATTGAGGCGGCACGGGCGGCAGAAGCGGGCTTGATTGAAAAGCTCGGCCTGCACATGGACGACCCGAAACAACCCATGCTCTCAGCGCGGGATGTATTGGACTCCAATCTGATGACGCTCGACCCTGAAAAGGGCAAGTCGCTCCTCGGCCTGATTCACGCCTGGTCAAAGGAAGATCCGCACCGGCCCACGCATACCGACCCGTCCACCATGCGCGAGTTGGTGCGAGACATTCATCGGCCTGACGGCGACCCGCGCAAGATGATCGACAACACGCCGATCTATCAAGCCTATGACCGGGGCACCCTCTCGTTTCAAGACCTCAAGAATCTCACCAAGGAATTTGACGATCAGCGCACCCCAGAAGGGCAGCGGCTCGGGCAGACGAAAGAGAAGTTCATTGCGGCGATGGCCCCGCAAATCGACCATTCCAATCCGATGATGGGCCGGATGGACCGCAGCGGCAAAGCCAACGTCTATGCTTTTGAACAGATGGTGAATAAAAAGATCGAGCAGTACCGCAAAGAGGGCAAGGATGTGTACAGCCTCTTTGATCCAAACGAACCGGACTATCTCGGCAAGCCGCAGCGGGTGCAGCCGTTCCAGAAGCACCTGATGGAGTCGATTGAAGATATTTCCAATCAGATGAATCGGGCCGCGACGAAACCGGAACAGCCAGTAGCGGCTCCCGCCACACCTGCGCCCAACAAGCAGCGGCTTCCTGGTGAAACGCCGCAACAGTACCTTGACCGGATGAAGAAGTCATGAGTGCGATAGAAGAACTCCAACAACTGAAGGCCGCAGGTTTTGCCGATGACGAACTCGGCACATGGGCGATGCAACGCCGCAAGGAACTGTCTGACGCGGGGTTCGGCCAAGGTGAGATTGACACCTATTTTGGGCATCCCCCTTTCACGCCTGAACCACTCAAAGACCACTTCAATACTGTCATGGAGCAGGCGACGGCCCCCACGACAGAAGGCGGACAGCGGAAACCTGTCACGAACTTTTGGGATGCGCTCAAGGTCGGCTTTGGCGAATCCGTGACGGGCTTACTCAAGGACGGTGCGCCCAAAGAGACGATTGCGCCGGATGCGCCGATGGCCTCGCGGATTGCGGGACAGGTCGGCACCTTGGCTGGCGATGTCCCGTTCATGCTGGCAGGTGCGGTGGCAGGTGGCGCGAACCCCATCACCGGCACAGCAGGGGCCTTTGCGCTTCCCGCAGGGATGCGGAAGATCCTGATGGATAAGTACGAGAAAGGCGAAGTGAGCGGGTGGCAGGACTTTTGGGATCGGGCATCGGGGGCCTTTATCGACACGGCGAAAGGATGGATTACCGGCGCAGCCACAGGGGGCGCAGGGAAGCTCGCTAGCATGGCTCCCATCGTCTCACCCACGGTACGAGCAGGCGTGGTCGCGGGCTCCGAGATTGCCACGATGGTCACGGTGGGGAAGGCGTTAGAGGGCCAAGTCCCGAAACCGCAAGACTTCATAGACGCCACAGTGGCGTTGGGCTTTGTCAAAGGCTCAGTCAAAGTGGCGAAGAAACTGCGCTCGATCTACGCCGAAACGGGCGTGAAACCCGATGAAGTGTTGCAGGATGTGCAGAAAGACCCGACGATTCTGCAAGACTTAGCCTCGCAGGATGTTGAAATCCCCACCACGTACCGGCAAGGCAAGACCGCCGAAGCAGGAGCTGAGTCTGCACCGGCAAAGACGGAATCTCCAGAACCGGCCAAACCAGCGGCGGAAGTCGCACAGAGCGGCCCCGCCACGATTGAGGAGCGGAAATTCGTACAGGTGTTGCGTGGGCAGCGGGCCGTTCCTCTCGCCGCTCCCCCTGAAATCCCGCTGTTAGATGGACCGGCTGAACCGCTATCACGGGCTGAGTGGGCACAAACGCCGCGCCATAAGATGCCGATTGACCAGAACGCGGAAATGCTGGCGCGTGCAGAAAAAGCCTTAGCCGATATTGAGATGGCGGGAGACGAACGAGGCGGGCGGTATTTTGTGGAGCAGGATGGGCATGGCAGTACGGATGAAGTCATTGGACTCAAGAGTGCGACCGCTGAGTGGTACAAAGAGGCAACGACCGGCCCACGGAAATTATCGCGTGGGCGTATTGAAATCGCCCTCAATAAAATCCTTGAAGGCAAAGGGCGCGATGTTGGAAGCGATGTGCTGCGCGTCAAAGAATTGCTCCTGAGCGACCAAGAGTATGACTATTCCCCGTTCGCACCTCGCACGGAAGAAGAATGGGACAGGGCACGCCAGTATGCGATGTCGGAATGGGAGCCGGATATTGCAATGGGCGGGGGAGCCCCACCGAAAACCCCTGCATCAAAGCCAGCAACCCCATCACCGCAGAAACCGGAGCGCCCGATTCTCGACCGCATCGTACAGGAGGAGACGGCGAAGCCTGGCATGACGCTCTCCGATGTCTACACATCTGTTATCGACAATCTGAACCCCATTAAGCAGAGTCTTAAACAAGGCGGGAAAGCCGATTTGCCGACCGGCAAGAATCCCTATGATCTGCAACGGCTGACACGCGGGACGATGGGCAAGGGGACGGAGTTCCTGAAATACGGCGCGTTTGACTTCAATACCTATGCAACCAAGACACGCGGCTATGAGCAAATCCTAGAGCCGGTCAAGAACGATCTCGACGGTTTCCGCGAGTACATGGTCGCCAAACGGGTCATTGAGAAGGAAGGCCAGGGTATCGAGACGGGGTTTGATCTCGACTACTCACGCGATGTGGTGAAGCGCGGGGCGAGCAAATATGAGGCGGTCCATCAAGAGCGGTTGCAGTATCGAGACGCCCTACTCGACTACCTGCAACAGAGCGGCATCGTCAGCGCCAAAGCGGCCACGGCGATGCGCGATGCCAATAAAGATTACGTCCCGTTCCATCGGTTCTTTGAGGATCAAGTCGGCGGGTCAGCGTCCACCTCGAAGAGTGTCAGAAATCCCATCAAGCGCATGACGGGTGGCGACGAAAAGATTTACGACCCCATTCTCTCCGACATTAAAGACACCTTCCTGTTTGTCGGATTGGCGGAAAAGAACGCCGCACGCCAAGCCTTTGTGAAGCTCGGGGCAGACTATGCCGTGAAGCAAGCTCCCACCATGCAGCCTGTGCGCCTCACCGAACCGGAACTTCGCAACGCCTTCGATGAGTTCATCAGTTACCGCACTAAAACCGCTAAGACGCAAACGGAAACCTCCACGACGACGGGCGGCGAGGGCGAAGCCCCGCAATCCAAACAGACGAAAATGGTGGTGCAGCGCGTGCGCGAAGCGTTGCTAGCCCGTGGATTCCAACCTGGCGAAG
>Ga0075471_10002064_pt1 | contig 13334 bp, 10 predicted proteins | sample DEB19_08_DNA_2_FD_74787 | JGI IMG/M metagenome (GOLD analysis project Ga0075471, IMG submission 74787) | Aqueous microbial communities from the Delaware River and Bay under freshwater to marine salinity gradient to study organic matter... | ecosystem: Environmental > Aquatic > Marine > Coastal ... | reverse complement strand
CACGCTCTTGGGACAGTCACCGGCACGCGGTTCAAATCCGTTTCTCGTCCGCGTCGATGTAGTCCACGAAGCACTGAAGATCGTCCCGGTGGCCAAGGCCGGACTGCTCCTTGCGCATCTGGAGCCGCGCCCTCAGCGCGGGGTCATCGCCACGGCCATAGTCCAGGACGGCTTGGTTGAAGGCGGCCTTTTCCTCGGCGGACTTCTTTACGTTCTTGGCCACCCAGTCACAAACTTGACCGTCGGTGATGGTGTCACGCACCACGGCGATGAACTGCTCGGCGGTGAGGCCGGCGGCAACGAGCCATTTCGCATCAAAGCCCTTGTGGGCGAAGTTCTCCTGATAATCCGTGTGCAGCCTGCCGGCGAGGTGCAGGCGGATCTTGTCCACGAAACGCGGCAGATAGGACCAGCCGGCCATCACTTCACGGGCGCTGCGGGGGCAAATGATTTCGTTGCTCATGTGCGGATTGTCAGGGTGCCAGCAGCCGTGTCAACCGCACTGCGCGGCGCGAACAGCCGCTGAAAGTTCTCCTCGACCTGAGCCGCCAATGTGGCCAGTGGCACGCCACGTAAATCCGCAACGAACTGATAGACCGCCGGGAGGTTCGCCGGGTGATTCAGCGGCTTGCCGTTGCCGGGGTCAGTCAGCGGATTGGCATTCATCGCGTCTGGCAGCAACTGATCCGGCGCATCCGTCTCGATCAGCAGCCGGTCGGCAGGCACGAGCTTGAACGTCTCGCGCTGGCGCGCCTTCCGCTCGTGCATGAAGTAGCCGGGAAAGCTGAAGTGCGCGCCGAGCTTCGTCAGCGGGGCAACCATCTCCGCTGGGCCGCCGTAGCTGTGCAGCAGGAAACCACGCGCCGGCCGGGGCGTGATGCGCAACAACTCCCACAGCCGGCCCCACGTTTGCAAACAATGGATGCTCGCGGCCAGGTTGCGATCCGCGGCCAGCCGCAGTTGCGCGAGGAAGACTTCCTCCTGCCCGTCGTAAGGCAGTCCTGGCTTCCAGCGATCAAGGCCGATTTCCCCAACGACCGCGCCAGGCGTCCGGCCGAGCAACTCCGCCAGCGTCTCCCGCCAACGGGTCGTGCGCTCGCCGACATACCACGGGTGATAACCAAAACTCGGCACGACGAGCGCCGGAAACTCGCGCGCCAGCGCCGCAACTTGCGGCCAGTCCGCTTCGCAAGAGCCGTTCACCACCATGCGCGCAACGCCAGCCGCGTGACTCGCCGCGACGAGTTCGGCCTGCCGTCCGGCGAAGCGGTCGTCTTGCAGGTGGTTGTGGGCGTCGTGGAAAATCATCGGCTTGATGGAGCAGGATTGGGATCAGGATTACGAGCACGAGTTGGTCGCGCTCCGACTCGTCGGCTCCGGCTCGTAATCCTAATCTTGTTCCAGCTCCTTGGGCTTCTCCGCAAACGCGCGTATCCGCTCCCACACGCGCGAGAGCACGTTGCGCCGGTTCGCTGTGAGGTGCTGGTTGATGCCGACCTGCTCCAGAAAGTCCGGCGGTTGCGCGAGTATCTCCACGGGGGCCGCATCGCTGTAATAATCACAGAGCAATCCGGCGATCGCCCGGACGATTTGGGAGTCGGAATCGCACTGGAAGTGGCAGCGCCCGCCGCGCATTTCTGCCACGAGCCAGAGATTAGCCAAACACCCGGGCACGCGGTGCGCCTCCGTCTTCAACCCGACGGCAAGCGCCGGACGTTGCCGCGCCTGCTCCACGAGCCACTGCAATCGTTCCTGCGAATGCCGGAAACCGCCCAACCGCGCCAGCAGGGCCTCGCGCCTCGTGGCAAGCGAAGTCGAGGAGATGGCGGGTTCGGTCACACCCGGAAGCTAACGGGCCAGCCCGACGCAAGCCAGCCCGGCGCACGTCTTGGACTGCGGCGGCAAGCAAAGCGCGACGCCGCTTTCACGTCCTGCGGAGCAGTGACCTGCTGGCCGAGAGGACGATGCTTCGCGGGAAGCCAAAGCGCCGTCGCCGCTGCGCTCTGCCGGCGCAGTCCAAAAGCGACCCGCGCCACCGTTCGCCACTTGAATTGTCCCGCCGCTTGCCAGTCCAATCGCGCCAACGAAATGAAACGCGCCTTCCACCTCGCCCCCCTGCTCTGCCTCGCCACCTATGCCCATGCCGCCAGCGACTGGCCGCAGTTCCGCGGCCCGGATGGCAACGGCCATTCCTCCGCCAAGAATCTCCCGCTCACCTGGGACGGCACCAAGAACGTGCAGTGGAAGGTGGAAGTCGCCGGCAAAGGCTGGGCCTCCCCGTCCTTGCACAACAGCCGCCTCTACCTGACCACCGCCGAGGAAGCGGGCGGCAATCTCTCCCTGCGGGCGTTGTCCATGGATGCCGCCAGCGGTAAGCAACTCTGGAGCACCGAGGTCATCGTCACGCCGCCGGTCAAACACCACGCCAAGAACAGCCAGGCCAGCCCCACGCCCATCGTGGATGGCGACCGGATTTACGTTCACTTTGGCCATTACGGCACCGCCTGCCTGGATCTCGCGGGCAAGGTCGTCTGGAAGCAGACGGAGTTGAAATACTCGCCCGTCCACGGCAATGGCGGCTCGCCCATCCTCGCCGGCAACGCGCTCATCTTCAGTTGCGACGGCGGCAGCGACCCGTTCGTCGTCGCGCTGGACAAGGCCAACGGCAAGGTGCTCTGGAAGGTGAAGCGTGAAACCACCGCGAAACGGAACTTCTCCTTCAGCACGCCCACGCTCATCACCGTCAAGGGCCAGCAACAGCTCATCACCCCCGGCAGCGGCGTCGTCTGCGCGCTCGATCCCAAGACCGGCGCGGAACTCTGGCGCTGCCGCTACGGCGAGGGTTACTCCGTGATTCCCAAGCCGGTGTTCGGCCACGGCATGGTTTATCTCAGTTCGGGCTACGACAAGCCGGTGCTCCACGCCATCCGCGTGGACGGCAAGGGTGACGTGACCGACACACACATCGCCTGGAAGCTGGAGAAAGGCGCGCCGCACACCCCGTCGGCGCTGCTGGTGGGCGATGAACTCTACGTCGTCTCCGACGCCGGCATCGCGAGCTGCCTCGACGCCAAGACCGGCACGGTCCACTGGTCCGAGCGCGTCGGCGGCAACTACTCCGCCTCACCGGTGCTGGCCGACGGCAAGATTTACCTCCAGAACGAAACCGGCACCGGCGTCGTGCTCAAGCCGGGCAAGACCTTCGAGAAGCTGGCGGAGAACGCGCTGGGCGAGAAGACCCTCGCCTCCTACGCCGTGACCGATGGCGCGCTCTTCATTCGCTCGGAGAAGAACCTCTATCGCATCGGCGGGAAGTAGGCGTTTGTGAAGGGGACACTCTTGTCCCCGCTGCATGAACCTGTGCCGGCGGCTTCCAGCCGCCGCTCGTGGGCTACAGTAGTTCGAATCCGCACCGAGCCAGCCACCCTGGAAGTCGCCGGGGTGGCCGGGCAAAACTCCGCTTGCCAAGGGCGGGCATGGCGATCAAGTTTTCCCCGACCCTTACAACCGGCCATGAACACGTCGCGCCACCTCACCAGGCCCGCTGGCTTCACCTTGATCGAACTTTTGGTCGTTATTGCCATCATCGCCATTCTTGCGGGGATGCTGTTGCCAGCCCTGAGCAAGGCGAAAGAGAAAGCCAAGCGGACGCAGTGTGTTTCAAATCAAAAGCAGGTGGCACTCGCATTCATGATGTATGCGGCGGATCAGGATGACCGCACGCCCTATCAGAACGCGGGCAGCGTGAACTTCTTTGCCACGACGGCCACCGCTAACTTTCTCGGCGTTCTGCAGCCAAACCTTGGCACCAATAGCAAGGCATTCACCTGCATCGCCTCCCAATTGGAGTGGCAGAATCAGGCCAACGCGGCCGACGCAAACAACGACACCATCTATATTGGCAACGCAGTTGTGATGGGGGCGAACAACTTCAATCGGCGCGTCGTGAATGTGCCAAACCCCAGCCGTATCATCAGCATGCAGGAGAGTTCCGCCCGAACGCATGTGGCCTGGCTCCGTCCTTCTGGAACCGGCACGCCCCGCACCTACACGAACTGGCACCTGACCAGGAATCCCAATACCTATCCCGGGCCGGCTTACCCCTATTGGGAATGGTATTCGTCGAATCATCAAGGCGGCGGAAACCTGATTCACATGGATGGGCATGTCGAATGGCGGCATCACACCAAGCTCACCAGCGGTGATTTCGGGTTGTTGAACTCCGCCGGCCAAGACACCGACACCGTGGCGGCACCTTTTACCGCTTCATACACCGCTGCTTTTTGAACGGAGGTATGGTTCACGCCGCACGGGTATTTGGGATGAAGATGCTGGTTTCCGTGGCCTTGGCTGGGCTGCTGGCCTCGCTTGCACTGGGCTGCCGACGCAAGCGGGAACCACAAGCGGCACCCGCATCTGAGCCGGTTGCCTCCACGGAAGCCGCTGCTGCGACTCAACCGCCAAAAACAGCGGCACCGCAGGCCCAGCGGGCAGCGGCATCCCCTCCAACTGCCGACTTCTTGCCCACCGCGCCACCCGACGCTTCGTTGCGTCTGCCGGTGCAACGGGAACTCACCGGCGCGATCCACCTATATCAGATGGACCATCAAAAGTTGCCGGCAGACTTCGCCACGCTCGTGAGGGAAAGGTATCTGACAGCCCTGCCCAAGCCGCCGCCCGGAAAACGCTTCGCCCTTGACCGCAACCGCCTCCAGGTCGTCATCATGGATTAGCATTGGCCCGAGCGTGCTGGCGACAACTACTCCGCCTCTCCGGTGCTCGCCGACGGAAAGCTGGCGGAGAGAGCGCTGGGCGAAAAGTCCCTCGCCTCCTACGCCGTGACCGATGGCGCACTCTTCATCCGCACGGAGAAGAACCTCTACCGCATCGGCGGGAAGTAAGTGCCGGCGACTTGCAGTCGCCGCGTTGCGCGCCCTGTCGAACGACGCCACTGGACGAACCGTGGTGCGGTTGCTAAAAAAGCAACCACGCCATGATGGGATCCGACAGGACCAGCTCCACACCTCAGCGCCGCCGCTGTGCCTGCTGCGGTGCCTCTGCATCGGCGGAAAACGATCTGTGTTCTGCGTGTCTGGCGGAACTGGATTCCACACCGGCTGTCCCTGTCGAACTCGCCCAAGAGGAGGAACCGGAGCAAGTGGAGTTCACTCCCGAACTTGTGAATCTGGAATTGGTGCCGGGCGCACTCTTCGAAGAAAACGGTTTCACCCGCGTGGATTGGAAGTGCGTGCATGAGCATCTGGTCGGCAACCTATCCCAAGAGGACCACGCCGCCGGCTGGTCCGAGGCCGAATGCCACTGGCTGCACTTGTTACAGGGCGATTTGGGCGGCAGCTATCGAGTCCTCGCTTCGAGAAACTTTCTGCTGCTCTCAGATTTTCCGCTCTCACGCCGCCGCGCGGTGCTGGAGTTTTGTGAACGTGCCTGGAGCTTCATCAACGCACGGCTGCCCGGGGTGGTGATGCTCGCACCTGGGGCCAAGACCCCCGTCATCGTCCTGAGCGAGCAGGACGACTACCTCGCTTACACCGCCCACTTTTGTCCCGACGGAGTCACCGCCGCCTCTGCGGGCATGTGCATCAACAGCGGCTCGGTCCACGTTGTGAGCACGGGTCGCGAAAGCCACGCCCTCCAGCACATCCTTGCTCACGAGCTTGCGCATGCCGCCGTCCCCCATCTCGGGTTGCCTGCGTGGTTGAACGAAGGGCTGGCGATGACCTCGGAGCGCGAGGCAGTCGGTTTCAACGAACCGCTGGTGGATCGCGAGAAAACCCGCCGACACAGGGAGTTCTGGACGCCTGAGCGGATGCAATCTTTCTGGGCCGGGACCAGCTTCACGGAGCCCGGTGACGCGCAAGAACTCAGCTACAACCTGGCGGAAGTCCTCGTGCAGCTCGCGAGCGCTGACGGACAGGCCTTTCCAGCCTTTGTGACCAACGCCCGGTTCGAAGACGCCGGCCAGACCGCCGCGCTCGACCACCTGGGTGTTTGTCTCGGCAACTTGGTCTCGCAGTTTCTCGGGCCATCCGACTGGCGCCCCAACCGGAAAAGCCTGACGGAATTGCTCCGGAAGGAGCGGGAGCGATACGAGGAACCAAAGTAGGAGCGCGGCATTCATGCCGCAGAAAGCAACGGCGGGACAAAGCGCACCGGACTTCCGGAGATGTGCCGGTAGTGCGGATGTTTCTGCGGCCTGAAGGCCGCGCTCCTTTACCTACTTCTTCTTGAAGAACGGGTTGTTCAGCAAGTTGTTCAGCGGGTTGCCGGGCGCGGGCGGGGCGTTGGTCGTCGTGGTCCCCGCAGGAGCCTTGGGCTGACCGCCGAAAATGCCGCCGAGCGCGCCACCCACGCCCTTCAGTGTTTCACCGGCCTTGCCACCGACAGCCCCGCCCAGCGTGCCCAAGTTGCCGATAACCGCGCTGCCAATGAGCTTGGTCTTGTCCACCTTCACGTCCGGCGATCCAATCGTCCCGCGCACGTCCACGAAGTGCGGCAGGCGGCCGAAATCAGAACCGGCGGGGAACTGCGCGCCGGTGAATTTCTTCGCGAAGCTGTTCGGCAACCAGACCTCCACCGGGATGTTCATCGTGGAATTGGTCGTCACCGCTGCAAGCTGGATGTTGCCCTGCGCATCCACGATCACCACCGGGCTGTGCGCCGCGACCTTGGCCAGATTGACGGTGCCGTTGGCGATGTTCGCATCCACCACCACGTAATCGAGCGGCGGGCGCATGATGTCCGGGATGCCCACGATCGGCCCGATGTAGGCCAGCACGCCGGTGGTGAGCGTCTTCAAGAACTTGGCCATGGCCGTCTTCGGCTCGCCGCCAAGCTGGCTCAGTTGGATGATGCCGTTGGTCACGCTGAAGTTCACGTTGCCTTGGAGATTCTTCTGCAGGCTCTCGCCCGTGATACCTGCGCCCCGGATCGCCACCTTTGCCAGCGCCTCGCCCTTGATGGCCCCCTGCGGAATCGCGGCGGCAAAGGTCGTCACCAGCGGCTCCAACTGGATGCGGTCGGTGGCCAGCGCAAGATCATAGGTGTAGCCCGGCACGCCGAGGTTGGCGTCCACGGCCGCGTTGATGCCCGCACCGTTCATCACCAGCGCCAGCGGCTTCACCGTCACACGGTTGTTGTCCACCTTGGCGGCGACCACGATGTTGGAGATGGCGATTTCGCGCAGGAAGAACTTGCCGATGTTCACGTCCAGCGAGGTCTGGCGGAGCGGCAGCTTCATGGCGGGCGGCTCGACGTTCGAGGCTGGCTGCGGGGCGGGCACGGGCTTCGCGGCCTCGGCCTTTTTCTGCGCGCTGTCGAACAGGTCGTAGAACGGCGTCACGTCCAGCGACTCGGCAGCGACCTTGAAGTTCGCCTGATAGGCGTTCGTGTTCGAGAGGTCGGCGCGGCCCGTGACCACGAGCTGGTTCTTGCCGCGCGGCGTGGGGGAGAGCGCGAGCATGAGCTGCTTCACATCCACCACCTGCTTGGCCATGCCACCATCGAGCACCACTTGGAGAAACAGCGGCGACTCGGGCAGGGTGCCTTTCGGATCGCGGACGAGCAGCTTGTCCACGGTCACATCGGCCTTCACGGCGGAGTCGCCCGCGAGGTCAAACTTCCCGCTGGCGTTGGCGTTGATGGAGACGGTCTGGAGCTGCTTGTCGCCGAGCGCCGTGCCGATAAAGGGCTTGAGCGCGTTCTGGTTCAGGTCGGCGAGCTTGAGCGTGAACTGGCCGCCCTTCTTCGTGTCGAAGTTACCGGTCACGTCGAAGTTGCCGCCGCTGGCCGCGCCCTGCGCGATGTTGCCGGCGAGTTTGCGCACGGCGATGAGCATCTGGTTCGTGGCCGGCTGGGAGAAGGAGCCATCCACCGCCACGCGCAGATCCATCGGCACGGTGGGCAGGGTGTTCTTCGGATCGGTCATCAGGAAACGCGCGACGGACAGATCTGCGGTCAAGGCGCTCTCGCCCTTGGCGGCAAACTTGGCGTTGGCATTGGCGTTGATGGCGACGGAGACGAGCTTCTTGTCGCCGAGCGCGGAGGCGAGCACCGGTCCGAGCAGGGCCTCGTTGAAGTCGGTGAGCTTCACGGTCGCGGCTCCGGCGAGCGCCTTGGAATCAAAGTTGCCCGCCACCTCGAAGGTGCCGCCGGGGCGGCCGTTCGCGCTGAGGGTTCCAGCCAGTTGCTTCAGCGTGACCAGCATCTGGTCCTTGGCAGGCTGGCGCAGGCTGGCCTCGGTGAGCACGCGCAAGTCCAGGGGCAGGTTGGGCACGGAACCCTTGGCGTCGGCGAGGTGGAGGCGGGCCACTTGCACATCGGCCTTCACGAGCCACTCGGCAGCGGGGTTGTGGTTCGCGTCCAGCGTGAGGCTGATGCTGCCGCCCAGCAGCTTGATGTCACCCAGCGAGGGCGCGAGCACGGGACGGAGCAGGTTTTGGTTCAGGTTCGCGACCTTCACCGAGGCGGTGCCGGCGGACTTCTTCAAGTCGTAGTTCGCCGCGACCTCCACGGTGCCGGCGGGCTGGCCGGCGTGGGACAAGGTCATGGCGAGCTTACGCACCACGGCCTGCGCGCTGTTGAGGAAGTCGGCATCCACGTCCACCGTGGTCGTGAGGCGGTCGAAAGCGTATTTCTCATAACCACCGGTGAAATCCGTGAGATTCAGCTTGCCGGTGAGCGTTTGCGTCGTGTTCGTCTGCCGGTTGGCGATGGCAATCTGCTGCGCAACGCGGCCCGCGAAGCTGATCTGGCCGCCCGCGACCTTCACCCCGGGCACGGAGACCAGCGAGGCGGCGCGCGTGAGCGACGCGGCGAGGGAGACGCCGAGGTTGGCATTCATGGTGCCGGCATCGAGCTGACCTGAGGCCATGATATTGGCGAGCGGTTGGCCCTGCTGGGTGGTCTTCGCGTCGAGCAGTTCAAGGTTCACCTGCTTGAAGTCATCCACGGCCGCCTTGAGCGAGACGGTGGCTCCAAGCTGGCTGAACTGGTTGGTGCCGGCGAACGCGGTGAGGCCGGCGACATTCGCGGTCAGGTTCACGCCCAGCTTCTTGCCCATGTTCTGTGCGGCCACCTGCAAGGCGACATCCATGCGGCCGTCGGGCGCGATCTTGCCGATGAACGGCCGCCAGTCGGCCAGGTTCAGGCCGGTGACATTCAGCGAGAACTCGGAGTCGCCGACATTGTTGGCGGCGTTGGTGTTCCAAGCGACGGCGAGGGGCTTGGAGAGCGCGGCGGCGATGAGCGGCTGCTGGTTGCGGAGCGCGCCGAAGTTGAAGGCCTGCACCACTGCGGACTGGCCGGCCAGATCCACGGCGACATTGTAAGTCAGCTTCAAGTCCAGCGGCGGCGTGGCCTGCCCCTGCTGCGTGACGCCAAAGTTGTTCGCAGCGAACTGGCCGACGGCGGTAATAGCCTTGCCGGCTTTGGCCAGGGTGATTTCGTTCGCGAGGGAGATGCTGGTGTTGCCAAAATCCATGCCGAGCTTCGCCCCGACGAGGTTCAACACGTTCTTGTCGAGGCCGGCGATGTCGAGCCTCACGCGGCCTTCCTGCTTCATCACGTCGAGCGGACCGCTGGCGGAGATGGTGGCCAGCGTTTGCTGGCCGCGCGCCACCCGGAGGGCGAGCTGCTTGATCTCCTTCATCGTGAGGTCGAGGTCGAGGGTGGTGGCGAGCCCCTTGCCGTCGGCGAACGCTCCCAGTGCCTGCGACACATCGAGACGCAACGCGCCCTTCACGCCCTGCGGCATCAGGTCGGCTTGGAGGCCGATGTCGAAGGTGGAGCTGAGCTTCGCCGCGAGGGCGTCCGGCGCGGCACTGGCGGAAGCGGACTGCTCGAACTTGAGGTCGGTGCCCAGCGTGAGCTTGAGCGGTTGCCCGTTCTGGATGTTGGCGGCGGTGACGTTCACGCCAGCCAGTTCGGCGAGCAGCCGGGCTCCGGACTTCTCCGTCTTGGTGAACCGGATGGTGGAGTCCTTCACGCTGATGGACTTGATGTTGAGCTGAGGCGGGGCGGAAGGCGACGCGGCGGCGGGCTTGGGCTCCTTCGATTCCGTGGCCTTGACGATGGGGGTGAAGTTGAACGTGCCATCGGGGTTCTGCACCACGTTGATGGTCGCGCCGCTGACGGCGGCCTCCTCGACGGTCATTTTGCCGCGGATGATGTCCATCAGGCTGTAGCGGGCGCGGATTTCCTTCGCCGTGAAGATCGGATCGCTGCCGGGCACCTGGAGCTTCACCCCGTGCAGCACCACGCTGGAAAACGGGCTGATCTCCGTATCCTCCACCGTGAGGTCCGCCCCCAGCGCCTTGGCCACGCGCGGCAGGACGACGCCCTTCTGAAACATCGCACTGGTCACCAGAAAATAAGCGACCACGACCAGCGCGCCCAGCACAAGGGCGGCGACGGCCAGTTTCTTGATCAAGCCGGACTTCTTGGCGGCGGGAGCGGCCGAGGTGGCGGAGTTGTTTTCAGTCATAAATAGGGAGCGGCGCGTTTTGCCGCGCCGGGGAACATACGACGGTTGCAGGTTGGGGAAAGCCGAAAGATTGGGCCAACTGGGATGGTTTCCAAGGACCGGAGTAGGCGGCCAGCCCCAAGTGCGCTACCATCCACGCGTGCGCGTCTCCATCGTCATCCCCGCCTTCAACGAGGAGAAACTGCTGCCCGCCACGTTGGCGGCGGTGAACCAGGCCCGCGCGGCGTTCACCGCCTATGCGTGGGACAGCGAGGTGGTGGTATGCGACAACAACTCCTCAGATCGAACGGCGGAAATCGCCCGCAGCGCCGGAGCCAGGGTGGTCTTCGAGCCGGTGAACCAAATCGCCCGGGCGCGCAATTCCGGCGCGGCGGCAGCCACCGGTGACTGGCTCATCTTCGTGGACGCCGACTCGCAGCCCAACCGGGAACTGTTTGCGGACGTGCTGGAAACGGTGCGGGCCAGACAGCATCTCGCGGGAGGGAGCACCCTGCGGCTCACGGATGCACCTTGGTGGGCGCAGCCCTTCCTGCACGGCTGGACTGCGGTAAGCCGCTGGTGTCATTGGGCGGCAGGTTCCTTCATTTTTGTGAACGCGGAGGCATTTCGCACCGTGGGCGGATTCAACCAGGCGCTTTACGCCTCCGAGGAAATTGATTTAAGCCAGCGGCTCAACCAGCTCGCCCGGAACCGTGGCCTGCGGCCGATGCTGATTCTTCGTCGTCATCCGTTGCTCACGTCCGGCCGCAAGGCACATCTCTACACACCTTGGGAACACCTGCGGTTCATGGTGAAGGCGGCGTTGACACTGGGACGCTCCCTCAGCCAGCGCGACGCCTGTCCCATCTGGTATGACGGCCGTCGCTAACGGTTCCGGCAGCTCGCTCTAAAAGACTTCCGCCCGCAGGCCGGTCATCTCGCGAACCACCCGGGCGATCCGGGCCAAGCTGCTCAATGGCAGGTGACCGCAGGCGGAATTGGCCATTGGCCGGGTCGCTGAGTAAATCTGCACCAACGGCAGGACGGCTCCGGCCAGTCTCAACTCCTTCAGCCGGCTGGCAAACTCTCGAATCTCCGACTCGGGAGGCTCCTTGCCATCCAACAACGGGAACATACTTTGAATGATGACCGGCCGCTTGCGGGCCAAGGCCAAGATGTTGTTCAGCACCTCGGCCAACGGCACTTTGGTCCGGTTCACCTGCTCCGAGTAGGCCTGGGTGCCGCCGTCGAGCTTGGCCCAGACCTCATCCTGACTGGTCAGGCAACGGATGCCCTCGGCCACCGCCGGGCGGTTCAGCCCGGTGGCATTGGTGAGCAGCACGATTTTGAAAAACGGCGGGCTGCACCGGGCCCGCACGTGCAGCACGGCGTGGACTGCGTCCAGAAAAGCGGGTGCTATGGTCGGCTCGCCATCCCCGCTCAGGTTGACCTGCTGCAAGCGGAGCAGATCTGGAGGCACACCCTGGAAGGCCGGCACCGCCGCCAGCCCCCCGGAACGCACCAAGGCCAGCGTCCGCCCCAGCTCTTCCCCCATCACATCCACGTCGAGCGCCGTGGCCACGGGTCCGTTCCGCCGGTCCACCTCGCAGTAAACACAGTCAAAGTTGCACTCACGATCCGGGTTGAGGTTCACCCCCACCGCCAGGCCGCGCGAGCGGGAGGACAGCACCACATACACAAACCGGTTGCCCAGAAAGTTGCGAGGTGCCCCGAAGCCTGGACTCGGACTGCGAACCGCGCGCCGTGCGGCGGGCAACACCCGAACAGGCTCAACTACGATGGTGTCCATAGCTCGTTCCCGGTTGATCAACCCCGAAGGAATTCATGCTCCTCCTCACGCACCACCAGCACCGGACACGGGGCCAGCCGGGCGACGTTCTCCGTCACACTGCCCAGCAGGACATGCTTGATACCGGTATGACCGTGGGTGGAGATGATGATGAGGTCAACATCCAGTTCCTTCGCCGCCGCCGCGATCTCCGAGGCGGGCCGGCCGATGCGGGTTTGCTTGGTCGCAGGCACGGTGTCGCCCACTTCCTCATGCAACAGCTTCTCCATCGCCTTCTCCGCCGCCTCGCGCACCTGGCCCTCCATCAACGGCGAGTCAATCACGCCAAACTCCCCGACGGCGTAGTTGATCTGGGTGACAAAGAGCAGCGTCAGGCTGGCCCCAAACTGCTTGGCGAACGGAATCGCATAGCGCAGGGCCTTGCGCGAGCAATCCGAGAAGTCCACCGGCACGAGTATTTTCTGGATGCTGAAGGGCGAGAGGGCGCTGCGTCCTGGCAGGCCGGACTCCCGGGCACCGAGCTCCACCACCACTCCACCGCTGGCAGGTTTGATCTTCATAGCTCACCTTTCGTTGCCGCGCGAGGCGGCGGGTTGGGGTTCCCTGGTCGCCGACCCGCCGCTCTGCGGGAACCACTCGCAGACCGGGGCGGGAAAAGCTGAACCGCTCTAAAACTCATGGGGCGAACCTAGGAGCCGCCTTCCTGCCGCACTCCACCAGCCTTGGCCAGGGCTGGCTTTGTCTTGCCATCGGGCGGGCAATTTGGAATTGGAAATCCTCCGTTGAAATGCGCGGAAGCCGCCATTAGGTTGCGCGCCGTGCTCGACGACCGGGATTACATGCGCGAAGGCTCACGCCGTGAACCGTTGCCCTGGTCCGTCAAGCTCCTCATCGCGCTCGTCGTCTGCTTCGCGCTCCAGTGCATCAATGATGTCTATCTGAAGACCAGCGCGGAGGCGTGGCTGGCCATGACCACCCCGGGACTGAAGGCGGGCCATGTCTGGCAACTGCTCACGTTCCAGTTCCTCCATCTGAATTTCTGGC
>Ga0075471_10002062_pt1 | contig 13336 bp, 8 predicted proteins | sample DEB19_08_DNA_2_FD_74787 | JGI IMG/M metagenome (GOLD analysis project Ga0075471, IMG submission 74787) | Aqueous microbial communities from the Delaware River and Bay under freshwater to marine salinity gradient to study organic matter... | ecosystem: Environmental > Aquatic > Marine > Coastal ... | reverse complement strand
CGCACGAGAGGCCCTGCGTTCAACGCGGTGCCCTTCAATCCGTCGCAGGTGACGGTGACGCCGGTGGGGACGATGCGGCTGCGCTTCACCAATGGCGAGACGGGGACGCTGGTCTACAGCGTGAACGGCGCCGAGGTGACCAAGAGCATCACGCGACAGGTGTTCTCCAGCCCGCGCCCTAGCTGCGCCAGCTGATCGTCAGCGCCCGGCACCGTCCCTACGGGGGTCGGCCGCACCGATCCACCCCTTCGGCGTGCGTTGAATGAACCCCGCGCCGCTCAGGAGCGCGGCGCCTTCGACCACGTGGCCCTTGGCGGTGAGTGCGGGTGTGAGGGCGTGAATCGCCGTTCCGTTTTCGAGCTGCAACTTGCCTTGCACGGCTGTCGTCAAGCGCGGCTGCGTCAGCGCGTCGCGCGGCGTGCGCCCGTTCGCGAGGATCTCGATCAGGCCGGTGGCAATGTAGTCAACGATCGGGCCGCCGCCTGCCGAGCCGCCAGCCAGGATGGGCTCGCCCTTTGCATCGAAGACGATCGTGGGCGCCATCGAGGTGACAGGGCGCTTGCGTGGCTCCATCTGGTTGGCGATGCGCTCCCCGGCCTTCGGGGCAGCCGAGAAATTGGTCATGGCGTTGTTGAGGACGAACCCATCAGCCATCAGTCGCGAGCCAAAATTGAGGTTCAGCGTGGTGGTGACGGACACCACATTGCCGTTTGCATCAGCGACCGCCAATTGGCTGGTGGTGGTGATGGGATCGCTCTCGTCAGGCGTGAGCGCGCCAAGTGCGCTGGCTTCCTTAAAAACCGGCGCCTCGGCTGTGCGCTTCGCCAAGGGCTCGCCAGCGGGATGATCAGCACGCGCGCGGCCCGCGTCGATGAGCGCCGCACGGCCCTTGACGTAGGCCGGGTCTGCCAGCGCGCGCGTGGGCACGCTCACGAAAGCGGGATCACCCACGTGCTTGCGTCGATCCGCCTGCGCGAGGCGCCCAGCCTCGGCGTAGAGATGCACGAAGTCGGGGTTGGCGAAATCGAACCTGCCACCTGCGCGCGCTTCCACGAGTTGAAGGATCTGCAGCACGGCGAGGCCGCCGAACGAAGGGGGTGACATCGTGCATACCCGGTAGGCCAGAAACGGCGCGCACACCGGGTCGCGCTCCTCGGCCTTGTAGGCGCGAAGGTCTTCCTCCGTCATGAGGCTCGGCCGGAACCCGCGCTGCCCCGCAGCCAGGATCGCTTTCGCGCCACCGCCATTCAGAAAGGCACTGGGGCCGCCCGCGGCGATGCGTCGCAATGTCCTCGCGTACTCGGGGTTTCGAATCGTCGTCCCGATGGGCAGCAGTTTTCCGTCGGTGCCGAAGTAGAGGGAACGCATCTCCGGGTGGTTTTGGGCGCCACCGGGCAGCGCGAGGATGCTGTGCACATAAGGGGGCAGCGGGAAGCCTTCCTCGGCCGCGCGAATGGCGGGCGTGAGGAGGTCCGCCCACGGCAGCTTGCCGTGCCGCGCATGCGCCATCGCGAAGACCGCGACCGTACCGGGTATGCCGACGGTGCGGCCGCCGCGCTGCGAGGGGTCGCTCGGGAGCAGCGTTCCATCCGTATCGGTGCGCAGGCTTGCAGTCACGCGCCCAGGGGCCGCCGCGAGCCCATCGTACGCTTTCAATTGCTTGGCGTGAGCGTCCCAATACAGGATGAAGGTGCCGCCGCCGATTCCGGATGCATGCGGCTCGACAGCCCCCAGCACCATCTGCGCTGCGATCGCGGCATCGATTGGCGAACCGCCGCGCGCGAGCATGGCTTCGGCGGCTTCGGAGGCGAGCGGGTGCGCCGTCACCGAGATGCGCGGCTGGGGCTGGTCGACCGCGAAATCCGGGCGAAAGGCTCGCGCCTCGATCGCCGGGCGCTCGGCCGTAGCGGCCTTCGGTGGCGCAGGAGCAGGCGGTGGCGTGGTCGCACACGAGGCGATGAGCAGGGCGGCTAGCGTTACAGCGAGCGTGTGACCGGCGGTGAGCGGGGCGAAGGCCATGGCGGGGAGGGGCGGGGTGGGGACGCGGTGATGGTACGACAGGCGGCTGGGTGGGCGTCCCCGGGGGAAAGTCGCTATAATTCGGCCGCGCTGCGCCCGTAGCTCAGTTGGATAGAGTACCTGGCTACGAACCAGGGGGTCGTGGGTTCGAATCCTGCCGGGCGCGCCAAGCAAATCAACGGGTTACCGCTACGCGGTAGCCCGTTTCCATTTCTGGATTGCACGTTCTTCGCACATTGCTCAAAAGCGGTGCAGCCTGACTTGTTTCAACTAAGGTCGCAGAAATGCTTTCAGGAATCGGGTGACGGCCTCCCGGGCCGTGTGGTTGTGGTGGGTGCCGTGCTCCGAGCCCTCCAGGTCCACCTGCTCCACGCTCCGGCGTCCCGTTCACGGCGCAGGTCCACCCGGAGATGACCTGCGCAGTCCAGGCATCGTGCTTCGATCGCGCTGTTGCCTGCCCGCCCTCGCTGTGCCCCATGAGGAAGATGTTGCGGTGTCGGCCCAGTCGCTGAGTCGAATCTGATCCAGGGCGTACGAAGTTTCTTCCTGCTGGGCGACATCACCAGCTACGGCACGTTCTTCGACGCGGGGGCCTTCCTGGTGAACTACGCCACGTTCTACAACTACGGGCGGATCGTGGGAGGGGGCAACGCCGGTATTTGCATCGACGAGCCCGATAGCAACGGCGGTTGTTGACGTGCCGTCCCCGCTTGGCTGCGAGGCAGAGAGGGGTGCCCCGTATTGTCCCCACACGGGTTGTCCCGCAGGCTCTTCGAACCTGAATGAGTCTGCGGGGGCCCTTTCCCGTGTCCGGTGGTAAATCAAGTCCTCCTCGCCGCCCTGCAATCAAAGCAAAACCAACTGCCCGCAACTTGCTCGGGCCGTTGGATTCCGTGCTTGACGCTGCAATCACCCTGGCTGATGCGGATTTCGGTAGTGTCCTGCTGCTGAGTCCCGGTGGCCGGCTGAGGGTCGTCGCCCAGCGCGGGTTTCCGGATTGGTGGGTTGCCTTTCGCAGCATGGCGCCGAGCACGCACGGCATTGCTAGCCTCGCAAGCGCCAAGGGCGAGCGAGTGCTCGTCGAGGACATTGATCAGACGCCAGGGATCACGGATCGCGCCTCGCTCGAGCGTCTTCGCAAGCTGGGCATTCGTGCCTTGCAGGCGACGCCACTTCGCAGCCGATCGGGCGAGATCCTTGGCGTCTTTTCGACGCTTTACCGAGCGAATTACCGGCCCAGCGACAAGACGCTCAAGCTGATCGACCTGTTGGCTGAGCACGCAGCAGCTCTGATTGAGCACCAGCGTTCAGAGCAGGCGCTGCAGGAGCGATTGCAAATCTTCCTGGCCAACGTGCCGGTGGCGCTCGCCATGTTCGACCTGGACATGCGTTACCTGGTGGTGAGCAAGCGGTGGTGTGACGACTACGAGTTGGGCGGGCAGGAGCTTGTCGGTCGCAGTCACTACGAGGTATTTCCCGAGATCGGGGACGACTTGAAAGCCGTGCATCGCCGTGCTTTGGCCGGCGAGACCATCCGGGACGAGGAGACCCGCTTTGTGCGATTGAGCGGCCGGGTGCTCTGGGTGCGGTGGGAGGTGCTTCCGTGGCACGAGGCCAACGGCGAGGTGGGTGGAATTGTCTTGTTCACCGAAGACGTCACGTTGCGCAAGCGGGCACAACTTGCCCTGGATATTGCCCGGCGCCAGTTGATTGAAGCGCAGAAGATCGCTCACCTCGGGAGCCTTGAACTCGACGTCTCGACGCAGACGTTGGCATGGTCCGACGAGCTCTATCGGATCCATGGGCTAGATCCGGGCAAGCCACCGCCGTCGGTGGACGAGGTCTTTTCCCGCTTGGTCCATCCGGATGACGTAGAGCACATGCGCGCATGGCATCAGGAGGCGATGGAGAGCCCGGCTCGCTACGACCACGAATACCGCATCGTTCGACCGGATGGCAGTGTGCGGTGGGTGCATACCCGAACGCGTCCGTATCTCGATGCCGAGGGAAGGCTCCAGCGCTATGTCGGGACCACGCTCGACATCACGGAGCGAAAGGAGGCCGAGGCGGCCAACATTGCGGCGGAGGCCGCCCGCCGCGCGAGCGAAACGAAGTCTCGATTTCTGGCGTCTGCCAGCCATGACCTGCGCCAGCCCCTTCAGGCGATCAGCCTGTACGCGGGGGCGCTATCGGCGGGCGGGGTCAGCGAGGAGCAGCAAAACATCCTCAAGCGGATCGGGCAGTCCATCGAAAACCTCGGTGACATCCTCAATCATCTGCTCGATATCTCCAAGCTCGATGCCGGCATGATTCGGGCCGAGCCTTCTGTGGTGCACCCTGAGTCTGTCGTTGCGTTCGTGGAGGAGGAGTTCGCGTTCCCGGCCTCTCGAAACGGCCTCTCGCTCAAACTGTTTTTGAATCGTCGCTGCCCGCCGCTCTGGGTGGATTACACCTTGCTCACTACGGTAGTGCGAAACCTGGTGGACAACGCCATCAAATACACGGAGCGCGGAGGCGTGCTGGTGAGCCTGCGGCCGCGTGGTGATCGGGCGTTGCTCCAGGTTTGGGATACCGGTGTCGGCATTTCGCCCGAGGACCAGTCACGGATCTTCGAGGAATATTTTCAGACCGGGAATCCGGAGCGCAACCGCGCGAAGGGCTTTGGCCTGGGCCTGTCGATCGCGAAGCGCGTCGCAGCCTTGCTGGACGGAGCGCTTTGCTGTCGGTCGCGGCCTGGCCGGGGTTCGGTGTTCGAGCTGAGCCTGCCCCTCGCTGCGAGCCCACGGAGTGCAGCCGATGACAGCGCAGCGCCCGAGACGAATGGCGCGACGGCGCGCTCGGCGTGGTCGGGCAAGTGCATCGTGATCATCGAGGACGACGTGGCGGTGGCTGAGGCGATGAAGCTTGCGCTAGAGGCCCGTAACATCCGGCCATTGGTGTTCCGAACGGCGGAAGAGGCGCTCGCGTCGGCGCAGGCGCGATCAGCGGATTTCTTTGTCTGTGACTATCGGCTGCCTGGCATGAGCGGCGCAGACTTTCTCGAGGCAATTCGCTATCCCGAGCTGGGGACGGTGAAGGCTGTGTTGCTTACTGGTGAAACGGCGCCCGAGCGCATTGCCGGGTTCAAGGCGAACGGCTGGCCGATCTTGACGAAGCCAGTCGATATTTCGACGTTGCTGGCGACATTGGCAAGGCTGTAACCCGCGCTCGGCGCCGGCGTTCGAATCGCTGCGCAGGCAAGCGCCGACCGCGCTGGTGAGAGCTTGTCCCCACTTGGAGGGGCAGGCAGAGGGGGTATGGACGCAGCATCCGTGGGGGTGATTGCAGATTGTTGACAATCTGCAGACTGGCGGGTAGCGTTCTGGCAATTCCAACGCCCGCCCTATGGCCACGAATCAGCCCGCCGCTGCAGAGCCGCCTACCGCCGCCCAGGCGCTGGAGCTCCTGCGCGCGCAATCACTCGCCACCCTGGTGCAGAGCGAGTTGGAGCGGCGGATCATTGCTGGCGAAATCGCCGCCGGCGCCAAGCTGAACGAAGTGGATGTAGCCAGTGCGCTCGGCGTCTCGCGCGGCCCGGTGCGCGAAGCCTTCCGGGCGCTGAGCCAGGCGGGCCTGGTGAGCGTCGAGAAAAACCGCGGCGTCTTCGTGCGCCAGGTGTCGCTTGCCGAGGCGAGCGAGTACTACGAAGTGCGCGCGGCCCTTGAGGGGCTGATCGGCCGGTTGGCCGCCGAGCGCATCACGGCGGAGGAGGTCGAGCAGCTTCGCGCCATCGTCCGCCGCATGCATCGGGTGCAGAAATCCCGTCGCGCAGAGGAATACTTCGCCCTCAACGTCGAATTCCATGAGCTGCTCGGCCGGGCGGCTCGCAACAACGCGCTGCTCGCCAACTACCGCAGCGTGGTGAACCAGCTCGATCTCTACCGGCGCGCGACCATCTCGCGCAGCGTGGGCAACATCCCCCTCTCCACGCAGGAGCACGAGGCCATCGTCGACGCGGTCGCGGTGCGCAACAAGGCCAAGGCCGAGTCGCTGCTCGTTCAGCACGTTCTGGTGAGCCGTGAGCGCCTGCGCGCTTCCCTCGCCACTGCGACGCCAGCCTCCAGCAGCTGACCCCATGTGCGGCGAACGCACCTCTTGACCAACCCAACCTCACCGAAAGAAAGCACCGACATGAGCACCCATCCCGCATCCGTCCACGTCAACGGCACCGACTACCGCTGGCCCACGCGCCCCGTGGTGGTGGTGTGTATCGACGGAGGCGACCCGGCGTACCTGCGCCAGTTCCTGGCCGACGGCTCCATTCCAAACATCTCGAGCTTTGTGCGCGAGGGTTTCGCGGCGGTGGCCGATGGCTCCATGCCATCGTTCACGTGCCCGAACAACATGTCGATCATCACCGGCACGCCCACCGCGAAGCACGGCATCTCGGGCAACTTCTACCTTGATACCTCTACCTGGCAGCCCGTGGTGATGACCGGCCCCGAGTTGCTGCGAGGCGACACCATCATCACCAACTTCGCGAAGGCCGGCGCGCGAGTTGTGTCAATCACTTCAAAGGACAAGCTTCGCAAGCAACTTGCCAAGGGGCTGGATTGCGAGGGCGGGCGCCACGTTTCGTTTTCAGCCGAGTTCGTCGAGCGATGCACGCTTGAAGAGAACGGCATCGAGAACGCGCTCGAGTTCGTGGGCATGCCCAAGCCAGGCATGTACTCGATGGAGCTCTCGCTTTTCGTGCTCGAGGCGGGACTGAGGCTCCTCGCCGAGCGCCGTCCGGACATCCTCTACCTTTCACTCACCGACTGGGTGCAGCACAAGTGGTCGCCCCAGGAAGCCGACGCGCGCGTGTTCTACCAGAAGCTCGACGACGTCTTCGGCCGGCTCGCCAAGCACGACATCACGCTGGCGCTCACCGCCGACCACGGCATGAACGACAAGAGCAACGCGGCTGGCGAGCCCAACGTCATCTGGCTGCAGGACATCCTGGATGAGAAATTCGGCAAGGACGAAACGATCGTCATCTGCCCCATCACAGACGCCTTCGTGGGCCACCACGGCTCGCTCGGCGGCTTCGTGCGCGTGTGGTCACGCGGCAAGGTGTCGGCGCAGCAGATCATCCAGCATATTGGCGTGATCGACGGCATCGAGATGGCGCTGGACCGCGAGACCGCCTGCCGAATCTTCGACATGCCAGCCGATCGTGAGGCAGATGTCGCGGTGGTTTCCCGCCACGACGTGTGCATCGGCAGCTCGCGCGACAAGCACGACCTGGCAGGCCTCAAGGGCAACCGCCTTCGCACCCACGGTGGCGTCTCCGAGGCAAAGGTGCCGTTCATCGTGAACCGGCCGCTCAACGACGCCTACAAGCTCAAGACCGCCGGCATGCAGCTCAAGAGCTGGCAGATTTTCGACTTCGCCATCAATGGCACGACCTGAGGGGAGACGCTGATGTCCACCGCTGACACCAAACGCCCCACCGAAGGCCTGCTCGCTGTCTACGACAAGCCCAACGCGCCCTTCGAACTGAGGATGTTCCCCATCCGCGACCCTCGCCCGGGTGAGGTGCTGGTAAAGATCCGCATGTGCACCATCTGCCGCTCGGACGTGCACTCGTACATGGGCCATCGCCCGAACCCCACGCCAGGCGTGCTGGGCCACGAGATCATCGGCACCATCGTCTCGCTGGGCGAGGGTGTCACGAAGGACATGCGCGGCGACCCGCTGCGCCCGGGCGAGCGCATCACTTGGAGCGAATACTTCATCCCCGGCGACAACTACTACACCGAGGTGCTGGACCTCCCCCAGAAATCCCCTGGGGTGGACAAGTACGGGCACATGGCCGTGACCACGGAGCCGCACCACCATGGTGGCTTTGGGCAGTATTGCTACATCGTTCCTCGCTCGTGGATCCTGCGCCTGCCTGACGAGCTGTCGGACGAGGAAGCCACGCCGGTGAACTGTGGCGTGGCCACCGTCATCTGCGTCACCGAAAAGGCGGAGATCCGAATGGGCGACGCGGTGGTCGTGCAGGGCCTGGGCCTGCTGGGCCTCTACGCCTGCGCCATCGCCAAGGCACGCGGCGCCCGCTTGGTGATCGGCATCGACACCGTGGCAGCGCGGCTTGAGCTGGGCAAGCGCTTTGGCTGTGACCACGTGTTCGACGCTTCCGCCCAATCGGAGGCGGAAATGGTCAAGGCGGTCCGCGCGCTCTGCAAGCCGGAGGGGGCCGATGCGGTAATCGAGGTGTGCGGCTACCCCAACGTCATCCCGGCGGGCATTCAGATGCTTCGCGTCGGCGGCCACTACGTGCTGGGCGGCGTCGTGAACCCGGATTCATTCGTGAACATCGACGTGAACCAGATCCTGCGCAAGCTGATCACGCTGCGTGGCGTGCACAACTACCATCCGCGCCACTTGATCGAGGCGCTGGATTTCGTCACCGTCAACCGCAAGCGCTTCCCCTTCAAGGACCTCGTGGATGGAAAGTACCCGCTGGACAAGGTAGGCCAGGCGATGAAGGACGCTGAGGACCGAAAAGTCTTGCGCGCCGCAATCGTTCCCTGACGCCGCCAGTAACCCAACCCGCTGACCCTCTGGAGTTTCGCCCTATGGCTTCCCGTGCCTCCGTAATCGACAAACCCACCCGTGAGCCCATGCGCATTGCTGGGGACAAGGTCCACACGGACCGCGTGATCGAAGTGCGCTACCCGTGGACGGGGGAGGTCGTGGCCACGGTGCCGAAGGCGAGCGTCGAGGACGTGCGCAAGGCCTTCCGTGTGGCGCGGGAATACAAGCCAGTGCTGACCCGCTACGAGCGCTACAAGATCCTCATGAAGGCGGGCGAGATCATCGCCTCGCGCAAGGATGCGATCGCCCGCATGATCACGCTGGAGTCGGGCCTGTGCATCAAGGACACAAGCTATGAAGTGGGCCGCGCGAGCGACGTGCTGCTCTTCGCCGCGCAGCAGGCGCTACTCGACGATGGCCAGTGTTTCTCCTGCGACCTCACGCATCATGGCAAGCAGCGTCGGGTCTACACGATGCGAGAGCCAGTCATGGGCGTGATTTCCGCCATCACGCCGTTCAACCACCCGCTGAACCAGGTCATCCACAAGGTAGCGCCCTCGGTGGCCACCAACAACCGCATGGTGTTGAAGCCGACGGAGAAGACGCCGCTGTCGGCCCTCCTGCTCGCTGACGTGCTGTATGAGGCAGGCTTGCCGGGGCCCATGCTTAGCGTCATCACGGGCGACCCGCGCGAGATCGCCGACGAGATGCTCACCAACGAGCATGCGGAGATTGTGTCCTTCACGGGCGGGGTGCCCATCGGCAAGTACATCGCCGCGAAGGCCGTGTACAAGCGCCAGATTCTCGAGTTGGGCGGCAACGACCCCATCATCGTCATGGACGATGCGGATGTCGGCAAGGCAGCAGAACTCGCGGCGGGCGGCTCGTACAAGAACTCCGGCCAGCGCTGCACGGCGGTCAAGCGCATGTTCGTGCATGAGAAAGTGGCGGAAGCCTTTACTGAAGCGCTGCTGGCGAAGACGCAGTCCTGGGCCTACGGCGACCCGCTGGACCCCAAGGTGGACATGGGCACCGTGATCGATGAGCAGGCCGCTCGCCTCTTCGAGCGTCGCGTGAATGACGCAGTGGCGCAGGGCGCGCGACTTCGGCATGGCAACAAGCGCGATGGCGCCTCGTACTCCCCGACGCTGATCGACCGCGTGAAGGGCGAGATGGAAGTGGTGCGCGAGGAGACGTTTGGCCCCGTTTCGCCGGTGCTCACGTTCAAGGACATAGACGACGCCATCCGCCAGGTGAACTCCACGGCCTTCGGGCTCTCCAGCGGCGTCTGCACGAATCGCCTGGACGACATCATGCGCTTCGTGAAGGAGCTGAACGTGGGCTCCGTGAACGTCTGGGAAGTGCCGGGCTATCGCCTCGAGGTGACGCCCTTCGGCGGCATCAAGGACTCGGGCCTGGGCTACAAGGAAGGCGTTCAGGAGTGCTGCAAGAGCTTCACCAACGTGAAGACCTATTCCATGCCCTGGTGATTCGGTACCGGGTACCGTACCCGGTACGGATCAGGGATTGAGGGTGAGCTGGTGCCGCCATGTGGGCGGGTGCAGCTGCAGCGGGCGGTCGCGCACCGCGGCCCACTCGTCCCGCATGTCGCGATCGCGCGAGGAAAACACCAGGCCGCTTTGCCCAGTCTGGTAGATGAAGCGCGATTGCTCCAGGTCGGCGAGGTCGTAGATCACCCTCAGGCTCGCCGCGTGGCGGTTGGCGAAGGGCTCGCGCGGGTCATTCAGCCAGTATTGGCCCACGTTCACCGTCCAAGCGTCACCGCCCGTTGGCACCCGCACGTCGAAGAGGCGCGCGAGGAGCGGCACATTGCCGAAAGGCTTGTGTGAGGAGAGGGCCGGGTGCGCGTCACCCCACTGCCAGCGTGCCGGGTCGTCGCCGTGGCGGGCTGCCAGACGATCGAGCGCCCGATCCAACGCGCGTGTGCTCAGCTCGGCGCAAGGTTTGCCGTCGCACCAGAACGCGGCTGCCTCTTCGTTTCCTAGGATGCGCTTGATGCCCTCCCGGAAGTGCCGCCGCCCGTAGAGCGCCTTGAAGCGCTCCTCGCCGACCCGGGGTGGCAGCATTACGCGCGCCAGCTCGTCGACCCAGGCGTTCAGCAGTAACGCAGCACCGCTTTCCGCGCGCATGTGTCCGTCGAAGTCCTTGAGCAGGCTCTTCGCGGCAGGGGCCAGCACGTGCTTGCTCGGCGTCGATTGCAGCAGCGGCAGCATCGCCTGCGCCGATGGCGACACGGTGTCTCCCTGGATCGCCCGCATGCTGTCGATGTCATGTCGCTCGCGCCCAGCGATCAGCGTCTCGATGCGCTGCTGGCGCTCACCGGTTGCCCAGTCCGCGCCGAGGAAGTGGGGATAGTCGGGCCCGTGGATGCGCTGGTTCGCGGTGGCGAGCCAGCCCCGCGCACGGATCGCCTCGTCGCTGGCCGCCGGCTCCCCCCCTCTGGGCAGCCACCCCGCCCAGTCATACCGCGCCTCCCACCCGGGCGCTGGGGCCATGCCTCGCAGGTCGTTTTCCGGGGAGCGCAGCGGCACGCGGCCGATGGCGCGGAAGGTCGTTCGCCCCGCGGTATCGGCAGCGACGAGGTTCTGCATCGGCGAGTGGTAGTGCTCGAACGCTTTCTCCAACTCACCGACTGTCTGAGCAAAATTGGCCCGCAACCCCGCCAGCACCGTCTGGTTATCGGCATCGAGCGCGCTCCAGCGCAGGGCCAGCAAGAAGCGCTTCGTGTCGATCACCTTGCCGTGGCTCGCCTGCGCGTCGCTCAGCACCGGCCCGTGGCGCGTGTGGCGAACGATGAGCTTTTCGTCCGCTCGCCCCTTCACGCGTATCGTCTCCTCGCGCGTCTCGAAGGCCGCCCAGCCATCCGGCGTGCGGTAGCGGGTGGCATCCTCTGGATGGACCTGCTCGAGGTAGAGGTCCTGCACATCCGGCCCGGTGTTGGTGAAGCCCCATGCCACCCCGGATGTGTGGCCGATCACGACGCTCGGCAGGCCGGGCAGGGTGGCGCCGATGACGTCGAGTCCTGGCAAGCCATTGGAGGCCGGCGCCTTCAGGCGCGCGACGTACCAGATTGCAGGCGTTCCCAGCGACAGGTGGGGATCATTCGCGACCAGCGGCTTGCCGGATTGCGTGCGCTCACCCGCGATCACCCAGTTGTTCGATCCCTTGCCCTCGACTTCACCCAGTTGCGCCACCCAGTCCAGGGTTGTCTGAGCCAGCTGCCCTGCGAAGGGCTGGCGACCCGCCGGCAAATCGCGGTTGCTGAGCGCTGTGGAAGCGGCGGTCGTAACAGGCGAAGCGCTACGGTAAACGCCAAGATCGCGATAAAGGGCAGCGAGATCCACCGTGGTTGCGCGCGCATCCCCAGCGGGAGGCGGCATCAGCTGCCAAAGCTGCTCCGTCTCCAGCGATTGCAGAAGCGACAGCCGCGCGAACTCGGTGCCCCAATTGCCGCCCAGGTCGAGCGCCATCATCAGCGCCCAGCCCACGCTGTCCTGTGGCGTCCACGTTCCCGGGCGCACGCGCAGCAAGTGAAACTCCGGGGGCAGGGCCTGCGATGCACGGGCATGAAACGCATTGATGCCGTCGGCATACGCTTGCAACAGTGCCTTGGCATCATCCGGCAGGCCCTGCCACTGCGCCTCGGCGGCGCGCCGGATGCCGAGTGTGCGCATGAGCTTGTCGGCATCCAGGGTGGCGGCGCCGAATACCTCGGAGAGCGTTCCGTGCATGACTCGGCGGTTGAACTCGAGCTGCCAGCTGCGTTCCTGCGCGTGCACCCAGCCGATGGCGAAGGACGCATCGCGAATCGACTGCGCTTCGATGTGCGTGACGTCGGCTGCGTCCCGGCGAACCTGAACAGGCGCTTGCAGGCCGGGCGCATTTGCCTCGCCTTGGAGGGAAGGGAAGGCGCGCCACACATATGCGACACCCAGCAGAAGGGCGGCGGCGAGAAGCAGCGCCAGAAGCCACAGCGCACGAAGCAGCCAACGTTTCATGGTGGGTGAATTATGGCGGGTAAAGCGGCCTCGCAATGGGGGGGGCTGGACGGCGTGGTCGGTTGCCGCTAAAACGCGAGTCATCCTTCGTCCCAGCCTGGAGTGCCCCCATGAGCCGCCCCCCGCATTCCCTGATCAGATTGCCCCTGTTGGCCTGCCTCGCCGCATTGAGCGTTACCGCCACCGGGAACACCACCGACAAGCTGGTGAACGGCACCTACACCTGTTATAGCGGCAGCAACTACCTGTTCATGGACATCCGCATCGACGGCGCGGAGGCCTACCAGGACGGCAAGGGCTCTAAGGGCAAGTACCAGCTGGACTCCAAGACCCAGGAGATCCGTTTCCTGAGCGGCCCGTACAAGGAGGCGAAGGGAAAGCTTCTCCCCGGCCCGCGGATTGGCATGAACATGACGGGGGGTAGCTTTTACAGCGTTACCTGCTCGCCAAAGAAGTGAGCTGGAGAAGGCGATTCCCCGTGTCGTCGACCGGCGGATACAATCCGCGGCGCCCTTCCCCCCCGAAGGTAACCCGGATGAGCCAATTCGTGCGCCGCCTTGTCGCGCTCTGTTTGCTTTGTGCACTCCCGCTCACAGCGTCGGCGCACGGCATCAGCGAGGCCGATCGCCAGCGCATGCTCGAAGGCGGGTACGCCCAGTATGTGTGGCTGGGTGCGAGCCACATGCTGACCGGCTACGACCACCTGCTTTTTCTGTTGGGTGTCGTGTTTTTCC
>Ga0075471_10002060_pt1 | contig 13345 bp, 15 predicted proteins | sample DEB19_08_DNA_2_FD_74787 | JGI IMG/M metagenome (GOLD analysis project Ga0075471, IMG submission 74787) | Aqueous microbial communities from the Delaware River and Bay under freshwater to marine salinity gradient to study organic matter... | ecosystem: Environmental > Aquatic > Marine > Coastal ... | reverse complement strand
CGATAAAGAATGAGATCAGCCATCGGGGCCAGGCACTGGGGCGGCTGAAACAGTTCTTCAAGCAGCGCGCCCGTCAGTAATCCACGCGGACACGGTAGAAGCGCTTGGGGTCGCCGGAATTATCAATGAAGGCCACCCGCCCGGGATTCGGGACCAAACTACCTAGTGCCTGCCATTGAGGCGGCATGGTGATTGTGTATTCAAGCGTATTGGTCTTGCCTGCCACCGCCGTCCAGGAAACCAGCGGTAAGCCATTGGTCCTCCCGATGGCAATGTCCAGCAGGGATATGTCCACGAACAACAAGTTCCTATAAGTGGGATGAAAAAAACCTGGGTAGTTAACGGGAAGAGTCGAATATAAGTCCGCAGCCTCAGTGTTTGTTGGATACCACCATCTCATATCCACGATGCCATCGCCGTCGGACCGACTGTTGAAAAAGCCAAGCACGTTGTTTGTGTCGCGAATTACACGACCAAAAACGGTGAATCCGCCGTTTTGTGAATCTAAGTTTGTCGAGTTGTTGGCCAAGTTGAAAAACCAGCCGGTCGAGGCCGAGTTTGGGTTTCCCGCCACCTTGGCCATCGCAATTGTCCCGTTGGTGTTAGAGAGGAATGGTCCTACGCCGTGCTCATTGGTAATTGCCCCGAAGCTGGGAATAATTCCCCGCTCCAACCAGTCTGGCGCAAACAAATTGGTGCTGGATTGGCTCAAAGCGCTGTAACTGCCGCCCTGCGCCACAAAGCCCGGAATCAAACGGTGAACAAATGTGTTCTGATATGCTCCCGACTTTACGAGCCGCTTGAAGTTATCCGTGGTAGCGGGTTTCTCCGTGTCATACAATTGCACCTCAACCGTTCCGAAAGTGGTGCGGAACTGAACCAATGACCCTGGATACGCAGGTGGGAACCAGACTGCCAGCAAAAGCAAAACACTCAACGAACGGGGCAGCATGGCACTACTACAACGACTGGATTTGTTTCCGCAACTGTCCGTTGCTGGCGATCATCCGATACGTGCCGCCGGGCATGCGTTCACGCCAGAATTCGCCACCGGCGCACTCGACGATTAATCCTCCGGCCGCGATGTCCCACAGACTGATTCCGCGTTCGAGATAAGCATCGAAACGGCCGCACGCCACGTATGCCAGCGCAATCCCTGCCGCGCCCATGTTCCGCATCTTGCGTGTGCTCTGGGACATCTTCTGAAACACCCTCAACGCTTCGCCCATCGTCTGCTCGGTTTTGCCGTAACCCATCGCGGCGATGGCGTCGCCCAGCCTTCTCCGTGGGCTGACGCGGATGGGCTTGCCGTTCAAGCGCGCCTTGCCGCCGACCACCGCACTCCACAATTCATCCATGAACGGATCGTATATCACGCCCACCACCGTGGCATAACCGTCGTCCACCTCGGCAGCCTTGGCCCGGCTGCGCACCTGTAATGCGATGCACACGCACGCGTGCGGAATGCCGTAGGCAAAATTCACTGTGCCATCTATCGGATCAATCACCCAGCGAGCCGAAGGATTGGCATGGCTGGATTCGCCCTCCTCGCCCAAAACAGCAATGGCGGGAAACGCCTTGGCCAGTTGGCGCTCGATGAGGTGCTGGCAACGCACATCCAGATCCAATTTGATGTCGTGGGCCGCATGCTGGTTGACCTTCTTCGTGGCATTGAGGTTCTTCCGCATCAAATCGCCCGCCGCCCGGGCGGCAACAATGGCCGACTTGAGTGCGCCTGAGTAATCCGACTTGTTCATGTGGCGCGTAATCTGGCGAAACGTGCTGGGCGAGGCGAGCAAACTCGGAACCAGTGTCGGATGGCCAGTGACGCGCAACTCGCAACTGGAAACCCCGACCGCGCGAGGCGCCCTCCCCCCGTTGACTTGGCCGCGTTGCTCTGTCAGTTTCGCTCCCGCAGCGTGCCCACAGATTCGCCCAATATTTTCTCCCGCATCGCCGCCGACGTCCGCGACGTTCTGGGCGGCCGTGGAGCACGCTGGAGCGATGGGCCCGGGAAAATGCCGCGCCTCCAGCGGTTCGTGCATTTTTGCGTGCTGTTAACGCGCACCTTCCTGCGCAATCGCTGTCCCGTCCGCGCTTCCGCGCTGGCCTACACCACGTTGCTCGCTCTGGTGCCTTTGCTCGCCGTCGGCATCAGCGTCTCCAGGCTCTTCCTGACACCCGACCGGGCTGGAACTCTCGTGGAAGATTCGATCGGCTACGTCGTGGAACAGGTTGCGCCACAACTCGGCCTGATTCCGGCTGGCGCGGAAGGCTTTGATGCCCGCGAGCAAACCGCTTCGAAGATCCGCGGCTTCATCGAGAACTTGAACAGCGGCACGCTCGGGGTGACCGGCACCATTGGCCTCATCTTCATTGCCATCAGCTTGCTCGCCACCATCGAGGCCGCCTTCAACGAAATCTGGGGCGTCGAGCGCGGACGCAACTGGATCACCCGCCTCGTGCATTACTGGGCCGCAATTACTGCCGGTCCGTTTCTCATCCTCGCCACCATCCTTATGGTGGGGGCGCAATTTCAAGCCGTGCAAACTTCGGCGGATGCCGTGTGGCTCGGACATTTTCTGCTGCAGCTCGCGCCGTGGATGCTGCTGAGCGGCGCGTTCATGTTGTTCTACCAGACGATGCCCAATACCAAAGTGCAATGGCAGGCGTCGCTCATCGGCGGCGTGGTTGGCGGTCTGCTGTGGCACTTGAACGGACAGTTCAACATCTTCTTCGCCTCACGCATCGTCACCACCAGCAATCTTTACGGAAGCCTGAGCGTATTGCCGGTGCTGCTGATCGGCCTCTACTTCTCCTGGCTGATCCTGCTGTTCGGCGCGCAAGTGGCCTATGCATTTCAGAACCTGGAGACCTATTTGCAGGAGCGCGCCGCCGAGGGGGTCAACCAGCGGGGACGTGAGTTCATTGCGTTCCGCTTGATGACGGCGATTTGCCTGCGCTTCCAAAACGGTTTCGCTCCCGCTTCTATCAATCAGCTCGCGACGGAGTTGACCATCCCCACGCGGCTCGTGCATGAAGTCTTGCAGACGCTGCGCGGGGCGAAACTGGTGGTGGAGTTGAGCGAACGCGACATTGGCTTCGCGCCCGCCCGCCCGCTCGACCAGATCACCTGCCACGACATTCTCCAGGCGATGCGCGCAAGCCATGGTCAGGAGCTCGCCACGCGCGACGAGCCCACCCGCAAGGAAGTCTTCGGTGAATTCCAACGTATCCTCGATGCCGAGCGTGAAGCCGCCTCCAGCGTCACCATGTTGACGCTCGTGAATCGCACCCCTTTGCTGGCTGAGGTCACCCCGGCCACAGCGCCCGGCAGCAACGATTCATGATCAAACGCCCGTCCTGCAATCCACCACTTGATCACCGCACAATTCCAACACCCCTTTCCCCATGGTCATCGGCGTTCCCAAAGAGGTTAAAAAGCAAGAGTTCCGCGTCGCTCTGCTCCCCTCCGCGGCGTATCAACTCACCAAACGCGGCCACACCGTGCTCGTCGAGCGCGGTGCTGGCATCGGCGCGGGCTTTCTCGACAAAGAATATGAGTCCGCCGGAGCCCAGCTCGTCGACACCCACTCCGCAGTGTTCGAGCGCGCCGGCATGATTGTGAAAGTGAAGGAGCCGCAACCGGCCGAGATTCCCCTGCTCCGCCATGGCCAGATTCTGTTCACCTACCTGCACCTCGCAGCGGACAAAACACTCGCGGAATCACTGGCTCGTACGGGCGCCACGGCCATCGCCTACGAGACCATCGAAGTCAACCGACGGTTGCCTTTGCTCGAGCCGATGAGTGAAATTGCGGGGCGCATGAGCATTCTCGTCGGCGGATACTTCCTCGCCAAACACTACGGCGGCAGCGGCACCTTGTTGGGCGGTGTTCCCGGCGTGCTGCCAGGCAAGGTGGTTGTGATTGGCGGCGGTTCGGCAGGCATAAACGCCGCCCGCATGGCCACCGGCCTCGGCGCGGACGTCACCATTCTCGAAGTGGACATCGAGCGGATGCGGTATCTCGACATCACCCTCACCACCGCGCACACACTCTACTCCGATGAGTCCCACCTGCTGCAGATCTTGCCCGCAACAGATCTGTTGATCGGCGCTGTGCTTGTGCCTGGGGCCAAAGCGCCCAAGCTCATTCGGCGTGACATGTTGAAGTTGATGCGCCCCGGCAGCGTGCTGGTGGACATCGCGATTGACCAGGGCGGGTGCGCCGAAACTTCACGGCCCACTACCCACGAAAATCCCGTCTTTGTCGAAGAAGGAGTGACGCACTACTGCGTGGCCAACATGCCTGGGGCCTACGCCCGCACCGCCACGCAGGCGCTCACCAATGCCACCTATCGCTACGTCGAGTTGCTCGCTGACCATGGTCTTGCCGAAGCCTGCCAGCGGCAACCCGCACTGGTGAGTGGTATCAATTCCATGAGCGGCGGCATCACGCACAAGACCGTCGCCGACGCACACGGACTGACCCACGTCCCGGTACGCTTCTGATCAAAAAGAGCGCCGACCCTGTTTTGCGTCCTGAGCGTCTGCAAATCGGTTCGGCGACGGGCCAATATGGGACCCATTACCGAGCCAGGCCAGACTGCGAGCCAAACCGGGCCGACGTTTGAACCCTTGGCCATAACCAATGGCCCAATGACTTCGACTGACTGCTTCGGGGGGCAAGCACATCACTCACCCTTAAAAACGTCCATGAGGTTTTGCGTGTTTTTGATCAAAATATTACCACCTGATCCAGCTGGCTTAGCAGGCAAAAACAAGTCACCATGAGCAAACCTCGACACGCACCCCCTGGCGCGCTTGCATGGAGTCGTTCAGAGAAAAAGAGAGGGCCGCGCCCAAAGGCACGGCCCCTCTCAAATTTCCTTTTAGGTTAGGATTTCAGCTCAGGCCATTTCCTCCTGCGACCAGTCACCCAAGTGCAGGAATTCTTTGATTTTACGCCGTTCGTAGCGATTTTTCTGCGCCTTCCGTGGCTGGCTGTCGGCCTTGCGGAAGGGGTGCTTGGGATCTTTGATGGCTTCGTTTATGAATTGAAACGTTTTCATCATGGCGTGTTTCCTTTCTCGACATTTACGTCAGCGGGAAGAGTGCCAACCGGGTCCGTGGGGCGGACCGTCCATTTGCGAAAGGCTGGAAGATAGCTCTTCACGCACTGCAAGGATACGACACCCACTTGCCCCCGGCATTCAAAATTTCCACAAATCTTTCGCCCCAACCGCTACCGGGGCGCCCAAACGAACGCCCCCGAGGCCCACTCCCGCTCATCCCGTTGGCGCGCCAATCGGAAGCCCAACGCCTCGAACGACTCTCGCACTTTGTGGAATTCGACCTGCAAGATACCTGCCAAAACCAATGTGCCGCCGGGCGCAACTCTCGCTGCAATTCGTTTGCGCTCAGCCATCAATAGATTGGAGATAAGATTCGCACAGACCAAATCAAACCGAAGCTTGGGACGGCTGGGCAACTTGGTCACGTCGCCTTCAAACAAACTAAGGCGCTGTTGCACGCGGTTTTGGCGCGCGTTCTCCCGCGCTACGCGCACCGCCTCAGGGTCGAAATCAAATGCCTCAATGGGTGCGCACCCAAGTTTGGCCGCTGCGATTGCCAAAATGCCCGACCCGGTCCCGATGTCGAGGAACGACCCACCCCCACTGCGCGCAAAGCGGACCACTTCCCGCAAACAAAACGACGTCGTGGCGTGATGGCCCGTGCCAAAGCTCAACCCTGGATTCAACACCACTACCGTCTGGCCCGGCTTGGGCTTGCGCCGACTCCAGCCCGGTTTCAACAGCAACGAACCACCGATGGAAAGCGGCTTGAAATGTCGTTTCCACGACTCCGCCCAGTTCTCGCGCTTGACCTGTCGGCAACGCACTGTCGCTGGGCCCACCTCCATACCATTGGCTTGGGCCGCCAGCAGCCGAGCGTGAACCGACTTCATGCGTCGCTCCAGATTCTCCGGCCGTTGATCGAGATAAACCGAGGTCACCGCAACCTGAGTTTCAAAGTCCACGTAGCAGGAGGCTGTTGCACCAAATTCGTCTGCCAACGCTTCGGCCGAGGCATCCTCGGCGTCCGCCGTGGTGGTGACGTGAACCTGCCAGAGAGACGGCTTGCGGGACGGTTTCATTTGTTTTGGGGCTCGGCCTGCAGTGGTGGATTGATTGGGGTGAACGGAGAGCTTGTTCACGATCTCGAATTAGACTGGAGGGAGATCCCGCCACGGAGTGAAATTGAGCAGCGAAACCTCGGGCTTCTTGTGCGTGTGCAGCATGACCTCCGTCATGCTCGCATAATCGACATCGAAATGCGCGAACGCAGGCAGCGGCAAATTCAGAAGCAGCGACAACAACATGCGCACCACGCCCCCGTGGCAATACACTGCGACAAGCTGCCCGGGATGATTCCCAACCATCTGCCGCACGCAACCCTCGACGCGGGCACGATAATCTTTGGCAGGCTCGGCATTGGGAATGCGATCTTGCTCAAGCAACTCAAGCCAGTCGAAGGCGCTTAACCCGAAGTGAGTTTGAATCGTCTCCCAGTTGTGCCCAGTCCACTCCCCAAAATCCACCTCGCGCAGGTCGTTGAGAATCGCCGCTCGAGGCGTGCCCTGCAGCGCATAAGGCTCGAGCGTCTGCTGCACCCGCCGCATCGGGCTCGCATAAACCGCCTCAACGGGTTTGCGCTTCAGATAATTCGCCAGCGCCACGGCCTGCTCGCGGCCGCGCGTTGAGAGATTCATGTCAATTCGGCCGCCAAAGATGCGATGATACTTCTCCTCCACTTCGCCGTGCCGGATCAGGATCAAACGGGTGATTCGTTGTGAACTCATAGCTCCTTTGGCGCGAATACAGTCTCAACCTATTGCCTGTTCCGTCACCGCAGGGCGAGCTGCTGCGCAGCCAGCAGCTCGCTGACCCCCTTCTTGCCCAACGCAAGCAACGCTGCCAGCTCCGCCTCCGAGAACGTGGCTTCCTCACCGCTGCCTTGTAGTTCGATGAACTCGCTGCGCGTATTCATGACCAGATTGCAATCCGCCGCGGCCGCCGCATCCTCTACGTAACATAAATCCAGCAACGGCTCGCCTGCGCAAACGCCCATGCTGACTGCCGCCACCCCATGCAGGATGGGATCTTCCGTCAGCTTCCGCTGCAACAGTAACTTTCGAATCGCCAGCGACAACGCCACGAACGCACCGGTGATGGAAGCCGTGCGGGTGCCGCCGTCGGCCTGCAACACATCGCAATCAATGCACACCGTGCGAGGCCCCAGCTTTTCCAGATCCACCGCTGCCCGCATCGAGCGGCCAATCAAACGCTGGATCTCCTGAGTACGGCCATCCACCTTGCCGCGGGTGCTGTCGCGCTGCTTCCGCTGCTCGGTGGCATACGGCAGCATGGAATATTCAGCCGTCAACCACCCGCCCGCGACGCCTTGCTCTTTCATCCAGCGCGGCACTGACTCCTCGATCATCACCGCGCAAATCACCCGCGTGTTCCCCCACTCGATCAAGGTGGAACCGGAGGCGTTCGGCGCGATGCCGTTTTGAAAACGCACGGGACGCAATTCGTCCGGCTTGCGTCCGTCCGTGCGTGGGTTGGTGGGAATGTCAGCCATTGCGCCGAATCTTAGGATGGCAGACTTGGCCCAGCAAGGCTGGAGCATTAAGCGTGGCCGCTGACATGAGCAGGCGGGAAGTGCGGCCAGCCCGTAGCGTCGCCTCCTCTCGTCGGTGGCTGCAGTGTTCCCCAACCCCTCTGGCCTACTTGTTCAGCGCATCCAACTGCGCGAACGCGCTGGCCAGACTGTTCAACGTTTCTTCGCTACGCCCCGCCCCAACTCGCCCGTTGAGCGTCTGCCGCAGGTAGGTCACTGCGTCCGGAACCGTCCTCACTGAGCGCGGCAAGGTGGCCGCACTCGCGTTGGCGTGACCGCCGCCTTGCAGGCGCTCCGCGACTTTCAGCGCCTCGCCGTTCCGGCTGCGCAGGCTCACAATGACGCTGCCCGTGGACTTGCGGAAGGCCGTGATCAGCACCGGATGTTTCGTCTCCTGCCTTTCGAGCAACTGATGCACGATGAGGTTGGTGTTGCCCACGACCGTCTCCACAAAACCGATTTGCGGCGTGATCTCTTGCACGTTGAGCTTGCTCCAATCGTAGCCGATCGGGTCCTCGATGCGCCGCTTCACCGCCATCACTTCGAGCAGGGGATGATCAACGAGCGTCTCGAGCTGCCCGCCGAGCAGAGCGTGCAGATTCCAAAACCCATAAATCTTCACGAGGCTCGCGTAATCACAGGCAAGCTGGAAGTCCGCATCCTCCTCCAGAAACAAATCGGCCACATTGCTCAGATGCACGAGGCGGTCCAGTTCTGGCGAGCCTAGCCCGTGTTGCTGGCACAGCTCATAGCAAAGCAGGCTGGCGGACTTGTTCAGGTCATGGACGAACTGGGCCTGGCCTGCTTTGGCATCGGTGACATGATGATCCACCACCAGCCAGTTGGCTTTGTCGAGCCGCGTCTCGAACACCATGTCCGCGACCCACGCGGATTTCTCGGTCATGGGACGATTGCGCCAGCCGTTGTAATTCCACGCCTCGAGCCGGGTGTCCGCATTGAAGAGCTTCTTCGCCAGCCGCTGGAGCAGCACGCCCGCCACCAGACCATCGAGATCACTCTCATGGGTCAGGATCGCATCGGGTTGGGGCAACACATTCATCCGGCGAGCCTAGTTAACCGGCGCACCCAACGCGAGCGGTGATTTGGAGGAATTGAAGAATGATTGAAGCTTGAGGCGGTGAATCGTTCTCCCCAACATCCGCGGCATGATCACATCCATGCCGACCGCCGCTGAAATCGAGAAGGCCATCCGCAATGTTCCCGACTTCCCCAAACCCGGCATCCAGTTCAAGGACATCACGCCCGTGCTGGCTGACGCCCGGCTCTTCAACGGCACCATCGCCGAATTGTGCAAGCCATTCACGGCCGGCTCGGTGGATGCCGTGGTGGGCATTGACGCCCGCGGGTTCATTTTCGCCGCTGCGGCGGCCGTCCAGCTCAAGGCTGGCTTCGTGCCCATCCGCAAGAAGGGCAAGCTCCCCTACTCCACGCACGAGGAGGACTATGCGCTTGAATACGGCAGCGCCACCGTGGCGGTTCACACCGATGCGTTGAAACCCGGTTCCCGCGTCATCTTGATCGATGACCTGCTCGCCACGGGCGGCACGGCAGCGGCGGCCGCGTCGCTTGTGCGCAAACTCGGCGCGGAGATTCTGGAGTTCTCCTTCCTCATCGAGTTGTCATTCCTGAATGGTCGCGAAAAGCTCCAAGGGTTCCCCATCCGCTCCGTAGTCCGCTACTGATTTTTCAATCTGGCTATCTGCGGCTGCGCATGGAAACCACCGCGCACTTTCCGGTCCGCGATTACGATCTCGCCGCCACCCTCACGAGCGGGCAGGCCTTTCGCTGGCGACCGGTGGGAGGCGCGTGGGTGGCGGTCGTTCACGGTCGCTGGGTGCAGCTCGAGCAAGTCGCACCCGATTATATCCGCGCAACTGTGAATGCGCCCACTGCGGACTGGTCCTGGCTGCAATCCTATCTCCGGCTCGACGCGAATCACCAGAGGATGCTGGCCACTTTTCCCGTCGATGAACCCTTGCGCGCCGCCATTGCGCACTGCCGCGGCCTGCGTTTGCTGAGGCAGGAACCGTGGGAATGTCTGGCCAGCTTTATCCTGAGTTCCACCAAGCAGATCGTCCAGATCCAGCAATGCGTGGAGTTGCTCTGCGAGCGATTCGGCGATCCCATCGGGCAGGCCGGGCGGGCGGTCCCCTGCCCGCCACAAACAGCCAGCCGGCCCCAACAACACAACAGCGTCGCGTACGACGCGATACACCCCGCCTTGCATTACACCTTCCCCGCCGCCGCCCGGATTGCCGCGGCGACCGAAGGTGAACTGCGCGCCTGCAAGATGGGTTTCCGCGCCAGATACCTTATGGCCGCTGCCCGCATGGTGGCTGGCGGCGAACTCAATCTTGCTCGACTCGGTCAAATCCCGCTCCATGCTGCCCGCGCCGAGCTCATGCGTTGCCCCGGCGTGGGCCGGAAGATTGCCGACTGCGTGCTGCTGTTCTCCTGCGGACAGGATGCAGCGTTCCCGATTGATGTCTGGGTCGAGCGCGCATTGCAGCGGCTGTATTTCCCCAAGCGTCGCGCCCGTCGCGCCCGGTTGGAGCATTTTGCCGCCACCCATTTCGGTCCGCACGCTGGCCTCGCCCAGCAATATCTGTTTCACTACCTGCGCACGGGCGGTCCCGATCACCCGAAGAATCATGCACGTTGAAGTCACCTTTACACCCGCCGAGTTCGGGTTGCTGCGGCAACGCGACCTCTCCGATTCCGCGTGCGTGATCTTTGATGTTCTCCGTGCCACCAGCACGATCGTCACCGCCTTGGCTCGCGGCGCGGATTCCATTTTGCCCGTGGCCAGCATCGAGGCGGCACTCAAGCAGCGTGAAGCCGACCGCACGATTCTCCTCGCTGGCGAACGCGCCGGCCTGCGAATCACGGGTGCCATTTCCGGCGGACCGGACTTCGACCTCGGCAACTCGCCGCGCGAATACACGGCGCAGCTCGTGCGTGGGCGCCGCATCGTCACCACCACCACCAACGGCACGCGCGCCTTCGCCGCCTGCCGGGGAGCAAGGCAGGTTTTGGCCGCGTCCTTCCTCAACCTGAGGCGCACAGCAGAACATTTGTTGCGGGCTGGTTGTGAACGCGTGGTGTTGGTGTGCAGCGGAACAGGCGAGAACGTGGCGTTCGAGGATTGCCTCGGCGCCGGCGCGCTATGCCACGAACTCGTTCGCTTGAACGCCAGGATCAACCTCTGCGACTCGGCCCACTTCGTTGCCGACATGCTCTCTGCAAACGCTGACGACTTCGAGGCGGCCATGGAGAAGTCTTCCAATGCCCGTCGGCTCCTGGCCATCCCTGAACTGGCGGAGGACGTTTCGTTTTGCATGACGGAAAATCTTTACCCCATTGTCGTCGCCTCCAATCCCGACGGCTGGCTGTATCGGGCGGCCATCAACCAATGAGCACCCCCTCATTCACCGACTCCCCGCGGTTCATCGCCGCCATCGCTCGCTTCGATGCCGAGAACACGAAGGACCCCAAGCGCATCCCAGCCGCAGGCATCGAGCAGCCCCACGAATTGGCTTACTCTCACTGGTTGACGGATTGGGTCATGCGCCTTGCGCCAAATGCCTCGGAGCCGCTGCGCCTGGCCGCGCGCTGTCAGCATTTGTGCAGGTGGGAAATTCCGCGTGATTCGTATCCGGCCACTCGGGCGGGCTACCTGAAATGGCGCCAGGTCCTGAAGGAATTCCACGCGGACAAAGCCGCGGGGATCCTGCGCGGCGTGGGTTACGATGACGCCACCATCCGCCAGGTGCGCGAGCTGAACTTGAAGAAGAATTTTCCCGCCGATGCTGATTGTCGCGTGCTGGAGGACGCGCTGTGCCTCGTCTTCCTGGAACACCAATTCAGCGAGCTGGCCGCGAAGACGACTGAGGAGAAGCTGATCGCCGCCCTCCAAAAGTGCTGGGGCAAGATGACCGGGCAAGCCCGCGCTCGTGCCCTCACCCTGAGCTACAGCGATGAAGAGAAGCGGCTGCTTCAGCTTGCGTTGAATTCATAACGGACAGTTGCAGCGGCCAGCGAGTGCCAGCATCCCTGCTGGCTCAACCTCTTGGGGGGACCCTCGCCGGCAGGGATTGGCAACGCCCTCCAAGAATCTTTTTGCTGCCCCAGCCATTGTCCTACCCCCCCTGCGAGACTGGCGCCGTTATGAACAACAACAGAAACATTCAAGCGGATCAGTTGGAACTCGGATTCAACCCCCAAACGCGCTGCACGCCGCTGCCCCGCCGCACCACTCGCATCGAGCGGGCCGCGTGGTGGTTCGGCAAGATGCGCGCCGCCGTGGACAACGCCATCGTTTGGATGCCCAAGCCCACCCCGCCGCCGGAGCAGATCTGGTTCGCTCAGTAGCCAGCCGTGACGAATTGGCGGATCAGGTCAATCTCCGCCTGACCGGCGATGGTGTGTTCCTTGCGAAACTCCTGCCACTGGATGTTGAGGCCGACGCGCTGAAGCAGTTCGATCTGGGCGCGGGTTTCAGCCAGCGGGAGCAGGGGGTCGTAGGTGCCGTGAGTCACCAGCAGGCGCTGCTGCTTGGCCACGGGTGAAAGTTCACGCACAAGTCGCTCCGGTTCGCACACGTAACCGCTGATGCCCACCACGCCCGCCAGCCGATGCGGATATCGTGCCGCGACATCCAATGACATCAAACAGCCTTGAGAAAAACCGCCCAGGACGGTTTCCTCCGTGGGGTGGCCCGCCGCGCGTTGCGCATCCAGCAATTGGAACAGCATCGCGCGGCTGCGCTCGACTCCGGGACGCATGATGTCGGGCGTGCCGTTGTCATCGAACTCGAACCACGAAAAGCCTCCGTAGTATTCATCAGGCGCATTCACGAGCAGATAATTCATCCACGGCAAACGAAACGTGTCGGGCATCCAGCGATAACCTTCCACGCTGTCGCCCAGACCGTGCAGCATCACCCAGAGACGCTTGGACGCCCCTTGTTCCGCCGGTATCAGGATGGAATCGAGTTTTGATTTCGACATTCCACCAGTCAAACAACTAGCCGTCCCAGCGCAAGCTTTGCCTTGGCAAACCGGGGATTGACCGGGTTGCGCGATCGCTCAACCGACTGCCGCTGAAGATTCGAAGGACCTTGCCCGGGGCGCTTCCGTGCCCACGGCCCAAAAGACTACCGGCGTATTGAGTGGCTGCATCGTGTTCATGATCGGCGGACATTGCTGGACCTTCGATCCGACCTATTGCGATTGCAGCGCCCGGTGGCACTGAACTCGATGGATGAGCACTATGGCAACCTCGATCAACTCAACTTGTTTCCGTCCTGCTGCTTCAACGCCGGTGCGGTCGTGGTGCCCATGCGCCCAATCGGTCGTCAAACAAAACGAAGTCGTCCTCAACAATGATGACGCGGCAGCGAGTTGCAGCGGCTCCTGGTCCAACAGGGGTTCGCCCATCTTCGACCGCAGTCAAGGCGATGTTCCCTGCCGCCTTGCCTTGCTGGGTGGTTCTGAAAACACGACGGCTGATTGCAGCTCTACGATCCCATCCACGCGGGGGGGGGGATTCGCGCTCCTGGGTTCAAGCCAGTTTGGGTCAGGGGCAGACAAACAGCATCTACGAGACCAGCAGCGATGAAAGGGCAGGACGGTATGCC